>Ga0209023_10000019_pt1 | contig 310333 bp, 291 predicted proteins | sample LakOneMetagenome_FD_187468 | JGI IMG/M metagenome (GOLD analysis project Ga0209023, IMG submission 187468) | Freshwater and sediment microbial communities from Lake Erie, Canada (SPAdes) (version 2) | ecosystem: Environmental > Aquatic > Freshwater > Lentic | place: Lake Erie, Canada... | reverse complement strand
GGTGCCAGCTCGGCCGCATAGTCCAGGTCAAGTTGGAGAGCCATAATAAAAAACGGATTCATGGTTGGACATGAATCCGTTTTAGCTCTTGCAGCCACCAGGTCAATGCCTTAAGTGACTGGCATTAACCCGCAGGTCGCTTTTTTCTTTGAATCTCTGGCGGAGACGGTGGGATTCGAACCCACGATACGGGTATAAGCCATATGCATCCTTAGCAGGGATGTGCCTTCGGCCACTCGGCCACGTCTCCAATCAACTTCAACAGTGCTGCTCGTTGTCGCTGAGTGCAAGTATCTTAATGGCCACGCCCCATTTCGTCAAGGAAGCGCAACCAAAAATATGCGATAAAGTTAAGCTTTCTCCAGATCAAACGCTTTATGCAGGGCGCGTACGGCCAGCTCCATGTATTTCTCGTCGATCAGCACCGAAATCTTGATCTCGGAAGTCGAGATCATCATGATGTTGATGCCCTCTTCCGCCAGCGTGCGGAACATCTGCGAGGCCACGCCGACGTGGCTGCGCATGCCGACGCCGACTGCCGAGACCTTCGACACCTTGGCGTCGCCGACCAGGCGGGTGAAGCCCAGCTCTTCCTTCTGCGATTCCAGCACGGCCACTGCGCGCTGGTAGTCGTTACGCGACACGGTGAACGTGAAGTCGGTTTTACCGTCAACCGACACGTTCTGTATGATCATGTCGACCTCGATGTTCGCATCCGACACCGGGCCCAGGATGTGGTAGGCCACGCCCGGCTTGTCCGGCACGCCCAGGACGGTGATTTTGGCTTCATCGCGGTGGAAGGCGATGCCCGAGATGACGGCTTGTTCCATGTTGTTCTCTTCCTCAAACGAAATCAGGGTGCCCGAGCTGGCTTCTTCCTCGAGCGGCATCAGGGGGTCGGTCAGCGAGGACAGCACGCGCGTCGGGACGCGGTAGTTGCCCGCGAATTCGACCGAGCGGGTCTGCAGGACCTTGGAGCCCAGCGAGGCCAGCTCCAGCATCTCCTCGAAGGTGATCTTCGACAGGCGGCGCGCCTCGTCGACCACGCGCGGGTCGGTGGTGTAGACGCCGTCGACGTCGGTGTAGATCAGGCATTCGTCGGCCTTCATCGCCGCCGCGATCGCCACCGCCGAGGTATCCGAGCCGCCTCGGCCCAGGGTCGAGATATTGTCTTCTTCGTCCACACCCTGGAAACCGGTGATGATTACGATCTTGCCGGCGTCGAGATCGCCGCGCACGCGCGTGTCGTCGATCGACTGGATGCGGGCCTTGGTGAAGGCCGAGTCGGTGCGGATGCCCACCTGCCAGCCGGTGTACGAGACCGCGTCCTTGCCGCGCGCCAGCAGCGCCATGGCCAGCAGGCCGACGGAAACCTGTTCACCGGTCGAAGCAATCATGTCCAGTTCGCGCGGATCCGGCTGGGCCATGATTTCTTTTGCCAGGCCGATCAGGCGGTTGGTTTCGCCCGACATTGCCGACGGGACGACGACGATCTGGTGGCCGGCATCATGCCATTTAGCGACGCGGGCCGCGACGTTCTTGATGCGTTCCGTCGATCCCATCGACGTACCGCCGTATTTGTGGACTATTAAGGCCATGTGGTGAAGGTTTCCGCTTGTAAAAATTAGAAGGGGTCTTTAACTCTACATGCTGCAGTGCAGAATCACAAGATGCGGGTATGCGAAAGCTATACCTAATTGGAATATGGTAATGCGAAAAGAGCATATTATGCCCTTATAAGCGCCTTCAGACCGATTCCCAGCGCAGTTGGATGCGCCCTTCCCCTTCCGATACATGGCGGCAATCCATCCCCAGCCCGGCCGCGAACAGCAGATCGATGCCGCTGCTGACGATGGGCAGGCGCGAACGCTCCCACACCGGCACGGCATGCGCCTGGAACAGCTGCTTGAGGCCGCGGGTCGGCCGTTTCGGCGCCAGCTTCAGGCGCTCGCCGCCCTTGCGGAAGTCGATCTCGAGCGGCGCTGCACGCAGCCAGGCCGCGTCCAGACCCGTTGCCGCGGGATCGAAATGCAGCACCCCGCCATAGTCCGGGAAAGCGATGCTCGCCTCCCCATTCCAGCGGAACGCCTGGGCGTGCTTGACGATGACGCCCTCGTCGTCGGGGTCGCGCAGGCCGGCCAGATCCTTCAACTTGGGCACCAGCAGCAGGCGGTCGCGGTAGCGGCGCACATCGACGTCAGGGTGCGCGACCAGCGGCTGCGCATCTTCGCGCGCGCTGGTGAGCTGGGCCACCATCTGCTCCAGCCAGGCGGTCGAAGGCATGCCGAGGCCGCGTTGCGCGAACCAGAAACGCAGCAGGTTGTTGATGCGGTCCGCGCTCAGGGCCCGCAGGCGCGGCAGATTGAGCGCATCGCCGTCCAGGCAGGCCTGTAGGTCCTGCGCGCCCAGCTCGTCCAGCAGGCGCTGGCTCGAGGCCGCGTGTGCGCCGCTGCGCGCGATGCGGCGCTGGAAGCCAGGGAAGGCCTGGGCCAGGACCGGCATCACCTGGTGACGCAGCGCATTGCGGGCATAGCGTGGATCGGTATTCGACTCGTCCTCGACCCAGGCAATCTGCTGCGCTGCGGCATAGGCCTCGAGTTCGGCGCGCGCGACGGTCAGCAGCGGACGCGCCATCACGATGACGTCGTCGCCGAGCAGGGTCGGCGCGCGGTTGGCCGCGTCCATGCCCGACAAACCGGCCGGGCCGGAGCCCCGCAGCAGCTGCAGCAGCACGGTCTCGGCCTGGTCGTCGAGGTGGTGGGCGGTCAGCAGCAGGTCGACGCCGTGCGCGCGGCACATCTCGCCGAGCGCCGCGTAGCGCTGCTTGCGCGCCGCCGCTTCGACGCCGCTCTTGCCCTTCTCGACCGTGACCTCGCGATAATCGAAGACGATGCCGAGCGCGGCGGCAACGGCGGCGCAGTGCACGTGCCAGGCATCGGCGTTCGGGCTCAGGCCGTGGTGGACGTGGAAGGCGAACAGCGGCAGGCCGGCCTCGCGGGCAGCCTCATGCGCCAGGTGCAGCAGCACCATGGAATCGAGGCCGCCGCTGAGGGCGACTGCTAAGCGGGACGGGGAGTATTCGGTGCGCAGACCGTCGAAGGCCTGCGTGAAGGGACCGGCAGCGGAGGCCGGTCCGGATTGACTACGACTCACTCTTCGCGCGGGGTGGTTTCCTTGAATTTGCCGTAGGCCATCAGCTTTGCGTGACGGGCTTCGAGCAGATCCTTGGTTTTCATGCCCTGGAACTGGCGCAGGGTGTCGGCCAGCGCGCGCTTCAGGCCCTGGGCCATGGCGGCCGGGTCACGGTGGGCGCCGCCCAGCGGTTCGCTGACGATCTTGTCGACCAGGCCCATGGCCTTCAGGCGGTGCGCGGTCAGGCCCAGGGCGTCGGCGGCTTCGGCTGCGCGCTCCGAGGTCTTCCACAGGATCGAGGCGCAGCCTTCCGGCGAGATCACCGAGTAGGTCGCGTACTGCAGCATCAGCACGGCGTCGCCGACGGCGATCGCCAGCGCGCCGCCCGAACCGCCTTCGCCGATGATGGTGGCGATCAGCGGCACTTTCAGCTCGGCCATGACGTACAGGTTATGGCCGATCGCTTCGGACTGGCCGCGCTCTTCGGCGTCGATGCCCGGGAAGGCGCCCGGGGTATCCACGAAGGTGAAGATCGGCAGATTGAACTTTTCGGCCAGCTTCATCAGGCGCATCGCCTTGCGATAGCCTTCCGGCTTGGGCATGCCGAAGTTGCGCATCGCGCGCTCTTTGGTGTCGCGGCCCTTCTGGTGGCCGATCACCATGCAGGACTGGCCGTTGAAACGGGCCAGGCCGCCGATGATGGACTGGTCGTCCGCGAAGGTGCGGTCGCCGTGCAGTTCATGGAAGTCGGTGAAGATCGCGTTCACGTAGTCCATCGTGTACGGACGCTGCGGGTGGCGCGCGATCTGGGAAACCTGCCAGGGGGTCAGCTTGGCGTAGATGTCTTTCGTCAGTTGCTGGCTCTTTTTGGCCAGGCGGTCGATCTCTTCCGAGATGTCGACAGCCGAATCGTCCTGCACGAAGCGAAGCTCTTCAATTTTAGAATCGAGCTCGGCGATCGGCTGCTCAAAACTGAGGAAAGTTGTTTTACTCATCGTAACTCCGATTATTCTTGTGGCCCCGCACCAGCCTGGGTGCGGCAGCAAACGCGTATTTTAACCCGTAATTGGGTCCAAACTGCGCCATAAGTACCAAGTGGCAACTGTTCGCCAGGGCTCCCAGTTGGCGGCGACCTCGCGCGCATCGCTGCGCGACACGGGCTCGCCCGAGAAATAATTCTGGCTGATGCCCTGGATCAGGCCGGCGTCGTCGAGCGGCAGCACATTTGGCCTGAGCAGATTAAATATCAAAAACATCTCTGCTGTCCAGCGGGTGATGCCGCGGATCTGGACCAGTTCGGCGATCACCGCCTCGTCATCCATCTCCGACCACTGGTCGGCGTGGACGCGCTTGGCCTTGAAATGGTCGGCCAGGTCGAGGATGTATTCGGTCTTGCGTTTCGAGAGGCCGCAGGCGGACAGCTCTTCGGCCCCGGCCTTGATCACCTGGGACGGCGTCATCTTCGGGCACAGGGCGCGCAGCTTGCCCCAGGCGGCTTCCGCGGCCTTGACCGTGACCTGCTGGCCGACGATCGAGCGCGCCAGGGTCGTGAACGGGTCCGGATGGCCGCGCAGGTGCATGTCCCCGAACTGCGGGATCAGCTTGTTCATGATGCGGTCCCGCCGCATGAGCTCGGCCTTCGCCTCCGCCCAGTACGGGGGAAGATCGGGCAATGCCGGGGCCGCGCCCATGTTCTCTTCAGTCACGCGCGGCGCCAGTTGGTCGTGCCGTCGGGCTTGTCTTCGAGCACGATGCCGGCGGCCGTCAGTTCGGCGCGGATCGCATCGGCTTCGGCGAAATTGCGCGCCTTCTTGGCGGCTGCGCGGCGGGCGATGGCGTCGCCGATAGCAGCCTCGTCCATGCCGCCTTCGCCCGGGCTGCCAGCCTGCAGGAATTGCTGCGGCGCGCGCTCGAGCAGGCCCAGCACGGCGGCGAGGGCCTTCAGCTGGCGCGCGGTCTCCACCGATTTGGTGCGGTTGACTTCGGATGCCAGGTCGAACAGCTCGGCCACCGCCAGCGGGGTGTTGAAGTCGTCGTCCATCGCTTCGCGGAAGCGGACCGCGTGAGCTTCGTCCCAATCGACCGCAGGCGTTTCGCTACCGAGGTCGACATCGGCCAGGGCCGTGTACAGACGGGTCAGCGCGCCCTTGGCATCGTCGATGTGGGCGTCCGAGTAGTTCAGCGGGCTGCGGTAGTGAGCGCGCAGGATGAAGAAGCGCACTACTTCGGCATCGTACTGCTTCAGCACGTCGCGGATCGTGAAGAAATTGCCCAGCGATTTGGACATCTTCTCGTTGTCGACACGCACAAAACCGTTGTGGATCCAGAAGTTCGCCATCGGCGGGCCGAAGGCGCCTTCCGATTGTGCGATCTCGTTTTCGTGGTGCGGGAACTGCAGGTCAGCGCCGCCGCCGTGGATGTCGAAGTGTTCGCCCAGCAGCGCGCAGGACATGGCCGAGCACTCGATGTGCCAGCCCGGGCGGCCGATGCCCCATTTCGAATCCCACTTGGCTTCCGCCGGTTCGGATTCCTTGCCGGCTTTCCACAGCACGAAGTCGAGCGGATCGCGCTTGCCGGTATTGACGTCGACGCGCTCGCCGGCGCGCAGGTCGTCCAGCGACTTGCCGGACAGCTTGCCGTAGCCGTCGAATTCGCGCACGGCGTAGTTCACGTCGCCGTCCTCGCCCTGGTAGGCCAGGCCCTTTTCTTCCAGCTTCTCGATGATCGAGAGCATGTGCGGCACGTGGTCGGTGGCGCGCGGCGCGAAGTCGGGCGGCAGGATGCCCAGCGCGGCAGTGTCCTCGTCCATCGCCTTGATGAAGCGGGTGGTCAGCTGCGACATGGTCTCGCCGTTTTCGACCGCGCGCTTGATGATCTTGTCGTCGATGTCGGTGATGTTGCGGACGTACTTGACCTCGTAGCCCGAGGCCTTGAACCAGCGGTAGATGACGTCGAACGCCATCATCATCCTTGCGTGACCGACGTGGCAGTAATCGTAGACCGTCATCCCGCACACGTACATATTGATCTTGCCGGGCTGGAGGGGAACGAATACCTGCTTGTCACGCGCGAGCGTGTTGTAGATCTTTAATTGGCTCATCGGATGGTGTTCTGGATGGTTGGAGCTTGACGCTCGGACACACAGGCTGCGAGGCAGCGTGCGGGGATGTGACCCATGTCGCGACCGTCAGGACTTGATTCGCATGATACTTTGATAAAATCAACAGTCCGTCGCAAAGTATAGCATTGATAAAATCCTGACTGGCCGCATATGCCACAGGTTTATTTTTCTGCAAAACTCTTGACATCACTTTGCGTTTGCCCACAGAGAGGAAGCCACGATGCACACCATGAAACCGTCCCGTCCCCGCCTGCTGACCCGCGCACTGGCCAACGCTACCGTTGCCGCCGGCGCCCTGCTCCTGAGCGCAGCGGCCTGGGCGGCCGACCCGCAGGTCTCGCTGAAAACCTCGATGGGCGAGATCGTCCTCGAACTGAACCAGGAAAAGGCGCCGATCACCGTCGCCAACTTCCTGCAGTACGTGAAATCGGGCTTCTACAAGGGCACCGTCTTCCACCGCGTGATCGACGGCTTCATGATCCAGGGCGGCGGCATGGACGCACAATTGAAGGGTCGCAAGACCCGTCCGCCGATCAAGAACGAAGGCGACAACGGCCTGTCCAACGCCGCGTACACGGTCGCGATGGCGCGCGAGGACAACCCGGATTCGGCCACCTCGCAGTTCTTCATCAACGTGGCCGACAATGCCGGTCTCGACGCCGCCAACCGGATGGGCGGGGGCTACACCGTGTTCGGCAAGGTGGTGAAGGGCCAGGAAGTGGTCGACAAGATCAAGGGCGTGCTGGTCGACGACGTGAAGGGCATGCAGAACGTGCCGGTCACACCGGTGGTAATCCAGTCCGCGACGATCGTCAAAGCGAAGTAAAATACCGAACTCTTAACAATAAGGCACAGGACAAACCATGACCACCGTACTCATGACCACCAACAAGGGCAACATCAAGATCGAACTCGACGACGCGAAAGCGCCGAAGACCGTTGCCAACTTCGTGGAATACGTCAACGCGGGCCACTTCAGCAATACCATCTTCCACCGCGTGATCAAGGACTTCATGATCCAGGGCGGCGGCTTCGCGCCGGACATGTCGCAAAAGCCGACCGACAAAACCGTCGAGAACGAAGCCAAGAACGGCCTGAAGAACGACAAGTACACCGTCGCGATGGCCCGCACTATGGCCCCGCACTCGGCCTCGGCCCAGTTCTTCATCAACACCAAGAACAACGACTTCCTGAACTACCCGGGCCAGGACGGCTGGGGCTATGCCGTGTTCGGCAAGGTCGTCGAAGGCCAGGACGTGGTCGACCAGATCAACACCGTCAAGACCGGCCGCTCGGGCATGCACTCGGACGTGCCGGCCGAAGCCGTGATCATCGAAAAAGCCGAAATCGTCTAAATAAGTAGTCAGCTTTCCAAGCAACGCGTGGGACCGTCCACAGCAGAACCATGAACAGTCCCGCGCGCACGCTTGCGCTCTTCATTTCCGACCTGCATCTGCAGGAATCGCACCCGCACACGGCCGACGCCTTTTTCCGCTTCCTGGCCGAGCGCGCCTATGAAGCCGACGCGCTCTACCTGCTCGGCGACATCTTCGAATACTGGGCCGGCGACGACGACCTCGACACGCCCTTCCACCAGCGCATCGCGGGCGCTCTACGTGAACTCGCGGATCAAGGCATCGCCGTGTACTGGATGGCCGGCAACCGCGACTTCCTGGTCGGCCAGGACTTTGCCCGCGCGGCCGGCATGCGCATCCTGCCCGACCCCACCGTGGTCAGCATCGGCGGCCAGCAAATCGCGCTCGTGCATGGCGACGCCCAGTGCACCGATGACACCAAATACATGGCCTTCCGCGCTCAGGTGCGCGACCCGGCCTGGCAGCAGCAGTTCCTGGCCATGCCGCTGGCCCAACGCAAGGCCATCATCGCCGGTTTGCGCGAAGGCAGCCGCCAGGCGCACGGCGAAAAGTCGTATGACATCATGGACGTGACGGCGGACGCCGTGGCTGCGCTGCACGAAGCCACCCAGGCCGATGTCATCATCCATGGCCATACCCACCGTCCCGCCCTGCACCTCGACGAAAAAACCGGCCGCCGCCGCTACGTGCTGCCCGATTGGGAACTGGATGCCGAGCCGCCGCGCGGCGGCTGGATTGCCATCGACGCAAATGGCGACATCACCCGCCAGGATCTCGCCGGGCAACCGCTCTGACCTGCCCTGACATAATTCCCAGCTTGCATGAAGGGCAACGGTTTCTTACACTGGGCCTTTCAGGACAGATCGCTCTACTACGGGCGAAGTGATACTTATGCGGCTGTGCAAACTTATCGAGTCGGCCAGGTGGATGCTGCTGTGCAGCGCACTGGCGGTGCTGCCCGACCAGGCGGCGGCAGCCGTCGACGCGCCACCCAAACACCGGCTTTGCCAGCCTTGCACCATGCCCGCGCTTCCCATTGCCCTGCCGCGCCACGGCATGGTATTGGCCTACGGCTCAATCCTTAGCACCGGATCGCTGTGGTACGTGGTCGATCTCGAACGCGGCGAGGCCCGCCGCATCCAGGCCCGCGACGAGCGTAATGACGACCGAAGCCTGCGTGAACTGGTCATCGTCGAACAGACGACCCGCGCCATACCCAGCCACGAATTGTCCAGGCTAAGGCAAATCGACAAGGATATATGGGCGTTGGAGAACAGGCTGCCGATGCACTTTGCAACGGACGTGGTCTGGGACCTCTGGCTCTTGGACGACGCCGACGTGCGTCGCGAATCTGCGCCCGGCGTTCCGGCCGGCCCGGCGAAAGAGATCGAGCAGATAATGCAACGCGTCCAGGAGCGTCCCATCCCATCCGAATAATCCGTTCAAATTCCATGTTGACGGCTTGAGAACTGGTGTTATACTTCACTACAACACCACTTCAATACAACGCTGAAGTAGTGCCCCATCAACGAGGAGGCAGGCATGGATCAACCAGGCGGCCGCACCACCAAAAAGAGGAGCCGGCAATGACAATCGGCTGGAACGACAACGCGCCGATCTATCGGCAATTGAAGGAAAGAGTGATCGGCATGATGCTCGACGGGGTCCTGAAGGCCGGCGACGCCCTGCCCTCGGTACGCCAGATCGCGGCCGAGTACCAGCTGAATCCGATCACGGTCTCGAAGGCTTACCAGGAACTGGTCGACGAAAACTTAGTAGAAAAAAGAAGGGGGATCGGTATGTATGTCACTGAAGGCGCCAGCGAAAAACTGCTGGCAAGCGAACGCGAGCGTTTCCTGCGCGAAGAGTGGCCGGCGATGCTGGAGCGCATCCGCCTGCTGGGTCTGAATGTGGATCAGCTGCTGTCCAGCGAACACGGAGGCCAGGCATGAACAGCGTCCTCTCCGCCAAAGGCCTGGCCAAGCGCTACGGCAAGCGCGTCGCCGTCGACGGCATCGACTTCGAAGTCCCGGCCGGCCGCATCGTCGGCCTGATCGGCCCGAACGGTTCGGGCAAGACCACCACCCTGAAGGCCGCCCTCGGCCTGATCCCCTTCGACGGCCAGCTGAGCGTGCTGGGCTTCGATCCGCGCACCCAGCGCGACGACCTGATGCAGGACGTCTGCTTCATTGCCGACGTCGCGATCCTGCCGCGCTGGATGCGCGTCAAGGATGCGATCGATTTCGTGCAGGGCGTGCACCCGCGCTTCAACCGCGAAAAGGCCGAGCGCTACATCGCCAACACCAAGCTCAAGCCCACGATGAAGGTCAAGGAGATGTCCAAGGGCATGATCGTGCAGCTGCATCTGGCGCTGGTGATGGCGATCGACGCCAAGCTGCTGGTGCTGGACGAACCGACCCTGGGCCTGGACATCATCTACCGCAAGCAGTTCTACCAGAACCTGCTGGAAGACTATTTTGACGAGCACAAGACCATCGTCATCACCACCCACCAGGTCGAGGAAGTCGAGCACATCCTGACCGACCTGATGTTCATCCGCGACGGCAAGATCGTGCTGGCCGCGTCGATGGAGGAAATCGGCGAGCGCTATGTGGAAGTGATGGTCTCGCACGACAAGATCAGCGCCGCCAATGCCCTGCAGCCGATCGACCGCCGCACCGTGTTCGGCAAGGCCGTGATGCTGTTCGATTCGGCCGCGCCGGGCAGCGCCTCGCGCCAGCAGCTCGCCGCGCTCGGCGAAACCCGCAATCCCAGCGTCGCCGACCTGTTCGTCGCGACCATGAAAGGAACCTACGCATGAACACCCTGACCATGAAATGGCTGCTCCGCCGCGAGTTCTGGGAGCACAAGGGATCGATGTTCTGGGCCCCGGCGATCGTCGCCGCGCTGCTGGTGCTGCTGGTGGGCGGCACCGTCCTCTACGGCCTGGCCGCACATGGCGTGCCGAACACGGTCCACATCAACGGCAGGCTCGTGACCCATGACGCACTGTCCGCCGCGCTGCCGCCGGAGATGCAGAGCAAGGTGTCGCGCCTCGCCGGCGCCATGTACCTGCTGGGCGGCGCGCCGCTGTTCATCGTGCTGGCCGGCGTCATGTTCTTCTACTGCCTGGGCGCGCTGTACGACGAGCGCAAGGATCGCAGCATCCTGTTCTGGAAATCGCTGCCGGTATCGGATGCCACGACCGTGCTGTCCAAGGTCGTCACCGCGCTGTGCGTGGCGCCGGTGATCGTGCTGGTCCTGGACGTCGTCGCCTCGCTGGCCCTGCTGTTCATCGGCACGCTCGGCCTGTCGCTGAACGGCGTCCATCTGTTCGGCGCCCTGCTGACCCAGCCCGACCTCTACCTGCAGCCGCTGCGCCTGCTCGCCCTGCTGCCGGTGTACGCCATCTGGGCCCTGCCGACCATCGGCTGGCTGCTGCTGGTGTCGAGCTGGGCCAAGACCAAGCCCTTCCTGTGGGCCGTCGGCGTGCCGCTGATCGTCCTGCTGCTGGTGAAGTGGATCAGCTACACGCTGGAGAACTTCTCGGGTACGCCGCTGAACATCATGCCGGTAGCGCAGGATGTCGTCGCCCGCCTGCTGACCGGCGTCGTGCCGGGCATCTGGTTCGCCTTCACCGAAGGCATCCCGGCCGCCATCCGCGAGTCCGCCCGCGACCAGGGTCCGGACATGGGCGCCCTGTTCGAAGCCTCGTGGATGACCCTGCTGACGGTGCAGGCCTGGATCGGCGCGCTGGCCGGCGCCGCGATGATCTTCGCTGCGATGCGCCTGCGCCGCTGGCGCGACGAAGGCTGACATGCTGCGCATGCGAGCCATCCCATCCTCGCTGCTGCTGGGCCTTGCCCTCTGCTGCAGCGGCGCCGCGAGCGCCGCTGCGCAGGACAAGGAAGGCGGCACGGTCCAGGTGAACGGCATCCGCAATCCGGAGACGCACACCTACCGCGCCATCGCCGCCGGCCTCGACACCTTCGATGCCCAGCACGCGCTGGCGCCGAACGCGCAGCTGCTGTTCCAGGCCCGCACCCGCGCCGGCCAGCCGCTCGGCGAGGCCCTGCTGAAAGGCGCGCCGGGCGGCGAGCCCCTGCGCGCCGTGCTGGCCGGCGACGACGCTTACGCACTGGCGCTGGCACTCGACGGCGAGGGCCGATTCCAGGTGCCGCGCAGCCAGCCGGCCTGGGATGCGCACGCCGATCTGCGGCTCAGCAAGCAGCGCAACGACGTCCGGGTCTGGCCCTATGTGCGTTCGCCAGGCCTGCTGGATCACCAGCGCCGCCTGGGTGACATCCGCCTCGAATGCCAGGTCTTCGTCGCCATCGCCAAAAAGGAAGCGCCGCTGCACATCGTCCTGCTCGGGAACGCCGTCATGCTGGGCAGCGACTGGTGCGCTTTCATGGAAAACCGGGACCGTGCCTGGGACGCCGCGACACGCTCCCCGCTGCACAGCGCCACCCTGCGCGACGGCGAGCGCAGCCTGGCGCTGCGCGTGAAAGGCGCACGCTTCGAAGTGCCGATCGGCGACCGCAGCTGGAGCAACGACGCCATCGTCGAACTGGCCTTTGCACCCGCCGAGGCCCCACCATCCGACCCATTATCGAAAGAGGCCGCACCGTGAAGATCAAAGCATGTTTGCTGCCCGCCCTGCTGGCCTGCGCCGCCCTGCCCGCCCTTGCTGCGGAGCCGGACAAGGAAGTGGACGAACGCGGCAAGGTCCATATCAACGCCATGAAGAATCCCGAGCTGAAGAGCTACCGCGCGATCGTGGCCGGGTTGGATAAATTCGACGATCTGCATGCGCTGGCGCCCGCCATACCGCAGCTGCGCTTCCAGGTCGAGACCAGGGGCAAGGGCGACCAGCCGGCGGCTGCCGCGCCGCTGGCAGCGCGCATCGCCACCGACGACTTCTCGATTCCGCTCACGCTCGACGGCGACGCACGCTTTTCGGTACCGCGCAGCCAAGCCGCCTACGACGCCAAGGCCGAGCTGATCCTGAACCGCAAGCAGCGCGCAGCGCGCGTCGAGACCTATGTGCGCACACCCGGCCTGGCCGACGACCGCTACCGGATGGGCGACATCCGCCTCGACTGCGCGGTGAAGGTCGCGATCGGCAAGGAAGAGATCCCGTTCTGGGCCAATGCCCTCGTCAACAGCATCCTGCTCACGACCGACTGGTGCTCGTGGTTCAAAGGTGAAACGCCGAAGGGCGGCGACCGCAACTGGCCGCACAAGGCCGGGGCGGCGCTGAGCGCGGCGACCCTGCGCGAGGGCGAGCGCAGCATGCCGCTGAAGGTCGACGGCAAGACCTTCCGCCTGCCGATCGGCGATACCAGTTGGGGTAACGACGCGATGGTCGAGCTGGTGTTTGCAGAAGACGGCGCTGCACCGGTCGGCTCGGCGCCGGGCGCGACGGATGCCATGGACGCCGTGAGCGGCCGGGGCGCCGCACGATGAAGACCGCGGCCTTGCTGCTGCTGGCGGCGCTGGCGGGCACCGGCGCTGTTGGCCCGGCTGCCGCTGCCGCTGCCACGGCCGAAGACACGCCGAGCGTGAGCGTCAACGGCATCAGGAACCCGGAGATGCGTTCCTACCGCAGCGTCTGGGCAGGCCTCGACACCTTCGACGAATACCGGTCACTGGCGCCCGCGGCGCCGCTGCGCTTTCGCATCCTGCGTGCCGACGGCAGCCCCGCCGGCAGTGGCGACGGCCTCGCGCTGCGGCTGGCGAGCGACGAGGGCTCGGCGCCGGTTCCGATCGGCGCTGACGGCCTGCTCACCATCGAGCGCAACCGTGCGGCTTACGACGCGGACGCCAGCTTCATCCTGAACCAGAAGGACGGCGTGTTCAGCGCGCGCCCCGAAATCCGCACGCCCGGCCTGCCGGCGGACGCGCGCCGTCTCGGCGACCTGCGCCTCGAATGCCGGGTGATGGTGGCGATCGCAAAAGAGCGCATGTCCTTCGTCGCCAAGGCGGCGCTCAACACCCTGATGCTGGGCAGCGACTGGTGCGGCAGGAAGGACATGAACCTCGCCTTCCCCTCGCCGCCGGGACTGGAGAGCGCACGCATCAGCCACGGCGCACGCACGCTGGAACTGACGCTGCACGACAAGGACTTCATGGCGCCCATCGGCGATCGCAGCTGGCCGGACGATGCGCTGATTACGCTGAAGTTCGCGCCGGCAGGACGCTGATTATTCGAACTGCTGGCGGAAAGCCGCGAACTGGGCTTTGAGCTCGTCGACTTCGGCCCGCAGCGCAGCCACTTCCTGCTCCAGCTGCGCCGTCCGCCCACCGCCTGAAGAACCGGCCGCCGGCGCCACATCCACACGCGCCACGTCGATCTCCCCGCCCAGCAGCTGGCCATAGCGCGGCTCCTTGGTGCCCGGCGCCCGTTCCAGGCGCGCGACCAGCGGTGGGTATTTGTCGATCAGGAACTGCAGCGCGCTTTCCGCTTCCGCCACCGACTTGAACTCGTGCAGGCGGCCGCTGCGGGTACGGATCTCGCCGGCGGTTTGCAGGCCGCGCAGCATCAGCACCGTCAGCACGGCCAGCTTGTCCTGCTCCAGCGACCACTTGATGCGCATGCGGTGCTCGTACTTGATCGTGCGCGCGCCGGCCTGCGACATGCTGCCGACCAGCTTGCGCTGCATCAGGCGCTGCAGGGTGTCGTGGACCACGTCCTCGGGCAGCTGCATGATCGGATCGCGGCTGGACAGCTGGTTGCAGCCGTTCATGATCGCGTTCAGCGTCATCGGATAATTGTCCGGCGTGAGCGCCTCTTTTTCGGCCAGCACGGCCAGCACGCGGATTTCGTTGGGATCCAGATCGGAGGCGGGATCGAAGCTGCCGGGGATATCGTCTTGGCTCATTTGCTCATTTGAGTAATTCTAATTGCTCATTCGACCATGCGGTTCAGCTGCGCCTGGTCGAGCTTGTCGTTCTCGTCGAGGCCCTTGCAGGAGATGCCGGCCGCCTTCATCGTCGAGCACATGCGCTCGATCTGCTCGTCCTGCTGGGCGACGTGGTCGATCAGGTTGCGCAGGGCCTTGGACAGCGGATCGTCGCCGTTCGGCGTCACGCCATAGGCTGCGAACATCTGGGCGCTGCGCACCTGCTCTTCCTTGCGCACGATGTGGGCCGGGTTGCCGACCGCCGTGGCGCCGCCTGGCACCGGCTTGACCACCACGGCGTTCGAGCCGATCTTCGCGTACTCGCCGACCGTGAACGCACCCAGCACCTGGGCGCCGGCGCCGACGATCACGCCGCGCTCGAGCGTCGGGTGGCGCTTGGTGCCGGCCACCAGCGTGGTGCCGCCCAGGGTCACGCCCTGGTAGATGGTGCAGTCGTCGCCGACCACGGCGGTCTCGCCGATCACGACGCCGAAGCCGTGGTCGATGAAGACCCGCCGGCCGATGGTCGCGCCGGGGTGGATCTCGATGCCGGTGATGATGCGGGCGATGTAGGAAATGAAGCGGCCGGGCCACTTCAGGCCGGCCCGCCAGCAGGCATGCGCCCAGCCGTGCATGACGACCGCATGCAGGCCCGGGTAGCAGGTGAGCACCTCCCAGCCGTTGCGGGCGGCCGGGTCACGTTCGATGATGCTCTGGATATCTTCGCGCAGCTTGGAAAAAAACATAGGCGAGATGGTAACGTATCCGCGCCGCCCGCGCTTGACCAGCCCCTCGCTTACTGCTTGGGTTCCAGCGCCAGGCGCTGGCGGCGCGCCTCGTACAGGCAGACGCCCGATGCGACCGACACGTTCAGGCTCTCGACCGAGCCGAACATCGGGATGTTGACCAGCACATCGCAGGTTTCGCGGGTCAGGCGGCGCATGCCCTCGCCTTCCGAACCCATGACCAGGGCGGTCGGGCCGGTGAAATCGCCTTCGTACAGGCCCTTGTCGGCGTCGTCGGAGGTGCCGATCAGCCAGATGCCGCGTTCCTTCAGGTCGCGCATGGTGCGCGCCAGGTTGGTCACGGTGATGTAGGGGACGGTTTCGGCGGCGCCGCTGGCGACCTTGGCGGCGGTGGCGTTCAGGCCGACCGAGCGGTCCTTCGGGGCGATGACCGCATGCGCGCCGACGCCGTCGGCCACGCGCAGGCAGGCGCCCAGGTTGTGCGGATCGGTGATGCCGTCCAGGATCAGCAGCAGCGGCGGGCCGTCCACCGCATCCAGCAGCTCATCCAGGTTGCGCGCCAGCGACAGCTGGCTGGCGAAGGCGATCACGCCCTGGTGGCGGCGGGTGCCGACGATCTTGTCGAGACGCTCGGCATCGACCGGCATCACGCGCACGCCGTGCTGCTTGGCGTGGGCGATCAGGTCGGTCATGCGGCGGTCGTTGCGGCCGGCGTCGACGAAGATCTCTTCCACCGATTGGGCCTCGTGGCGCAGCCGCGAGGTCACCGCGTGGAAGCCGAAAATCATTTTATTTTTCATTGATACTTACTTCTTTTTACTGGTTTTGGAAGCGGCCCTGGGGGCCTTTGCGGCGCTCTTGCTGGGAGCGCTCTGTTTTGCTGCGGTCGATTTTGCTGCAGTCTTTTTCGCGGCCGGTTTTGCAGCGGCTTTCTCGGCCGGTGCCTGTTTGGCAGCCGGCCTGGCCTTGCCATTGCCCTTGGCGGCGCCATTGCCGGCATTGCCGCGGCTGCGGCGTGGCGGCGGCACGAAGACGATGTCGTCCTCGCTCTCGTCGCTGGCGCTGAAATCCGGCGGCACCGGCGGATCGCCTTTCATGCCGTGCACCTGCTGCGGCGAGGCCGGCACCGGCGCCACGGTCAGTCCGGCTTCTACCTTGGCTTTACGACGGCGCGGCGGCTTCGAGCCGTTCATCGCCTCGACGGCCGCGGCGCGGGCGCGTTCCAGCGGCGCCGGGATGGCGTCTTCCGGCTCGGCCAGCACCAGGTCGATCTTGCGCGCTTCGAGGTCGACCTTCGCCACCTGCACGGTCACCTTGCCGGTCAGGCCGTAGACCTGGCCGCTGTTCTTGCCGCGCAGCTCGTGGCGGGCCTCGTCGTATTCGAAGTAGTCCTGCCCCAGTCCGGTCACGTGCACCAGGCCTTCGACGAACAGCTCGTCGAGCTGCACGAAGATGCCGAACGGGGTCACGCCCGCGATCACGCCGGTGAAGGATTCGCCCAGGCGGTCCTTCATGTAGAAGCACTTGAGCCAGTTCTCGACGTCGCGCGAGGCTTCGTCGGCGCGGCGCTCGTTGGCCGAGCAGTGCACGCCCAACGCGTCCCAGATCGTCAGGTCCTTCGGATTCTTCTGCTTGCCTTCCGCCTTGTCCTTGGCCTGCTGCTTGCGGGTCGCGTTCGACACGGTCGTGTTCAGCTTGGACAGGTCGATGCCGGTCGGCTCGTATTTTTTACCCAGCAGGACCGCCTTGATCGCGCGGTGGGTCAGCAGGTCCGGATAGCGGCGGATCGGGCTGGTGAAGTGGGCGTAGTGCTCGTAAGCCAGGCCGAAGTGGCCGACATTGTCCGGGCTGTAGACCGCCTGCTGCATCGAGCGCAGCAGCATGGTCTGCAGCAGGGTCGCGTCCGGACGCTCCTTGATCTGCTGCATCAGCTCGGCGTAGTCGCGCGCTTGCGGCTTCATGCCGCCGCCCAGGTTCAGGCCCACCTGCTTCAGGAAGGTGCGCAGCTGGTTCAGCTTTTCCTCGGTCGGCACCGCGTGGATGCGGAAGGTGCTCGGCTGGTCGTGGCGGATCAGGAAATCGGCCGCGCAAACGTTCGCCGCCAGCATGCATTCCTCGATCAGGCGGTGCGCATCGTTGCGGGTGCGCGGGATGATCTTCTCGATCTTGCCCATCGGGTTGCAGACGATGTAGGTCTCGGTGGTCTCGAAATCGATCGCACCGCGCGCCTGGCGTTGCTGCAGCAGCGCGCGGAACACCTCGTTCAGGTTCAGCAGGTGCGGCACGATGCCGGGACGGCGGCCCGCTTCCGGACCCTTCGTGTTGCCGAGGATGGCGGCGACCTCGTTGTAGGTCAGGCGCGCCGCCGAGTGCATCACGGCTGGGTAGAACTGGTAGGCGGTGACTTCGCCGGCGGTGGTGATGACCATGTCGCACACCAGGCACAGGCGGTCGACGGCCGGGTTCAGCGAGCACAGGCCGTTCGACAGCTTCTCGGGCAGCATCGGAATCACGCGGCGCGGGAAGTAGACCGAGGTCGAGCGTTCGATGGCGTCGTTGTCCAGGCCGTCGCCGGGCTTGACGTAGTGGCTGACGTCGGCGATTGCGACCAGCAGGCGGTAGCCTTTGGTGCGGCCGATCTTCACCGGTTCGCAGTACACCGCATCGTCGAAGTCGCGCGCGTCTTCGCCGTCGATGGTCACCAGCGGCACGTCGCGCAAATCGACGCGGTTGCCGAGGTCTGCATCGACCACCTCGTTCGGCAGCTTGTTGGCCTGCTTCATGGCAGCCTGCGAGAACACGTGCGGCACGCCGAACTTGCGCACCGCGATCTCGATCTCCATGCCGGGGTCGTCCAGCTCGCCCAGCACCTCGACGATGCGGCCGATCGGCTGGCGGAAGCGCGAAGGCTGCTCGATCAGCTCGACGCTGACCACCTGCCCCGATTTCGCCTTGCCCGGCGAGCCGTCGACCAGGATGTCCTGGGCGATGCGCTTGTCTTCCGGGGCGACGATCCAGACGCCGTTTTCCTGCAGCAGGCGGCCGATGATGTGGGTGTTCGCGCGTTCGGTGACTTCGACGATCGTGCCTTCGGGACGGCCGCGGCGGTCGGTGCCGACGATACGCGCCAGCACCTTGTCGCCGTTCAGGACCTTCTGCATCTCCTTATCGGGGAGGAACAGGTCGTCGCCCGGCTCGTCCGGAATCACGAAGCCGAAGCCGTCGCGGTGCGCGCTGACGCGGCCCGAGATGAAACTGGAGTGGTCCGTCAAAGCATACTGGCCGGCCGGGTTCGCGCGAAGCTGGCCGTCACGCTCCATCGCATTCAGGCGACGCGTGAGGACGCCTTCCGCTTCCGGGTCCACCTTCAGGGCGCGTGCCAGTGCGCCGCTGTCGAGCGGCCCCTTGGCATCGCGGAAAACGCCGAGAATCTCCTCGCGGCTTGGAATGGTATAGGTTGGGTGCTTCAAATCGTTTTCTATTCTTGTTGAGCCAGTGACGCGCCGAAGTCCGTGCCGTGTCCGCACTTTCCGGCAGCGCAATGTTGGTTGGATTGACACCTTGACAGGCGTAGTGTAACGGAGGACCGGGGTATTCGCCTAACGTGCGCGATCCAAGCGTGCCGAAGTTGCCCTTCCATTGGGCCTTTGACATTTGCCAATCATCCGCTATACTTTCGGTCTCTTCGCAAACGGCACAGCCGGATGCGAGGTCGCTGCAGAGGTGCAGCCGACGAAAATCAGATCGAAAGTTGGTCTGGCGCAAATCGGCAAAGCCTGATATCGTAGCGGAATTCGACGGCAACGTCGAGCGATGATTGCAAGACCAGGCCCACGTGGCGGAATTGGTAGACGCGCATGGTTCAGGTCCATGTGCCGCGAGGTGTGGGGGTTCGAGTCCCTCCGTGGGCACCAAGCCGGTCTTGTTTTAATCGAATGTGGTTTGATATGCCCACGTGGCGGAATTGGTAGACGCGCATGGTTCAGGTCCATGTGCCGCGAGGTGTGGGGGTTCGAGTCCCTCCGTGGGCACCAAAGCTACCTGGTTGTTTGCAGTACGTTGTATCGGTTGTTTGCATGCCCACGTGGCGGAATTGGTAGACGCGCATGGTTCAGGTCCATGTGCCGCGAGGTGTGGGGGTTCGAGTCCCTCCGTGGGCACCAAAAGCTACCTAGTTGTTTGCAGTACGTTGTATCGGTTGTTTGTATGCCCACGTGGCGGAATTGGTAGACGCGCATGGTTCAGGTCCATGTGCCGCGAGGTGTGGGGGTTCGAGTCCCTCCGTGGGCACCAAAAGCTACCTTTGTTTTCCAGAGTCTCTGGCGCAAAACGCCGCAATCTTTGCAAAAGGATTGCGGCGTTTTGCGTTTTGCTTATTGATTCGCGACGGTCTGCCCCGCCAGATGCTGCGCCAAAAACCCGCCGATGCGGCGCTCGTATTCGACTGGCGCATACGCATGCAGGTCGACGTGTTCGGCGCCGTCGACGATCCACAATGATTTCGGCTCGGGCGCGGCGGCGAACAGGCGCTGCGTTTCGGCCAGCGTCGTATGGCGGTCGGCGCTGCCCGATGCGATCAGCAGCGGCGCGCGCACAGCCGACAGATGCGCGATCGGATGCAGCTGGGCCGGCTGGATGCTTAGGCGCAGCGGCAACTGCCACAACAGCAGCTTCGCCAGAGGCTTGCCGAGCGGGCCAAGGCGCATGCGCAGCCTGTCCTCGACCGCTTCCTCGATGGTCGGATACATCGATTCGAGCACGATCGCATCGACCGGCGGGCAATCCCGGCACAGCACCAGCGATGCCGCACCCAGCGAGGTGCCGATCACGCCGATGCGCTGGCCCGGCGTCTGCAGCCGCAGCCATTGCAAAGCCACCCGCACCCCATCCGCTTCGCGCAAGCCGAAGGTCACGACCGGGGCCAGGCTCTCGCCCTGTCCCGGCAGGTCGACCAGCAGCACGTCATAGCCCTGCGCATGCAGGAAGCGCGCGCGATCGATCATCGAACGGCGGTCGCTGCGGATCCCGTGCAGCAGCAGGACCGCGCCATGTCCGGTGCCGGCCAGGTACCAGCCTTCGACCCGCATGCCGGTGCCGGCCGCCAGCGAGACCGGCTGCGCCTGCGGCCACGGCGCCGGACCGACGTTTTGACGCCGCACCGCGATCAGCGAGGAACCGGCCAGCCAGGTGGCGGCCGCGCCGAGGAAAACCAGCACGAACAGGGACAGCAGCAGGGTCCGGATACCCATGCTGATCAGTGCGTGGCCAGGTCGTCGAGGATCGGGCAGTCCGAGCGCTGGTCGCCGTGGCAGGAATGCGCCAGCGTCTCGAGCGTACGCTTCATCGCCTGCAGTTCCTCGATCTTGCGGTTCAGTTCCGCGATGTGCTGCTCGGCCAGCTGGCGCACCTCGAAGCTGGCGCGGCTGGGGTCCTGCCACAGCGCCAGCAGTTCGGCGATGCGCTCCAGCGAAAAGCCGAGCGCCCGGCCGCGATGGATGAACTGCAGCACGCGGATCTCCTGCTCCCCGTAGACGCGATAGCCGGCCGCCGTGCGCCGCGCCGCCGGCAGCAGGCCGATCGATTCGTAATGGCGGATCATTTTGGCGGATACGCCGGAGGCCTGCGCCGCTTCGCCGATATTCAGCATCGTTTTTTCTCCCATGTCCTGTGCAGGATACACCTTCCCACCGTGGGAAGCTCAAACGGGTCCGTCCGCTTGACTTGGCGGCCGGCTGCGGTCAAGCTCGGCCACATGAAAAGAATCTGCGTATCCCTGCTGGCCCTGGTCCTCGCCTCCCCTGCGCTGCTGCATGCCGGGCCCGCGCCCTGGTACCAGTGGCGCAGCAAGGCCACCGGCGACCTGGTCTGCTCGCAGACGCCGCTCGGCGAGGGCTGGGCCAGGTTCGCCGGGCCCTACCGCGACGCCCGTTGCGAACTCCGCATGACTGCGAAATAATGTAAAACGACAAACATTGAGTACGGCCCCGAGAAAACCAACCGAGGAGACACCGATGTTCACCAATCCCGAGCAATTTGCCAACGCCACCAAGACCCTGTTCGAACTGCAGATGGAAACCTTCAACGCCCTGGCCAGCAAGGCCGTGCAGGGTGTCGAGCAGGTGGTGGCGCTGAACATGCAGACCGCGAAGAATTCGATGGAAGGCGCGATGGCCACCAGCCGCCAGATGAGCCAGGCGAGCGATCCGAAAGCGGCGATCGACACGCTGCAGTCGCAGATGCAGCCGGGCGTGCAGAATGCCCAGGCTTACGGCGAAGAGCTGCGCCGCATCGTCGCCGACATCCAGACCGACTTCCAGCAGGCCGCCGACACCCACCTGGTGGAAGCGAAGAACACGTTGTCGGCGCTGATCTACGACGTCACCCAGAACGTCAAGCCGGGCCAGGAGAATGCGGTCGAGATCATCAAGGCCGCGATCGACAACGCCTTCAAGGGCTACGAACAGGTGACCCAGTCGACCCGCGACGCCATGCGCCGCGTCGAGGAGCAGGTGGCGCAGGCAACTTCGCAGCTGGGCGCCGCGGCGGGCCAGGCGCCGAAGGCCTGACCCTTTTCCGGCTTGCACGCGCCGCTTCAGCTTCCCGCAGGCGGCGCCACGCCCAGCATCTCTTCGATGTGCGCGAACGAGGCATCGTCCTTCACCACCGAACGCAGCCACACGTGCAGGGGCTGCTCGCCCCAGTGCGCAGCCTTGTCGGCCAGGTAGGCGACCGGGCTGTGCGGCTCGGTGCGGCGGAAGAACTCGGCGACTTCGCGCAGCTGGGCGATGGCCTGGACCCGCGATTGCAGCGGGCCGGCAGGCAGCTTGTTCGCGGCTTCGGCCGGTGCCGGCGCATGCGTTGCCGGCTGCGATGAAGCCGCCGGAGCCGCGTCGGCCGGCTTGCCCGCAGCCGCCTTGCCGCCCTCCTTCACCATCGGCTTCACGAACAACATCACGCTTTGCAGCCCTGACTTGGCGGCGCTGAAGCTTGGACCGTCCACGCCCAGGCGCTCGTCGACGCTATGCTCGATACGCTCGAGCGCGCCGGCGCAGTGCTCGCAGTCGCGCAGCAGGGCTTCATAAAAGGCCGAAGAGCTGCGCACCTTGGCCGTCTCCAGCTTGGCCAGGTCGTCGCCGCCGCGCATGCGGGCGACGTCGAAATCGCGCAGCGCGAAGCCGGTCTGGCCGCTTTGGCCGCTTTGGCCTTCCGTCAGCGGGATCTCGCGCAGCAGCGGCGCGATGCGGGAAGCCATCCACGACAGGTTGCCGATGCGCCGCTCGACGCCGTCCTCGTCCGGCAGCGGATACAGGCCGTCCCAGTAGCGGTCGCACAGCGCGGCGATCAGGACCAGGCTCTCAGCCAGCCCGCCGAGTCCATCGGTCCTGGCCGCGGCCTCGGCCAGCCAGACTGCCAGCTGCAGGTCCTTGCTGCGCTTTTCGATCAGCTGGGCACACTGCTTGGCCACGAACTTCCAGTCGGCCTCCTTCAAGTCCGTGACCCAGGCGCCCTGCTCGATCGACGGATCGTCGGCCTGACGGGCGCGCACGATGTCGTCGATCTCGCGCGAGAAGGCCAGGTCCTCGCCGCAAGGCCGCTCGGGCGAGATCGGCGCCAGCAGCTTTTCCATGTTCAGCATGCTGCCCTCCTCACGCCGGTTCGACGGCGTACTTGATCTTGCCGGCCTTGGTCGCGCTCACCTTGATCTGCTTGATGCCGCCGCCAGCAGCCATCGCCGCCAGCACGTTGTCGGCGATCTCGGGCAGCAGCGTGCCGTTCAGGATGGTGTCGACGTTGCGTGCGCCGGAATCGACTTCGGTGCAGCGCGCCAGCACGGCATTGATCAGGGCCTCGTCGTAGAGGAAGGCGGCATTGTGGTTGGCTGCCACCCGCGCTCTGATGCGCTCCAGCTTCAGGCGGATGATGTTGGCCAGCACCTCGTCGTCGATCGGGTAGAACGGTACCACCGTCAGGCGCCCGAGGAAGGCCGGCTTGAAGTGCTTCATCAGGCCGGGCCGGATCAGCTCCGCCAGTTGCTCGGGCGTCGGGCGCTCGCCGGCGGGCTTGTTCAGGCAGGCCTGCATGATTTGCGCCGATGCCGCGTTCGAGGTCAGGATGATGATGGTGTTGCGGAAGTCGATCTGGCGTCCCTCGGCATCGTCCAGCACGCCCTTGTCGAAGACCTGGAAGATCAGCATCCGCTTCTCCGGTTTGTTTCTAATTGGCATTGGTGTCCAATCTTAGGAGGTACACGGTGCGCCCTACAGATGAAGATCAATCCGGCTCGCGGCGTCCGAACCTGATGTCGTCGACGCGCCGGACGGCGAGCGAGACCAACATCCTCGCCATGCTCGATCGCCACGAATCCGGCGGGCCGGGGCGGCGCCTGCTGCGCGGGCTGCGGCGCATGCCGGCCATGGCCTGGTATGGCACGGCGGGCATGCTGGTGATCGGACTGGTGGGATCGCTGGCGTGGCTCGCGCGCGACAGTGGGACGCCCGCGTCTGCCGGCAGCGCGGTGGCGAGCGTGGCGGCACCGTCACCTCCGAATTCGCCGGCCACCATCAGCGCCGACGCCAGCGCCGAAGTGGTGTCCGAAGCGGATGCCGGCCTGGCCGCTTCGGCGCCGGCGGCCGGCGCCACCATCGTCGACCTGGCGCCTGACGATGCATTGCCGCCGGCCGAGGCTGCACCAACGCTACGCGTCCTTCCGCCGCAGGAGCATGCCGGCCGCATCCTGCCGCGCGACGGCCGGCGCGCATCCCAGGACGATCGGCAGCGCGATCGGCAGCACGATGCGCAGCGCATTGCCGCCGCCGTGAAATCGCCGCGGACGGTGGGCGGCAAACCGGCCGCCACTACCCATGCGCAGGGCCAGGCCCACCTTGACGCGCGCTCCCGCCGCAACGCCGCCGCACCGAAACAGACCCCAACCGCGGTCGACACCGACGTCGCCTTGATCACCGCCATCATCCAGCACGCCAGCAAGCGCCAGGACGCCGAAGAGGAAGCGCGAGAAGCGCGCAAGCCGTAGCAAAACGTCATGCTGTCGTAAAAAAGCCTCGCAATGGCTGGGTAAAGCGGTTTCGCGCCGTTATACTGTACAAAGCTACAGTATGGTGCGACATGATCAGGGTTCTGGAAAACGAGTTTTATTATCTGGATAATTTCCAGCGCGTCCTCGACTGGATCGCCCAGCGTTATGCCGACCTCCTCGACGAGGAGGAGCAAGCCTTCATCGCCGCCTTTGGCTGCCTGCCCCGCCCTTCCCAGGCCCTGTTCGTGCGCATGGTGATGCGCAAGGGGAGCCTGTTCCGCGCCTCGAAGATGCAGTATCCGGAGATCGGCTGCCCGGTCGCCGCGGTCCAGGACCTGCTGCCGACGGGCTGGATCGCGCTCGATCCGGTGCTCGAGCTCGACGAGCTGTTCGAGCTGCTGGTCAAACCCGAGATCGCCGAAGCCTTTGCGCTCAAAGCGCCGCTGAAGTCGGCGCGCAAGCCCGAGCAGCTGGAAGCGCTGCGCGAGCAGCATGCCGAGCCGCGTCCCTTCTCGCAGTGGTATGCCGGCTGCCCGGACACGGTGTTTGCAATCGGTGTGAAACCCCTGTGCGACCGCCTGCGCCTGGTTTTCTTCGGCAACCTGCACCAGGACTGGACCGAATTCGTGCTGTCCGACCTGGGCCTGTTCCGCTACGAGCAGGTCGAATTCTCGGAAGCCTCGCGCGGCTTCCGTTCGCGCCAGGACATCGAGCACTACCTGCAGCTGCACGCCTGCCGCGAACGCTTTTACGAACTGGAGCCGGGCTGCGAGCAGATGCGCGAGGTGCTGCATGAGGTGCTGCGCGACCTGCCCCGCCACAGCTTCGGCAACGACTGGCTGGAGAGCCGCCGCGAAAAGCTCCTGTTCCGCATCGGCCAGCAGTTCGAGAAGGACAAGGACTGGGAATCGGCCCACGCCGTGTACGCCGGCTGCCGCTTCCCGGGCGCCCGCTCGCGCGCGATGCGCGTGCTGGAGAAGGACGAGAAGTTCGACCAGGCCTATGCACTGTTCTGCACCGCCGAGCAGGCGCCGGAAAGCGAAGCCGAACGCCAGCACCTGCTGCGCATCGGCCCGCGCCTGGCGCGCAAGCTCGGCCACGCCAAGGTCAAGGCGAAGAAAGCTGCGCCGCCGGCACGGCTCGACCTCGACCTGCCAGTCCCAAGCGGCGACTGGCGCGTCGAAGGCGTGGTGCTGGGCCACCTGCACCGCGACGACGCGCCGGTCTTCTACGTCGAGAACACGCTGGCCAACACCCTGTTCGGGCTGCTGTGCTGGCCGGCCGTATTCGCGGCCATCCCCGGCGCCTTCGTCCACCCCTTCCACCGCGGACCGACGGACCTGTACAGCCCCGATTTCCACCAGCGCCGCCTGCGCGAATTCGACGCCTGCCTGGCGCGCCTGGACGACGGCAGTCACGTCGACGCCATCCTCGCCACCTGGGAAGAGAAGGCCGGCATCCAGTCGCCCTTCGTGGCCTGGGACTGGCTGGAGCGCGGCATCCTCGAACTGGCCCTGCGCTGCATTCCGGCGCCGCACTTGAAGCTGTGGTTCCAGCGCATCCTGCAGGACGTGAAGGACAACCGCACCGGCTTCCCCGACCTGATCCAGTTCTTCCCGGAGGAAGGCCGCTACGAGATGATCGAGGTGAAGGGCCCGGGCGACCGCCTGCAGGACAACCAGCTGCGCTGGATCGAGTACTGCCGCGAGCACGGCATGCCGGTCACCGTCTGCTACCTGCAGTGGCAGGAGGCGGCTTGACGGGCGAAGCGCAAGGCTACACCGTCGCGGTGCGGGCGCTGTGCGAGTTCACGGCCAAGCAGGGCGACCTCGACCTGCGCTTCACGCCCTCGCCGACCGCGCTGGAGGGTATCGCCGGCCATGCGGTGGTCGCATCGCGCCGCGGTGAGCATTACCGCTCGGAGGTCACGCTGGAGGGCGACTACGGCCTGCTGCACGTGCGCGGCCGCGCCGACGGCTACGACCCCGACCAGAACCTGATCGAGGAAGTCAAAACCTTCCGCGGCCAGTTCACCAGCATCCCCGACAACCACCGCCACCTGCACTGGGCCCAGCTGCGCATCTACGGCCACCTGATGTGCGAGCAGCTCGGCATGGACCAGGTCAACCTGGCCCTGGTCTATTTCGACATCGGCACCCAGCAGGAGACGCTGCTGCGCGAGACCCGAACGGCCGCAGAGCTGAAGGCGATCTTCGAAGACCACTGCAGCCGCTTCATCGCCTGGGCAGAGCAGGAGATGCGCCATCGCGAAGCCCGCAACGAAGCCCTGGCCGGCATGCGCTTCCCGCACGCGGATTTCCGCCCGGGCCAGCGCCAGCTCGCCGAAGCCGTATTCCGCGCCAACGCCGGCAAGCGCTGCCTGCTGGCCCAGGCCCCGACCGGCATCGGCAAGACCCTCGGCACCATGTTCCCGGCGCTGAAGGCGGCGCCCAAGGAAAACATCGACAAGCTGGTGTTCCTGGCCGCGAAGACGCCGGGCCGCAAGCTGGCGCTCGACGCCGCCAGCACGCTCAAGGCCGGCGGCTCGATCCCCATCCGGGTACTCGAACTGACCGCGCGCGACAAGGCCTGCGAACACCCCGACAAAGCCTGCCACGGCGAGTCCTGCCCGCTGGCGCGCGGCTTCTACGACCGCCTCCCCGCGGCCCGCGCGGCATGCCTGGACGCCGCACTATTGGACCGCGACACCCTGCGCACGATCGGCCTCGAACACGATGTCTGCCCCTACTACCTCGGCAGCGAGATGGCGCGCTGGAGCGACATGATCGTCGGCGACTACAACTACTGGTTCGACGGCGGCGCCATGCTCTACGCGCTGGCGATGGAGCGCGGCTGGCGCGTCAGCATCCTGGCCGACGAAGCCCACAATCTGGTCTCGCGCGCCCGAGGCATGTACAGCGCGTCGCTGGACCGCGCCAGCCAGCGCGCGGCGCGCGCGGTGGCGCCGGCGCAGGTGCAGAAGCCGCTGGAAAAGCTGGGCCGCGCCTGGACCGAAGCCGGCAAGTCCGCGCCCCTTCCCTACCAGGTGCTGGACACGATTCCGCAGAAGCTGCTGGACAGCCTGCAGAATGCCACCAGCGCCATCACCGAATACATGGCCGCCTTCCCCGAGGGGCTGGACCCGGCGCTGCAGGAATTCTACTTCGACGCCCTGCAGTTCCAGCGCCTGGCGGAATCCTTCGGCGAGCATTCGCTGTTCGACCTCACCCGCACGGACGAACGCGACACCGAACTGGCGATCCGCAACCTGGTGCCCGCGCCCTTCCTGAAGCCGCGCTTCGAGTTCGCGCATTCGACCACGCTGTTCTCGGCGACGCTCAGCCCCTGGCATTATTTCGCCGACCTGCTCGGCATGCCCGAGGACACCGCCTGGATCGACGTCGATTCGCCTTTCGTCGCCAGCCAGCTGAAGGTCGAGGTGGCGCGCGGGATCTCGACGCGCTACCAGCACCGCAAGGCCTCGCTAGCGCCGATCGCCGACCTGATGGCGCGCCAGTACGCGGAACAGCCGGGCAACTACCTGGCCTTCTTCAGCAGCTTCGACTATCTGGAACAGGCGGCCGACATGCTGGCCCAGCGCTATCCTGAGCTCCCCCAATGGCGCCAGTCGCGCCGCATGAGCGAGCTGGAACGCACTGCATTTCTGGCGCGTTTTACCCTTGAGGGCAGAGGCATCGGCTTCGCCGTGCTGGGCGGGGCCTTCGGCGAAGGCATCGACCTGCCGGGCGCGCGCCTGATCGGCGCCTTCGTCGCCACCCTCGGCCTGCCGCAGGTGAACCCGGTCAACGAGCAGCTGCGCGAACGCCTGCAAGCCTTGTTCGGCGCCGGCTACGACTATGCCTATACTTATCCGGGTTTGCAGAAGGTCGTGCAGGCCGCCGGCCGCGTGATCCGCACCGAGCAGGACCAGGGCACGGTCTGGCTGATCGACGACCGCTTCGCGCGGCCCGAGGTACTGGAGCTGCTGCCGGCCTGGTGGCACGTGCAGGGACGCGCTAGCGCATCAGCTCCCTGAGTTTGGCGTAGCCACTACGGCTGACCGGAATGCGCGCACCGCCGCGCAGCACCGCGCAATGCCCATCCTTGCCCGAAGGTTCGATACGCTCGATCGCCGCCAGGCTGAGAATGTAAGAGCGGTGCACGCGCAGGAAGGCGCCCGGATCCAGCTGCTCTTCCAGCTCCGACAAACGCTGACTCTTCAGCCATGCACGCCCAAGCGCGACCACCTGCACGTAATCGTCCTGGGCCTCGATGTAGTCGATCTGCGCCGCCGGGATCACCTGCACGCGCGAACCGTCGCGGATCAGGATGCGTTCAAGAGGGGTGCGGCGTTGCGCCGCCTCGACGGCCACGGCCGCGGCCTGCGCGCCTGCCGCGGCCGCCTGCGGACTGCCGAGCCGTTCGCGCGCATGCGCCAGCGCCTGCTCCAGGCGTTCGCGCGAAAACGGCTTGAGCAGATAGTCCAGCGCGTGTACCTCGAAGGCGCGCAGCGCGAACTTGTCGTAGGCGGTGACGAATACGTACTGCGTCTTCGGTCCTGCGAGTTCGACCACTTCGAAGCCGTCCAGCTTCGGCATCTGGATGTCGAGGAAGACCAGGTCCGGCGCCAGCTCGGCGATCGCCTTGACGGCCTCGAAGCCGTTGGCGCACTCGCCCACGATCTCGACGTCCGGCCAGGCGCCCAGGTACTCGCGCAGCACGGCGCGCGCCAGCAGTTCGTCGTCCACGATGATCACACGCATGCGCTTACGCCTCCTCCATGGTTTCCACGGCTTCGGCCGGCAGCGCCAGCTCGACCCTGAATCGCTTGTCTTCACGGCCCCAGTGCACGCTGGCTTCGATGCCGTAGGCCGCCGCCAGGCGCCGCCGCACGTTTTCCAGCCCCAGCCCGGTGCCGCGCACGCAGGGCGTGTCCGGGTCGACGTCGTTCTCCACCGCGATGCGCAGCAGCGAGCCGGCGCGCGCCGCCGTCACGCGCACGCGGCCCGGTTCGATCATCTGGCCGATGCCGTGCTTGACCGCGTTTTCCACCAGCGGCTGCAGCAGCATCGGCGGCACCAGGCAGGCCAGCGCATCCGGCGCCGCCTCGGCCTCGAAGCCCAGGCGCTCGCCGAAGCGCACTTGCTCGATTGCGACGAAGTCCCGCACCAGTTCCAGTTCGCGGCGTAACAAGACCTTGCGTTCCGCGTGCAGGCCCAGACTGAGCCGGAAGAAGCCGGCCAGGCGCAGCGTCATCGCGCGCGCCGCGCCCGGATCGATCGAGGTCAGCGCGCTGATCGAATTCAGGCTGTTGAACAGGAAGTGCGGATCGACCTGGGTACGCAGCATGCGCAGTTCGGCGTCCTGCGCGCTCAGGCGGTTCTCGAGTTCGCGGGTCTCGAGCTGGCGCACGCGCTCGGCTTCGATCAGCAGGTAGTTCACGGCAGCCGCCAGGCCGTACAGGATCACGCCCAGCGCGAACATGGTCGCCAGCTTGGGCGTGTCCAGTTCGAACCCCGCGCCTTCCGGCGCAAAGGCGCGCAGCAGCGCGGCCCAGGCCGATCCGATCGCGCACCACAGCGCCGCCGCGCAGGCCGCGGTGGCGCCGACCCCGCCGACGATGGCGGACGGATGCTTCTGGCCGATCGGATAGGCGCGGCACACGTAATAGGCGGAGAAAGCAGTGGCGTTGGCGTACACGATCGCCAGCGGCACGGCGAACAGCAGGCTGGCGCCCCAGCCCGCGCCGCCGGCGGCCAGCAGCGCGGCGGTCGCCAGCCCCAGCATCAGCCAGGCCAGCATGTACAGCAGCGCCGCATACCACCTGGAGATCGCTCCGTGCATCGCCTTTCCCTTAGTTGCGTACTCAGTTGCGGACTTCGACGCCGCCCATGATGGCGTAGCCGGTGACGACCAGACGCTTGCGGTTGTCCGGCGGGCGCGCGGTCTTTTCCGTGAAGCCGCCCATCACCGGGGTGCCGTGCAGGACCACGGTCCAGTCGGGCGGCACCTTGATCGTGATGCCGCCCCAGATCGCGGAGACGTTGATCACGGCCTCGGTGGCGAGCGCGCAATCGCGCAGATCGAGCGAGCAGCCGCCCATGATCGCGGTGATCTCGCCGCCGCGGAAGTCCGGCGTGCTGACGCGGCGCTCGAAGCCGCCGAGGATGGCGGTGATGTCGATCACGTTGTCGGCCTTGGCATCGTCCTTGGTGTAGGGTCCGGCATTCACGCGGATGACGCGATGGCCGCCCAGCGTGCGGTACACGATCAGCCCGCCCAGGCCGATCATCACCAGCGGCCAGAAGGTGCGCCAGCTGATGAAGCCGTAGCCGAGACGGTTCAGCAGCAGCGCCACGCCGATGGCGATCAGGACGATGCCGGTGACGCGTCCGCTGCGCGGGCCCTCGCTGCACAGGGCCACCAGGCCCGAGCCGATGAAGGCCAGCGGCCAGAAGAAGATCACGTGGCGCAGGTAAATGATGTTCAGGTTATCGAGCAGGAACAGCACGCCGAATGCCACCACCATCAGGCCGATCACGACTTGGCCGTTGGCGCCCGCCCGCGAACGCGGAGCGTCATTTTCCATGGCGGTCTCCCCCCTTGTCGAAGCAGCCGTGGCGGCCGCGGTCCGGGTTGTTGCCGAAGCGGCGTTCGGCGATCGGCTTCACCGCCATGCCGATGCCGCCGACGATGATGAACAGCGGCCAGCTGTTCCACCAGTTCAGCCCGAACAGGCCTTCGAACATCGCGAACAGCCACAGGCCGATGAAGACGGTCCACAGGCCGTTGACGAATTCGCGCGCGCTCGGATAGCCGATGGTCTGGTTGATGCCGGCCACGACCAGCAGCAGCGGCGCATAGTGCCACAGGCGGTCGATTTCGTAGATGTCGAGCTGGTCCAGCAGGAACGCCACGCCGAGCCCGATCAGCAGCAGTCCCCACAGGACCTGGCGCCGCAGGTGATAGGATGCTTCGCTGTTCATTGAGTCCTCCTTGTTGGAATGAGGACAAGATATACGAGGACGGGCGCGTGGTGGAAGCGCTTTTCGGCGAATGGCGGCGGAGGGTCGGTGAACTGCGTAGGGAAACAGCGCGGATCGGCGAACGGCGAAAAAGAAAAAGCCCGCCACGTTGCCGGGGCGGGCTTGCTGCAGCGATGAAGGCGCCGGAATCAGGCTGCCGGCTGCGCCATCACTATGGTTGGCTGGCCCTTCTGCTGGTTGCGGTATTTGGCGCGGGCGATGGCCTGCTTGACCGCTTCGCGGGCGACGTTGGTCTTGTAGATCTCGGCGCGTTCTTTCTTGCCGCGATGCTGGGCGACGTGCTTGTTGCCGATTTTCCTGGTCATGGCGTTCTCCTGTGATGCCTGGGGGTGAATGCCCTTCGAGAGCGGGATGTCAGGAACGCGATGCGCCCATCTTGTCATCGTCGGCCGAGTGCATCAGCATGCCCCAACCGAGCTGGCGCCGGATTTCTTCCGGCGTCGGCGGCGGCGCGCTGTCCTTCGTGCGGCGCTCGAGGTACTCGCGCACGAGGTGCTTCGGTGGATGACTCGTCGTTGGCAATGACATGAACAACCTCCGCTTCCCAAAGGGCGTGGAATCTGGTGCCGATCCTCGAGGCGACCGGCTAACCTGTTGAGGTATTTGGATTTCTGCGGAAGCTCGCTGGCGTCCTCACTCAACGCCTTCATCTTATCGAAACGGACGTCCGCGCACCGTTAGGTGACGCACACTGCGCGCAGGACGCCGCCGTGCAAAAAAAAGGGAGCCGGAGCTCCCCTTTGCCATCCATGAAAACCCGAACGCTTAGAACTTGTACTTCAGGTTCACGTAGTACTGGCGGCCGATCACGTCAAGCTTCTGCTGCTCTTGCTCGCTGTAGCGGTAATACGCGCGCTTGACGTTGGTCAGGTTGGTCGCATCGAAAGTCAGCAGCAACTGCGGCGTGATGGTGAAGCTGGCGTTGAAGGCCAGCGTGGTCACCGGCGCCGCCATGGTCGGTGCGGTCGGCATCAGGATGCCGTTGATGGTCGACAGGCCCTGGCTGTTGGCGTTCGGCGCCGGTGCAGTGGAGCTGTTGACGTACTCGCTGCGGTAGTTGGCCACCAGGCGCAGCGACACGCGGTCGTTCTCAAAATAGCCGCCCAGGTTGGCGGCCCATTCCGACGCACCGACCATCGGCCGGTTATCGTCGACCCGGGTCTTGGCGCGGCTGACGTTGCTGGTGAAACCGAAACCGGTGCTGCCGAAAGGCTGCTCGTACGCCAGTTCGATACCGCCGATGTGCGCACCCTGCTGGCTTGCGGTCAGCACGGTGTAGGTCTTGACCGTGTTCGAGGTCGTATCCAGGTAGTCGATCGTCACGCCGTTCGAGGCGCCGGTCTTGGCGTAACCCTGGATGCGCGAATAGAACACGTTGGCGGCCACCATCGAGCGGCGTGCGAAGTACCAGGCCCACGACAGGTCCAGGTTGTCCGAGGTCAGCGGCTTCAGGTCCGGGTTCGGTCCCGTGATCGAGCAGCCCTGCGCGTTGCAGCTCGGGCTGGCGTAGCCGGTGCCGAGCAGGTTGTAGTTCTGGCGGCCGATGGTGCGGCTGGCGCCGAAGCGTACGATCTGGTCCTGGGCCAGTTCATAGCGCAGGTTCAGGCTCGGCAGCCAGTTATTGTAGCGGCGGTCGGTCTTCGTGAAGTAGGACATCGCGCCCCGCTTCGGATCGAAGGTGGTGGCCGGCGTCGTCTGGTACTGCAGGTCATAGTACTGCTGCAGGTCGCCGGCGTCGGTGATCGCACCCGGGAAGGCCGCGCAGGGGATCGGGGCCTGGCCCGGCGCCGAACGGGAACACACGCCGGCAGGAACCGGCGTCGGGATATCCGCATTGACGTGGGTCTGGACGAAGCGCAGGCCCAGGTTGCCGGACCAGCGCTCGCCTTCCAGATTGGCCATCACGTAGGCGGCAGCCTGGCGTTCGCGCATGTGCAGCTCGGAGGCGATGCGGCGCTCGTACTGGTCGGTCGTTTCCTTGGTGGTGGTCGCGAAGTAGTTCTTCAGGACTTCCGGCGCGAACGTGACGCCGGTGTTGTCCCAGCCTGCCGGACCGTCCAGGCCCGCGCCGAAGTTGGCCGGCCACGGAATGGTGCTGGACGGACCGGGGGTGGCGCCAATCGGCGCATGGAAGGCCGGATAGCGGCGCTCGCTGTCGCGGTGGTGGTCCGAATAACGGACGCCCGACTCCAGCGACTGCACCCAGCCGCGGTTCAGCTTGTACTCGCCGTCGACCTGGGCGCTGTTCTCGCGGTCGGTGGTCTTCAGGCCGGAAATCGTGCGCACGACCAGCTCGTCCGGTCGGATGCCGGTGCCGTAGTATTTCACGTAGGGTGCGTCATGCACGTCGCCCAGCGCGTAGGACACGCCGGTGCCGAAGCTGGCGTAGGTCAGGCCCTGGTCGGCATCGGTCTTGCCGACGCCGCGGGTGGCCGACACCAGGGTCTTGAGGGTCAGGTCTTCGTTGACGCGCCACTTGCCGTCCAGGTCCAGGAAGGAGCTGGTGGCGCGGGCGCCGTCGCGGTAGAAGCCTTCCGAGTTGCCGATGTACTGCGGAACGGTCCCGTCGGGGAACATGATGTCGGCGCTCTTGAGCACCTTCAGCTTGTCGCCGAACATGGTGGTTTCTTCGACGATCACCGGGTTCCTGATCGACGCGAACACCTGCGGGCCGTTCGGCAGGCCTGTGCCGTTGGTGTTCGGCGCGGTGGCGGCGGTGGAACCATCGGGCAGCGAGGCCTTACCGGCCAGCATGCTGTACATCGCACCGGCCTTCAGGCGGCCGTAGTTATTCGCGTTCATCCCCGAGCTGAAGCCGGTCAGCGTGACGTCCAGGTCCTGGTTCGGCTTGAATTGCAGGGACAGCAGGCCGCCCTTGCGGTCGCGCACGCCTTCCACGAATTCGGTGCTCATCGAACCCGGCAGGCGCACGCCGTTCAGGTCGGATGCCTTGTAGCCGGTGCCGGCCAGCGATGCATCGGTGATGCCCTTCATGACGGCCGTGTTGATCACGTCCCAGCCGCTGCTGCTGCCGTAGGCAAGGCGCGACGCGGAATCGCGGCGGATGTAACGCTTTTCGGCGAAGCCCTGGACCATGAAGCCGAAGGTGTTGGCCTCGTTCTTCCAGTTGATCGTCGCGCTCATGTCCGGACCGTATTTGCCGGGCAGCGTAGCGTAGCTGGTACCGATGCTGGCCACGCCCGACAGGCGTTCCTTGGCGGCGAGCGGCTTGCGGGTGGTGACGTTGATGGTGCCCGCCAGGCCGCCGTCGACGATGTTGGCCTGCGAGGTTTTATAGACGATCGCCTGGTTCAGTACCGAAGACGGCATCAGCGACAGGCTGGTCGAACGGCTGCTGGACGCCTGGTCGCCGACGTACCAGTCGCCGCCGGAGACGGTGTGGCCGTTGAAAATGATCAGCGACATGTCCGGGTTCGTGCCGCGCATGGCGACCTTCTCCGCCTCGTCGTAGTCGGTACGCACCGCCACGCCCGGCAGGCGCTGCAGCGAGTCGGCCAGGTTCTTGTCCGGCATCTTGCCGACATCTTCGGCCGTGATCACCTCGACGTTGGCGGTGGCATCGCGCTTGACGGCCAGCGACTTCGCCATCGACGCGCGGATACCCGTCACCTCGACGGTCTGGATGGACGAGGCACCGGTAGCTTCCTGCGCCAGTGCCGGCAGCGCCGCCACACCCAATGCCATCGCCACGGCGGCCGCGAGCGGCTTCTGATTCAACATTCTCACTCTCCTGAATAGTTATCCGGGGGCAGGTGTTTCCCTACCGCGCGCACAGTATTGACGACAGTGAAACTGTTTGGATAATGATTAGTGTTAACGAATCCATAACCGCAGGGAATGTTTACTGGCGGCTGAGAACGCCGGGTTATACTCGGCCGCATAATTTTCATTTCGCAAACATGCTGCTGCCACGGTAGCGTTTGGCTTTGCGTTGCTAAAACACCACGGAGACATCCATGCGTACCGCCTGCCTTCTGTTCGCCGCCGCCCTCGCCGGCTGCGCCACCCCGCCTGCTGCCCCGCCGCCTGCGCCCGTACCGCCCGCCGTGGCATCCCAGCCACAGGCGCCCGTACCGATCGAGACCATCCTGCAGAAGCAGATTTATCAGATGAGCCCGGTGGAAGCAGGACGCTACGTCGCCTGGGCACACCAGGCCGAGCCCGATCTGCGCAAGCGCATCGCGGCGATCGGCAGGAAGAACATCGGCCAGCCCTACACGCTCAACCTACTGGGCGAGTTCCCCTATGAGGTGCATGACAATCTGCCGATGTTCAGCCTCGATCACAGCGACTGCGTGGTTTTTGCAGAACACACCTACGCCATGGCGCTGTCGCAGTCGTGGGAAGAATTCTTCTGGATGCTGCAGCGGATCCGCTACCGCGACGGCGTGATCGGCGTCGCCACGCGCAACCACTACACCGAAATGGACTGGAACGTCGCCAACCGCTGGCTGGTCACCGACATCAGCGCCGACCTGGCCGGCCCCGCCGGACCGGCGTATTCGATGACGGTGGACCGCGCGCGTTTCCTGAAGACCCGCCACCACACCGAGCGCAACATCCCGGTCGAATCCAGCCGCCAGACGTATGTGTCCAAGGATCAGGTGGCTGCCATCGCCAGCCGACTGCAGGAAGGCGATTTCGTGAACGTGATCTCGACCCGCAACGGCGAGTACTGGGCCTCGCACGTCGGCCTGGTGGTGCTGGGCCCGAACGGCGAACGTCACTTCCTGCACTCGTCCGAGCCCCAAGTGCGCGAAGAGACCTTCGAATCCTTCATCGCCCGCGCCAGCGCGCGCGAGGAGCGCAACCGCAAGGAAGGCAAGAACGGCCAGGTGCTGGCCGGCTTCAAGTTCCTGCGCCTGAACGACAACATCGTGGTGCCGCCGATGGCGCCGCAGCCGCGCCCCGGCAGCGGCGCCTGATCCCTCTACGCTCCTCTTCCTTTTGCGGGCCGCTCGATGCGGCCCGCTGTCATTCAGCCCTTTCTTTTGCCATTCCCGCTCATTACGGGAACTGCTCTATTTGTGCAATTTGGAAATAAATTAATTTAGGAAATTAATTTCCCGTTTTCAAATAATCGGAGAAATATTTAATTCCCTTATGCCGGTTGAGCATGGTCAAACCCATCAATCTTAGCGAATCGGATAATAAACTTACTCAGCAATAAGCAATCTAAACAGCGGCCAATTTTATTCTATTCGAAATTATTTCCGTGAAATAAAAACCGAGAAATAAATCGAAGCGCCGATTTAGTCTGGCGATATCCCTGAGAAAAAGTTAACCCGCAACCACGCAGCCTTTCGAGATCATGCCAAAGCTAAATCAGGGCCTTGTCGGCCAGTTTTGCTCCAGGATGGTATCCCTGCACCGCAGGACCAAAATCGCCATGATGGTGACAGCCGATCTGATCGCGCTGCCATTCTGCTTTCTGGTGGCAATGCTGCTCCGCGGCGGCGATTTGAAACTCGCTTCCCATTTCGGGCCCGCTTCTTATGTATTGGTGGCGGTGGTGACGATTGCGGCCTTTTCCGTTTCCGATCTTTACCGTGCTGTTATTCGATTTATTGATCAGCGTCTATTGAGCGTTACGGGACTCGCGCTGGCCGTCGCCATTTTGTGCGCGTATATCGTGATGTTCGCGATTAATGAAGAACGATTCCCGCGCAGCGCCCTGGCGATTTACTGGTTTATCGTCTTTTCCTATGTCGTCGCTTCCCGCGTTGGAATGCGCAATTTCCTGCGCAATCAGAACGCGCCTCAGCGCTGCGCCGCCGAAGTGGTCGCCATTTACGGCGCCAGCGAAGCCGGCGCCCGCCTGGCCCAGGCCATGCGCGGCAGCGACGAGTACCGCCCGGTCTGCTTCTTCGACGAAAAACACGTCCTGAGCGAACGCAATGTCGCCGGGCTGCGCGTCTTTCACACCGACCGCCTGGCGGAAATCGTGCAGGCGATGTCGATCCGCTCCATCGTGCTGGCCCTGCCGGGCGTGTCGCCGGAACGCCTGCGCGAGATCATGCAGCGCCTGGCCGTCGCCGGCGTCAGCACCAAGATCCTCAGCCGCCTGGTCGACCTGGCCGACGACAAGGTGAATCCGCGCGAAACCATCCGCGAGCTGAAATTCGAAGACCTGCTGGGCCGCCCGCCGGTCCCGCCGCGCGTCGATCTGTTCGCCCGCTGCGTACGCGGCAAGACCGTACTCGTGACCGGCGCCGGCGGCTCCATCGGCAGCGAGCTGTGCCGCCAGATCGTCACCGTGACGCCGAGCCGCCTGCACCTGCTCGACCACTCCGAATTCGCCCTGTACACGATCCGCCAGGAGCTGGTGGCGCGCTTCCCGGACATTCCGATCGAGGCCCATCTCGGCTCGGTCTGCAACGCCGAACTGGTCGAACGTATCCTGCGCGACGGCAAGATCGACACCATTTATCACGCCGCCGCCTACAAGCACGTGCCGCTGGTGGAAACCAACATCGTCGAAGGCCTGCGCAACAACGTGGTCGGCGCCCAGGTCATCGCCTCCCAGGCCGCCAGGTACCGGGTCGAGACCTGCGTGCTGATCTCCAGCGACAAGGCGGTGCGCCCGACCAACATCATGGGCGCCAGCAAGCGCATCGCCGAACTGATCTTCCAGGCCGCCGCCGCCCGGCATGGCGCCCACACGACCTTCTGCATGGTCCGCTTCGGCAACGTGCTGGGCTCGTCGGGCTCGGTGATCCCGCTGTTCCAGCGCCAGATCGCCCGCGGCGGCCCGCTGACCATCACCCATCCCGAGGTCTCGCGCTACTTCATGCTGATTCCCGAAGCCGCGCAGCTGGTGATCCAGGCCGGCGCCATGGCCAAGGGCGGCGACGTGTTCGTGCTCGACATGGGCGAACCGGTGCGCATCGTCGACCTGGCGCGCACCATGATCGCCCTGCATGGGCTGACCGAAAAGAACACCCAGAACCCGGCCGGCGACATCGAAATCCGCTACGTCGGCCTGTTCCCCGGCGAGAAGCTGCACGAGGAGCTGTTGACCGACGGCGTGGTCTTCCCCAGCGACCACCCGCGCATCATGCGCATGAAGGAAAACGCCCTCCATCCGAGCGTGCTGGAGACCTTCATCACCTGCCTGATGATGGCCTGCGAGACCCACGAGCGCGCCATGATCGAGTCGATGGTCAAGGCCATCGTCACCGAATACACCCCGCAACTGGCGCCGAACGCGCCCGCACCGCCCCCGGTGCCCGAAGCACCGCGGCTGGGCCTGATAAGAAAATTCGTGCCGTTCCGAATCTAGCACCGACATTGACGGCGCTCCTGCATCCCCACTCCACTACTCCGTTTGGCGAGGACACTCATGCGTGACGAAAGCAAACCGGCATATCTCGAACAGCTGACCGAACGGCTGGACAAACGAACGGCCGTGATCGGCATCATCGGCCTGGGCTAGCGCAGGCCGACATTGCCGTCGAAGACGATGCGCTGCCCGCCGCCGGAAAAGCGGTAGCGGTTGTTCCCGAGCGCCGTGAGGGTGAACTCGCGCCCCAGCCAGGCTTCCGGCACTTCGAACACGGACACCTCGGCCTTCTCGGCGCCCCAGACATAGCCGCCATAGCCGAACAGGCCAGGCTCGGACAGCGTATTGCCGTTCTGGTTGGCGAACCAGAAGCCGGCGATGGGGAAGTATTTCGGCTGCACCTCGATGTACAGCTGCAGGTTGTCGACCGCGCGCGAGACCACCATGCGCGAGCGCAGCAGCTCCATCTCGGCGATCGCCGCCTTCTTGGTCTCGAACAGCGAGGATGCTTCGCTCAGGATGTTCTTCGACGCATTCGGGCTTTCCTCTTCCACGTGGATCATCAGGTTGGCCTCGAACACCGGCATGGCGACCAGCGCATAGAGCACCGCCACCAGCGTGATGAAGGCGGTGATCCCGCCGATCAGCCAGCGGTTGTCGTAGAGGGTATGCAGATAGCCTTTGAGGTCGAAGACGGGTTCCTCGGCCGCACCTCCGACCGCGCGCGGGTCGAAGGGTACGCTGACGATGGGCGGCGTGCGGACGACGGGGGTCAGGGGATGCGGCTCACCAGGGGTGGTCATGGACGTGCTCCTGCTTGGAATCGGGCTTGGGTCGAGACTGCGTTCAGCGCCGGTTGGTCGCGCTCACCGCCGAGGGCAGCGCCCCCGGAATCAACAGGCTCAGGTTGCGGTTCCAGTTGGCCAGCGGCGTGGCGGCGACGTACACGATGTCCTTCGGCTGCAGTTCGAAGGACTCGGCCATCGCCAGCGAACCCGCGACACGGGCATCGAGCTGGAACACGCGGGTACGGTCGTCCGTCTTGCGCACCACGTAGACCTGGCGCGCATCGCCGCTCAGCGGGCTGATGCCGCCGCTCTCGCCGAGCGCTTCGTTCAGGGTCAGGCGGCCGTCGTGCATGGTCAGCGCCTTCGGGGTCAGGACTTCGCCGGAGACGAAGACCTTGCTCTCGTCGCGCGAGTGCACGCGTACCACGTCGCCGGGGGCCAGCATGACCTGGCCCGGGTTGATGCCCTTCTGCACCAGGTCGCGCAGGTTGATGCGGAAGCGCTGCTGGCCGCGTTCGAGCACGATGCGGCTCTGGTCGGCGCTGGGCAGCAGGCCGCCGGAGCGGTTGATGGCCTCGACCAGCGTCATCGGGATGTCGTTGATGGCCTGCAGGCCGGGCGACTTGACCTCGCCGTCGATGTACACGCGCTTGCTGCGGTAGGACTGCACGCGCAGGGTGACGTTCGGGTTGGCCAGGTACTTGGCCAGCTTCGTGGTGAGCAGCGCGCGCGCCTGCTCCTCGGTCTGGCCCTCCACGCCGACCATGCCGATCAATGGAAACTGGATGCGGCCCTGGTGATCGACCACGAAGCCGGGCGGCGCGGAATTGGCGCCGCTCGGGTCGGGCACCAGCGAGCCCGTATTCAGCGCATTGCCGGCCAGCTCGGGGTGGTCCCACACCACGATGGACAGGACGTCGCCGTTGCCGATGGCGTAGGGCGGCGGATTCGGCACCAGCAGCTTTTCCAGGTCCAGGTTGGCTTCTTCGCGGTGCTGCCGGCGCTCCGCGTCGATCAGCTTTTCGGTGATCATTTCCGTGGGCGGCGCGGGTTCGTCCGCACCGGCCCGGTCCTGCGAGCCGAAATGGATGGATGGCGCGCAGCCTGCAAGAACCAATGCAAAGCCACCCGCAAGCACGGCGGCATAGGCGCGTGCTAGAAATTGCGTATAGGAAGCGTTCATGTGTTGCCCGTCGAAATGTGCTGCCAGCCTCTGGCGATCAGAGTCAGGGTAAGCCCCCTACCCGGATTGGCTTTGGCGCACGTCAAACGGCAGGCTCAGGTCAGCAGTGAGCGCGCGGGCTTGCCTACGCAGGCGCTCAGCGTACCTCTTCGACCAGGCGCAGGACCTCGGCGAAGGTCCAGATACGGCGCAGTTCGACCACGTCGTAATTGGCGGCGACGTTGGCCGGAAAGGCCGAGTAGCGCGCGTTCAGGCCGACGATGCGGCGCACGATGTCGTCGATGTCCGGCCGCCCGCTGGAGCGCAGGATGGTCACGTCCTCGACACTGCCGTCGCTGCGGATGGCAATGCTGACCACCGGATCGCTGTGCACGGCGCCGCTGGACAGCTGGAGCTGGCTGACGATGGCGTTGCGCTCGATCTTCTGGCGCACGCTGTCGATGTACAGGCGCAGCGGCACGTCGCGGCGGCCAGCGTCGGCCAGCGCGCGCCGTACTGCCTGCCGGGCCTGCTCGGCCGCGCGCATCACCGGCGGCACGGCTTTTGCGACGTCGATACCGCGCAGCAGTTCGCGCGCCCGCGAACCGAAGTCCTTGCCCGGCAGACCGCGCGTACCCGTGCCGGCGCCCTGGCCGCTGCCCAGGTCAGGCCCGGCGCCCGTGCCGCTGCCGCGGTCGGCGCGCGCAAGGCTGCCGCCTGCAGCTGCGGCCGGCTGGCCCGGCGCAGCATCCTGGCGCGCCAGGCGTTGGGCCGCTTCGGCTTCCGCCGCCTGCTGGCGGGCGAGATCCTCGGCACGCTGGCGTGCTGCTGCCTGCTGGGCACGTTCCTCTGCCTGGCGTTGTTCCGCCAATTGCTGAACACGCTGCTGTTCGGCCAGCTGCTGACGGGCAAGCTCTTCCGAACGTCGCTGCTCAGCCAATTGTTGAGCACGTTGCTGTTCGGTCAGCTGCTGACGGGCAAGCTCTTCCGAACGTCGCTGCTCAGCCAATTGTTGAGCACGTTGCTGTTCGGCCAGCTGCTGACGAGCAAGCTCTTCCGAACGTCGCTGCTCAGCCAATTGTTGAGCACGCTGCTGTTCGGCCAGCTGCTGACGGGCAAGCTCTTCCGAACGGCGTTGTTCTGCCAACTGCTGGGCACGCTCTTGTTCGACCAGGCGCTGCCGTGCCAGTTCCTCGGTTTGGCGCTGCTCGGCCAGTTGCTGCTCTTCCCTTTGTTGTCGCGCAAGCTCTTCAGTACGCTGACGCTCGGCCAGGCGCTTCGCCTCCTCCTCTTCGCGCTGGCGCGCCAGCACGGCTTCCTCCTGCTCAGCCTGGCGGGCCGGTTCCGCTGCAGGCGCGACCTTTTCTTCAGGCGCAGTCGAGGCGACGACCTCCGCCAGCGGCGCAATCTCCGTTTGCGGCAAGACAAACCGGGAATCCTCTCCGGCCTCCTTCGCAATCACCTCGGTATGCAAAGCCTGCTTCGGCGGCTGTGGATGTGGACGAGGCCGCCGCCGCAGTACGCGGCGCGCCGGCGCGGCCGGTTTCGGCGCCGACGGTGGCGGCAGGATCGGGACCGGATCGCGCAGGGTGAATCCGCGGCGCGGCGAAGGCATCGGCGACGGCGCAGGCTGCACCGCCGGGGCCGGTGTCGGCGTGGGTGCCAGCTGCGCGGATGGCGGAACGGCAGCGCTCGGCAAGCGCAGCGCCGGCGTCACGACCGGGGGCAAGACCGGCGCCGGCGCATCGGCCGGCGGCATCGCGCGCGTCTGCGGGGACGGCGCCAGCACCAGCTTCAAAGGGCCGCCCGATCCTGCCTGTAGTCCCGGAATGCCGAATTGCAGTAACAGCAGCACACCATGCAGCAGCAGGGACGCCAGCAGACCCCAGGCAAGCCGGCGGTTGGCAGGCGCCATGGGCGCGGGCGCGCGCGGACCGGCGGCCGGGATCGCAATGAGCGTGGACATGCTGAGGTCAGTGAAGGCAGGAAATATTGTCGAAGTGTTATATAGCTTATCACTCGGCAGTATGGACGCGCGCACGGTTCGGAGCGGCAAATCGCAACTTGGCTACAATGAACAGACGTGTTCAAGACAAAAGGAGCTTGGATGTCTCCCGGATTTATCTTTGCCACCGGTATCGAGAACAGCAATCCGACCATCGAGCATGGCCGCGTCCGCATGGACGAACTGGAAAAGTGCGGCCATTACAAGCATTGGAAGACCGACTTCGACCTGGTGCAGGAACTCGGCCTGAAGGTGCTGCGCTATGGTCCGCCGCTGCACAAGACCTGGCTGGGCCCGAAGCGCTACGACTGGGAGTTTTCCGACCTCGTCTTCAACGATCTGCGCCAGCGCAACGTCGCGTCCATCGTCGACCTCTGCCACTTCGGCGTGCCGGACTGGATCGGCAATTTCCAGAATCCGGACTTCCCGGAGCAGTTCGCCATCTATGCCGGCGACTTCGCCAGGCGCTATCCCTGGCTACAGCTGTACACGCCGATCAACGAGATGTCGATCTGCGCCCTCTTCTCCGCGCTGTACGGCTGGTGGAACGAGCAGATGACGACCGATCGCAGCTTCGTCACCGCCATGAAGCACCTGGTCAAGGCCAACATCCTGGCCATGCACGCGATCCTGAAGGTGCGGCCCGACGCCCTGTTCGTGCAGAGCGAATCGACCGAATATTTTCACGCCGAGAACCCGGCGGCCATCGGTCCAGCCGAACTCTACAATTCCCGGCGCTTCCTTTCGCTGGACCTCAACTACGGCCGGCGCGTCGATTCGGAAATGTACGAATACATGCTCGACAACGGCATGACGCGCGACGAGTACCACTTCTTCCTGAACAATAATCTGAAGCACCACTGCATCATGGGCAACGATTATTACCAGACGAACGAACACTATGTATCGGCGGACGGCCTGACGCGATCTGCGGGCGAGATCTTCGGCTATGCCGTCATCACCCACCAGTACTACAACCGCTACCGCCTGCCGGTGATGCACACCGAGACCAACCTGTGCCAGGGGCCGCGCGGCGACGAGGCTGTGCAGTGGCTGCGCAAGGAGTGGGCCAACGTGCTGCGCGTGCGGAACAACGGCGTGCCGCTGGTGGGCTTCACCTGGTATTCGCTCACCGACCAGGTCGACTGGGATACCGCCCTGCGCGAGAATAACGGCAACGTCAACGAGCTCGGCCTGTTCGACCTCGACCGCAAGATCCGTCCGGTCGGGATCGCCTACAAGGAACTGGTGCGCGACTGGATGGAAGTGCTGCCGACCCAGAGCGTGTGCCTGCAGGTGCCGATCGTGATGCCCCACGAATTCCAGCGCGAGGTGCCGCCCTACACCGGCTGGCCCTTCGACGAGGACGCCACGCTGGCGCCCCGTACCGAAGAGCGCGAGTAATTAGTCAGCGCTTGCGCGGCGAGAACGAATACGTCTCGCCGTGCGCCAGGTAACTCACCTGCTGCTCCAGCCCTGCCGCCTTGACCTCGCGCGCGAAGTCGGCCAGCGGCGACTTGAACACGTCGTAGTCGTTGTAATGAATCGGGATCGCGTGCTGCGGACGAATGATCTGCAGCAGTTCGACGCCATCCTTGCCGTCCATCGTCACCTTGAACACGCCGAGGATGCGGGTGCCGCCCAGGTGCAGCAGGGCCAGGTCGATGCCGGGGAAGCGCTGCGGAATGGCCTTCAGGTCGTCGTACACCAGGGTGTCGCCGCTGATGTACATGCGGTAGGTCGGCGCGCCCTTGGTCGGGCCGAAGTCCAGCATCGAGCCCATCACGCTGGGCAGCAGCGCCTGCATGCCTGCCTTGCCATGGCGCCCGGGGACGGCGGTCAGGCGCATGCGCGACTCGCCCTTTTCGACCTCGACCTGGTCCCATTTGCCGAGGCCGATCGCCCGGTTGAAGCCCAGCTTGCCGAGTGAGGCGGCGGCTTCCTTGGTCGTGACGATGGGCGTGTCCTTCGGCAGCTTTTCCTGCACCAGCTTGTCGAAGTGGTCCTCGTGCATGTGCGACAGCACGACGAAATCGATGGGCGGCAATTTATCGAGCTCGATGGCCGGATTCGTGAGCCGTTCGGCGGTCAGGCCATAGCCGAGGTGCACGTGGTCGCCCTTGTGCAGGAAGTTCGGATCGGTGAGGATGGTAAAGCCCTGGTAGCGGATCAGGACTGTGGCGGTGCCGATGAACTGGACGGTGCCGTTTGCTTCCGTGGCCGGGGCCGCGGCGCTGCCGCCCGGCAGCTTGAGCGCGAACACTTCGCCGCCCGGCGTGTTTGCGGCCGGCTGCTGGGCGTGCGCGGGCACGGCGAGCGACAGGCTCAGCGCCATCAAGGCGCCAGCGGCGGACCGGGTCAATCGGCAAAACGGCATGTTTCCTCCTCCATATCCGACGATGTTGTCTGAATGGACACTAACATGAACGCGGCAGTGACAGCGTTCGCTAGCGGGGAGGAAATTGAGTGCACTGCCCTTCGGGTTTGGCTGGCCGGCGAGGCGTGGAGACAGTGATTTTAACTACCTCATGCTTCGGCCGTATTTCTATCAGCCTCCAGCATTCGACGTATAAGATTTCCAGGAGCAAACACCATACATCGATAAGCGGGGTGAAGATGAGAGCACCAACTGCACGTGCGCACTGGCTGAATGCCGATCGCACCTTCGGCTATGCCAAGGTGTTTATGGCATGGTACATCCTGGTGTTCATCGGCATCGTGGTGCTGTCGAAGAATGGGCTGATGCCGAAACCGGAGGGCATGCCCGTCGGAACCGATTTCATTGCTTTTTGGGGCGCATCGTATCTCGCGTTGCATGGTCATGCGGCCGACGCTTACGAGCTTGCAAATCTGTTTGCCGCACAACAGGTTGCCGTGCCGGCATCGACGGCTGTCTATGCCTGGTCCTATCCGCCGACGTTTTACCTGGCGGTCCTGCCGCTTGCCCTGATGCCTTATCTGACTGCATACGGCGTATTCATGGCGACGACGTTTCCCGCGTTCCTGGCAGCGATGCGACGCGCTGTCCCCTATCCGCGTGCATGGCTGCTCGTGTTCGCGTTTCCAGCTGTCGCTATCAATCTGGGGCATGGCCAGAACGGCTTTCTGACGGCCGCGCTTGCCGGGTTTGCGATGGCCCTTCTCGACCGGCGCCCGGTCGTGGCAGGGGTGTTGATCGGGCTGCTGAGCATCAAGCCGCACCTGGCTGTCCTGTTTCCGGTTGCACTGCTGGTTTCCAGACGTTGGGCGGCATTTGCCGCGGCAGCGGGGACGGTTGCCGGCTTCCTGGCAATCTGTCTTGGCGTGTTCGGGCCCGGTGTTTTCGAAGCATTCATGCGCAGTGCAGGATTCACGCAGGCTGCGCTTGAAAGCGGTGTGTTGCCATGGACGAAGATGACGACCTTCTTTGCCGGGATGCGGATGATCGGTACGCCCATCGCCGCGGCCTATGCGGTGCACATCGCTGTGGCGATCCTCGCCATCGCGGCGACAGCCTACGCATGGGCAAAGGACGCCCCTGAACGCCTGCGCGCGTCGATGCTGTTCGTTGCGACCTTCCTGATCAGCCCATATGCGTACTGGTATGACCTCGTGTGGCTGGCATTCCCGATTGCCTGGATGGCGTCGGAAGCACTGCAGACGGGATGGCGCCGCGGTGAAAGAGAGATACTTTTCGTGGCGTGGCTGATGCCCTTGCTGTCGCCGCTGACGGCAATGGCACTCGGCGTGCCTGTCGGCGCGATCGTGCTGCTGTGCTTCGCGGGCGTCGTCCTCCAGCGGATTCGACAGCCCTGAGCGGGTGCAAGCCCGTCGACGGTACCGGCAACCCGCTGATTTTATTGGCCTGCCCAGCTGGGTTCGAACCAGCGACCCTCAGCTTAGAAGGCTGATGCTCTATCCAACTGAGCTATGGGCAGTGAGATGAATATCTCGATGAAAAGAAAAACGGGCCGTCGAAGACAGCCCGCTTTCGAAACGGTGGTCGGAGTACAAGGATTCGAACCTTGGACCCCCTGGTCCCAAACCAGGTGCGCTACCGGGCTGCGCTACACTCCGATGGCAAGGATCATACCCCGCCAGCCTGCAAGCGTCAATGAACGCGGGCCGGCGGGTAAAGCGGCATCAGACCTCGAAACGCGCGGCGATGCGCTTGGCCATGGCTTCTGCCAGACCAGGTTCCTTGGCCTCGACCATGACACGCACCAGCGGCTCGGTGCCCGATGCGCGGATCAGCACGCGGCCGCGCTCGCCCAGTTCGCGTTCGACGGCCTCTTTCTCGGCGACGACGGCACTGTTCTTGGTCCAGTCGAAGCCCGGCTGCACGCGCAGATTGATCAGGGTCTGCGGGAATAGCACCAGCTCCTTGCAGCACTCGGCCAGGCCCTGATTGCCGCGCCTGAGCGCCGACAGCACCTGCAGCGCCGAGACGATGCCGTCGCCAGTCGAATGCTTGTCCAGCGCCAGCAGGTGGCCCGACCCTTCGCCGCCGAACAGCCAGCCCTTTTCCTGCATCATTTCCAGCACATAGCGGTCGCCGACCTTGGCGCGCGCGAAGCCCACGCCCATTTCCTTGAACGCGACTTCGAGGGCCATGTTGGTCATCAGGGTGCCGACCGCGCCTTCCACCTTGCCGGTGGCCATGCGCGCGCGCACCATCACGTACAGCAGCTCGTCGCCGTTGTAGAGGCGGCCGTTGGCGTCGCACATGATCAGGCGGTCGGCGTCGCCGTCCAGCGCGATGCCGAGGTCGGCCTTGTGCTCGACCACGGCCTGGGCCATGGCCTTGGGCGCGGTGGCGCCGACGCCGTCGTTGATGTTGAAGCCGTCCGGCTTGGTGCCCAGCTCGACGACGTCGGCGCCGAGTTCGCGGAACACGTGGGGGGCGATCGCGTAGGCGGCGCCGTGGGCGCAGTCGACCACGATCTTCAGGCCGCGCAGGTCCAGCTCGTTCGGGAAGGTGCTCTTGCAGAATTCGATGTAGCGGCCCTGGGCGTCGCGCAGGCGGGTCGCGCGGCCCAGCTTTTCGGACGAGACGCAGCCCATCGGCTGGTCGATCGCTTCCTCGATTTCCAGTTCGACTGCATCCGGCAGCTTGGTGCCATGTTCGGAGAAGAACTTGATGCCGTTGTCCTGGAAGGGGTTGTGCGAGGCCGAGATCACGACGCCGGCCTGCAGGCGCAGCGCGCGGACCAGGTAGGCGATTGCCGGTGTCGGCACCGGGCCAGCCAGCATGACGTCGACGCCGGCCGCCGAGAAGCCGGCCTCGAGCGCGGCTTCCAGCAGATAGCCGGAGATGCGCGTGTCTTTACCGATCAGCACGGTGGGACGGCCGCTGGCGCCGGCGCTGCCCTTGGCGAGCACTTTGCCGGCGGCGTAGCCGAGGCGCATCACGAAATCAGGGGTGATGGGCGCCACGCCCACCAGGCCACGTACGCCATCGGTACCGAAATATTTGCGTGCCATGTTGTTCTCTTATCAGTTGTTCGCTCAGTTTGCAGCAGATGCGGCGTTCCACACCTTGAGGGCATCCACCGTCTCCGCCACATCATGGACCCGCACGATGCGGGCGCCCTGTGCTACCGCAGCCAATGCACCGCCGAGGCTGCCGGCAAGGCGCTGTTCGACGGGGCGCCCGGTCAAGGCGCCGATCATCGATTTGCGCGACAAACCAGCTAGTACGGGGAAGCCGAGTTCACGCTGCAAATGGGTAATGCTGCGAAGCAAGGCGACATTATGCGCGACAGTCTTGCCAAAGCCAAATCCCGGATCAATCGTGACGCGCTCCGGCGCAACACCTGCCGCTAAAAGCGCATCGGCGCGCTCGCGCAGGAAGGCGCCGACCTCCGCCACCACGTCCTGATAAACAGGCTGGGCCTGCATGTCCTGGGGCGTGCCTTGCATATGCATCAGGCACAGGCCGACGTCGCTGCCGGCCACCGCCTCGACAGCGCCGGGCGCACGGAAGCCGTTGATGTCGTTGATCATGTCGGCGCCGGCGATGATGGCTTCGCGCATCACTCCCGGCTTGCAGGTGTCGATCGACAAGGCATGGCCGAGTTCACGCAGCGCGTAGATCACGGGCATGACCCGGTCCAGCTCCTGCTGCACCGGCACGCTGGGCGAGCCGGGGCGGGTCGACTCGCCGCCGATATCGATGATGTCGACCCCATCCTTGATCATCTGCTCGGCCCGTTCCATGGCGAATTCGAGCGCCTGGTAGCGGCCGCCGTCGGAGAAGGAATCGGGGGTGACGTTGAGGATGCCCATCACCAGCGGACGGTGGGCGAGATTGAAGCCGAAACGGCCGCATTGTAAATACTGTTTCATGAGAAAACGATAACGATGTGCAGAAAAAAAGACACCCCGCAGGGTGTCTTTCATATGTGCCTCAGAGGCTGGCGTCTCAGGCCGGTGCCGGAGCGTTGGTGGCCACGCCGCCGGAATCGCCGCCGCTCGACGGACGCTTGGTCAGCTGGACGGACTTCGGCGGGGTCGGCTCGCGGCCTGCCATGATGTCGTTGATCTGCTCGGCATCGATGGTTTCCCATTCCAGCAGGGCCTTGGTCATCATTTCGACCTTGTCGCGATTCTCTTCCAGCAGGCGGCGCGCCAGCGCGTACTGCGAGTCGAGGATGGCGCGGATCTCGGCGTCCACTTTCTGCTGGGTCGCCTCGGAGATGGTCTTGACCGAACCGCCGAAGAAGCCTTCGTTGGCATCGTCTTCATAGACCATCACGCCCATGCTTTCGGACATGCCGAAGCGGGTGACCATCGAGCGCGCCAGCTTGGTAGCACGGGCGAAGTCGTTCGAAGCGCCGGTCGACATCTGGCCGACGAAGATCTCTTCGGCGATACGGCCGCCGAACAGGATCGAGATCTCTTCCAGCATCTTGTCCTTGTAGCCCGACAGGCTGTCGTGCTCGGGCAGCTGCCAAGTCAGGCCCAGCGCGTAACCGCGCGGCATGATCGTGACCTTGTGCACCGGATCGGCTTTCGGCAACAGCTTGGCGATCACCGCGTGGCCCGACTCGTGGTAAGCCGTGTTGCGGCGTTCTTCCTCGCGCATGACCATCGACTTGCGTTCCGGACCCATGAAGATCTTGTCCTTGGCGTCTTCGAAGTCGATCATCTCGACCAGGCGCTTGCTGCGGCGCGCGGCGAACAGGGCGGCTTCGTTGACCAGGTTGGCCAGGTCGGCGCCGGAGAAGCCCGGGGTGCCGCGGGCCAGGATGTCGGCCTTCACATCGGTGCCGATCGGCACTTTACGCATGTGCACGTTCAGGATCTGTTCGCGGCCGCGGATGTCCGGCAGGCCCACCATCACCTGGCGGTCGAAACGGCCCGGACGCAGCAGCGCCTTGTCCAGCACGTCGGCGCGGTTGGTCGCGGCGATCACGATCACGCCCGAGGACGCTTCGAAGCCGTCCATCTCGACCAGCAGCTGGTTCAGGGTCTGTTCGCGCTCGTCGTTGCCGCCGCCCATGCCGGCGCCGCGGTGGCGGCCGACGGCGTCGATCTCGTCGATGAAGATGATGCAGGGCGAGTGCTTTTTGGCGTTCTCGAACATGTCGCGGACGCGGCTTGCACCGACACCGACGAACATCTCGACGAAGTCGGAACCCGAGATCGAGAAGAACGGCACTTTCGCTTCGCCGGCGATGGCGCGCGCCAGCAGGGTCTTACCGGTACCCGGAGGACCGACCATCAGCACGCCGCGCGGGATACGGCCGCCCAGCTTCTGGAACTTGGTCGGGTCCTTCAGGAAGTCGACGATCTCGGCGACTTCTTCCTTCGCTTCGTCGCAGCCGGCGACGTCGGCGAAGGTGACGGTGTTATTCGTTTCGTCCATCATGCGCGCCTTCGACTTGCCGAACGAGAAAGCCCCGCCCTTGCCGCCGCCTTGCATCTGACGCATGAAGAACACCCAGACCCCGATCAGCAACAGCATCGGGAACCAGGAAATGAAGACTTGCTGCAGGAAGGAAGGTTCTTCCGGCGGCTTGACGTCGAAGCGCACGTTGTTGTCGCGCAGGTCGCCGATCAGGCCGCGGTCGAGCATGGTCGCCGTGGTGCGTACCTTGGAATCGTCCTGGCGCGTGGCGGTGATGCTCGAACCCTCGATCACCACATCCTTGATCTTGCGCGCCTTGACTTCATCGAGCAGCTCGGAATAAGCAATCGTCTTGCTGCCGCCCGCGACGCTGTGGTTGTCGAACTGCTTGAACAGCATGAACAACAGCAGCGCGACCACCACCCAGATGGCGGATTTGGAAAACATATTATTCACGAAAACTCCTCTGATGCGGACGCATCTTTTCCCATTGTTTCAAACGCGGATTTTACCGCAATAAGCAGGCGGTGCCACGCACAGCCGCTCGCGAAAGCCGCTTCGAATCCTTGTCCCGTCACTATAACGGTTTTTTATTTCCGACGCGCACGAATAGCCAACAATCCTGCGGACTTACCATCCATTGGGCGATGTGCGGGTATACGGCCGAATATCAAGGGGCAAGACCGTGAATTTCCGAATTTTTTACGAGGCCGGATTCTTGAGACCGCGGCCCAGCAGGAAAATTTCCGAAGACTTGTCGCGGCTGGCCTTCGGTTTGATCTGTTTGACCACTTTGAATTCCTGACGGAAGAGCTCAACGATTTGCGTAAAGCCCATGTCCTTAAAGCATTTTACTAACAATGCGCCGGACGGCTTGAGGTGCGCTTGAGAAAACTCAATAGCAATTTCGATCAAGTGCTCCATGCGCGCCGCGTCCGCCGTCGGGATGCCGGACAGGTTGGGCGCCATGTCGGACAGCACCAGGTCGGCCTGGCGCTCGCCGAGGATCTCGGCCAGCTGGTCGAGCACGCTGTCCTCGCGGAAGTCGCCCTGGATGAAATGCATGTCGGCGATCGGCTCCATCGGCAGGATGTCGAGGCCGATCATCGTGCCCTTGATGCCGCCCTCCCCGCCGCCCGCCAGCTTGCGGCGGGTGTACTGGCCCCAGCTGCCCGGCGTGCAACCGAGGTCGACGATGACCTGGCCCGGCTTGATCAGCTTCTCGGCCTCGTCGATCTCTTTCAGCTTGTAGGCTGCACGCGCACGGTAACCCTCTTTCTGTGCCAATTTGACATACGGGTCGTTAATGTGGTCGTGAATCCAGTTTTTATTGAATTTATTCTTGGCCATTCGCGTAAAATACTGCCTTTATTAGGTACATCAAAAAAGAACCATTATGATCAAACTTACACCGGTCGAGCGCGCAGCCCTTCGCGCAGAAGCTCACGGGCTCAACCCCGTCGTCATGATCGGCGAAGCCGGCCTGACCGAATCCGTGATGAAAGAAATCTCGTCCAGCCTGGATGCACACGGCCTGATCAAGGTCCGTGTGTTCGGCGACGACCGCGAGGCGCGTGTCGCCATCTACGAACAGGTCTGCGAAGAACTGGAAGCGGCGCCCGTACAGCATATCGGCAAACTGCTGGTGCTGTATCGCCCGAAGAAGGAAGCCGTCAAGGAACGTTCGACCAAGGCCGGCAAGGGCATGCGCGAAGTCACCATCGTCAAGCCGAGCCCGAGCGGCACCAAGAAGCCGAGCGTCACCAAGGTCCTGCTGAAGGGTAACGAACGCGTAACCCAGGGCGGCAACGTCAAGCGCGCCAAAACGCGCCAGGCCAGCACCAAGAAGAACGCGCTCAACAAGTAATCGGGACGTAGCTTCAAAAACAACCGGGGTCCGCCCCGGTTTTTTTATCGGCTCTTCACCACCAGCAGCGCGCCCAGCACGGCCTCGACCAGGTACAGCACCTGCGACACCCCATGCAAGGCCGCGAAGGTCCCCCACTGCGCCGACGCCCGCACCCCGCCGGAGCCGGCCGCTTCGCGGATCGCCGCCATCATCGGCTGCAGGCCCAGATACACGATCAGGCTGCACGCCAGCATGCCGGCGATCAGGCCATACAACCAGCGCCGGCGTCGCCGATCGAGGTCCGAAGGGCGCGACACCAGCAGCGCCAGCAGCGGCCCCAGCACCATGGACAGCCAGGCCAGGCGGGTCAGCATGATGCCGACCACATTCCCGGCCTGGGTGCTGTCGAGGGTGGCGAAGGCGCTCGGCGCGGCCAGGTAGCTGACCGTCCACACGCTGCCAGCCCACAGGCTTGCCAGCAGCAGGCGCAGGTTGGCTGCCATGGTCCGCCGGTCAGATATAGCGGACTTCGAGAATCTCGTATTCGCGCGGGCCGGACGGGGCCTGCACTTCGACCACGTCGCCGGCGTATTTGCCGATCAGGGCGCGCGCGATCGGCGAGGTGACCGAGACCTTGTTCAGCTTCAGGTCCGCTTCGTCGATGCCGACGATCTGGTAGGTCACCTTCTGGCCGCTGTCCAGGTCTTCGAGGTCGACGGTGGAAGCGAACACCACGCGGCCTTCGGCGTCGAGGGTGGCCGGGTCGATGACCTGGCAGGTCGACAGCTTGGATTCCAGTTCCGCGATTCGGCCTTCGACGAAGGCCTGGCGCTCCTTGGCGGCGTCGTATTCGGCGTTTTCGGACAGGTCACCATGCGAACGCGCTTCGGCGATCGCATCGATCACGTTGCGGCGCTCCTTGGTCTTGAGCTGATGCAGCTCTTCCTTCAGGAGTTCGGCGCCGTGTTTGGTCAATGGTGTATTCATGGTCGTCGCTATAAAAAAGTGAAAACCACAGAGTCCGTACGGCGCACCGTACGAAACTCTGTGGTTTGAATTGCTACCTAAGCTAACTAAGCTAACTAAGCTAACTAAGCTACCGCAGTACTGCTGTTACGCTTAGTTTAGTGTTTTATGCAGGCCTTGTAAATCATAGACCCGCAACTCGTCCAGGTGGCGCATGCCCTGCACCGCGGCTTCGGCACCGGCGATGGTCGTGTAGGTCACGACGCGCGATTGCAGCGCCGAGGTGCGGATGGTGCGCGAGTCGTTGATCGCGCTGCGCTTTTCCTCGACCGTGTTCACCACCATCGCGATCTCGTGGTTCTTGATCATGTCGACCACGTGCGGACGGCCTTCCAGCACCTTGTTGACCGCGGAGACCGGGATACCGGCGGCGGCGATCACCGCCGCGGTGCCCTTGGTCGCCACCAGCGAGAAGCCCATCGCCGCCAGGTCGCGCGCCACCGCCACTGCGCGCGGCTTGTCGGAGCCCTTCACCGACAGGAACACGCGGCCGGAGGTCGGCAGGTTGACGCTGGCCGCCAGCTGCGACTTCACGAAGGCTTCGCCGAAGGTCATGCCCACGCCCATCACCTCGCCGGTCGACTTCATCTCCGGGCCGAGGATGGTGTCGACGCCCGGGAATTTCACGAACGGGAACACGGCTTCCTTGACGCTGTAGAACGGCGGGACGATCTCTTTGGTGACGCCCTGCTGGGCCAGGGTCTGGCCGACCATGCAGCGCGCCGCGATCTTGGCCAGCTGCAGGCCGGTCGCCTTCGACACGAACGGCACGGTACGCGAAGCGCGCGGATTCACTTCCAGCACATACACGGTGTCCTGGACCTTGCCGTCGACTTCCGCACGCTGGATCGCGAACTGCACGTTCATCAGGCCGACCACGTTCAGGGCCTTCGCCATCAGCGAGGTCTGGCGCTTCAGCTCATCGATGGTCTCCTGCGACAGCGAGTAAGGCGGCAGCGAGCAGGCCGAGTCGCCCGAGTGCACGCCGGCCTGTTCGATGTGCTCCATCACACCGCCGATGAAGGTTGTCTCGCCGTCCGAGATGCAGTCGACGTCGCACTCGATCGCATCGTTCAGGAAGCGGTCCAGCAGCACCGGCGAATCGTTCGAGACCTTGACCGCTTCGCGCATGTAGCGCTCGAGGTCGCGCTGCTCGTGGACGATCTCCATCGCGCGGCCGCCCAGCACGTAGGACGGGCGCACCACCAGCGGGTAGCCGATCTCGGTGGCCAGCGCCAGCGCTTCGGCTTCGGTACGCGCCGTGCGGTTCGGCGGCTGGCGCAGGCCCAGCTTCTGCAGCAGCTGCTGGAAGCGTTCGCGGTCTTCCGCGGCGTCGATCATGTCCGGCGAAGTGCCGATGATCGGCACGCCGTTGGCTTCGAGGTCCAGCGCGAGTTTGAGCGGGGTCTGACCGCCGTACTGGACGATGACGCCTTCCGGCTTCTCGAGGTCGACGATTTCCAGCACGTCTTCCAGGGTCAGCGATTCGAAGTACAGGCGGTCCGAGGTATCGTAGTCGGTCGACACGGTCTCCGGGTTGCAGTTGACCATGATGGTCTCGTAGCCGTCTTCGCGCATGGCGAGGGCCGCGTGCACGCAGCAGTAGTCGAACTCGATGCCCTGGCCGATCCGGTTCGGGCCGCCGCCCAGCACCATGATCTTCTTTTTATCCGTCGGGTCGGACTCGCACTCCTCGTCGTAGGTCGAGTACATGTAGGCGGTGTTGGTCGCGAACTCGCCGGCGCAGGTATCGACGCGCTTGTAGACCGGGCGGATGGCCAGCGCGTGGCGGCGCTCGCGCACCGCTTGCGGCGTGGTCTGCATCAGGAAGGCCAGGCGGCGGTCCGAGAAGCCCTTCTGCTTCAGCTTGTACAGCGTCGGCTTGTCGAGGCTTTCCAGCTTCTGGTGATCCAGCCACAGCTCGATGTCGACGATTTCCTTGATCTGGATGAGGAACCACGGATCGATCTTGGTCAGCGCGTGCACTTCTTCCAGCGTGAAGCCCTGGGCGAACGCGTCGCCCACGTACCAGATGCGCTCCGGACCCGGCTCGCCCAGCTCTTCCTCGATCTTCTCGCGGTCGCGGGTCTTCTCGTTCAGGCCGTCCACACCCACTTCCAGGCCGCGCAGGGCCTTCTGGAAGGATTCCTGGAAGGTGCGGCCGATCGCCATCACCTCGCCCACCGATTTCATCTGGGTGGTCAGGTGCTTGTCGGCCGACGGGAATTTTTCGAAGGTGAAGCGCGGGATCTTGGTGACCACGTAGTCGATCGACGGCTCGAAGGACGCCGGGGTCGCGCCGCCGGTGATGTCGTTGCGCAGCTCATCGAGCGTGAAACCGACTGCCAGCTTCGCCGCAATTTTCGCGATCGGGAAACCGGTGGCTTTCGAAGCCAGCGCCGAGGAACGCGACACGCGCGGGTTCATCTCGATGACGATCATGCGGCCATCCGCCGGGTTGATCGAGAACTGCACGTTCGAGCCGCCGGTGTCCACGCCGATCTCGCGCAGCACGTTGATCGACGCGTTGCGCATGATCTGGTATTCCTTGTCGGTCAGCGTCTGCGCCGGCGCGACAGTGATCGAGTCGCCGGTGTGCACGCCCATCGGATCCAGGTTTTCGATCGAGCACACGATGATGCAGTTGTCCGCCTTGTCGCGCACCACTTCCATCTCGTACTCTTTCCAGCCCAGCAGCGATTCCTCGATCAGCAGTTCGCTGGTCGGCGAGGCTTCCAGGCCGCGCTTGCAGATCGCTTCGAATTCTTCTTCGTTGTAGGCGATGCCGCCGCCCGAACCGCCCATCGTGAAGGACGGACGGATGATGACCGGGAAGCCCAGCTCGCGCTGCGCGGCGCGCGATTCGTCCATCGAGTGCGCGATGTAGGAACGCGCCGAACCGAGACCGATCTTGGTCATCGCGTCCTTGAACTTGGCGCGGTCTTCTGCCTTGTCGATCGCTTCCGGCGAGGCGCCGATCAGCTCGACCTTGTACTTGTCCAGCACGCCGTTGCGGTGCAGGTCGAGCGCGCAGTTCAGCGCGGTCTGGCCGCCCATGGTCGGCAGGATCGCGTCCGGACGCTCTTTTTCGATGATGCGCTCGACCGCCTTCCAGGTGATCGGCTCGATGTAGGTGACGTCGGCCGTTTCCGGGTCGGTCATGATGGTCGCCGGGTTCGAATTGACCAGGATGACCTTGTAGCCTTCTTCGCGCAGGGCCTTGCAGGCCTGGGCGCCCGAGTAATCGAATTCCACCGCCTGGCCGATCACGATCGGACCGGCGCCAATGATCAGGATACTTTTAATGTCACTACGCTTTGGCATTTACTTTTTCTCCTGGGCTTGTTGCATGAGGCTGATGAAACGGTCGAACAGGTACGAAACGTCGGTCGGGCCGGGCGAGGCTTCCGGGTGGCCCTGGAAGCAGAAGGCGGGCTTGTCGGTGCGCTCGAAACCCTGCAGGGAGTTGTCGAACAGCGAGACGTGGGTCACGCGGCAGTTGTCCGGCAGCGTGGCATGGTCCACCGCGAAACCGTGATTCTGGGACGTGATCAGGACCTTCCTCGAATCGAGGTCCTGCACCGGGTGGTTGGCGCCGTGGTGGCCGAACTTCATCTTGACGGTCTTGGCGCCGGAGGCCAGCGCCATGATCTGGTGGCCCAGGCAGATGCCGAAGGTCGGCACGCCCTTTTCGATCACTTCGCGGGTCGCTTCGATCGCGTAGTCGCAGGCGGCCGGATCGCCGGGACCGTTGGCCAGGAAGATGCCGTCCGGGTTCAGCGCCAGCGCCTGCGCGGCGGTGGCCTGGGCCGGCAGCACGGTGATCTTGCAGCCGCGTTCGGCCAGCATACGCAGGATGTTGCGCTTGACGCCGTAGTCGAAGGCGACCACGTGGAACTGCGGGTTGTCCTGCTTGCCGAAGCCTTCGCCCAGCTTCCACTCGGTCTCGTTGAACGAGTACGGCTCTTTGACGGAGACGACCTTCGCCAGGTCCATGCCGTTCAGGCCCGGGAAGGAACGGGCAAGCTCGAGCGCCTGCGCTTCCGACGGCTCCTGGCCCTGCTGGGCGGTCAGGATCGCGCCGTTCTGGGCGCCCTTCTCGCGCAGGATGCGGGTGAGTTTACGCGTGTCGATGCCGGCGATGGCGACCACGTTTTCCTGCTTCAGGTAGTCCGACAGCGATTGGGTCGAGCGGAAGTTCGATGCCAGCAGCGGCAGGTCGCGGATGATCAGGCCGGCGGCATGCACTTTCGAGGCCTCGACGTCGGCCGGGTTCACGCCCTGGTTGCCGATGTGCGGGTAGGTCAGCGTGACGATCTGTCGCGAATAGCTGGGGTCGGTAAGGATCTCCTGGTAGCCCGTGATCGCGGTGTTGAACACCACTTCACCGGTCGTGTGACCGATGGCTCCGATCGAATATCCTTTGAAAATGGTTCCGTCTGCGAGGGCCAGGATGGCTGGAACGGCTGGGCCAGAAAAAAATGGCGGCAAGGGCAACTCTCCAATAAGGTTGCCGTAGCTGCGCCACGTCAGACTGACCTGCAGGGGTCGCCGCAACGGCCGTTAAACCGGGGGCGTGAGGTCGACAGAATGAATAGTGAAGTGGGTATGCGCTACGGCAGGTGAGTGATGGATAAACTTCCGAATTATAGCGCGATTCGGCTTGCCCGGCAATCGGGCGTCCCCACATTCACCTGCCGTTCCACTCGGAAATTACAGACCGAGTGCCGCGATGCCGGCCTTGGCGATCTGCGCATCCTCGGCCGATTTCACACCGGAAACGCCGACCGCGCCGACCGTGTGGCCTTCGACCACGATCGGCACGCCGCCTTCCAGCATGCCCTGCAGGACCGGCGCGCTCAGGAAGGACATGCGGCCGTTGTTGATCATGTCTTCGTAGATCTTCGATTCGCGGCGGCCGAGGGCGGCGGTCCTGGCCTTTGCCGGCGCCAGTTCCGACGAGATCGGCGCGACGCCGTCCAGGCGCTGCAGCCACAGCAGGTGGCCGCCGTCGTCGACGATGGAGATCGCGACCTTCCACTGGTTGGCCATGGCTTCGGCTTCCGCTGCGGCGGCGATCTTCTTGACGTCTTCGAGAGTCAGTACGGGCTTGGTTTGCATGTTGTTCTTCCTTTTGTTGAGGTTGTGCTCGTTGCTTCTTATTGCTTGTTACTGGCCGGCTAGCGCAGGGCTCAGCTGTCTGGCCTTGAGTTTTGCCTTCAGCTGCGCCATGACGGAGGCCGCGGCCTGTTCGCCGGCCAGCACCGCCAGGTTGCGGCCGTTGAAATCGGCGCTGCCCATGCTGCCCAGGGCCGGCGTGATGACGACGTCCGCATCCTTCAGTTCGTGCTGGTTGAGGCGCTGGCCCATGATGGTAAAGGTCTGCATCAGGACGTCAAGCGAGCTGGCCGTTGCCTGCGCCTCGGTGGCGCTGGAAATGTTGACGGCGATGATGAATTCGGCGCCCATCTCTTTTGCGAAGCGCACCGGCACCGGCGCCACCAGCCCGCCGTCGACATAGGTGCGGCCGCCGATGCTCACCGGCTGGAACACGCTCGGCACCGCCGAGGATGCGCGCACCGCCATGCCGGTATTGCCGCGCCTGAACAGGATGGGTTGGCCGGTCTTCAGGTCGGTCGCGACCGCGCCGAACGGAATCTTGAGCTTCTCGATCGGCTGATTGTGGACGGTCTTGTTGACGTAGGCCTGCAGGGCCTCGCCTTTCAGCACGCCCGGCGACTTGCTGAAGAAAGGCAGCGCCCAGTCCGAGATCGAGGCCTCGTCCATCTCCAGCGCCATCTTCTGCAGCGTGAAGCCGTTGTAGCCATAGGCATACATCGAACCGACCACCGAACCGGCGCTGGTGCCGACCACGATGTCGGGCACGATGCCCTGGGCTTCCAGCGCCTTGATCACGCCGATGTGGGCAAAGCCGCGCGCGGCGCCGCCGCCGAGGGCTAGGCCGATCTTCACCTTGCGGGGAACCGGCTGCGGGGCCGGCGCAGCGGCGATCGGGGTAGTGGTTTGCGTCGGGGTGGAACCGCAGGCCGAAAGAAGCAGGCTTGCCGCAGTGGCGGACAGGAGGGAGCGTCGAGACAGCATGGATCCGGGACTCAATCGGTAAAGGGACGATTGTAACCCGAGTACGGTTCCGGCTGACGTAGGCGACGCTTAAGCCGCCCGCCCTCAGCCAGGCAGCGAGGTATTCGGCAGCGACGCTGTAAACACACTCCCCTTCCCCGCCTCCGAACGGATCGCCAGCTTGCCGCCATGGCGCAGCAGCACGTGCTTGACGATGGCCAGGCCCAGGCCGGTGCCCTGGGTCTCGCGCGAACGGCTCTTGTCGACGCGGTAGAAGCGTTCGGTCAGGCGCGCGATGTGCTGCTCGTCGATGCCGATGCCGGTATCGGCCACCGCGAAGCGCAGGTCGTTCGGGCCGCGGGTCCAGGACAGCAGGATGCGCCCGCCCTCGGGCGTGTAGCGCACCGCGTTGGTCGCCAGGTTGCCGAAGGCGCTGCGCAGCTCGTCGAGGCTGCCCATCACGTCCGGTCCTTCGACCGAGAACTCGATCTCGTGGCGGCCGCCCGACAGTGCGCGCGCATCTTCCGCCACCTGCTCGACCAGCGCGTGCACGTCGACCCGCTCGCGCTTGAGCGGGTACTCGCTCGATTCCAGCCGCGACAGGGTCAGCATGTCCTCGATCAGGCGCTGCATGCGCTGCCCCTGCTCGGTCATCAGCTTCAGGTGGGCGACGCGGGTTTTCTCGTCCATGCCCGGATCCGCCATCGCGATCTCGAGGAAGCCGACGATCACGGTCAGCGGCGTGCGCAGCTCGTGCGAGGCATTGGCGATGAAGTCGCGGCGCATGGCCTCGATGCGCTCGGTCTCGGTGGCGTCGTGCGTGACCAGGATCTGGCGGCGGTTCTCGAACGGAATCACCTGCACCACCAGCTTGCGGTTGCGGATCGCCAGCGTCAGCGGTTGCTCATAGCGGCCGAGGATGATGTAGTCGATGAAATCCGGGTGGCGGATCAGGTTCGTCACGCGGCGGCCCTTGTCCTTCTCCAGCGTCAGGCCCAGGTGGCGCTCGGCGGTCGGGTTGCACCATTCGAGGAAGAGCACGTCGTCCATGATCGCCACGCCTTCCGGCAGCAGCTGCATGGCCTGGCGGAAGCGCGCCAGCCATTCGGCCAGCTCTGCCTGGTGGCGCTCGTCGTCGCGCCGCAGGCGATACAGGCGCGCGAACACGTCGGTCCAGGAACCCCAGCCGTCCGGCAGGCGGCTGCTGTGCGGATGGTTCAGCCACTCGCCCAGCTGGTGCAGGTAGGACAGCTGCACCACCAACAGCGCCACCGTGATCAACAGGGCCAGCGACAGCCCGGCCACCAGGCCGAACAGCCACCAGGCGACGCCGGCGGCGACGAACACGAGGCTCAGGCGCAGCAGCGCGGGCACCCAGAACAGCAGGTGCGGATGGACGCTGGCGGGCGTTGTCGATGCCGGCGCGTCTTCAACAACCGGGGTGGCTTCGGGCGCGGCTTCCACTTACAGCTCTTTCTCGGTCAGCATGTAGCCGACGCTGCGCACGGTCTTGATCAGCTTTTCGGCTTCCTTCAGCGCCTTGCGCAGGCGTAGGACGTGCACGTCGACGGTACGTTCCTCGACGGCCGAGGCATCGCCCCAGACCTTGTCGAGCAGCTGACTGCGCGAGAACACGCGCTCGCGGTGGGCCATCAGGAATTTCAGCAAGCGGTATTCGGCATTGCCCATGTCGAGCTGGCGCCCTTCCAGGCTGACCGTGCAGCTGCTCGGGTCCAGCGTGACGGGGCCGGCGCTCAGCGGCGCCTCGGCCAGGTGCGGGCTCTTGCGCCGCAACAGCGCCTTGGCGCGCGCCAGCAGTTCCTTCGGCGAGAACGGCTTGGTGACGTAGTCGTCGGCGCCCGTGTTCAGGCCGGCGATCTTGTCCTCTTCCATGCTCTTCGCAGTCAGCATGATCACCGGGATCTCCTGGAAGTCGCGGTCGCCGCGCAGGCGCGACAGCAGCCGCAGGCCGCTCTGGTCGGGCAGCATCCAGTCCAGCAGCAGCAGGTCGGGCTTGGTCTTCACGATCGCGTCCCAGGCCGCCGCCACGTTGGACGCGGTGCGGATCTCCCAGCCGGTCTCGCGCAGCGAATAGCTCACCAGCTCGACGATGGCCGGTTCATCTTCGACGATCAGGACGTTCGTGTTGGACGCCATCGGCTCAGCCTTCCGCCTGGCTTGCCAGCGCGGGCTTCGAGTGGCGGATGTCGCGCCCCTCGGCCACGTAGATCACGTATTCCGCGATGTTCTTGGCGTGGTCGCCGATGCGCTCGATGGCCTTGGCCACCCACAGCGTGTCCAGCGCCGACGAGATCGTGCGCGGGTCTTCCATCATGAAGGTGATCATGTTGCGCAGGATGGTGCGGAATTCGAAGTCGACCTCGTCGTCGCGGGCGATGATCTGCAGCGCGGCCTTGCCGTCCAGGCGCGCGAACGCGTCGAGGGCGTCGTGCAGCATGTCGGCGGTGTTGCGCGAGATGGTGCGCACGATGTCGTAGTGGTTGAAGCTGACCGTGCCGCGCTCGTGCATGTTCTTGGCGGTGCGCGCGATCTTCGCGGCTTCGTCGCCGATGCGTTCGAGGTCGGTGATCACCTTGATGGTCGCCATCACGGTGCGCAGGTCGTTCGCGGCCGGCTGGCGGCGCACGATCAGGTGGCTGCAGGCGTCGTCCAGCTGGACTTCGAGCTGGTTCACGGCCTGGTCGTCCGTCATCACCTTGTCCGCCAGCTGGCAGTTACCCACGCGGAAGCAGTTCAGCGCCTCGTCGAACTGGGTTTCCACCATGCCGCCCATGAGGAGAACCTTGGAGCGAATACCCTCGAGTTCCTGGTCGTACTGCTTGGATGAATGATCGCCTACCATGATCTCTGTTTCCTGTTCTATATGGTTATCTTACCGTATCAACCGAATCGACCGGTAATGTAGTCTTGTGTTTCCTTACGCGCCGGATTCATGAACAGCTGGTCGGTCTCGCCGAATTCCACCAGTTCGCCCAGGTACATGTAGGCCGTGTAGTCCGAGCAGCGCGCGGCCTGCTGCATGTTGTGGGTCACGATGGCGATCGTGTAGTCGCCCTTCAGTTCGCTGATCAGTTCCTCGATCTTGGCGGTCGAGATCGGGTCCAGCGCCGAGGTCGGCTCGTCGAGCAGCAGCACGTCCGGCTTGACGGCGACGCCGCGCGCGATGCACAGACGCTGCTGCTGGCCGCCCGACAGCGACAGGCCGCTCTTGTTCAGCTTGTCCTTGACCTCGCCCCACAGCGCCGCCTTCTTCAGCGCCCATTCGACGCGCTCGTCCATCTCGCCCTTCGACAGGTTCTCGTACAGGCGCACCCCGAAAGCGATGTTGTCGTACACCGACATCGGGAACGGCGTCGGCTTCTGGAACACCATGCCGACCTTGGCGCGCAACATGTTGACGTCCACGCCCTGTTCCAGGATGTTGCGACCGCGGTAGAGGATCGAACCTTCAGCGCGCTGGCCCGGGTAGAGATCGTACATGCGGTTCAGCGTGCGCAGCAGGGTCGACTTGCCGCAGCCCGAGGGGCCGATGAAGGCGGTCACCTGCTTGTCGTGGATGTCGAGGCTGACGTTCTTCAGGCTTTTCGTTTTCCCGTAGTAGAAGTCGAGGCCCTGCACTTCGATGGTCTTGGCTTTCGCTTGGGTCATGGTCTTGTTCATTGCGGATTCTTTTGGCGGAACAGGGTCCGCGACAGGATATTCAGGAGCAGCACGCTGAAGGTCACCAGCAGCGCCGCGCCCCAGGCGATCGACTGCCAGTCTTCGTAGGGGCTCATGGCGAAGCGGTAGATCACCACCGGCAGGTTGGCCATCGGCTGGTTCATGTCGGCCGTGAAGAACTGGTTGTTCAGGGCGGTGAACAGCAGCGGCGCGGTCTCGCCGGAGATGCGGGCCACGGCCAGCAGCACGCCGGTGACGACGCCGGCCTTGACGGCGCGCAGGCGCACGGTCAGGGCGACTTTCCAGCGCGGCGCGCCCAGCGCGAACGCCGCTTCGAGCAGGCTGTTCGGCACCAGGTGCAGCATGTTGTCGGTGGTGCGCACCACCACCGGGATCGCGATCAGGGACAGCGCCAGCGTGCCGGCATAGCCCGAGAAGTGGCCCATGCGCGGCACCAGCAACGCGTAGACGAACAGACCGATCACGATCGAGGGCGCCGACAGCATGATGTCGGTGACGAAGCGGGTGACCGACGCGAACCGGTTGTTCTGGCCGTACTCGGCCAGGTACATGCCGGCCAGGATGCCGATCGGCGTCGACACCAGGGTCGAGAAGCCGACCATCAGCAGGCTGCCGACGATGGCGTTGCGGATGCCGCCTTCGCTGCCCGGCGCCGGCGTGTCCAGCGCGAACAGCGTGTGCGAGAGTGCCCCGAAGCCATGTACCAGGAGGGTGAACAGGATCCAGGCCAGGAAACCGAGGCCGATGGCCATCGCCAGCACCGACAAGGCGATGCCGATGCGGTGGCCCAGCAGGCGGCGGCGGTAGACGGGATTCATGACGCCTTCCATTACTTCACTCCTTCTTTGCGGGACATCCCCAGCAGCATCAATTTGGCGGCCGACAGCACGATGAAGGTGATCGCGAACAGGATCAGGCCCAGCGCGAACAGCGAGGACACGTGCAGCGGCGAGCTGGCTTCGGCAAATTCGTTGGCAAGCGTCGACGAAATCGAGTTACCCGCGGCGAACAGCGACCACGACAGTTCGTTGGCGTTGCCGATCACGAAGGTGACGGCCATGGTCTCGCCCAGCGCGCGGCCCAGGCCCAGCATGACGCCGCCGACCACGCCGGTACGGGTGTAGGGCAGCACGATCTTGCGCACCACTTCCCACTTGGTGCAGCCGAGGCCGTACGCCGATTCCTTCAGCACCGCGGGGACGATCTCGAACACGTCGCGCATCACGGAAGCGATGAAGGGGATGATCATCACGGCCAGGATCAGGCCGGCAGTCAGAATGCCCAGGCCCATGGTCGGACCCTGGAACAGCGGGCCGATAATCGGCAGCACGCCCAGGGTCTTTTTCAGCAGCGGCTGGATGTGGTCGCCGAACATCGGCGCGAACACGAACAGGCCCCACATGCCGTAGATGATGGAGGGCACGCCGGCCAGCAGCTCGACCGCGGTGCCCATCGGGCGGCGCAGCCAGGCCGGGCAGATCTCGGTCAGGAACAGGGCGATGCCGAAGCTGATCGGCACCGCCACCAGCAGCGCGATCAGCGAAGTCGCCAGGGTGCCGGTGATGGCGATCAGGGCGCCGAACTGGTCGTTGACCGGGTCCCACTCGTTGCGCGCGATGAAGTGCGCGCCGAACTCGCGGAAGGCCGGCATGGCGCCGATGGCCAGCGAGACGATGATCCCGACCAGCACCACCAGCACCGAGGCCGCGAACAGCAGCGTGATCTTGTGGAAGAAGAAATCCTGGATGCGCTGGTTGCGCATGGTGTTGCGCAGGCGGGCGTGGCTGGCTTCGTCCAGCAGGGCTTGCTGGGACGCCTCTTGGGTAACGGTGGCGTTTTGTGCGCTCATGTGTTTATTCGATTCACTGACGTACAGTTTGCACGTCGTCCCCGCGTAGGCGGGAACGACGGCTCAAGCCTTACCAGATCGCCTTGCCCGAAGCATCCTTCATGTTGGCCTTCCAGGCGTCCTGCACCAGCTTGGTCACGTTGTCCGGCATCGGCACGTAATCCAGTTCGGTGGCGGCGGCGTCGCCGTTCTTGAAGGCATAGTCGAAGAACTTCAGCACTTCCTTGCCTTTGGCCGCGTCTTCCTGGGTCTTGTGGACCAGGATGTAGGACACGCCGGTGATCGGCCATGCGGCCTTGCCGGGCTGGTCGGTCAGGACCACCGAGAAGCCCGGGGTCTTGGCCCAGTCGGCGTTGGCGGCGGCGGCCTTGAAGTTGTCGTCGTCCGGCTGCAGGAACACGCCGTCGCGGTTCTTCAGCTGGGTGTGGCTCATCTTGTTCTTCTTGGCGTAGGCCCACTCGACGTAGCCGATCGAACCCTTGATGCGCTGGACGTTGGCGGCGACGCCGTCATTGCCCTTGCCGCCCACGCCGGTGGCCCACTTCACTGCGGTGCCGGCGCCGATCTTCGATTTGAATTCCGGGTTGGTCTTCGACAGGTAGTCGGTGAACAGGAAGGACGTGCCCGAGCTGTCGGCGCGGTGCACGACGGTGATCTCGTCGTCCGGCAGCTTGACGCCCGGGTTCAGCGCGGCGATGGCCTGGTCGTTCCATTTGGTGATCTTGCCGAGGTAGATGTCGGCAACGACCGGGCCGGTCAGCTTGAGCTGGCCCGGCTGGATGCCCGGCAGGTTGACCACGGTGACGACGCCGCCCATGATGGCCGGGAACTGGAACAGGCCAGCCTGGTTCAGCTCGTCAGCCGGCAGCGGCATGTCGGATGCGCCGAACTCCACGGTCTTGGCCTTGATCTGCTTGATGCCGGCGCCCGAGCCGACCGATTGGTAGTTGAGGCCGTTGCCGGTCGCCTTCTTGTACATCTCCGCCCACTTGGCGTAGATCGGGTACGGGAAGGTAGCGCCCGCACCGGTGATGTCCGCGGCCATGGTCGCGGTGCTCGCGAAGGCGGCCGAGGTGCCGATGATCAGGGTTGCCAGCAGTTGCTTCATGCGCATATCAAGTCCTTGTTTTCCTGGTTTGGGGAGGTGACGCGGTGTTAATGCTGCGCAGTGTAGTGCGCAAATATGACGGCTTTATGACATGGCTGTCATGCATTTATGACTTGGCGAAATGGGGCAAAAGCCCCTTGTAAATACTGCGTGGTCTGCTAGCTTGAAGGTATCGGGGCGGAATGGAGGGCCTGTACAGCGTGTGCATGCCGCGCTTGCTCAGCATGCGAGACGATCGGGGGACTCGCCAAACGGCGTTTGATGTTCATGGTATTTGGTTTGATTGTTACAGGGGTGTTGGCAGGCATTGCCGGGCTGGTGGTCTTCGAAGCCGTCTGCGAAGGACATGGGTGCTCGGAAAAACTGCGGGACCGCTATCACGAATAGCGTATTGGCCTCATGGCCAAATGAAAAAAGCGGCGAGGCCCTCAGGGCGCTCGCCGCTTTCGATTTTTGCAGAGGGAATTAGCGCAGGAAGCGCGATAATTGGGTCATCGCCGTCAAGTCCAGGTTCAGGAACTGGAAGCCGGCCTTGAATTCGCCGCCGCTGAAAATGCAATAGATGACTTTCGCGCGCGCGGCGATCGGGATCAGCTTGCCCTCGACCAGCAGGTCGAAGCTCACCTGCCCGGTCTGCCCCACCTGCAGCGGATTCTGCACTGCGATGCTGACGCCGTTGGCGCCCACGTCCGAGGTCCGTCCCGGCATCGGCGCCTGGCCCTCCATCGCGACCACCGCCCTCACCTTCACAATCTTGCGTGCCGATTGCCTTTGATCTGTCATTACACCTTACCTTGCGTGGCTGTTATCGAACAAGCCAGCGATTATAAGGTGTCAGTCCAGTTCGCGTAACTTATTGAAAGCTTCGTCGATACGCTCGACCGCCACGATGGTCATGCCCTCGATCGGCTGCTTCGGCACGTTCGATTTCGGGATCACCGCCACCGAAAAGCCCAGCTTGGCGGCTTCGCGCAGGCGCTCCTGGCCGCGCGGCGCCGGGCGGATCTCGCCGGCCAGACCGACTTCGCCGAACACGACCAGGCCACGCGGCAGCGGCTTGTTGCGCATCGACGAGTTAATCGCCAGCAGCACCGCCAGGTCGGCCGCCGGTTCGGTGATCTTGACGCCGCCGACCGCGTTGATGAACACGTCCTGGTCGAAGGCGGCGATGCCGGCATGCCGGTGCAGCACCGCCAGCAGCATCGCCAGGCGGTTCTGTTCGAGGCCGACCGACAGGCGGCGCGCGTTCGGCAGGTGGCTGGTGTCGACCAGCGCCTGGATCTCGACCAGCAGCGGGCGCGTACCCTCCTGGGTGACCATCACGCAGGAGCCCGGCACCTGGCTGTCGTGCTGCGACAGGAACAGTGCCGACGGGTTCGACACCCCTTTCAAGCCCTTTTCCGTCATCGCGAACACGCCCAGCTCGTTGACGGCGCCGAAGCGGTTCTTGATGGCGCGCACCAGGCGGAAGCTGCTCTGCGTATCGCCCTCGAAGTAAAGCACGGTATCGACGATGTGCTCGAGCACGCGCGGACCGGCCAGCGCGCCCTCCTTCGTCACGTGGCCGACCAGGATGATGGTCACGCCGGTCTGCTTGGCGACGCGGGTCAGCTGGGCCGCGCACTCGCGCACCTGGGCCACCGAGCCGGGCGCCGAGGTCAGTGCATCCGAATACAGGGTTTGAATCGAGTCGATCACGGCCACTTCCGGCTTCATGTCGGCGATGGTGCCGAGGATCTTCTCGAGCTGGATCTCGGCCTGGAGCTTGAGCTCCTTGGCCTCGACCTGCAGGCGGCGCGCGCGCAGCGCGATCTGGGCGCCGGATTCCTCGCCCGAGACATAAAGAGTGTTGCGGGTCGTGGCCAGGTTGGCCAGCGCCTGCAGCAGCAGGGTCGACTTGCCGATGCCGGGATCGCCACCGATCAACACGACCCCGCCGGCGACCAGACCGCCGCCCAGCACGCGGTCGAATTCCTCGATGCCGGTGCCGAAGCGCGGCACGTCGATCGCCTCGATATCGGCGAGCGACAGCACCGGCGCGGTCTGCGCCAGGCTCTTGTGCATGCCGGGGGTCTGCGACATCCGGTTCAGGCCTGCGGTCTCGACCTGCTCGGTCATGGTGTTCCAGGCCTTGCAGTCGCCGCACTGGCCGGTCCAGCGGCTGGCCACGCTGCCGCAATCGTTGCAGACGAAACTGGTACGGGATTTTGCCATTGCTATATATATGTGTTCGTATTTATTTAATCGGTGCCGACGCGGCCTTCGCTGACGCGCACGCGCGGCGCCAGGGCGCACATCAATTCGTAGCCGATCGTACCGGCGGCGTTCGCCACCTCGTCGATCGGCAGCCCGTCGCCCCACAGCGTGACCTTGCTGCCCACGCGCGCGTTGGCGACCGGACTCAGGTCCACCGTCATCATGTCCATCGAGACGCGGCCGACCAGCCGGGTCTTCACGCCATCCACCAGCACCGGGGTGCCGGGCTCGGCGTGGCGCGGGTAGCCGTCGGCATAGCCGCAGGCCACCACGCCCACCGTCATCGGCCCCGGCGCCTCGAAGCGGCTGCCGTAGCCGACCGTGTCGCCCTTCTGCAGCTGCTGGATGCCGATGATCTCGGATTTCAGGGTCATGGTCGGCAGCAGGCCGTATGCCTGCGCCGTGACGCCGCCGCCCGGAGTGCCGCCGTACAGCATCACGCCGGGGCGCACCCAGTCGTTGTGCAGTTCCTTGGCGAGCGCCGCCTGGTGCAGCACGCCGCCGGAATTCGACAGGCTGCGCTGCCCTTCCAGGCCCTGCGCGCCTTCGCGGAAGCGGCGCACCTGCTCGGCCATCGACAGGCGCGGGTTGTCCAGTTCGTCGGCGTTGGCGAAATGGGTCATCAGGGTAATGTTGCGGATGCCCGGTATCGCCCGCAGGCGTTTATACGCGGCCGCATACTCGTCGGGGCGGAAGCCGAGCCGGTTCATCCCCGTGTTCATTTTCAGGTGTACGTCGATCGGCCGGTACAGCTGGGTGTATTCCAGCATCTTGATCTGCTCGATGCAGTGCACCGCGCTATTGATATTGTGCTCGGCCAGCAGCGGCACGTCGGACGCGTCGAAGATCCCTTCCAGCAGCAGGATCGGCTTGACCCAGCCCATCTCGCGCAGGCGCAGCGCATTCTCGGTCTCGATCAGCGCCAGGCCGTCGGCCTGCACGAAGCCGCGCATGCCGCGTTCCAGGCCGTGGCCATAGGCATTGGCCTTGACCACCGCCCAGACCCGGGCCGTCGGCGCGCAGGCGTAGGCCCGCGCCAGATTATGCTGCATGGCGTCGAGATGGACGATCGCGTGGAGGGGACGTGGCATGGACCGTAGATGAGGCTAAAAGTGCTGAACAGAAGGGCTATTTTAGCGCCAACTTGGTGCCAGATTGGCGTCATCTGTTGAAACGGCGTATTGTCGATTTCTTGGGTGCGGCAGGCTTTCATGGTATAAAGCAACCCACACTAGCTTTTAGAACGTCTCGAATGAATCGTGGTTTTTATACCATCATGGCGGCGCAGTTTTTTTCGTCGCTCGCAGATAGCGCGCTGTTTTTCGTCGCCATCGATCTGCTGGTGACAATGCATGCACCGCCGTCGCTGGTTCCTCTGCTGAAACTTTCATTCGTCCTGTTCTACGTCCTCCTGGCCCCCTTCGTCGGCGCATTTGCCGATTCGATGCTCAAGGGCCGCGTGATGTTCATTGCTAACCTCATCAAGATTTTCGGCTGCGGTCTCGTATTTGCCGGCGTCCATCCGCTGCTCGCGTATACCGTGGTCGGGTTCGGTGCGGCCGTGTATTCGCCTGCCAAGTACGGGATCCTGACCGAACTGCTGCCGCCGGAAAAGCTCGTCGTCGCGAACGGCTGGATCGAAGGCTTGACGGTGCTGTCGATCATCCTGGGCACCGCGTTCGGCGGCGCCCTCGTCAGCCCGATGGGCGGCGCCTGGCTCATCGGCCTGCATCTGCCCGTCCTCGACAGCGTCCTGTCGACGCCAAGCCAGGCCTCGCTGGCCGTGCTGATCGGCGTGTACATTCTGGCGGCTCTGTTCAACCTGGGCGTTCCGGACACGGGCGCACGCTACGATCACCAGGAGCGCAACCCGACCAAGCTGATCGCCGACTTCGCCAACTGCTCGTCCACGCTGTGGAAGGACAAGCTGGGCCAGATCTCGCTGGCCGTCACGACGCTGTTCTGGGGTGCGGGCGCCACGCTGCAGCTGATCGTCATCAAGTGGGCCGAACGTTCGCTGAACATGCCGCTGGATAAGTCATCCTTCCTGATCGGCACCTTCGCGCTGGGCGTTGCCGTCGGCGCCGCGGCCGCCGCCAAGATCATCCCCTTGAGAAAATCGCTGAGCGTGATCCCGCTGGGCGTCGTCATGGGCCTGGTGGTGACCAGCATGACCATGGTGTATTCGGTGACGATCGCCGTGCCCCTGCTGATGATCATCGGCCTGCTGTCCGGCTTCTTCGTGGTGCCGATGAACGCCCTGCTGCAGCACCGCGGCCACGTGCTGATGAGCGCCGGTCATTCGATCGCCGTGCAGAACTTCAACGAGAACCTGTCGATCCTGACCATGCAGGCGGTCTACGCCATCATGATTACCATGAACCTGGACCTGAACATCATCATCGTCCTGTTCGGCCTGACCCTCGCCGGCCTGATGTACATGATCGGCCGCCGCCACGCCGCCAACCAGCGCGAGCACGACTCGCTGGCGCTGATTGGCGAGCACAAGCACTAAATCATCTAATTCGGGGTCAGAGCACTTTTTTGAGCAATTGCTCAGAATCGTGCTCGGTTCAGCCGGGTGAAATTTTCTTTCATTTTTCATTATATTTTGAAAGAATATTGCGCCCTGGGCGGCTAAACGCCTCCAATGCGTCATTCTTCAAAAAGTGCTCTGACCCCGAATTAGGGGTGCAGGCGGGCGCCGGCGCGTTCGCGCCAGTCGTCGGGGACGATGAAGCCGCGCTCGGTTTCGACGATGTTGCCCGGCTCTTCTCTCACCACGGCGACCAGGACCGGCGTGCCAGCGTTCTCGAAATGGTCGGCCAGCTCGGCCAGCAGTTGGGTGCGGTCCAGCATCCAGGTGGCCGACGAAGCGCGGAAAGGCGGCAACCATTGCAGGCGCGGCAGGATCAGGAAACGGTCGGCGTCCATCTGCGCCAGTTCGGATAGCGAACACCAGAAGCCGCGGCAGTGGCCGGCCGTGATGCCGTTCATCGCGAAGTAGGTCCCGGCCGGGTAGAACAGCCAGCCCTTCACCAGCGCCTTCGCACTCGTCACCGGCCGCGGCAGCAGATCCTGCGCCGCGGGATGCGCGCCCAGCTGCAGCTGGCGGTCGAACACCTTGCGCATCTTGCGGCCCAGGCTGTCGGCCAGGTTGGGACCGACGAAGTTGTCGAAGCTGGCTTCGATATCCCCATGCACCTCGCCCTGCAGCAGATAGAACTTGGTCGCGAACTCGATGTGCTCGACCCCATCCGGGCCGGCGTCCAGCAGGAAATCGAATTCGCCGATGGTGGCGTCGCGCGCGGCGCGCACCTGCAGGCCGTGGGCGACCAGCCTGCCCTGCTCGGCAAAATAGAAGGCCATCAGCTTTTCCGCGTACAGGCCGAGGCGCGTGGTCATCTTGGCGCCCAGCGCCGCGTCCAGCGCGGCCGGATCCTGGTCCAGCGCCGCCAGCCAGGCTTCGGTGGCGGGTTCGATCGGCCCGAGGGTGGCGATGCGCCCTTCCCAGTGCGGATCGTGGATGTCGAGCAGATCGGGGGCGTCCAGCAGCCAGGCCAGCGCCCGCACCCTGGCACGCCGCAGGTGGCCCCAGCGGCGCTCGAAGTTTGCCTGGTAGTTGTCAGCCGGCTTGTGCACCGGACTGCGCACCTGAGGGTCCACTAGCGGCCCGCGCCCGGCACAGATCGGCCCAGGCCAGCGCCTTGTCGCCGCCGCGCCGCAGCAGCTCGCCCGGATGCAGGGTCGCCACCAGCGTCGCCTGGCTGCTTTGCAGCGGATAAGCGCGGCCGCGCACGCCGGCCAGCGGCTCGGTGATCGGGCGTCCCAAAAGGGTGTTGGCGGCGATCTGGCCCAGGGTCAGCACGGTGCCGGCTCCAGTCAAGGCCAGCTCGCGCTCCAGGTAGGGACGGCAGGCCGCTGCTTCCTGTGCCGTCGGCGCGCGTTCGCCGCCGCCCGAGGTGGTCGGACGGCACTTGATCAGGTTGGTGATATAGACCTCGCGCTCGCGGCTCAAATCCACCGCTGCCAGCATGCTGTCCAGCAGTTTGCCAGGATCGCCGGCCAGCGGGATGCGCGCCTTTTCGTCGGCGGCGGTGCTGGCGCCGGCTGCCACCAGCCATTGCGCCTTCTTCGCACCCGTGCCGGGCACCGGCGCGCGGCCATCGCGGCAGGCGCTGCAGCGGCGGCAGGAAGCGATCGCCAGGCCGAGCTGGGCCCAGTCCATCTGCGCGATCTCTTCGGGCGTGGCCTCGGCCGGCAGCGCGGCGTCGTCCCAGGCCAGGTCTTCGGGCGCGACCGGAGCCAGCGCCGATACCGACTGGGCGACCGGCTGCAACGGGCGTGGGCCCGGGGCTGGCGGCTTCGGTTGCTGCTGCGCTTGCGACGGCGGCACTGCCGCAGCGGCCGGCGCGGGGGCAGGCTCGCCAAATGCGTCCGCCACTGCCTCCTGGGCAGCAGCCGGCGCCGGCATCACGGCGGCAGGCGCCGGCGCTTCGGCTTCCGCCAGTACAGCAGCTTCCGCAGCCGCCGCCGGCGCCGCAGCGCGCAAATGCCACAGCGGCGCAATCCCCATCTCCGCCAGGAAGATGGCGTCGCGTTCGGCGAATCCGTTCATAGTGCGTACCTCATCACGATCGCGTCCTCGCGCTTGCCCTCATGGGCTGGATAATACCCCTTGCGGCGCCCGATCTGCGTGTAACCATAGCGCTCGTAGACCTGCAGCGCGCGTTCGTTCGACGGCCGCACCTCGAGCAGGATCGAGGCCATGCCCTTCTCGCGCGAACGCGCGGCGATGCGGTCCAGCAGGAAGCGGCCCAGGCCGGTGCCATGGCGCGCGCCGCTGACGGCGACGTCCAGCAGGTGGGCCTCGTCGACCGCGTACATGACCAGGAAGTAGCCCGCCAGCAGACCTTCGTTCGGCTCGCGCAGCACCCAGGCATCGTAGCCGCTGCTCAGCGAGTCGACAAAGTTGGCGCGGCTCCACGGGTGCGGGAACACGCTCTGTTCGAGCGCGAATACCTCGTCGATGTCGGCCACCACCATCGGCAGCAGCGTCAGCGATGCCTCCATCAGCCGGCCACCTTGGCCGCGTTGATCGCCTGACGCTCGGCGCTGGTATAGGCGACCTTGTTGCGCAGGTAGATCGGCTGCGCCTGATCGGCCGGCACGGCGAGGCCGGCGGCCAGCGCGCGGGCGCCCAGCACGGCCATCTCGCGCGCGTGGGGCAGCATGTCGCCGATGGCGTGCGCGGCGAAGTCCTTGCCGGCAAACGCGTCCGGATAAGCGGCGAAGCCGTTGCCGCAGGCGGCCAGGCCGCTAGCCGGCTGCGGCGCGACGTCCTGCGGCGCACACAGGCTCGGCGCCACGACCTCGAGCCAGCCGCCGTCAAGGTAGCGGTACTGAGCCCAGTAGACTTCGTTCATGCGCGCATCCAGCACGGCCAGCACCTCGGTGGCGCCGGTGCGCGTGCGGCATGCCTCCGCCATCGCTTCCAGCGTCACCATGGGCAGCACCGGCAGGCCGGCGCCGAAGGCCAGGCCCTGGGCTACGCCGCAGGCCGTGCGCACGCCGGTGAAGGAGCCGGGACCGGCGCCGAAGGCGACGGCGTCGCAGTCGGCCAGCTTGACGCCGGCCTCGCGCAGCAGTTCCTGCACCATCGGCAGCACGGATTGGGAATGGGTGCGCACGCCGGCGGTTTCGCGGGCAAGGACGGCGGCAGCTGCGGTTGTCGATGCGGCTTCGCTATTGAACAGCGCGCACGACGCCAGCTCGGACGAGGTTTCGATGGCAAGAATGATAGGCATGCCGTATTTTAACCCGTGGCGCCTGTCGGCCAAAAGCCGTAAAATCCGCCCCATGCCCAGTCTGCTCCTCGATCTTGACAACCGCGACCAGCTCGCCGCCGCCCTGGATGGCGAAGGATGGGTCGTCGCCTGCCTGTGCGCCGCCTGGTGCGGCACCTGCTCGTCCTATCGCGCCGGCTTCGACAGCCTGGCGGCGCGCCACCCCGACAAGACCTTCGTCTGGATCGACATCGAAGACCAGGCCGACGTGGTCGGCGACCTGGACGTCGAAAACTTCCCCACCCTGCTGTTGCAGCGCGGTGACAGGGTTGCTTTCTTCGGCACCATGCTGCCGGATCCCCTGCTGGCCGACCGCCTGGTGCAGGCGCAGGCGGCTTTGGCCGAAGAGGAGCTGGCACGCCTTGCGGCGTCGAGCGAAGAGCGGCGCGGGTGGCAGCGGGACGCCAATCTGCGCACGCTGCTGAAAAACGCCGATTGATCTGCCGTCATGCGTGGGCTCGGGGAGCCCACGTGGCATCACGTTAATCGCAGCGGCAAGCTGCGCAATCTCTGCCCCGTCAACTTGAACACTGCATTCGCCACCGCCGGCGCCACTGGCGGCACGGCCGGCTCGCCCATGCCCTCGGGCGGCTCCATGCTCGGGACGATCACGGTCACCACTTCCGGCGCCTCGTGCATGCGCAGCACCGGATAATCGCCGAAGTTGCTTTGCTGGACGCGGCCATCCTTCAGCGTGATCTCGCCGCCCAGCGCCGCCGACAGCCCGAACACCACCGCCGACTCGACCTGCTGCGCGACGATGTTCGGATTGACGACGATGCCGCAATCGACCGCGCACACCACGCGGTGCACGCGAATCTGCTTCTCGACGACCGACACCTCGGCCACCTGCGCCACGATGGTGCCGAAGGACTGGTGCACCGCCACGCCATGCGCACGGCCGTCAAGCGGACTGCCGGCACGCGCCAGCGCCGCATCCAGCACCGCCAGGTGCCGCGGATGGTCGCGCAGCAGCTCGCGTCTGAACGCCACGCCATCCTTGCCGGCCGCATGCGCGACCTCGTCCAGGAAGCCCTCCTTGAAGAAGGCATTGTGCGAGTGGCCGACCGAGCGCCAGTAGCCGATCGCCACCGGGCTGTCCGCGATCACGTGGGCGATGCGGCGGTTCAGGATCGCGTACTGCATGTCGTACTCGCCCTCGGCCGTGGTCTTGTCCGGGCCGATGCCGGGCAGGCCCAGGTTGCGCGGGAAGTACTGGTGGCCGATCGCGCCGCTGACCGACTTGTTGTCCCAGGCGAACAGATTGCCCTTCGCATCGAGCCTGGCGGTGAAGCGCGCCAGCGCCTGCGGGCGGTAGACGTCGTGCGTAATATCGTCCTCGCGGGTCCAGATCAGCTGTACGGGTTGACCATTCATGGCCTTCGCAATCGCGACAGCCTGCGCCACCATGTCGGTTTCCAGGCGCCGGCCGAAACCGCCGCCCAGCAGCATCACGTCCAATGAGACGTCGCCGCGGTCCACGCCTGCGACCTTGGCCGCGATCTCCACGGCGATGCTCGGCACCTGGGTCGAGGTCCACAGTTTCAGCTTGCCGTCCTTGAGCTGGGCGGTGCAGTTGACCGGCTCCATCGTGGCGTGGGCCAGGAAGGGGGCCCTGTACTCGGCCTGCAGCGTCTTGGCGGCACCCTGCACGTCCTGGCTGCCGCTCTCGAAATAGGTGAAGCCCGATTCGCTGTCGAGCAGCTTGGCGAAATCGGCAAAGATGCCTTCGCTGGAGAGCTGCGCGTGCGGGCTGGCGCGCCATTCCACCGGCAGGCTTGCTGCGGCCTGCTTCGCCTGCCACCAGGACTTCGCCACCACCGCCACGCCGGCCCCGGCGCCGGAGAATTGCGGCAGTGCCGACGAGACGTCGACCACTTTCACCACGCCCGGCATCGCCATCGCTTTCGCCGCATCGAAGGACGCGACGCCCGCGCCGACCACCGGCGCCATGCGGACGGCCGCATACAGCATGCCGGGCACGCGCGCGTCGATGCCGAACAGCGCGCTGCCGTTGACCTTGGCCGGAGAGTCGCGGCGCGGCACCGGCTGGCCGATCAGGCGGAATTCGGAAGGCGTCTTGAGGCGCACGTCGCCGGGTTCGATGTTCGCGCCGACCACCGCCGCGCGCGCCGCCAGTTCGCCATAGCCGAGGCGGCGGCCGTCGGGATGCAGCACGAAGCCGTCGCGCGTCGTGAGCTTCGCCGCATCCAGCTTCCAGGTCTCCGCCGCCGCGCGCACCAGCATCGCGCGCGCCACCGCGCCCGCTTCGCGCATCGGCACCCATGCATCCTTCACACTGGTCGAGCCGCCGGTGAACATCAGGCCCAGTTCGCGCCCGACCTTGGACATCACCCATTGCACGCCCTGCTTGATGCTGCCGCGGTCGTCAGGGTGGAAAGGCAGGTTCTCGCGCAGCACGGTGAGGTTGCCGAAGATCTTGTCGATCGGCGCCTGCGAGATGCGCACGTTGGCCAGGGGCGCGTCGAGTTCCTCGGCCAGCAGCATCGGCAGCGCGGTGTTCACGCCCTGCCCCATCTCGCTGCGCGGGACCACCACCGAGACGGTGCCGTCGGGTGCGATCGCGACCCAGCCGTTGAGGGCGACCGCGCCGGCCTCGACGGCCAGCGGGCTGCCGGTATGCAGGCGCTGGCGCGGCGGCGTGAAGCCCCAGCCGACCAGCAGCGCCCCGCCGGCGGCCAGTCCGCCCAGCAGAAAGCGGCGGCGGCCGCGCGCCGGCTTGCCGGTCTTGTTCTTACTGTTGTCCTGCTCCGGAGTATTCGAGTCGCGCATTATTATTGTGTCCCCACTGTGCCAGCAGTTGCGCCGGCGGCAAAGGCCGGGCATATAAATAGCCTTGCGCGCGATGGCAGCCGTGCCGCAGCAGGAAGGTCGCCTGCTCGCCCGTCTCCACGCCTTCCGCGATCACCGCCAGGTTCATGCTCTTGCCGAGCTGGATGATGGCGATGGCGATCGCTTCGTCGTTGGCGTCGGTCGAGATGTCCTTGATGAAGCTGCGGTCGATCTTCAGGGTCTGCACCGGCAGCTGCTTCAAATACGCCAGCGACGAATAACCGGTGCCGAAATCGTCGATCGCCAGCTCGACGCCGATCGCGTGCAAATCGTTAATATACTGCATCGCATCGCCGGTGTTCATGATGACCGACTCGGTCACCTCCAGCTGCAGGCGGTGCGCCGGCAAATTCGTCTCGCGCAGCACCCGCTCCACGGTGGCGGCCAGGCCGCCGCGGTCGAACTGGCGCGCCGACAGATTGACCGCGATCTTCGGCACGTAGAGGCCGGCCAGGTCCCAGCACTTCAGCTGGCGGCAGGCTTCTTCGAGCACCCAGCCGCCGAGCTGGTTGATGAAGCCGATGTCCTCGGCCAGCGGGATGAAGCGGTCGGGCCCGACCTGGCCCAGCTCCGGACTGTTCCAGCGCACCAGGGCCTCGACCCCGATCAGGCGTCCGCTGTCGATTTCGACCTGCGGCTGGTAGGCCAGCCAGATCTCGTTCTTCTCGATCGCACGGCGCAGCAGCGCTTCCAGGCGCAGGCGCTCGAGGCCCTCGCCGTCCATCGAGGGCGCGTAGAAGGCATAGCCGTTGCGCCCGCGCGCCTTGGCCTGGTACATGGCCACGTCGGCATTGCGGATCAGGACATTCAGGTCGCCTGCATCCTGCGGGAACAGGCTGATGCCCACGCTGCCGGTCACGAACAGTTCGTAGTTCGAGACCAGCGCCGGCTGCTCGAACAGGCGCATCAGCTTTTCCGCCACCAGGCGCGCGCCACGCTCGCCGTCCACGCTTTCCAGCAGCACGATGAATTCGTCGCCGCCCAGGCGCGCCAGGGTGTCGCCGTCGCGCAGGCAGCCGGACAGGGTCTTCGCCACCTGCTTGAGCAGCTCGTCGCCGACGTGGTGGCCGAGCGTGTCGTTGACGTTCTTGAAGCGGTCCAGGTCGATGAAGATCACGGCCAGCTGCTCGCCAGTGCGGGCGGCGCGCACCATCGCGTGCTGCAGGCGGTCGTGGAACAGCAGGCGGTTCGGCAGGCCGGTCAAGGGATCGTGGTGCGCCAGGTGGTCGAGCTTTTCCTGCGATTCCTTCAGCTTGGTGATGTCGCTGAATACGCAGACGTAATGCGTCACCGTGTCCTGGTCGTCGCGCACCGCGGACACCGTCAGCCACTCGAGATACACCTCGCCGTTCTTGCGGGAGCTCCAGATCTCGCCGCGCCAGAAGCCGGTTTCGGCGAGGTCGCGCCACAGGCCGTCGTACAGGGCCGGGTCTTCGCCGGTGCTGCGGGTCAGGTTGGAATGCGTGCCGATCGCTTCGATCTCGGTATAGCCGGTGATCTGGGTATAGGCCGGGTTGGTGGCGACGATCCGGCCATGCACGTCGATCACCATCACGCCGTCGGCGATGTGTTCGAGCACCGTGGCGGCCAGGCGCAGCTTTTCCTCGGCCTGATGGCGTTCGGTCACGTCCGCATACACCCAGATGCTGCCGTCTTCCGGCCGTTCGGGATCGAGCAGGCGGCCGCTGACCTGGCACATGAACATGCTGCCGTCGCGGCGCCGGTACAGGTGCTCGGTGCTGTAGTCGGCGCCGCTCGCCAGGACCGGACCGCTGGCGGCGATGCCCTGCTCGTACATCTCCCAGTTCGGGAACAGCGCCGCGATCGATTCGCCGACCAGCTCCCCTTCCGCATAGCCGAACAGTTCGTCGAAGCGGCGGTTGGTCGAGACGATGCGCAGGTCGCGTTCCTGGGCGATGCCGAACACGACGTTGTCGAGCACCGCGCTCTGCTCGGCCAAGAGGGCTTCGATGCGCATCTCGTTGTGCTTGCGGTCGCTGATGTCGGAGATGATGCCGTCGACCCAGTAGGCGGCGTCGCCGCCCTGCGCCACCGGCTGGCCGCTCTCCAGCACCCAGCGCTCGACGCCGGCCGCGTCGACGATCCGGTATTCGATCTCGTAGGCGCGCGCGGCCAGCACCGCTTCCTTGGCCAGGCGCCGGCGCATGCGGCGGTCGTCGGGCGCGATGATGTCGGACCAGCGGTCGGTGGTGGTGCTCATGAACATGCGCGCCGGGTAGCCGGAGATGGCTTCGATGGCGTCGCTGACGAAGTCGATGCTGCCGCCGGGACGCGCCCTGAACACGGCGCCCGGCACCTGGGTCACGATGGTGCGGAAGCGTTCCTCGCGCCGGCCGATGTCGGCGAACAGCTCGCGGATCGCGACCCGCATGCGGTCCATCTGCGCGCCCAGGCGCCCGAGTTCATCCTTCGACGACAGCACCAGCGGGGTATCGAAGTCGCCGCGCGAGACGCGGTCGGAAAACCCGGTCAGCCCTTTCATCGGCGCCAGCAGGCGGCGCTTGATCAGCAGCGCGATCAAGAGCAGCGAGACCGCCAGCTGCACCGCCAGCACGCCGGCATAGCGCCACTGCTTGGCGCGCAGCTCCTGCTGGCTATGGCTGTCGTCCATCTCGACCAGCACCTTGCCGATCGGCTGGCCGTGCACCACCACGGTCCGCTCGGTGCGGAACACGTGGCCGCCGGGCGCGGCGCTGGCGCGCTGGTCGATGAAATCGTCGGCCTGGGCCATGACGCGCACGTGCAGCACGGCCGGATCGCGCATCACCGATTCGACCAGCGAACGGGCGGCGTCGGCATTCATGTTCCACAGCGATTCCTGCATGCCCAGCGCCAGGATGTCGGCATTGCGCTGCAGGGTCGCGTCAAGGTTCGCTCGCGCCGCCTCGCGCTCCTGCACGCCGACCAGGAAGTAGCTGCCGACCAGCGCCGGCACCACCAGGCCGCCGAAGACCATCAGCAGCAGCGCGGCATACAGCGAGCGCCCGTACAGCTGCAGCAGGCGCAGCGGCAGCGCGCGCTTGGCGACGGTGGACAGGAAGCTCGATGCGGACATGGCAGGGCGGCAGCGCCAGCGGGCGGTCGCTATTTTTGTGAGTATTGGTTAGCTTGTGTTGGCAGATTATGCACATAAAGTTGCCGCGAGTCAGCAAATTGTCATCTGCGGCAAGCGTATTGACGGCAAGCGTGACCGTGCAGCCACGTTTCGGCCTGCTATGATGGCCGCCTTGCTGATATATATGAGGAGTTACGATGAGCCTGTCGATGTACACCGCTTCGGTGCCGGTCTTCCGGCAGATCCTGGGCAGCCTGACGGCGATCCTGGAAAAGGCCGAGTCGCATGCCGACCTGAAGAAGATCGAGCCGGACGCGCTGCTGAAGGCACGCCTGTTCCCGGACATGTTCCCGCTGCTGCGCCAGGTGCAGGTGGCGACCGATTTCGCCAAGGGGACGGTGGCGCGCCTGGGCGGCGTCGAGGTGCCGCGCTACGACGACGTCGAAACCGACTTCGCCGGCCTGCGCGACCGCATCGCCAAAACGCTGGCCTTCATCGACAGCGTGCCGCGCGAAGCGATCGAAGACGGCGCCGAGCGCGAGATCACGGTCGGCAGCGGCGACAAGCAGCGCCAGTTCAGCGGCGGCCAGGTCTACCTGGCGCACTACGCCCTGCCGCACTTCTACTTCCACGCGACGACCGCGTACGCGATCCTGCGCCATAACGGCGTCGAGATCGGCAAGAAGGACTTTATCGGCAGTTTCTAAGTATTGCGGCGGGGATAGCCCTGGGAGAGGATGCGCTCCCAGACGCGCTCCTTCTGCTCGGCCGTCATCGATACCCAGTGCGCCACCTCGACCACGGTGCGGCCGCAGCCGCGGCAGATCTCGTCGAAGGTGGTCGAGCAGACCGCGACACAAGGCGTGTCCGGACGTTCCGGTAATGGTGCGCCCATGGGATCAGCGGGCCGGTCCGACATCGAGCTTGTCCCAGCCTTCGTGACCGAGCTGCTCCATGGTCTCGATGTTCTTCTCGAAGATGGCTTCGGCTTCCGGAAAGGCTTCCACGGCGCGGTCGATGCTCTCTTCGCGCAGCAGCTGCAGGATCGGATAAGGCGCGCGGTTGGTGTAGTTCGAGATGTCGTTCTGGTCGGTATCGGCGAACTGGTAGTCCGGATGGAAGCTGGCCACCTGCAGCTCGCCGTCGAGCGACATGTCTTCCACCGCGGCGTCGGCCACGTCCAGGAACTCGTTGAAATCCAGGAAATCGTTCAGCACGAAGGGGTGGATCACCAGGGTCGTGTCGGTCTTTTCCGGATCGGTGTCGGCCAGGTCCTGCAGCTCGTTCATCAGGGTTTCCAGCAGCTCTTCGGGCGTGCGCGCTGGCGAAACCACGTAGCGCACCTGCTCCTTCACATACACCGCCTTGGCAAACGGACACAGGTTCAGGCCGATGACGGCGCGTTCCAGCCAGCGGCGGGTGGCGGCGATGATCTCGTCATCGTCGGCATTGAGGTTGGCAGTGCTCATGAGGCTCGTTTCCTAAAGTACAAAAGCGCGTTACGCAGAGACGGCATTGTACGCGCACTTTGCGTGCCCTCATAGATCGACTGGCAAGCCGGGGTAACTTGGCAGGCACGGCAATCGGCTCTGGTATTAGCGCTTCGACATGGTTTCGGGCTTGTTCAAGTCACCATGAAATATGTGAGCGGCATGTCCGGCCTCACACTTTTTTGAAGCATACACCATGGGGTATGTGCTTTCCCTTATAGCCGGTTAATACCGATACCCTGCCGGAAATTGTCAAAATAAAAGTAGGTGTTATCAAGATGAGTAGTCAATAAATTTTGTAACCGCAAAGACATATACCTTGACTGAAGCGTTAACTGGTCCTTACACTGCCCCCTTACTCGTCAGTCCTAACCGTTCCTGGACGCAACACTGGAAAGCTATGTACGAAACGACTCGCACCACCCAAGCCCTGGCCATCGCATTGTTTTTGGTCCCCGCGATCAGCCTCGCCGCCGAAAGTTCTTCGAGCACGATCTCGCAAAGCAACCCGGCCATCAGCGCCGCCGCGCTTGGCAAGCCGGTCCTGCCGTCTTCCCTGAGCGCCGCCAAGGGCGACGACTATAAAGATCCCGACCTGTGGGCCCGCATCCGCAGCGGCTACGCGATTCCCGACGTCGACAACACCCTCGTCGCCAAGCACGTCCAGTGGTATTCCAGCCGTCCGGAATACCTGGCGCGCACCTCGGGCCGTGCCTCGCTCTACCTCTACCACGTGGTGCAGGAACTGGAAAAGCGCGGCATGCCGACCGAACTGGCGCTGCTGCCGGTGATCGAGTCCGCCTTCAATCCGCAGGCGCTGTCGACCGCCGACGCTTCCGGCCTGTGGCAGTTCGTGCCGGGCACCGGCAAGGACTTTAACCTGAAGCAGAACATGTTCAAGGACGAGCGCCGCGGCGTGCTGGCCTCGACCGACGCTGCCCTCACCTACCTGCAGCGCCTGTACACCATGTTCGGCGACTGGCAGCTGGCCCTGGCCGCCTATAACTGGGGCGAAGGCAATGTCCAGAAGGCGATCCAGAAGAACCGCGCCGCCGGCAAGCCGACCGACTTCGAAAGCCTGGCCGAGCTGATGCCGGCCGAGACCCGCAACTACGTGCCGAAGCTGCAGGCGGTGAAGAACATCATCGCCAATCCAGGCCAGTACGGCGTGACCCTGCCGCTGATCGACAACCAGCCCTACTTCACCACCGTCGACAAGACCTCGGACATCGACCTGGCCGTGGCTGCCCAGCTGGCCGAAATGTCGATCGACGAGTTCAAGGCGCTGAATCCGCAGTTCAAGAAGCCGGTCATCACCGGCGAATCGACCAAGATCCTGCTGCCGAAGGAAAACGCGGAAAAGTTCCACCTGAATCTGTCGCAGTGGGGCCATGCGCTGTCGTCCTGGACCACGCACAAGATCACCGGCGCCAAGGAAACGATCGCCTCGCTGGCCTCGAAGTTCGGCACCACGCCGGACGTCATCCGCCAGGCCAACAACATCCCGCCGCAGATGCGCCTGAAGGCCGGCTCGACCATCCTGGTGCCGAAGACCAGCACCTCGACCGCTTCCGACATCGCCGATAACATCGTCGAGAATGCCCAGATCGCGCTCGAAGCAGACCATGGCGACAGCAAGCGCAAGGGGCAAAAGCTGAGCGGCGCCCAGCGCTTCAAGGCGACCGCAGCGCATGCCGTGGCCGAGATCAAGAGCCGCGTTTCCGGCGGCAGCAAGCCGTCCGTGCGCGCGAACGGCCGCAAACATCGTTAAATCTTTTACCCCGGCAAAATACCCGCACGGCATAGTTGCATACTGATAACATTGTGAAGCCTTGACCCAAGGCCCAAGAAACTTTCGAAACAATCTTTTGAAAGGCATCCCAATGATCAGCATTAAAAAAGCACTGCTTGCACTTGGTATCGGCATTGGCATGGCCGGCGCTGCCCAAGCCTGGGTTTACCCGGATTGCGAGACCTGCCAGGTCTATAACGAGGACTGCCAGAACGGCGACCGCGCAGCCTGCGACCTGTACAACAAGGGCCATTGCGGCATCAACTACCCTGCCAATTACTGCCCGCTGTAATCCACCGCATCGCGCGGCCAGGCCTGACGAGGCTGGCCGCGTTTTCGCAAGCATCCTGCAGACTTTTCAAAACTGCGGTATAGTGTCGTTTGTGCGCTGCAAAACGCATTCGCAAACAAGCCCGAGCGGTAGTTTGCGGGCCAGACAGGCATCATCGCAGCAGTAGTACAACAGCAGCTTCGCAAGCCCTGGTATCGTTGAAAGATACCCATTCATAAAGCCCTCCCGCCCTGCGTGCCGTCTTCATTGGCACCGTCCCGGCGCAAAGCTTTTGTGCCGAAATTTCTTTCGTTTCCGAGTCATTTCGTTTTGTTGGTTCGCGTTGCTATTTTGCGTTTCCGCAACTTTGCGTAAACGCCCACAGATCTATCGAAAGTACACCAAACAATGAGTTTTGAAGCACTAGGCTTACACACGTCCATCGTCAAAGCAGTGTCGGTTGCCGGCTATGAAAAGCCGACCCCGGTGCAGGAGCAGGCCGTGCCGGCTGGTATCGCGGGCCGCGATCTGCTGGTATCGTCGCAAACCGGTTCGGGCAAGACCGCGGCATTCATGCTGCCGGCCCTGAACAAATTCGCCAATCAAGAAGCGGCCCCGGCCGGCCGTACGCCTGCGCAGGAAGCGCAGGCTGCCAAGGCCCGTGGCGAGCGCGTCCGTTTCAAGCCGGCCCAGCCGAAGATGCTGGTCCTGACCCCGACCCGCGAACTGGCCCTGCAGGTGACCAGCGCGACCGAGCAGTACACCGCGTTCATGCGCCGCATCCGCGCCGTCTCGATCCTGGGCGGCATGCCTTACCCGAAGCAGATGCAACTGCTGTCGAAGAATCCTGAAATCCTGGTCGCCACCCCGGGCCGCCTGATCGACCACATGGAGTCGGGCAAGATCGACTTCTCCCAGCTCGAGATCCTGGTGCTGGACGAAGCCGACCGCATGCTGGACATGGGCTTCATCGAAGACATCGAGAAGATCGTCGCCGCAACCCCGGATTCGCGCCAGACCATGCTGTTCTCGGCAACCCTGGATGGCGTGGTCGGCAACATGGCCCGCCGCATCACCAAGGACCCGATGGTGATCCAGATCGCCAGCGGCACCAAGCGCCACGAGAACATCGTGCAGAAGGTGCACTTCGTCGACGACCTGTCGCACAAGAACCGCCTGCTGGACCACCTGCTGCGCGACGAGACGCTGGACCAGGCTGTCGTGTTCACCGCCACCAAGCGTGACGCCGACATGATCGCCGACCGTCTGAACATCGCCGGTTTCGCGGCTGCCGCACTGCATGGCGACATGCACCAGGGCGCCCGTAACCGCACCCTGGACGGCATGCGCCGCGGCCAGGTGAAGGTGCTGGTTGCCACCGACGTCGCCGCGCGCGGCATCGACGTGCCGACCATCACCCACGTGGTGAACTACGACCTGCCGAAGTTCCCTGAGGACTACGTGCACCGTATCGGCCGTACCGGCCGCGCCGGCCGCAACGGCATCGCCGTCTCGCTGGTGAACCACGCGGAAGGCATGAACGTCAAGCGCATCGAACGCTTCACCAAGCAGACCATCCCGGTCGACGTGGTCGAAGGTTTCGAGCCGAAGCGTTCGGCGCCGGCACGCTCTGGCGCCCGTCCGGGCTGGAAGCCGGGCGACGGCCGCAACGCAGGCGCCAAGCCGGGCCAGCGCAGCTTCCACAAGCCCGGTTCGGGTCCGCGTGAAGGCGGCTACCGCAGCGAGAGCGCACCGCGCGAAGGCGGCTACAGCCGTGACGGCGGCCGTCCTGCAGCAGCAGGCGGCTACAATCGCGACGGCGGTCAACCGCGCCGTGACGGCGCCCCGCGCGAAGGCGGCTACCGCGGTTCGCACCCGCGTTCGGCGGACAACGCCCGCCGCACCTTCGGCGACCGTTAATCGTCTGGTCGCATGAATGAAAAAGGCTGCTTCGGCAGCCTTTTTTTTCGTCCCTGCGCCTGGTTCAAGGCGCGCAGCTGCGCAAGCCCACGAAGATGTCGTCCCGTTCCGCCGTGAAGAAATTCCTGAAATGCGGGCTGCGCATGCGCGCCGGCGTGGCGAAAGATGCGCCACGCAGGCTCTGGCGGCTGCCGAACCAGGGCGCCGAGTATTCCAGGTAGCGGTCGGCCGCGAAGCCGGGGTAAGGCAGGAAAGGCGTCGCCGTCCATTCCCACAGCTTGCCCCATTCAAAGTCCGGACGGCCGGACGCGGCGGCGAATTCCCATTCCGCCTCAAGCGGCAGGCGCCGCCCCGCCCACAGACACCAGGCCTGCGCTTCGTGCAGCGTCAGGTGGCGCACCGGCGCATCCGGCGCCAAGGGCTCGCGGCGGCCGAAACGCAGCTGCTGCCAGCCTGCGTTGTCCTCAGCATCGCGGCGCCAGTAACGCGGCGCCTGCTGGCCTGAAGCCTGCAGCCATGCGCGCCCCGCTTCGCTCCACCAGCGCGGGTTGCGATAGCCGCCGGCCTCGACGAAGGCCAGGTAGCGGGCATTCGACACCAGCGTGGTGTCGATCGCAAAGGGCGCGACGCGGCACTCTGCCGGCGCTTTCTCGTTGTCGAACACGAAGCCGTAGGACTGGTCGCCGCCGCGCAGAAAGCTGCCGCCCTTGAAAGCGATTTCCCCGGCCGGCCGCGGCGCCGGCATCGTTCCCGCCATCCCGCCTTGCAGCGGCAGGCCGAGCGTCTGCATCGTGTACAGCAGGGCTTCGCCGTGCATGTCCTCGTGCGCCAGCGCCAGACGGTAGGGATAGAGCGCGGCATCGTCGTCGGGTTCGGCGGAGAGCCGCTCGAGGATCCGTTCCAGCACCTCCTCGCAATAGGTCTGGATCGCGCCCGGGTCGGGCAGGTCCAGCGCCCAGCGCGTGCGGTGCGGCACCAGGCTCGAATCGAACCAGTCGTCGCCGCGCGCCAGCAGGCTGTGGCCGTCGGCATCGCCGGGCCGGCTACTGGCGGCGTTGCGCAGCACGAACCACTCGGCAAACCAGGCCGTGTGACCCAGCTCCCACAAGGGCGGATTGATGATGGGCAGGCGCGGCACGCGCGCCGCGTCCGCATAGCCGGCCTGCGCCAGGGTGTCGAACAGCGCCAGCGTATAATGCCGCGCATCCCGCAGCATGCTTGCCAAGCGTTCGGGTCCGGCGTGCCGGAACGATGTTTCAAGTTGGTCCATGCGGACATTCTACGATCGTTTGACAAGCAAGCCATGGCGCGCCCCCACATCCTCATCGTCAGCCCCGCCTCCGCACGCGAGAACAACGGCAACTGGCAGACCGCCAGCCGCTGGATGCGCATCCTCGCCGGGTCCGGCCGCGTACGGGTTACGGTCACGCAGGAATGGACCAATGCACAGGCGGCACCGGATCTGCTGATTGCCTTGCACGCGCGCCGCTCCGCCAGCAGCCTGGCGGCCTTCGCGGATGCGCATCCCGAGCGTCCCAGCCTGCTGGTCCTGACCGGCACCGACTTGTACCGCGACATCCACGCCGCCCCCGCAGCCAAGGAATCGTTGGCCCGTGCCACGGCGCTGGTGGTGCTGCAGCCGCAGGGCCTGGAAGAACTCGATCCCGCGGTGCGCGCCAAGGCCCAGGTGATCTACCAGTCGGCGCCCAGCCTGCACCGGGCGCGTCCCCGGGTGGGCAGTGCGGACATCGCCATGATCGGCCACCTCCGCGAAGAAAAAGACCCCTTGACCTTCATGCGCGCCGCCGCGCTGGTCACGGCGCCCGCGGCGCGCCTGCTGCACGTCGGCGGCGTCCTCGACCCGGCGCTGGGCGATGCAGCCCGCACCACCCAGCACACGACCCCGCGCTACCGCTGGCTCGGCGCCCTGCCCCATATGCCGGCGCGCCGCCTCTTGCGCCGCTGCCGCGCGATGGCAATCTGCTCGCGCATGGAGGGCGGCGCCAACGTGATCATCGAAGCCGTGACCAGCGGCGTGCCGGTGCTGGCTTCCGATGTCGGCGGCAACCGCGGCATGCTGGGCGAGGACTATGCCGGCTTCTTCCCGCTCGGCGACGCCGCCGCGCTGGCGCGCCTGATCGACCGCGTGGCAGCCGACGAACACTTCCACCGCAAGCTGCTGCGCCAGTGCGCGGCGCGGCGCCGGCTGTTCGCCCCCGAGCGTGAGCGTGCGGCCCTGCTCGACCTGGTGGATAATCTCCTTTTACGCAATCCTTGACGGACCTTCCATGACTACTGCCGACCAACCCATCAAACTGACCTCCTTCTCGCACGGCGGCGGCTGCGGCTGCAAGATCGCGCCCGGCGTGCTGTCCGAGATCCTCAAGAAGTCGACCGGCTTCCCGGTGCCGAAAGAACTGATGGTCGGGATCGAGACCGCCGACGACGCCGCCGTCTACAAGCTGAACGACGAGCAGGCGCTGATCGCCACCACCGACTTCTTCATGCCCATCGTCGACGATCCCTTCGACTTCGGCCGCATCGCCGCCACCAACGCCATCTCCGACGTCTACGCGATGGGCGGCACGCCGATCATGGCGCTGGCCCTGGTCGGCATGCCGGTCAACAAGCTGCCGCTGGATACCATCGGCAAGATCATCCAGGGCGGCGAATCGATCTGCGCCGAAGCCGGCATCCCGATTGCCGGCGGCCACACGATCGATTCGGTCGAGCCGATCTACGGCCTGGTGGTGATGGGCCTGGTGCATCCGTCGAAGGTCAAGCGCAACGCGGATGCGCGCGCGGGCGACGTCCTCATCCTCGGCAAACCCTTGGGCGTGGGCGTGCTGTCGGCCGCGCTGAAGAAGGACAAGCTGGACGCCGAAGGCTACGCGGCCATGATCGCCAACACCACGAAGCTCAACAAGCCGGGCAAGGCGCTGGCCGAGCTGGCGGGCGTGCACGCGCTGACCGACGTCACCGGTTTCGGCCTGCTGGGCCACCTGCTGGAACTGGCGCGCGGCGCCAGGCTGAACGCGCAGCTGGACATGGACAAGATCCCGCTGCTGCCGGGCGTCGAGCAGCTGGCCCATGAAGGCTTCTTCACGGGCGCATCCGGCCGCAACTGGGACGCCTACGGCATGGACGTCGATCTCGGCGCGGGCGTGGGCGATACCCAGCGCGTGCTGCTGACCGACCCGCAGACCTCGGGCGGCCTGCTGGTCTCCTGCGACCCCGGCAGCGTCGACGAAGTGCTGGCGCTGTTCGCGCGCGAGGGCTTCGGCGACGCCGCGGTGATCGGACGGATGGCGGCGGGCGAGCCACGGGTGACGGTGGCGTAAGGCCTAGACGCTGAACAGGCCGGCGTCCTTGTCCGGATGGGTGGTGTCGGGATCGATGCTCAGCACGATCCCGTCCGCCCCGACGATCCGCGCCGGCAGCGTCTGCAGGATGTCGTAGCGCTGCTGTTCCGCATACTGGCGCGAGCCGGCGAAACCGGTCGACTGCGACAGCCAGCTCAGTGCCGCCATGCCGCGCTCGACCAGGGCGCCGCAGCACAGGCCGGAACCGTAGACCCCGACCCGATAGGACGGCGCGCCGTCGTTGGCCACGTACAGGGCCGCGTGCACGCCGGTGAAGTAATTGCTGATGCCGCCGTCGATGTCGGCCTGGGTCGGATCGTAGTCGACCGCGAAGTAGATGGCCGAGCCGAAGGGCTGGACTATGCTTTCGCGCGCCATCCGGTAAGCCTGGGCGCCGTCCGCCAGGCCCTGGGCGCGGGTAAAGAAGGAGGCGTGCGTGCCGGACGTCTCCCACACCACGCCGATCTTCAGCCCGGCCTGCGACAGCGCGCGTGCCTCGCCCAGCGACAGGTTCTTGGACGCGTTGTTGCTGTAGTAGCGCATTGCGAAGTCATAGCCCTGGGACCTCAGGGCCTCGGCGTGGCGCGTCAGCTCGACGGTCGTATCCAGCCCTCTCAGAATCGCCATGCCTCCTCCTCCTTCTGCACCATCACATCTCCCGATCAGATTTTTCTCACGCCCATTTAGCGCAACGCAAGCGTGTACTCTGCCACGCGGTCCGTGCAAAGGCTTGATTCAGCACAACAATCTTTTTGAGTTGTCTGTCGCTCAGACCAAACGCGAGCATAACAAATCCTTGACACACCAAACAAAATTCACTTAGAGTGAAGAAATGTTCTCCCAACTGCCTCTGACGACTTCCCTACCGCTGACCGGCGCCCTATCGCCGGCAAGCCTGCTACTACGCGCGTAATCCGCGACGTAAGCCTCCTGGCCCCGCCGCCGGAACCCGTAGCCCAAGGAAGTTGAACAGATGTTTGCCACCGATTCCACACCGTTCATTGCAGTCACCACCGCCGGCGTCTTCCTGCTGCCTGCCGGCGAGCGCGCGCTGCTGCTATCGCTACCGATCGGTTGCCGGGCCTAGCGTTTCGTGGCCCGTCCGGCAGCCCGCGCCACAGTGCCCTAGGCACAACCGCCAGATACAGCTTGAACCCATTCAGTAGATCAGGAGCTTCGCCATGTTGACCAATCCCGCCGCCAAATACCGTCCCTTCCCCGCCGTTCCGCTGGCCGACCGCCAATGGCCGAGCCGCAGCATCACCCAGCCGCCGATCTGGATGAGCACCGACCTGCGCGACGGTAACCAGGCGCTGATCGAGCCGATGAGCCCCGAGAAGAAGCTGCGCTTTTTCGAGAAGCTGGTGCAGATCGGCGTGAAGGAGATCGAGGTCGGCTTCCCGTCGGCCTCGCAGACCGACTTCGACTTCGTGCGCATGCTGGTCGAGGAAAACCGGATTCCGGACGACGTCAGCATCATCGTGCTGACCCAGGCGCGCGAAGAGCTGATCCGCCGCACCGTCGAGTCCTGCATCGGCGCCAAGCGCGCCATCGTCCACGTCTACAACTCGGTGGCGCCGGTGTTCCGCCGCGTGGTATTCGGCATGGGCCAGGACGAGATCGTGCAGATCGCCGTCAACGGCACCCGCCTGATCAAGGAGCTCGTGGCCCAGCATCCCGAAACGCAGTGGGGCCTCGAATATTCGCCGGAATCCTTCTCGACCACCGAGCTGGATTTCAGCAAGCGCATCGTCGACGCCGTCAGCGAAGTCTGGCAGCCGACCCCGCAGAACCGCATGATCGTCAACCTGCCCTCCACCGTCGAGGCCAGCACTCCGAACGTCTACGCCGACCAGATCGAATGGATGTCGCGCCACCTCGAGCGCCGCGACAGCCTGGTCATCAGCGTCCACCCGCACAATGACCGCGGCACCGCCGTCGCCGCCGCCGAGCTGGCCGTGATGGCAGGCGCCGACCGCGTCGAGGGCTGCCTGTTCGGTAACGGCGAACGCACCGGCAACGTCGATCTGGTGACACTGGCGCTGAACCTCTACACCCAGGGCGTGCACCCGGGCCTGGACTTCTCGGACATCGACGCGGTGCGCCAGCTGGTCGAGGAATGCAACCAGATCCCGGTCCACCCGCGCCATCCGTATGTCGGCGACCTCGTGTTCACGGCCTTCTCCGGCTCGCACCAGGATGCGATCAAGAAGGGCTTCGCAGTACAGAAGAGCGACGCGCTCTGGGAAGTGCCTTACCTGCCGATCGACCCGGCGGACCTGGGCCGCAGCTACGACGCCGTCATCCGCGTCAACAGCCAGTCCGGCAAGGGCGGCATGGCCTACCTGCTCGAGCAGGAATACGGCCTCGAACTGCCGCGGCGCCTGCAAATTGAGTTTTCGCGCGTGGTCCAGCGCCATGCCGACGCCACCGGCACCGAAGTCGCGGCGAGCAGCATCCACGCCCTGTTCGCGAAAGAGTACTTCGACCAGGAGAACCCGTCCTACCGCTACCACGGCCACCGCATGACCGAGGACACCGAGGGCGAGCAGCGCGTGCAGATCGACGCCACCGTCGAGCACGAGCGCGTCACCGCCGCCCGCCACGGCCAGGGCAACGGCCCGATCGACGCCTTCGTCAACGCGCTCGGCCTGGACATCCGCCTGATGGACTACCACGAGCACGCGATCGGCTCGGGCGCCGATGCGAAGGCGGCCTGCTACGTCGAGCTGCGCCTCGGGAACGGTCCGACCCTGTTCGGCGCCGCGATCGACAGCAACATCCTGACCGCCTCCTTCAAGGCCGTGCTGTCGGCGGTGAACCGGCAGATCGCACTGGCTGGCGAGCAGCCGGTCCAGCGCGCGGCCTGATGAGCGACAGCAGTACCGTCAAGCGCCTGCCGCCGCGCCTGGATCTCCAGCCGGCAGCAGTGCGCGAGCAGAAAGCCGCGCAGGTGCGCGGCGTATCGTCGATCCAGGCCATGCGCGATGCAATACGCAACGCCGCACGCACCCTCCCCGTCATCACCGAAGTGCCGCGCGCCGGCAAGCTCGATGGCGCGGCCTTCCGCGCCCGCGCCGCCGAAGGCCTGCCTTTCCTGATGCCCGGCGCGGTCAAAGGCTGGCCGCTGTGCGCGCTCACGCCGCAGGACCTGCGCGAGCGCTACGGCCACGTGCCGGTACGCGCCCGCGTCGGCGACTACGTGGCGACGGCCTTTGCGCCGGACCGCGCGATGCAGGACATGTCGCTGGGTGCCTACCTCGACATCAGCGAACACCCGGACAGCGCGCTGCCGCCCTATGTCGGCAACCTCGAACTGCGCGAGCTGAACGCCATGTGCCACTGGCCCGGCTATTTCGAGAAGATGGGACCGCCGCGCTTCTGGCTCGGCCCGGCGCGCACGGTCACGCCGCTGCACTGTGACTACGACGACAACATCTTCGCCCAGATCCTGGGCAGCAAGCGCATCTTCCTGGCGCCGCCCCACCACGGCGATTACCTCTACGCGCGCGAGGCCAACCCGGTGCTATTCGGATCGCCCTTCGATCCGGAAGCGCCGGATTTCGACGCCTGGCCGCTGGCGCGCCAAGCCGCCATCGTCGAGGTGCTGGTGCAGCCCGGTGACATGCTCTACGTGCCGGCCGGCTGGTATCACCAGGTGCGGGCGCTGAGCTTTTCCCTGTCGTCGAACCGCTGGGCGCGCGGGGTGCCGCTGGCCTTGCCTGGGGGCGTCTAGCTTCTTCGCACGGTCAGCGCTTCCAGCACGCCCGCCAGCGCCGCGGCCTGGCGCCCTGCGTCGAAACCGGCGTAGCGTTGCGCGAAGGCTTGCGCCGCGCGCCGGTATCCCACTTCCTGCAGCAGGCTGCGCACGATGGCCGGCCAATCCAGCGGCCGCGCCAGCTCGGCGACGTTGATGCCCGCGCCCAGCTCGCGCACGCGGCGCGCAGTCAGGAAGGACTCCGCGGCCGGCGGCATCAGGAGCAGCGGCCGGCCCGCCAGCAGGGCCTGCGACACCGTCGATTCGCCGACGTGGCAGACCACGAAGGCGGCTTCCGGCAAGGCCTGGCTCAAATCCACGGGCGCACGCGCCCAGGCGATGCCGGCGCCGTCCAGCGGCGGCTTGCGGCCACCCGCCACTTCCGGCGAATAGCAAAGGGTACGGCAGCCGGCGGCCTGCAGCGCCGCCAGCAGCGCGGCGTGCTCGGGATGCGGCGCGTTCAGGTAGGCGAAGACTTTCGGCCCCGCGCCCGCCGGCCACTGCGCCTCAATGCCGGCCGACGGCGCGATGTTGGGGCCGTACCAGCGTGCGCTGTCGGTTGGCCGGCGCCAGGGATCCAGTTCCGGGAAGGTGCACAGCAGCGGCGCATCGCCCAGCAGCAGGCCGGCCGCATGCGTCAGCGGCGCCGCGCCATGCTGCGCCAGCACCCTGTTCGCGCTGTCCAGCACGCGCGCCTCGCTGGCCGCCATGCGCTCGCGCTGCACCGGCTCCCAGTCGCGCAGCGGCAGCAGCGCCTGCGCGGCGGGCGGCATGCTGAAGCCGGCGCCGACCGCGGCGCTGGGAATGCCGAGGCAGCGCGCAGCCAGCACAGCGCCCGGCGCGTAATCGCAGACCACCAGGTCGGCCTGGGTCGCCTGCAGCAGCGCGCGCCAGCCATCGACCAGGCCCTGGATGGCGCCGGCGTCGATCCAGCCGCAGGCCAGCAGGATGTCGGCCAGGCTGGCCTCGCCGGGCGGCAGGCCTTCCACGCGGTGCTGCCAGAACGGCGCCTGGAACTTGGGGACGTCGAGGTCGGCCAGCAGGCGCTGGGTGTGGACCAGGTCGCGCAGCGCAAAGCTCACGCGGTGCCCGCGCGCGATCAGCGGCAGCGCCAGCGACTTGAGGCGGCCGGCGTGACCGAGGGCGCGGCCGAGTTCCCAGGCGAGGAGGATGTTTGCCATGGCGGTTCAGCCGGCGCGCAAGCGGTACCAGGCCAGGCCGATCAGCTCATACAGCGCATACCAGGAACGGCGCATGCCTTCCGCGCTCGGCACGAAGGCGCTGCTGGAACGGGCCTGGTCGCCGAAGAACATGGTCGGCGCCTCGACCACCTCCAGCCCGGCGTGCTCGAACACCCTGCGCGAGCGCGGCATGTGCATCGCATCCGTCACGAGCAAGACGCGATGCACGCCGTCCTGGCGCAGCATGGCGGCGCTGAAGGTCGCGTTTTCGAAGGTATCGCGCGAACGCGCCTCGATCCATTTGACCGGCACCCCGAAGTCTTCGCGCAGCGCGATGGCCATCGCCTCGCCGAAGGGCATCATGCGGCCGGCGGCATCGCCTGCCTTGGCGCCCACGCCGCCGCTGACGAGGATGGGCAGCCCGGTATGCCGCTGCAGGTGCGCGCCATAGCGCAGGCGCGCCAGGGCCACATAATCCGGAATGTCCTGGCCGCCGTATTCGGGCGCATCCTGCACGCGCCCGGCCGCCAGCACGACGATCGCCTGGGCGCCGGCGCGTTCAGGCGCCTGCAGCGGCGCGGTCATCGCTTCCAGCGGCCGGACGAACAGGGAGGCGCCGGCAGTGGTCGACAGGATTGCCAGCAGCGCCAGTCCGGTACCGGCGACGGTGCGCCCGGCGCGCGGCCGGCGGCGCCAGAGCAGCAGGCCGATCAGGATCAGCAGGAACAGGTTGGCGGGCGGCAGGATGAAGCCGCGGGGGATGGCGTTGAGCAGGTCGAGCATGGCGTTGAAGCTGATGAGTCGTAGCCCAGCATTGTAATACCTTCAACGCCGCAAACTCCCCCCACCGGTAGCGGGCCTCATTTTGCGTTCCGACCGTTAAGCTTCAGCCTGTCAAATCAAAGCGAAACGAAAGGAGTGCAGTCCGATGGTCATCCACATTCTCACCTCGCAAGGCGAACAAATGGTCGTGCAGGTCGTCGACGGCGACGTCATCGTGCCGCAGGCGGCACCGGGCAACGCAACGCCGAACGAGGCCCAATCGCTCGATTGAGCATCAGCGACTGCTCATTCGGGCGGCCGCGTCTCCATCTTCCTGGCCTGCCCGGCCGTCCCGCCCTGCCCGACCCGCTCGTATTCGGCGATCACCTGGGCCCCGAACAGCAGCAGCGCAGCCCCGATCTCGAGGCTGAACATGACGACGATGGCGGTGCTCATCGAGCCGTACACCACGTTCACCTTGGACAGGGTCGAGAAGTACCATACCAGCACGTGGCGCGCGACTTCCCACAGCAGCGCCGCGGTCACGCCGCCGACCAGCGCGTGCGACAGCGACAGCCGTCCCACCGGCATCACCAGGTAGATCGAGGTCAGCACCAGGATTTCGCCGGCCAGGCCCAACAGGTAGAGCAGCGCACCCGATACGCCGTGCAGCGACCAGCTGTAGCCGAACAGCTCGACGCTCTCGCTGCCGATCACCTGCAGGGTGCCGGCGACCAGGGTCACGATCATGATGCCGAAGCCCAGCGCCAGGATGTAGCAGTAAGGGAGCAGCGCCGATACCAGGTAGTGGCGCCGCCGTACGGCCACGCGGTGCACGAAGATCACGCTCATCGCATTCTCCAGCACCGTGAAGGCGAAGGAGCTGAAGAACACCATGGTGGCGGCCAGCACCCAGGTGATCAGGTCGCGCTCGTTCAGAAAATGTGCCACCTCGGCGACGATGGCGGCGGACTGGCCGGGCAGCAGCAGTTCGAGGTAGCGGCGCAGCGTCAGCAGCAGCTCGGCCTCGTTCAGGAAGTGCGAGAGCACCACCACCACCAGCATCAGGAAGGGCACGATCGACAGCAGCGCGTAATAGGCGACGGCGCCGGCCAGCAGCAGGCCCTGGTTGGCCCGGAAGCTTTTCAGGACGCCGAGCGTGAAGGCGAGCGGATGGCCGACGATGTAGGCGTTCGCGCGCCGGTTCAGGACCGCCAGTCGCAGGCTGCGCGTCTCCTTCATCTGGCCAGCCTGATGCCGGTGAACTGCCAGCGGCTGCCGGCCGGGAAGAAGTTGCGGTAGCTGGCGCGCGCATGGCCGTGCGGGGTCGCGCAGGAGGAGCCGCGCAGCACGTACTGGTTGATCATGAACTTGCCGTTGTATTCGCCCAGCGCGCCTTCCGCCGGCGCATAGCCCGGATACGGCGCGTAGCTGCTGGAGGTCCACTGCCAGCACTCGCCGAACATCTGCGTCAGGCCATCGCTGCCGGCCGCGCGCGGATGCAGGTCGCCGCAGGCGATGGCGACGTCGCGCGCGGCGAATTCCCACTCGGCCTCGGTCGGCAGGCGCGCGCCGCGCCAGCGCGCATAGGCGTCGGCTTCGTACAGCGAGACGTGGGTGACCGGGCGCGCCGGGTCCAGCGGCTGCAATCCGTGCAGCGTGAATTCCATCCAGCGCCCGTCCTCCTTGCGCCAGTACAGGGGCTGTTCGATCTCGCCGCTGCAGACCTTGTCCCAGCCCTCGGACAGCCACAGCGCCGGGTCCCGGTAGCCGCCGGCTTCGACGAATTCGAGGTAGTCGCCGTTGGTCGCCAGGCGCGAGGCCAGCTGGAAGGGGGCAACGTATTGCTGGTGGCGCGGCAGTTCGTTATCGAAGCAGAAGCCCCCGCCGCGGTGGCCGATCTCGGCCAGGCCGCCGTCGAAGTCCAGCCAGCCCAGCGGCCCGACCGGGCAGGACTCGGGCAGCGGCGAATCGAGGTAGGGCGGGTACAGCGGATTCTGCGCCAGCAGGTGCTTCAGGTCGGTCAGGATCAGTTCCTGGTGCTGCTGCTCGTGCTGCAGGCCCAGTTCCACCAGCGCGGCCAGCCCGGCATCCTGCGGCCGGTCCGACAGCAGGCGTGCGATGCGGGCGTCGACGTCGCGGCGCCAGGCCAGTACGTCGTCCAGCCCGGGGCGGGTCAGCAGCCCGCGCTGCGCCCGCGGGTGCTTCGCGCCGACGCCGTTGTAGTAGGAGTTGAACAGGACCCGGAAGGCCGGATGAAAAGGCCGCCAGCCCGGCTCGCGCGGCTCGAGGATGAAGGTTTCGAAGAACCAGGTGGTGTGCGCCAGATGCCATTTGATCGGGCTGGCGTCCGGCATCGACTGCGCGCAGCAGTCTTCGTTCGACAGCGGTTCGGCCAGGTGCAGCGAGCGCTGGCGCACCTGTTCGAATTCACGGGCCTGGCGGTGTTCGTTCGCTCCCATGGCTGCCCTCCCCGCTCAATGCATCGCGCCCGGCGGAATCGCGCGCGCGTGGATCACGGCGAACCAGCCGCGTTCGTCGGTCCAGACCCCAGCGGCGGCAAAGCCGGCCTGCTCCAGCAGGCCAACCGCGCCGGCCGGGCGGTACTTGTAGCTGTTTTCGGTGTGGATGCACTCGCCGGCCTCGAAGCGGCGGCTGCCGCCCTGCCAGGCGACCTGCTGCGCGGTGCGCGCTTCCAGGTGCATCTCGACCCGGCCTTCATGCTCGTTGTAGAAGCCGTGGTGGCGCCAGGCGCGGATGTCGAAGTCGGCGCCGAGCAAGCGGTTCGCGTGGCGCAGCACGTTCAGGTTGAAGGCGGCCGTGACGCCCAGCGCATCGTCGTAGGCGGCGTCCAGCACTGCATTATCTTTGGCCAGGTCGATGCCGATCAGGATGCCGCCATCTGCGCCGCACTGGGCGCGCACGCGGCGCAGAAAGGCCAGCGCGTCGTCGGGCGTGAAATTGCCGATCGAGGAGCCCGGATAGAAGAACAGGCGACGCTCCTGGCGCACGGTGTCCGGCAGCTGCCAGTCGCCGCCCGAAAAGTCCATGCCGAGGGGATTCATCTCGATGTGGCGGAAGCGCTGCTGCAGGCGCTCGACGGCGTCCTGCAAGAAGTCGGCCGAGATGTCGACCGGGACGTACTGCGCCGGGTGCAGCAGCGGGAACAGGCGCGCCGCCTTGGCGCAGTTGCCGGCGCCGAGGTCGACCAGGGTGGTGCCGGTGCCGATCGCGCGTGCGATCTCGCCGCCGTGGCGCTCGAAGATCGCCGCTTCGGTGCGAGTCGGGTAGTACTCGGGCAGCTCGCAGATCGCCTCGAACAGCTTGGAGCCGAGGGCGTCGTACAGGAACTTGGGCGAGATGCAGGCATCGCGCGCGCGCAGGCCGGCTTCGAGTTCGGCGCGCAGGCGCAGGGCCTCGGCCGAGGTATCGAAAATGCTGTCGAGGGCAGGCGCTTCGGTTGGGCGGTTCAGCATCGCAAGGTCCCGTAATGTTGACGTTCTTGCCATCATACGCGAATCGGGAAAGGGCCGTCGCCATGCTACAGTAGCAGTCTATGCTCGAACTCGTCGATCTCACCAAGTCCTATGGCGGCCGTGCCGTCCTTGCCCAGCTCTCGCACCGCTTCGCACCCGGCGAATTCGTCGCCGTGATGGGCGAATCCGGGGTCGGCAAATCCACCCTGCTGAACCTGATCGCCGGCCTGGACACGCCCGACGGCGGCCAGGTCGTGGTCGACGGCGTGCCGATGTCCAGCCTCGACGACGATGCCGCGACCAAGCTGCGGCGCAGCCGCATGGGCTTCATCTTCCAGGCCTTCCACGTGCTGCCGCACCTGACGCTGGAACAGAACGTGGCGCTGCCGCTCCTTCTCAACGGCGGCGCCGACATGGCCCGCGCAAGGGCCATGCTGGACGCGGTCGGGCTCCTGGGCCGCGGCGCCGATTTCCCGCGCCAGCTCTCGGGCGGCGAACTGCAGCGGGTGGCGATCGCGCGCGCACTGGTGCACCGCCCCGCCCTGCTGCTGGCCGACGAGCCGACCGGGAATCTCGACCCCGAGACGGCGGACGGCATCCTGCACCTGCTGCGCGCCGAGATCCGCGCCAGCGGCGCCGGCGCCATCATGGTCACCCACTCGCACGCCGCAGCCGCCATGGCCGACCGCACCCTCGTATTGACACGTTCCGGACTGAAATTAACGTAAGTTCCGCACAGAAAGACCGATCTTATGGGCTTTTATTCATGAACAGTGCGTCAAACTTGTCAAAGTCGTAGTAGCATTCCAACAAACCCACCCAGCATATCCCATATAAAAAGTTGTTCAAAATTGGTCGGGCGCACTCTCCAAAACAAAGTCTGTCTTGAATGTTCATCCATTACGGAGGAAGTTCATGAGCGTACGACAGAAAAAACAGGAGCTGCTCGAGGCGATGCACCGCGCCCGCGCGGCCGAGCCGTCGAGTTTCGTCCCCAATCCCCTACTCGACACCCTGATCACACGCATGCAGCTGAAGAACGACGCGGAGCTATGCCGCGTCCTCGAAGTGCAGCCGCCCATCATCAGCAAGATCCGGCACCGCAAGCTGAACGTCGGCGCTACCATCCTGCTGAGGATGCACGAGAAGTCGAATATCCCGATCCGCGAGCTGAAGGAGCTCACGGCAGAAGCGAGGTCGCAGCCGCCGGGACGGACGACGCACTGAGCGGGAAGCCGCGGGGTGGATGGCCGCCGGTTCATGCAGCTTGACGCTGCTGGACTCTCTTAGAGCGCATCACAAAGCCTGCAGGGCAAGGCGCATCGTCGAAGACAGTACGCTAGTACGGCGAGACGATGCAACGCAGCCATGCGGGCTTTTGAGGTGCTCTATTCGCCCGGTGGGCGTCCGGTCTTGAGCTGAGGCAGGCTGCCCAGCACGGCGCGCAGGCTGGCGGCGTCGAGCTGGCCCAGCAGCGCCACGCCGATGCGCAGCAGTTCGCTCTTCTTGACCTCGAAACCGGCCTTCAGGCAGGCCTGTTTGACGGCGCCGAGCACGGCGTACTCCTGCTCGGGCATGGTGAAGCTGTCGCGCACCAGGGTGGGACGCGCCTGCGCCGCGGTCTCCGGGCGTGCCGTTTCGACGGTGCGCGTTCTGGCTGCGGGCTTGATCGCGGACTTCGCGGCGGTTTTCACGGCTGCGGGCCTGGCGACGGCCTTTGCCGCTGCCTTTGCCGCCTTCGCGGCCGGCGTGGCGGCGCGCTTTGCTGCTGCCGGTTTTGCGGCGGCTGCCGGCTTCGCCGCGGCCGGCTTGCGCGCCGGCGCCGGTGCTGCTTTGGTGGTCTTTGCCGCCGTCTTCGCGGCTGCCCTGGCTGGCGCTGCTTTCGCCGGCGCTGCCTTTGCCGGCGCCTTCACCGCCCCTGCTGCTTTGACGCGCACCGTTTTCGCGGCGCCGCCGGCGGCTGTTGTCTTCGCCATCCCTTACTCCATCCTCAAACAAGCCAAACAATATATATCATTTGGCCCTTCGCCGGAAGGACAGCACGCAAGGCAGGTGGAGCAGGATCAATCCTCGTGGTCGGCGAATTCGCCGGCAATCCGCGCGAATTCGGCCTCGATCTCGAAGAAGGCGTCCAGCACGTCCGGGTCGAAGTGGCTGCCGCGCCCCTTGCGCATCACGTCCAGCGCCTGCTCGTGGGTGAAGGCCGGCTTGTACACGCGCCTGCTGATCAGCGCGTCGTAGACGTCGGCCACCGCCATCAGGCGCGCCGACAGCGGGATCTGCTCGCCCACCAGGTTCTGCGGGTAGCCCGAGCCATCCCACTTCTCCTGGTGCGAATGGGCGATCTCGCGCGCGAACATCAGGAAGCTGTTGCTGCCGCCGATGTGCTTCTCGACCAGCATGATGGTGTCGCGCCCGTACACGGCGTGCATCTTCATGAGCTCGAATTCCTCGCGGTCCAGGTTGCCCGGCTTGAGCAGGATGCGGTCCGGGATGCCGACCTTGCCGATGTCGTGCAGCGGCGCCGAGCGGTACAGCAGCTCGATCGCTTCGTCGCTGAGCGCCGAAGCGAAGCGCGGGTGGCTTTGCAAATGCGTGGCCAGCGCGCGCACGTAATTCTGGGTGCGGCGGATGTGGTTGCCGCTCATTTCCTCTCTTCCCTGGGCGCGGGTTTCGGCAAAAGAGGCCATCGCCACGATGATCGCTTCCTGCATCAGGTAGAGCTGGACGGTGCGCTCCTGCACCAGCTTCTCCAGGTTCTCGTTGTGGTCCTGCAGCGCGCGGCGTGCAGCGCGCAGGTTCAGCTGGGTGGCCACGCGCGCGAACAGGATCGGGGGGCTGATCGGCTTGGCGATGTAGTCGACCGCGCCCAGCGACAGGCCCATGGCCTCGTCCTCGACCTGGCTCTTGGCCGTCAGGAAGATCACCGGGATGTCGGCGGTGGCCGGATTCGCCTTCAGCTGGCGGCAGGTCTCGTAGCCGTCCAGGCCGGGCATCATCACGTCGAGCAGGATCAGGTCCAGGCTGGGCGTGGCGCCGGCGATCTGCAGTGCGGTGCTGCCGTTGTTGGCGACCTTGGTGTTGTAGCGGTCCTTGAGGAGGCGCGACAGCAGCATGATGTTGTCGGGCGTGTCGTCGACGATCAGGATGGTCGGCCGCGTCTCCGGCGGGTTCTGCTTGTGCATGAAGGTCATGTGGGTTCCGGAATGGCGGGCGGGGCCTCGGCTGCCTGCGGCAGCAGCTGGCGGGCTTCTTCGAATTCGTAACGCGACAGGTGCTGCTCCAGGCGCGCCAGTACCGTGGTCTCGAGCACGGCGGCGAGCTGCGCGCGCACGGTCTCGAAGTAGTCGGTGGCGTCGCCCGAGAACTCGGCCAGCAGCTGGCCGAGCTGGGCGACGGCTTGCGCGGCGTCGGCCGGCAGCACCGCGGGCTCGACCGGGGCAGCGGCGACGGGCTGGCTGGCCGCCTGCGCGGCGCGGCTGGCGAAATAATTGTCGAGCGACGCCATGGTGGCCGCGACCGCCGCATCCAGTGCGCGCACGCCCGCGGCCAGGCGCCCGCGGTCCGGCTCGGCCAGCGACAGGCCCTCCTCCACCGCCTGGGCCAGGGTCTGCAGCTCGCGCGCGCCGATGTTGCCGGCCACGCCGCGCAGCGTGTGCGCCCGCACGGCCGCCTGCGGCAGGCGGCGCGCCTGGTAGTCGTCGCGGATCTGGCGGCCGGCCTCGCGCTGGGTGGCGCGGAAGCGGTCCAGCAGCTGGACGTAGAGATCGACGTTGCCGGCCACGTGGCGCAGGCCGAAGACCGAGTCGATGCCCGACAGGTTCGACAGGCCGGGCAGCGATGGACCTTCGCTGTCTTCCGGCGTGAGCGTGAGCGTGCGCGCCGGCGGCGGCAGCTGCGCGCCGATCCAGCGCGCCAGCGTCGCATACAGCTTTTCGGGCTCGACCGGCTTGCTGACGTAATCCTGCATGCCTTCGCGCAGGCAGCGCTCGCGGATCTCGGCCAGCGCGTGCGCGGTCATGGCGATGACCGGCAGCTTGTCGAAGCGCGCATCCTTGCGCAGTTCGACCGTGGCGGCATGGCCGTCCAGCTGCGGCATCTCGAGGTCCATCAGCACCAGGTCGTAGGCGTCCGGGCCGGCCTCAACCAGGCGTTCGAGCGCCTCGCGGCCGGTGGCGGCGACGTCGACCGCGATGCGCCTGGCCTGCAGCAGTTCCAGCGCGATCTGCTGGTTGACCTGGTTGTCTTCGACCAGCAGCACGCGCGCCACGCAGTCGCCCAGCTCTTCGCAACGCCCGCGGATGCCGCCGCCGCTGGGCGGCGCGAACAGCGTCACCAGCGTATCGACCAGGGCCGACTGGCCGATCGGCTTGGTCAGGAAGCCGCGGATGCCGGCGCTTTCCGCCTCCTGCTGCACTTCTTCGCGGCCGAAGGCGGTCACCAGCACCACCGCCGGCGGCTGGCGCAGCGCAGGGTTGGCGCCGATGCGGCGCGCCAGCGCGATGCCGTCCATGCCCGGCATCTGCCAGTCGGTCAGCACCACGCGGTAAGGATCGCCGCCGGCGTCTGCGGCCAGCAGCGCCACCTCGGCTTCCTGCCCGCTGGCCGCCGTATCGACCCGCAGCGGCAGCGCCTGCAGCGCCTCGCAGGTGATCTCGCGCGCGACTTCGCTGTCGTCGACCAGCAGCAGGCGCGCGCCGTCCAGTTCGGGCGGCGCCACCGCCACGCGTTCCGGCTCGCCGGACAGCGGGAATTCAAGGTCGAAGTGGAAGGTCGAGCCCATGCCCGGACTGCTTTTCACGACGATCTGGCCGCCCATCAGGCCGACCAGCTGCTGCGAGATCGACAGCCCGAGGCCGGTGCCGCCGTATTCGCGCGTGGTCGAGCCGTTGGCCTGGTGGAAGGCGCGGAACAGTTTGCCCTGCTGCCTTTCGTTCATGCCGATGCCGGTGTCGCGCACCGCAAAGCGCAGCTTCACATGGTTCGAATTGTTTTCATCCAGGCGCATGCACGACAGTTCCAGTTCGCCGGCCGGCGTGAACTTCACCGCGTTGTTGACCAGGTTGATCAAGACCTGGCCCAGGCGCAGCGGATCGCCGACCAGCATGCGCGGGATCGCATGCGGCACGTGGAACAGGTATTCGAGCTGCTTGTCGGCCGCCTTCTGGCTGGTGACGCTGGCGACGTTGGCCAGCACCTCGTCGAGGCAGAACGGGATGTGCTCGACGTCCAGCTTGCCGGCTTCGATCTTGGAAAAGTCGAGGATGTCGTTGATGATCCCCAGCAGCGACAGCGCGGCGCGGTGGATCTTGCCGACGTAGTCCTGCTGCTTGGGCGAGAGCTCGGTGCGCAGCGCCAGGTAGGCCATGCCGATGATCGCGCTCATCGGCGTGCGGATCTCGTGGCTCATGTTGGCCAGGAACTCGGACTTGGCGACATTGGCTGCCTCGGCGCGCACGTTGGCCGCGACCAGCGACTGCTCGCGCTCGCGCCGCTCCGAGATGTCGCGGATGAAGGAGCAGAATTCGTAGTCTTCGCTGGCGGCCAGCTGTACGCGGGTGATCGCCAGCTCGATCGGGAATTCGGCGCCGTCGCGGCGCAGCGCATAGGTTTCGATGCGGCTGTCGAGCACCCCGCCGACGCCGCTGCGCTCGAAGCGCGCGAGGCCGTTGCGGTGCGCCGCGCGGTGGCGTTCGGGGACGATGCACTGGTCGAGGTCCAGGCCCAGCACCTCGTCGCGCGACCAGCCGAAGATCTTCTCGGCCTGCGTATTCCAGCCGACGATGCGGCCCTGGCGGTCCATCCGCACCACCGCGTCGAGGGCGGTGTCGACGATCGCCTGCAGCTTTTCCTGGCTGTCGCGGGCGGCGCGCATCGAATCCATCAGCTCGCGCGTGCGCGCCGCGATCTTCTGTTCGAGGTCTTCGTTCAGTTCGCGCAGCTGCTGCTCGATCACGCTCTTCTCGCGCAGCAGGCCGTTGGTGACCTGCTCGGCGCGGCGCAGCCGGTTCAGGGTGTCGCGGAAGCTGCGCACCGCCGAGGACAGGCGGCCGATCTGGTCGCGCCGGCCGATGCCGGACAGGTAGATGTCGGTCTCGCCGCGCGCCAGCTTTTCCAGCGCTTCCTGGATGTCGGCAAAGGGCTGGGTCATGCGGCGGCCGACCAGCAGCACGCAGACCACGATGGCCAGGGTCAGCACGACATTCGCCATCACGGTCTGCACCATCTGGCGGTGCAGGGCTTCGTCGATCTGGCGCCGCGAGAAGGCCAGCTCGATGCTGCCGACATTAAAGGTGCGCACGCCGTCGTGGTAGCTGATCTTGCGCACCACGCGGATCGCGTTCGGCTCGTCGTCGGCGCCGCCGAGCGCGGCCAGCACCGCGCCGTTCGGCGCCAGCACGTGCAGCATCAGCACTTCCGGCGTGGCGCCGAGCGAATCGACCACCGAGGACACCGCCGCGCTGTTGATGTCGAACAGCGGCCGGGCCAGCGCCTGCGACAGCACCGAGGCCTGGCGTTCGACGCGCTCCTGCAGCCGGGTGCTGGCTTCCTCGCGCAGCGTCTGCATCACGTAGGTGGTGTACACGCCGGTCGACAGCGCCACCGCCAGCACGATGCCGGCGCCGAGGCGGAACACGACGTTCTGGCGCCAGCTCTCGAGCAGGCGGCGCGCCAGCGTGGGCTTGCCCGCGCCCCTGCGCCGGGTGTCAGTGCTGGAGGGCGGCATGCGCGTTTCCGTTTGCGTTTGCGTTTGCGGCTTGCGGGACGAGGCTCAGTTCGCGCTCGCGCTTTTGATAGGATGGACTGCCGCGCACCTCGGCCACGGTTTTCCAGATCCGTTCGGCGAGCGCCGGCTCGCGCGCGGCGAGGTCGTGCGACAACATCAGGTAATACGGCTTTTCGAGCAGCGGCGCCGGCACGATCTCGAGCTTCTGCGCCATTGCGCCGCGCACCAGGCGCCCGGCATCGCCGCCGCCCAGCGCTGCCGCTTCGATGCGGCCGGACAGCAGCTTCTGCAGCAGCTCGTCGGAGCGCTGGCTGCCTTCGTCCACCAGCACGCCCTGGCTGCGCAGGAAGTCGCCGACCGAATAACCGAGCTGCACGCCGACGCGTCCATCGAGGTTCCGGAAGGCCTTGCCGTTCCAGTCGATGCGGCTGCCCTTGCGGCGCACCAGGAAGTAGCGGTCGACGTGCAGGCGGCGCGCCGGATCCGGCGTCAATCCGCCCGGGTAGGCGCCCAGCGCCTGGCGTTCCGGCAGATAGCTGACGGCGAAGGCGCCGCCGACCTGGTTCGCCTTCAGCTGGGCCAGGCAACGCTTCCAGGGCATGCTCTGGTACTCGAACACGACCCCGGTGCGGCGCGCCACCTCGTTCAGCAGTTCGACATTCAGGCCGCCGCCGTCCAGCGTGCGCCATGGCAGCACTTCCTGGCGTTCGAAGCACAGCGTGACCGCGGGTCTGGCAAGGGCCGGGCTGGCTGCGCGCGCCGGCTGGAAAAGCAGGCTGGAAGCAAGGAATCCGATGGTAAAAAAACGCTGCATGTCGGTGGCGCCGGCACTGATGACAATTGGAAACAGAACAGCAAGTATGCCAGAGCTAGTTAAAAATTAGTAAATTTGTCAGCTCTGCACAACGCTTGGCTAGCGGCCCGCCTGCCTCACGCGCGCCGTCGTCAGGCCGGCAGCGGCTCCCGCTGCCGGTGCAGGTCGTGCAGCAGGCCATGGCGCAGGCCGGCGTTGGACTCCAGCAGCGTGCCAATGTCGAGTTCTTCCATCAGCGCGATCAGGATCGCCAGCGCGGCGGCGACGTCGCGCGGCAGCAGACGTCCCAGCCCGGCCAGCGGGCGTCCGCCGCCGGCGTGTTCCAGCACCCGCGCGGCGAGCTGCTCCAGGCCGCTGCGGTCGACGCTGCCGGCGCCGGTGTCACGGTCTGCGCCGCAGTCCGCCCGACAGTCCGCTCCATTCTCACGCGCCAGCCGCGCCAGCGTGCGCACCGTGCCGGACGCGCCGTACACGCAATCGCGCACCGCGGGACCGTAATCCGCCGCATGGTCGGCCAGGCGCACGCGCGCCGAGGACACCGCCGCCGCGAAGGAGACGGCGTCGATGCGGCCGTTGCCGAAGAAGGTCAGGGCCTGGCGCACCGTGCCCAGCGCCACCGAGCCGGCGCGCGTGACGCGCATGCCCTGCCCCAGCGCGAACTGGGTCGAGCCGCCGCCGATGCCCAGCACCAGCGGCCGGCTGCCGCGCGGCGCGGCGCCGGCCACGCCCAGCCAGGTCAGCAGGGCTTCTTCCTCGCCCGACAGCACGCGGATGTCGATGCCGAGGGTCTGCTGGGCGGCCGGCAGGAACAGGTGGGCGTTGCGCGCCATGCGCAGGGTCGAGGTGGCCACCGCGCGCACGGCCGCCGGCGGGCGGGCGCGCAGGCGCTCGCGCAGGCGCGCCACGCAGTCCAGCGCGTCGCGCATCGCGTCCTGGCTCAGGCAGCCGCTGGCATCGAGGCTGGCGGCCAGGCGCAGCGGCACGTGTTCGCCGTCCAGCGCCAGCGGCACGCCGTCGCGGTAGCTGGCCACCAGCAGGCGGAAGCTGTCCGAGCCGAGCACCAGGGCGGCGTAGATGGGCGCGGCGGGATCGGTATGCTGGTCGTTCATTGCAGCTCCATGTTAGCGGGCCCTGATGACGCTTCGATGACAGCCCCGGCCGGCACGTTCAGGCCTCGGCGGGAACGGCCTGGGCCGCCGGCGCCAGCGCGATCCGGTCGCGCCCGTTCTCCTTGGCGCTGCGCAGGGCTTCGTCGGCGCGCGCCAGCAGGGTCACGCTGCTGTCGTCCGCGCGGATCGCGGTCACGCCGAAGCTGGCGGTGAGCGAGATCATCGCACGCTCGGTCTTGACCTTGGTGGCGGCGATCGCGGCGCGCATGCGCTCGGCGACCATCGCCGCATCTTCCTGGCTGGTGCGCGGCAGCAGGATCGCGAACTCGACCCCGACCAGGCGGCCCAGCTGGTCGCTGTCGCGCAGCTGGCGCTTGCAGACCTCGACCAGGGTGCGCAGCACCACGTCGCCGGCCGGGTGGCCGTAGCTGTCGTTGACGCGCTTGAACTGGTCGAGGTCGAACAGCACCAGCGCGGTCGGCGGACCGGGACGGCGCGCCAGCGACATCCACGGCGCCAGCATCTGGAAGAAGCCGCGCCGGTTGGCGCAATCCGTCAGCGGGTCGACCACTTCCAGGCGCGCCAGCTGGTCCTGCACGTCTTCCCGGCCCAGCAGCAGCCAGCCGAAGGCGCCCAGCAGCATCAGCAGGTAGAGCGCGCCCGAATACAGCTGGCGCAGCAGCTCGTTGCTCATCCAGCCCCAGCCCGAGGGCGCCAGCAGCACCAGCGCGCCGCGCACGCCCACCACCAGCGCCAGCAGCGCAGTAGCCAGGGCCAGGAAGCGGCGCAGCATCGAAGCCTGGTGCCAGCCGCGCACCAGCGCCGCGGCGCCGGACAGATAGAAGGCGGCGAGGATCAGCGAGGCCGCCAGCGCGCGCAGGCCGATCTCGTCGATCCAGTAGCACAGCAGGAAGGTGCACACCGCCAGCACCAGCGCCGGGGTGGCGATGCGGCGCCAGCGCCGGCCGCCGGCCCGCTCCCACAGCGCGCCGGCTTCCCAGGCCACGCCGGCGATCACCAGCGCATAGGCCACCGGCAGCGCCAGGCGCTCCGGCACGATATTGGCGCCGCCGATCGCCAGCAGCAGCCAGCCGGCGCCTTGCATCTGGCGCGACCAGCCCCAGGTGGTCAGCGCCGCCGTGCGGCTGCCGACTCCGCCGCCGTCCTGGTGCGGCTGCTCGAAGAAGAACAGCGCGGCGGAGAATGCCAGGTTGCCGAGGGCGAGTGCAAGAATGATGGTGGTGGAATCCATGGCCGCCTCAGAACTCGTGGACCACGGTGGTGGTGCCGTCGCCGACCTTGCTGGCCCAGGCGCGTGCGCAATAATGCATCTGTGCCTCGCTGGGCGCTTCGTGCCAGAACACGATCAGGGTGCCCTTGTGGTCGTGGAGCTGGGTCAGCTTCTCGACGAAGCCGCTGTCGCCATCCACGTCGGCCAGCGCCATCGCGTAGCCATAGACGCGGTCGAGCCGCTCGATGCGATCGGGCTCGGTCTGGCTGTTGGTGGCGGTAATCGTGGGATGGTCCAGGAACATGGGGTCTCCGTGAGGCTGCGGCGGCCAGCTTATCAGAAACTTATCCTTTGGAACAAGCCGGACCGCCCCGGCGGCACTCTCGCCTATACTGAAAGCCCATGCAGAATCCACCGAAGCCGCTGGTCCGCACCGAAGGCAACCGCCGCACGCTGGAGTTCACGCCCGGCGACATCCAGAGCGCGATGCGGCTCTCGCGCCCGCACGCGCTGGTGCTGGCCTACACCCGCGCGATGATGTGCTTCGTGCTGTTCGTGCCGCGCCCGCGCCGCATCCTGATGGTCGGCCTGGGCGGCGGTTCGATGGCCAAGTTCTGCTACCGCTATTTCCCGGAGGCCCGCATCACCGTGCTGGAGCTGCGCGCCGACGTGATCGCCCTGCGCGAGCGCTTCCACGTACCGCCCGACGATGCGCGCTTCCAGGTCATCCACGCCGATGCCGCCGCCTGGATGGCAGCGTGCGCGCATGGCGGCTACGACCTGATCGTGGTCGACGGTTTCGATACCGAAGGCCTGCCCCCGGCCCTGTCCAGCCGCCCCTTCTATGCCGATTGCCGGCGCCTGCTCGCTGCGGACGGCGTGCTGGTTGCGAACGTGTTCAGTTACGACCGGCGCCGCGGCGAAGTGCTGGATGCGCTGGACTGGACCTTCGCCGGCCGGACCTGCAAACTCGACAAGGTCGCCGGCAACAACCACATCCTGTTCGCCGGCGCCGGCACCGATGGCCGGGCTGCCCGCGCAATGCAGCGCCTGCCCTTCAAATTATTGAACCGTCTAGCCGTCCGGCTAATCCTTATCCGTCTTGCATGGCTAAGTGTTTTTACCTAGCCACAACTTTGCACAGCAGCTTCTGCGATGTGACAATTTGTTTGCGGAAATATGCGCTTCTATGACAAACTGGCGCGCACTTCGTGCCTTTGAGCAAGTAATTTCTTATAGGATTGATTCCGGATGCCGCGTCGCCGATTGCAGCTTTCGCTCACGCTTGCGGCGGCCCTCACGCTTGGGGGCGGCCTGGTCACGACCGCCGTGCTGACGGTCGCGGTCAACCGGCTCGAAATCGACAACACCTCGCTCGCCTTCGAACAGGGCACCAACGTGCGCGTGGCCGCCCTGCGCCAGGGCATGGACGAAGCGGTCGAAGTCCTGAACGTCACTAACCAGCTGTTCACCACGGTGCAGCCGGTGACGCGCGCGCAGTTCCACGATTTCACCACCCCGCTGCTGCTCCGTAATCCCTTCGTCAAGGCCTTCAACTTCCACCGCGCGGTCGAGGACAGCGAGCGCGCCGCCTTCGAGGCCGAACTGCAGCGTGTACGGCCCGGCACCGTCCTGCGCGAGATGCAGGGCGGCCGGCTGGTGCCGGCGCCGCGCCGTGCGCACTACAACGTGGTCGACTACCTGGAGCCGATGCTGGGCAACGAGCCGGCTTTCGGCCTGAACGTCGGCGAGAACGGCGAAGTGGCGCGGGCGCTGGCGCGCGCCCACGCCGGCGGACGCGCGGCCGCCACCGGCCTGCTGCGCCTGGCCCAGGACCCGGCCGGCAAGCCCAGTTTCGAAGTGGTGATGCCGGTGTACCGGCCCGACGGCCGCCTGCTGGGCGACACCGCCGCCATCGTCGAGGTGCCGTCGCTGGCGCGCTCCACGCTGGCGCGCGCCGGCCTGCTCGACGACCGCAGCATCCTGCTCAAGCTTTACATCGGCGCCCAGACCGCGCCTGCCGCGCTGGTCTACGCCAACCACGACGCCGTCGATGCGGCCTCGCCCGAGCTGCCGCCGCTGCGCTGGCTCGCGCGTCCGGGTACGCACGCGCTCGAACGCTTCGTCGCGGCCGGCCAGACCTGGACCGTGGAAGCATCGGCGACGCCGAAACCGTATCTGGCCGACCACCTGGCCTCGACCCTGCTGCTGGCCGGCGGCGCGCTGTCGACCCTGCTGCTGGCGGCCTTCGTGCAGGCCGCCGGCCAGCGCGCACGCAAGGTGCAGGAGCTGGTGCGCGAGCGCACCGCCGACCTGAAGCTGACCAACCAGCGCCTGATCGACGACGTCCTGGCGCGCAAGCGCACCGAAAAAGCGCTGCAGGAAAGCGAGCAGCGCTTCCGCCAGCTGGTGGCGATGTCCTCGGACTGGTATTGGGAGCAGGACGAGCAGCTGCGTTTCGTCGCCGTCACCGGCCACTTCGCGGAAAAGTCGGGCGTCTCCGTCGGGCGCATCCTCGGCAAGACGCGCGACGAATTCGTTGCCGGCCTGGCCGACAGCGATGCCGGCCGCGAGCACCTCGACGCCATCGCCGCGCGCGAGCCTTTCAAGAACCTGGAGTACCGCGCGCTCGACGACGAGGGCGAGGAGCGCTGGTACTGCGTCAGCGGCCAGCCGATGTTCGACGAGTCCGGGCGCTTTACGGGCTACCGCGGCACCGGCAGCGACATCACGGCGCGCAAGATCACCGAGCAGCGCGTGCACCACGTGGCCCAGCACGACGTGCTGACCGGCCTGCCCAACCGTTCGCTGCTGCAGGACCGCCTGGGCCAGGCCGTGGCCTACGCCACCCGCAGCGGCCATCCGGTGTGGGTGATGCTGATCGACCTGGACCGCTTCAAGTTCGTCAACGACAGCATGGGCCACAAGGCCGGCGACGTGCTGCTGATGACGGTGGCCGCGCGCCTGCGTTCGAGCCTGCGCGACACCGATACCGTGGCGCGCCTGTCGGGCGACGAATTCGTGGTGATCCTGTCGCAGCACGAAGACCAGCCGCTGTCCGCCGACATCGTCCAGCGCGTGATGGATTCGGTGGCCCAGCCGGTGATGCTGGGGCCGAAGGAATTCTTCGTCACCTGCTCGATCGGCGTGGCCGCCTACCCGAGCGACGGCACCCCGGCCGACAGCCTGATCGAACATGCGGACATCGCGATGTACCGCGCCAAGAAGCTGGGCCGCAACAACTTCCAGTTCTATACCCCGGCGATGAACGAGGAGTCGCTGGAGCGCGTGCGCATCGAGAGCGCGCTGCGCAATGCCCTCGAACGCAACGAATTCGTGCTGCACTACCAGCCCCAGGTCGATTTGCAGACCGGCCGCATCGTCGGCATGGAAGCGCTGATCCGCTGGAAGCATCCTGAGCTGGGCATGGTGCCGCCGTCGCGCTTCGTCGGCGTGGCCGAGGACACCGGCCTGATCGTCCCGATCGGCGCCTGGGTGATGCGCACCGCCTGCGCCCAGAACAAGGCCTGGCAGGATGCGGGACTGGGCCATCTGCGGGTGGCGGTGAACCTGTCGGCGCGCCAGTTCAGCGCCACCGAACTCCTGCCCAGCATCGAGCAGGTACTCGAGGACACCGGCCTGGAGCCGTCCTGCCTGGAGCTGGAGCTGACCGAGAGCCTGTTCATGAGCGACGTCACGCCGGCAGTGGACCTGTTGCACCGGATGAAGTCGCTTGGAGTGAAGCTTTCCATCGACGACTTCGGCACCGGCTACTCGAGCTTCTCCTACCTGTCGCGCTTCCCGATCGACGTGCTGAAGATCGACCGCTCCTTCGTGAACGACATCACGATCGACGCCAACGACGCCGCGATCGTCGCCTCCATCATCGCGCTGGCGCACAACCTGCGCCTGTCGGTGATCGCCGAGGGTGTGGAGACCGCCGAGCAGCTGGACTACCTGCGCCACCAGGGCTGCGACGAGATGCAGGGTTATTACTTCTCGCGCCCGCTGCCGGCCCACGAATTCGAGCAGCTGCTGCGCCAGCGCGGCGGCTTGACGGCACTCGAGGACGAGCCGGACACGCCGCAAGTTGCGGTCGCATAGGTGCAAGCTCGCAGCTTGCATGAATAAAGGCCGCTAAGGTCTTGTATTCTTTGTTTTATCCACAATTTTTTGTGGCAGAAATAATATCGTTCCCCTACAATAGCCTGAAAATATGGCAACAGTGCTTTTCAGATAATAATGAGGGATGATATGAACTTCGAGACGGGCAGCATGAAAGCTACCCTTGATACTGCAACCCGCAAGCAGCGCACCGACATGCGGACCCGCGATCTGGTCAACCAGGCGGTCGCGTCGATCCCGACCCTGGGCCTGCAGCGCGCGGCCGAATTCCTGGCGGCGATGAACGTGCCGGCGGAAGTTGCGGTGCGCACCTTGGTGTATCCGAACCGCCGCCGGTCGAACTAACTTACTTTTTCGGTTCCTGGGCGCTGATGTCGGCCAGCGATTCGCGGCCGCGCTCGGTGAGGTCGTAGCCGCCGCCTTCATGCGCGGCGATGTGCGATTTGCGGCTCAGGAACTGCACGACGTCGTCGTCCAGCGCGCTCGCAGGATCCTGCTCGAGCGCGCGCAGCGCCACGATACAGCGCCGCAGGAACAGCACTTCCTGGCCCTTGTCCGTCAGCGACAGCGCGCCATTCTTCGCATACTGCACCAGCTTCAGCCCGGACAAACGCTTGGCGTTCCGTCCAACGCAGGCATTGACCCGGTCGGTGCGGGCGCCGCGCCGGATCATTTCGAGGGCGTCGTATTCGTCGCCCGTCAGTTTTTCATTCTTCATGCAGACTTTCGTTGAGAGCAAAGGTCGCCATGGTAAGGCGGCCCGGCCTTGCCCGCAACTTACTTCAGCGCGCGCACTGCCGCCCAGACCAGGCCGGCGCCTGCCAGCACGCCCAGCGCAAGCGCCGCCTGCATGCGGCGCGAGGCCAGCAGCGGGTGTCGTCCGAGATAGATTTTGTTGTGCAGTGTGGTGCCCATGCTGTCATCCCCGAGTGTGGTTAGCCGATGGAATATTATAAAAAGTTTCTCGGGGAACTATGTGCGCTGGCATACGGAGCGCAAAATTTGTATCCATAAAGCAACACGTTCATGCATGCCCTATCGAGCGCCGGGAGCGGGGGCTGGCTGTTAGGATCAGGTCAACACGCAACCAGCCAACCAAGGAGTTAGACCATGAACACTTCGACCCCGAAGCCGGATCCCGGCGCCAAGGCACCGCCGATGATGCACGAAGGCGATATCGGCAGCGGCGACATCACGCCGGGCCAGCACGAAACGAATGAGATGATCAAGGAGATTCCGCCGCTGCACGGTCACGTGCCGTCGGACGATCCTGCCGCCAAGCCGCAGGGCGGAACGGGCCAGTCCTGACCCGTTCCCCAGCCTTAGTCCGCCTTGATCGGCGGCTGGGGCGCACGCGGTTCTTCGACCGGTGCACGGGCCGGCGCCGGCACGTCGTCCGGATCCGGGCTCGGCTGCGGCGGGGGCTGGTCCGGATCGGTCGGATCCGGGGTGGTGTGAGCGCGAATCATCGTCCTTCCTTTTGCTTCGCCCCGCCGCCGGCGCCTTTCCCCTTGCCGGCCTTGATGGTGGTCTTCTCGTTGTGGCTGCTCTTGTCCGGGTTCACGCCGGCACGGCGCTTGGCCAGATCCTCTTCCGAATCATTGGCCGACTGCTTGTTCTGGTTGCCGCTGGATTTCGATTGGGTCATAGCAATTCTCCTCTGGTGAAAAGGGTCGCAAACGGATGACGTTTTGGCGCAGCCTAGCATGGAAGAACGGGGCCGGCTTTCAATCGTGCGCGGACTTGGTATGATGGTGAACTTGCCGTTTTTACACTGGATGCCCCGATGCCGCGCCGCCTGCTCCCCCTTGCCCTCGCCGCCACCTTTGCCGCCGTTTGTGCCGGCGCCGCCACCGCCGCCACGCCGGCGCCCATGAAGCTGGCCGACTACATGGCCCTCAAGGGACCGGTGCCCAATGCCAAATTCTCGTACGGCAGCGCGCCCTCGCAGTATGCGGAACTGTTCGTCCCCGGCGGGCCCGGCCCCTTCCCGGTGGCGGTACTGGTGCACGGCGGCTGCTGGACCAAGGAATTCGGCGGCATCACCCAGCTGCGCAATCTGGCGGGGGCGCTGGCCGAGCGCGGCATCGCCTCGTGGAACATCGAATACCGGCGCGTCGACGAACCGGGCGGCGGCTATCCCGGCACCTACCAGGACATGAACGCGGCCCTCGAAATGCTGGCCCGGCAGGCGGGGCGCTACCCCCTCGACCTCAAGCGCCTGGTCGCGGTCGGGCATTCGGCCGGCGGCCAGCTGGTGCAGTGGATGGCCGGCCGGCAGCGCATCCCGGCCACGAGTCCGCTCTACCTGCCCGATCCGCTGCCCGTGAAGAATGTGGTGAGCCTGGGCGGCCTGGCCGACCTGCGCCGCGAGCAGGCCCTGATCAAATCCAGCTGCGACCGCGAGATCGGCCAGCTGACCGGCGCGCCGAGCGAGAGCCGGCCCGACGTCTTCGCCGACACCAATGCCGGGGACCTGCTGCCGAACGGCAGCCGCACCATCCTCGTGACGGGCGAGCTGGACAAGGTTTCGCCGCCGCGCGTGGCGCACGACTACGCCAGGCGCGCCCGCGCCGCCGGCGACGCCGCCGAGGTCGTGATCCTGCCGGGCGCCAGCCATTACGACGAGGTTGCGGCGAGCTCGCATTCGTGGCCGCTGGTGCTGCAGGCGATCGAGTCGGCGCTCAAGCAGCGTTAATCCCAGCTGATTCGTTTCGCCAGCCGCTGCTCGACGGTCACATCGCCTTCCGGCACCGCCACGCAGGGCAGCACGTAGCCTTCGCGCTTCTCGTCGAAAGACAGGCCCGGCCACTCGACCAGGTAGCGCACCTTGCCGGCCGCCAGGCGGCAGATGCAGGTGCGGCAGGTGCCGTTGCGGCAGGAGCTGGGCAGGTCGATGCCGGCCTGCTCGGCGGCATGCAGGATGGTCGTGTCCGCCGGCGCGGGGGCGGTCCAGCCGGACGGCTGGAAGGTGATGGTGGCATCGCTCATGATCGGGATTCTACCGTCCGCGGGGCGTCTTTACGCGGCCCGGAGGATGGGTTCGTTCGCGCACAGACCCTGGTCTTGCGCAGCACTACGCTGAGGTTTCCATATGCAAGTAATGCAGGAAGCCAATGAAAAACATCACCGCCCCCGCCCTGGCCGCCCTCCTCTGCAGCGTCTGCGCTGCCGCCGGCGCCCAGCAGGCCTATCTCGTCAAGAACAAGCCGGCCACGCAGGCAGCTGCCCAACCCGCTGCCCAGCCCGCTTCCCAACAATCCGCACAGCCGAGCGTGCAGGCCCGCGTCGCGGCCGCATCGAATGCCAATGCCCAGACGGCCGCGCAGGCACGCGCCATGGCCGGCAGCACCGGCGCGGCGCCAACCGCGCCTCAAGCAGCACCGGCACCGATGCCGGCCACCGCCCCCGCCCCGGCCGCGCAGCCGGTCGCCGCCCAGGTGCCCGCGCAGCAAGCCCCGGTCAATGCGCCGGTCGAAGCCAGCGAATTCGACCGCCTGCTGCGCGCCCAGGTCCTGCTCGACCGCGCCCACTTCTCACCGGGCGAGATCGACGGCGCCTTCGGCTCCAACATGAAGCAGGCGCTGTCCGGCTTCCAGAAGTCGCGCAACCTGCAGGTCACCGGCAAGCTCGACGACGCGACCTGGAACGCCCTCAACGCCGACAATGCGCCGACCGTGGTCGCCTACACGCTGGCGGACGCCGACGTCGCCGGCCCCTTCCGTCCCATTCCCGAGGACATGATGGAAAAGGCCAAGCTGCCGAATCTCGGCTACGCCACCGTGCAGGAAGGCCTGGGTGAGAAATTCCACGCCAGCCCGGGGCTGATCGACAAGCTCAACCAGGGCAAGAACCTGAGCCGCGCCGGCGAACAGATCATGGTGCCGAACGTGGTCGGCACGCCTGCGCTGCCGCCGGCGGCCCGCGTCATCGTCTCGCGCGACAACCGCATCCTGATGCTGGAAGACGCCACCGGCAGGCTGCTGGCGCAGTATCCGGCATCGACCGGCAGCGAGCACGATCCGCTTCCGATCGGCCAATGGAAGATCGATGGCGTGGCCCGCAACCCGACCTATAACTACAACCCCAAGCTGTTCTGGGACGCCAAGCCGGGCGACGCCAAGACCAAGGTTCCCGCCGGCCCCAACAACCCGGTCGGCGTGGCCTGGATCGACCTGTCGATCCCGCACTACGGTATCCACGGCACCCCGGTGCCTGGCCTGGTCGGCAAGACCGAATCGCACGGCTGCATCCGTCTGACCAACTGGAGCGCGGCCGAGGTCGCCGGGCTGGTGCAGGCTGGCACCGAAGTCGTATTACAAGAGTAAATACTGGAGTAACGAAGTATCACGGCAGCAAATACTAACAACAAGGAGAGCGTGATGAGATGGCTGTTGACCTTCCTGCTCGGCGTCGTGGTTGGCGCCGGCGGCCTGTTCGCCTGGCTGCGCCAGATGCCCCATGAACCTGCGGCGGCCACGCAGGCTGCCGTGAATACCGGTTCCCTGCCCGCACCGGCAGGGCCGGACATCGAAAGCAAGCTGCCGCCGGCGCCGAAGGTCACGCCGGACCTGACCGAACTCGACCTGCCGCTGCGCCCGTCGACGACCGCGCTGCCGGCGGATGCGGGCGCTGCGAGCAACCCCGCCACGCCAAGCACGCCGCCGGGCAAGCTGATGGTGCCGGTCGAGGGCATGGCGCTGGCGAGCATCAAGGATAATTTCGACCAGCCGCGCGGCACCGAGCGCCACCATGAAGCGCTCGACATCATGGCGCCCAAGGGCACGAAGGTGGTGGCCACCGCGGACGGCAAGGTCGCCAAGCTGTTCACCAGCAAGCCGGGCGGCCTGACCGTCTACCAGTTCGACCCGAGCGAAAAATACGCGTATTACTACGCCCACCTGGACCGCTACGCCGACGGCCTGCAGGAAGGCGCGACGATCAAGCGCGGCGACACGATCGGCTATGTCGGCGTGACCGGCAATGCCGACCCGAACGCGCCGCACCTGCACTTTGCCGTGTTCGAGCTGACGCCCGAGAAGCAGTGGTGGAAAGGGACGCCGGTCAATCCCTATCCGCTGCTGGGGCAGTAATCAGCTCTGGCGCTCAGCGCTTGACCCGGCGACGGCGCAGCAGGCCCGCCAGGGCCAGGCCGGCGGCGATGGCGCTGAATGCTTCCGGCTCCGGCACCGGATTCGGATCCGGATCACCGCCGGTATCGGCCAGGGTCAGCAGCAGGCTCGCGCAGCGGTTGCCGGTCTTGCAGCCATAGGCCGCAATCTGGCCCTTGTCGTTGATGTCGCCGGCATAGGTCAGGGTATAGCCCAGGGAGGGATCGATCAGGTCGTTCAGGTCCTGCAGCTTGCCGCCGCTGTACAGGAAGGCGTGATAGCCGCCGGCGCCGGTGCTGTTGAGGTTCGATGCGCCCACCACGTCGCCGGCTTCGTTGATGCCGGTGGCGTAGCTGTCGTAGCCGCCCAGGTTGCCGATGTCGAGCAGGCTGCCGTTGGCGTACAGGAAGGCGTGCGACTCGGCATCGCCGGCCGTGCCCGAATAGCCGGCCACCATGCCCTTGTTGTTGATGGCGTAGCCCTGGGCGAAGCTGCCGCCGAGGGTATCGAGAAACTGCATGGTGCCATTGGCGTAGATATAGGCGCGGTAGTCGCCCAGGGGACTGATCTCGGCATAGCCGGTCACCTGGCCAAGGTCGTTGATCGCGCTCGCTGCACTGCCGCCGCCGCCGTTGACCGGGCCGATGTCGATCAGCACGCCGTTCGGTCCCGTGACGAAGCCATGCGGGCCGTCGGCGGCGGTGTCGGACACGCCGACCACCTGGCCGGCCGCGTTGATGCCGTAGCCATAGCTGTTCCTGCCGCCCAGCGTACCGAGCGTGCGTACCGAGCCGTTCGCAAAGACGGTCGCCTGCGTCGCGTTGCCGACGCTGCTTTCGCCGACCACCGCACCGCTTTCGTTGATGCCGTAGGCCTTGCTGTTGCCGGTGTTCGGATTGCCCTGGTGCAGGCTGGTAGGCGTGCCGTTGCTGCTCGCATAGGCGTTGATGTGCCCTTGCGAGGTATAGACATAGCCGACCACGGTCCCCGCATTGTTGACGGCGTTCGGCAGGCTGGTCAGGTTCCCGAAGTCGCCGACCGGCGCGACGGTATAGACCGGCGCAGCCTGGGCGCCAAGAGACACGGTCGAAAGAGCGAGCAGCAGGGGCAGGAGGCGGAACTGGCGTGGCATGGCGATGACTTCCCGGTGATAGTAAAGAGGAAGCCATGCTAGCGATGGATGTGTTTTTATTGCAACTTGTTTGTCAAAAACCTATAAGAGTTGCGGGGGACAGGCCAGCAACAGCGTGCCTGTCCCGTTTTGCACGCTTACTCGTCCACATCTGCCCCGACATTGATCGCCGCATAGGCGCGCATCACCGCAGTGGCCTCCTTGCTGGACTTGCCGTACAGCTCCTGCGCCGACTCGATCATCTTGGTCCGCGCATCCGCGTAGTTTGTGCTCGAGGTGAACTTGGTCGTGTTCGCCCTGAACCAGATGCGGTAAGCCTTGTCGAGGCCGATTCCGGTCATCGCGGCCGGCGCCTTGACCAGGTATTTGCTGTAGTAGTCGCTGGCCTTGTCCGCATTCGAGCCCTGCGAGAGGAAGTAGAACATGCGGTTGTTCGGCCCGCTGCTGTAGTGCACGTCGATGCGCTTGATCGACGTGCTCCAGGCGTCCGGGCTGCTGCCGTCCTTGCTCGGCTTGTACATCCAGCGCAGCGGCGTGCCGCTCTTGCTGATCTCCTTGCCCAGCACCCAGTCGTTGCCTTCGAGCGGAATGGTTTCGCCCTTGCCGCCGGCGCGCGCATAGGCTTCGACCACTTCGCCGTTGATGTCCGAGGCCGACTCGTTCAGGCCGCCCGACTCGCCGGAATAGGTCAGGTTCGAGGTGGCGGCCGTGACGCCGTGGCCCATTTCGTGGCCGATCACGTCGATCGAGCCCAGGCTGTAGAAGCTGGAACCGTCGCCGATGAACATGCAGCGGCAGGTATCGCTGTAGTAGGCGTTGTCGTAGGCGGTGTTGACGTGGGCGGCGATGTAGGTGGCGGTGTTGTGGCCGTCCAGCGACTGCCAGCCGAAGATGTTCTTCAGCGCGTCATAGGTATTCATCAGGCCCCACATGGCGTTCACCGCCGCGGTCTGGCCGTTGGCGTCGGTGGTCGAGCCTTTGGGGATGTAGTTCTTGCCGTCGCCCCAGGTATTGGTATCGTTGACGTAGACGTTGCCGGCCGAGGTGCCGTGGTTGGCATTGGTGATCGCCATCGCGCCGAAGGTGCCGCCGGTGCCGCGGGTATCGTCGATCATCTTGTACTTGCCGTCGGCCAGCGTCGTGTTGATCGGCACCTCGCCGTTGTACTGGCTCTTGCCCACGCCGACCACGGTCTGCAGCATGTTCCACTGGTCGAGGATGCTGCCGTCGCGCGCGCTCACCACGGTGTCGTGGTAGACCGGCTTGTCGCCCACGTGCATGCGGGTGTGGACCAGGTAGGCCAGTTCGTAATGGTCGACCACTTCCTCGACGTCGAGAGCATTGAGTTCGAATTCCTGCTTGTCGCGCGCGGCCGCGGTGCGCTCGGTGCGCATCACCGGGTAGATGATCAGCTCGGCGCTGGGCGGGGCGGCGTGGCGCGCATCCTGGCCGATCGACGCCAGCGCCTTGTCGATCGCCTGCCTGGACGAAATCGCCGGCACGACACTGAAATCGGAACCCGGCGCGTTGGCTGCGGCGGTGCCGTTGTTCTTGCCGAGGCCGGCGCGGCGCTCGGAGCTCGATTCGGACTGGATGCGGCCGCTCGGGTCCAGCACCACCACCGATTCGGAGCCGAAGATGGGCAGGCCTTTCCAGGTATGGGCGACGCGCGCCACCTGGGTACCCTGCATGCCGGGATGCTGGACCAGCACCGTGAAGCCGTGGCGCGCATCCAGCCCGTGCTGGGCGCGGCGCGCCTCGAGCTGGGCGACGATGCCGGCGCGCGCCTGCGGCGTGGCCTGCACCGGGGCACTCATCATCGTGTTCGGCTGCGGCGCCGCGGCGAGCGGAGCATGGGCCAGGGAGGAAACGGCGCCAATCGACGCCGCCAACAGTGTGAAGGAACGCTGGTTCATCTCTCGTCTCCAATCGGTTGGACAGCCGTAAGCAAACTCTGCTTTGGGCACCATCAGAGTGTGGACGAGGTTCCGTTAAAAGATTTGCTCAAGCGCAAAAAGCCCCACAACGGCGTGAACCGCTGTAGGGCGTAGCGTCAGACGGTACCAGACGTATCGTCGCCCCCGCGCAGGCGGGGGCCCAAGTTCTATCTTTCGCGGCGGCGCATCAGGTAGACCGCGGTGCCGACCACCGCAGCGCCGATGGCAACTTTTTTCGCCAGGCCAGCCTTGTTGTACTCCCATTCGGACTTGATGCCCATCTCGGCCAGCAAGTTTGGCACCTTGCCCTTGGCCAGGTCTTCGCCGATGCCTTCGACCACGTTCACGCGGTCGGCGGCCAGCAGGATCAGCCAGTGACGCATGTCGTTTTCGGACCAGCGATAGGCGATGCGGCGCAGCACGCCCGACAGGCCTTTCGGCGGCTGGGCGGTGCCGAAGATCGGCGTGATGCCGGGACGCTCGGTCGAGGTCAGGATCTCGACCGTTTCTTCCTGCTGCGGCAGCTTTTCCTCATGCGCGTGGATGAAACGCGGTGGCGTGCGTTCCATCGGCACGGCCGGACGGTTCTTGCGGTCCAGGTCCGCGCCCCAGCCCTTGATGTGGGCCAGCTGTTCGCGCGTGGGGCGCTGCGGCTTCATCGGGTAGTCCTGCTGGTGCTCGTCGGCGTGGCCGACATGGTGGTGCTGGTGCGAGTGCGGATCGACTTGGTCGGAAGTTTGCATGGGGGCTCCTTATTGCACGGTGCTGGCCTTGACCGCGCGGACCTCATGGGCGCGCGGCGGGATCAGGACAGTCTTGATGCAGTTGTCGAGTTTGCTCGAGAAGATGTGGTAGGCGTCGGAGATCTCTTCCAGCGGCACACGGTGGGTGATGATGTCCTTCGGCGACAGACGGCCTTCGCGAATGTGCTCGATCAGGCGCGGCAGGTGGCGCTTGACGCTGGCCTGGTTGGCGCGGATCGTCAGTCCCTTGTTCAGCACATTGCCCATCGGGACCATGTTGAAGGTCGGCCCGTAGACGCCGACGATCGACACGTTGCCGCCCTTGCGCACCGAGTTGATGGCCCAGTGCAGCACGGTGGAGGAGCCGGCCTGCGCCTTCATCAGGCGGCCGGTCAGGGTCTGGGCGATCGAGCCTGCGGCATCGCCGCCGACCGCGTCGATGCAGACGTCGGCGCCCATCCAGTCCGTCATCTTCTTGATGTGCTCGGCCATGTCCTCGACCTCGCGGAAGTTCACCACCTCGCACTGGGCCCAGCGCTTGACGAATTCCAGGCGGTACTCGACCTCGTCGACCACGATCACGCGCCCTGCCCCCATCAGCCAGGCCGACTTCGCGGCCAGGATGCCGATCGGGCCGGCGCCGAAGATGACCACGGTATCGCCCTCGTCGATGTCGCCCATCTCGGCCGCCTGGTAGCCGGTCGGCGTGACGTCGGTCAGCAGCACGGCGTCGTCGTCGTGGATGTCGTCCGGGATCACCATCGGGCCGACGTCGGCCATCGGCACGCGCACGTATTCGGCCTGGCCGCCGTCGTAGCCGCCCGCGGTGTGCGAGTAGCCGTAGATGGCGCCGACCGCGGTCGCTTCCGGATTCGTGTTGTGGCAATTGCCGTAGAGTTCGTGCTGGCAGTAGAAGCAGGATCCGCAGAACAGATTGAAGGGCACCATGACGCGGTCGCCGACCTTCAGGTTGCGCACGTCCGAACCGATGTCCTCGACCACGCCGATGAACTCGTGGCCGAAGGTATGGCCGATACGGGTATCGGGCACCATGCCATGGTACAGGTGCAGATCGGAACCGCAGATGCAGGTCCGCGTCACGCGCACGATGGCGTCGCCCGGATGCTCGATGACCGGATCAGGCTTGTGATCGGCGCGGACGCGGTAGGGTCCGCGGTAATTCATTGCCAACATAATTCCTCCTCGATTGATGAACGGCCGGACTGAGCAGGCCCTTCATGAACGTTATGTCAAAACGCCAAGAAAGGCGATATGCGAATGGAAACGTGCGCGGGTTTCTGAACAATTTCTTATGTATTTGTTTTTAAAGGGAAATTTCTTATTCTTCGGAAACGGAAACGGCCGCATGAAGCGGCCGTTCGATCGATGCGATAACGAAACTCAGGTCATAGCTGGCGGGCGTCGAAGGTATTGCACTGCTCCACCGAACCAGTCTGCAGGCCTTTCGTGAACCAGCGCACCCGTTGCGCCGAGGTACCGTGCGTGAAGGAGTCCGGCACGACTTCGCCGCGCGACTGGCGCTGCAGCGCGTCGTCGCCGATTGCACTTGCCGCGGCCAGGGCGGACTCGACGTCGCCCTGCTCGATGATCTGCTTGGCCTCGTTGGTGTGGTAGGCCCAGACGCCGGCGAAGCAGTCGGCCTGCAGTTCGACGCGGACCGACAGCGCATTCGCTTCGGTCTCGGACAAGCGCTGGCGCATGCTGTCGACCTTGCCCGAAATGCCCAGCAGGTTCTGCACGTGGTGGCCGACCTCGTGGGCGATCACATAGGCCTGGGTGAATTCGCCGCCGACCTTGAAGCGCTGCTGCATCATGTTGAAGAAGGTGAGGTCGATGTAGACCTTGCGGTCGGCCGGGCAGTAGAACGGGCCCACCGCGGACTGGCCGGTGCCGCAGCCGCCGGTCGGCGTGCGGCCGTCGTACAGCACCAGTACCGGCGGCGTGTATTGCGCGCCATTGGCCTTGAATATCTGTGTCCAGGTCGTCTCGGTAAAACGCAGCACCGTGGTGACGAATTTGGTTTCGCGGTCATTCGCGGGCGGGTGCGACGGCGCCTGCTGCACCTGCGCCGGCGAACCGCCGGACAGCAGATTCAGGATCGTGCCCGGCGACACCCCGAAGAACCAGGAGCCAAGCAGCGCAATGGCGATCGTACCGATGCCGACCGTACCGCCGCCGATGCCGAAACCGCCGCCACCGCCGCCACCGCGCCGGTCCTCGACGTTCGAACTCTGTTCATTTCCTTCCCAACGCATGGCTTTCTCCTTATCTTCCCGGCGCCCGTTTCAGGCAAACCGAACCGCGCTGTTCGCGCGCATCCTTGATGCGGAATTCCTCGTCCGCGGCCAGCCCGGCGCGCTGCTCGTCAAGCAGTTCGCGCTCGTGGCGTTCGCGCTCGACTTCGCGTTCCAGGCGCTGGCTCAGGCCAGCGTCAGACATTCTCTTGCTCATGGCTATCCTCCCTGGAACGCAGTATGCGCAAGCGGGCACACCGGGTATGTACGAGCCTTCACATAAACGCAATTTTAACGGAAGGGCCACTATGTTCGCTTGCGCACGGAGCAGGTGCGCGCTGCCGGTCATGCTGGTAAACATGACCCTGAACCTGCGCTCTCCCTCCGCTCTCTCCAGCCTCGGCCGCCAGCTGCGCAGCGAGGATTACCGCTTCATCACCGTGACCCCGGCCACCCACCGCCGCGTCAACCGGCGTGCGGAAAATGCCTGGGCGCACGGGCTGCGCGATGTCTTCGGCTGGAGCCGGCCCTATCGCGAAGGCGTGCTGCCGGCGGAGATCGACCGGCTGCTGGAGGAAGCGGGGCTGCGCGAAGATGCCGGACAGAGCGCCGGCGAAACCGGCCACCGGGCCTGCATCCGCGCCTCGACCATCGGGCGCCAGCTGTACTTTCACTCGGCGTTTCCCACCTCGGATGACGATGCGGTCTTCTTCGGCCCCGACACCTACCGCTACGTGGCGGCGCTGAAGCGTTCGCTGGCATCGCCGTTGCTGCGCCGTCCGGTGCGGCGCGCAGTCGATATCGGCTGCGGCGCCGGTCCGGGCGCGATCGAACTGGCCCTGTGCTGTCCCGACGCCACCGTCTACGGCGCCGACATCAACGACGATGCGCTGGCGCTTGCCGGCATCAACGCCGAACTGAACGGGGCTGCGAAGCTCATCCCCTGCCGCAGCAACCTGCTGGATGGGGTCGACGGCCATTTCGACGTGGTGATGTCGAACCCGCCCTACATCCTCGATGCCGACGAGCTGCCCTACCGCCACGGCGGCGGCGAGCACGGCGCCGGCCTGTCGATCGACATCGTCAAGGCCGGGCTGGCGCGCCTGCTGCCGGGCGGCAGCCTGCTGCTCTATACCGGGGTCGCGATCGTCGCCGGCGAGGACCGCTTTCTGTCGGCAATCCGGCCCTTGCTGGAAGAAGCCTGCGACGACTGGCTGTACGAAGAGCTGGATCCGGACATCTTCGGCGGCCAGCTGGAGTGCGAGGGCTACGAGCAGGTCGAGCGGATTGCCGCGGTCTGGCTGCATGCAGTGAAGCGCGGTTAAAAAACCACGAATCGATATTCAAATTGTAATAACCGGTCAAAATTTCTGATAGGCAATATTCATTGCACATATAATCGGCTGCTCCCGTCTTGAACAACCGATTCCTCATGAAGATCAGCAATCTCAAGGTATGGGCGCGGCTCGCGCTCGGTTTCTCCATCGTCCTCATCCTGATGGTGGCCCTGGCCATCAACGGCGTCGCCAAGATGGCGACCATGCAGGAAAAGATGACCCGCATCGTCGACAGCGACAACGTCAAGGTCCGCCTGGTGGCCGGCCTGCGCCAGTCGGTCATGAACGCGATCATCAACGGCCGCAACATCGCGCTGATGAGCGACGAAGCCGAGATCGACGCCGAGAACAAGCGCCTTGCCGCCAACCGCGCCGAGTACAAGGTCCTGTTCGAAAAGCTCTCCGCCATGCTGTCCACCGATGCCGAGAAGGCCGACCTCGACAAGATCGTGGCCGCGCGCGCCGCTTCGGTCGACGTGGTTACCAGGATGACGGCGCTGGTGAAAGCCGGCCAGCGCGAAGATTCGAACCGCGTGCTGCTGAACGAGCTGCAGCCGTTGCAGACCAGGACCATCGTCGCCATGAACGAGATGGTGCAGCACCTCGAGCGCGAAGTGAACGCCGCCGCCGAGCAGGCCGCGGCAGCGCACCAGGCCGCGCGCCGTCAGACCCTCCTGATCACCCTGCTCGCCACGCTGGTCGGCGGCGGCATGGCCTGGCTGATCACGCGCAGCCTGCTGCGCCAGCTGGGCGGCGAACCGGGCTACGCCGCCGACATCGCCGGCCGCATCGCCAACGGCGAACTGGACGTGCAGGTCACGCTGCGCGACGGCGACCGCGGCAGCCTGCTGTTCGCGATGGACACCATGCGTGCGCGCCTGGCCGAACTGGTCAGCCACGTGCGCGAAGCCACCCACCACATCGCCCACGCCTCCAGCGAAATCGCGACCGGCAACGCCGACCTTTCTTCTCGCACCGAAGTGCAGGCCGGCTCGCTGGAAGAGACGGCATCGACGATGGAAGAGCTGACCTCGACGGTCAAGCAGAACGCCGACCACGCCCACACCGCCAACGAACTGGCCCGCACCGCCTCCAGCGTGGCTGCGCGCGGCGGCGCGGTGGTGGCCCAGGTGGTCGACACCATGGGCTCGATCAACGACTCTTCCAGGAAGATCGTCGACATCATCTCGGTCATCGACGGCATCGCCTTCCAGACCAACATCCTGGCGCTGAACGCGGCAGTGGAAGCAGCGCGCGCCGGCGAACAGGGCCGCGGCTTCGCGGTCGTCGCCGGCGAGGTCCGCAACCTGGCCCAGCGCTCCGCCGCGGCGGCCAAGGAAATCAAGGTGCTGATCGACGATTCGGTCGGCAAGGTCGGCGCCGGCAGCCGCCTGGTCGACGAGGCCGGGATGACGATGAGCGAAGTGGTCGACAGCATCGGCAAGGTCGCGGCCATCATGGCCGACATCAGCGCCGCGACCTCGGAGCAGACCCACGGCATCGAGCAGGCCAACCGCGCGATCATGGACATGGACGGCGTGACCCAGCAGAACGCGGCCCTGGTCGAGGAAGCCGCCGCAGCCGCGCAGGCGATGCAGCAGCAGGCGGCCGAGCTGGCGAAGCTGGTGAGCGTGTTCAAGGTCGGCGCGCAAGCACCGGCTGCAGTCCAGGCGCCGGCGAAACGCGCGGCGCTCGCCATGCGCTGAAGCTCAGGGCGGCGGCTGGCCGGACGCGCTGTCCTTGAGCTGGCGCGTCAGGCGCCAGGCCATCGCCGCCAGCGCCGCCACGCCGCACAGCAGCAGCGCCCATAGCCAGAACTCGCGGCGCTGGAACATCCCGGCCGCACCACCCATTTCGCTGAACCCGTCCGCCGCTTGCCGGCGCACCGCTTCGCCGCTGGTCGCCTGTTCGAGCGAAGCCAGTTCGGACAGCGAAAATCCGGGCGCCACCTGGTCGAGCGGCTGGAACGCGGGCTGCACGCCGGCGCGGCCGAAGGCCAGCGTATAAGGCCCCTTCCCGCCGGCCATGAACACGATGGCTGCCGGCTTCCACAGCAGGCGCAGTTCCGGGCGGTCCGCCAGCTTCGCCTGCGGCCGCAACACCCATTCCGAGGCATGCGTGAGCGGCACCTCGACATTGCCCGACACGCGCTGCTGCCCGTCCTGCGTCAACTGGTAGAAAGTCGCGCTGCTAAAAACCTGCAGCGCCCTGCTCTCCCGCTGCCGATACTGTCCGATCGCGGCCGGCAGCACGGCATTCTGGCCATGGAACACCACGCCCAGCGCCTGCACCGGAATCGCGACCGGCGCCGCATAGACCAGGTCATCCCCGGGCCTGCCGTTGGCCGGCGCCAGGACCACGCTGTCCCATTCCTGGGCCGCCTGGTGCGAGACCACGAATTCCGCCGCGATACCGAACTCGATCGGCTTGCCTTCCACCCAGGCGATGCGGGCATAGCGGAAGGGCCGCGGCGGGAACGCGATCCGGTCCTTGCGCACGCGCGCGCCCTGGCTGTTGACCAGCCAGCTCACCGATGCTTCCGTCAGCGGCTGCCAGCGCTGCAGATCGTCGCTGGTGTCGATGACGAGCCGCGCATGGTAGCTGTCGACGCCTTGCGGAAGCTGCAGCGCGAGCGCCGAGACGGCCACGCTTTCATCCTTGCCGGGCGCCTTTCCCGGGGGCTGGATGTCGAGGACGAGGCTGGCCAGTTCGTCGCCGGCGCCGCGCGCGGCAGGCGTCGTCACCGAAATCACGGCGCCGTCCTCGCGCGTCTGGATCTGTAGTCCTTCCGGCAGGCCCTGCCTCGCGCCTGCGGGCGCACGCACCGGGAACACGGCTGCCGGCGCGGTCGCCTTCGATACCTGCGCCTGCTGCATCCGCTCCACCAGCGCAAACGGCATCGCGGTGCCGGCCGCATCGAACAGGCGCAGGTCGCCCAGGTCGGCGGTGCGGGCGCCGAGATAGACCGCGCGCGGCAGCCGCAGCTGGACGATGGCCTGCTTGCCGCTCACGCCGACCGGGATCGTATAGGCATAGTTGGCGGGCGTGTCGGCGGCGGCTGCAGCGCCCGAGAGGACGAGCATCATGCCGGCGATGATCTGGTCCATGCGGCGCCGGCCGAGGAATGCAAACATGGTGTCTCCGCGTGCGCTCAAGTTGTGGACGGCGGCGCAACCGCACCCTCCGCCGCTTTCGGATAAGGCGCGAAATAGCCGATCAGGAGCATCAGCAGGCCGACGCCGACGAAGGAGACCACGCGCGCCATGCTGCCGCCATTGGCCAGATCGACCGCGAACAGCTTGCCGACGACGACGCAGAGCAGCAGCGCGCCGGCGCCCCAGGTGCGGCGCATCGCCCTTTGCGCGGCGTAGCGCATGATGACCAGGGCGCTGGCGCTCCAGACCAGCGACAGCATGGCCTGCACGAACTGCGATGCCGCGAGTTCGTCGAAACGGTAAGGAATGCCGAGGTAATGCGCGGCGCTGCGCAGCAGGATCAGGTTGAACCAGGCATAGGCCAGGACCAGGGCAGCGATCCGCAGGCGCTGGCTGATGGACACCTCGACTGCGCTGGCCCACAGCACCAGGGCAAAGCCGGTCGTGAGGTCGAGGGGATTCAGCAGCGGCAGATAGGGCAAGGGCAGCATCGTGCCGTCCTGGCTGAGGTTCCATACCGCCGCCAGCGCCAGCACCAGCAGAGCGCCGCCGGGGATGAGCACGCTGCGGTACCAGCCGGCGAGCGGCTGCGTTGGCCATTGGCCGCTGTCGCTACCAGCGTGGCTGCGGCGGCGCAGCGCGGCCAGCACCAGCATCATCGCCCAGGTCGGGAGGTAGTTGCCCCAGGCGGCGCTGGTCGCCCAGCTGTCCGCCGCGGCCAGGTCCGGGATGCTGTTCGATACGCGCAGCCAGCCGTCGATCAGGATGGAGCCTGCCGGCCAGAGCGCGAGCCATGGCCCGGCGGTCCGCAGCAGGTGCACGGCCTGCAGGCCCTGGCGGCTGCGCGGCGTTCTGCTGCCCGGCCGCTGCAGCAGGAGATATTCGCCGCTGGCCAGCAGCACCAGCCAGGCCAGCCACACCGCCGGCGCGGGCAGCAGGCGCGCGCCGTACAGGTCGCTCAAGGCCGCCAGCGTCACCGCGGCCAGCGTCAGCCAGCAGGCCATGCCCAGCCGGCGCAGCTGCCTCCACTGCAGGCGCCGCCCCAGCAGCGTGCTCGCGACGACCGTGAGGCCGACGCCGAGCGCGTACAGCAGGGTCCAGCGCGCAGCCGGCGTACCGAGCACGGACGGCAGCCAGGACAGCAGGCGTGCGGCCGCGATCGCGATGACTGGACCGAACCACCAGACCGCGCCCCAGCCGAGGAAGACCGGCGCCAGGCGCCTGCCGGCTGCATCGGCTGCATCGGCCGCCGCACGCCCGGTCAGGCGGCTGGTCGCGAAGGCCGCCAGCGCGATCATGAGGGCGCCGAGCAGCGGCTTGTCGCGCAGTTCGCCGATGACATCGAGCCTGGTCCACCCATCCATGCTGACGGCCAGCAGGCCGATGGCGCCCGCCAGCTGCGCGCCCAGCGCCAGCCAGCCTGCCATCCGCCAGGCCATCTTCGCAGCGATGAACAGCAGCAGCGCCGTGGCGAGAATGGCGCCGCTCACCAGCCAGTTCGCCAGCACGCTGCCGCTGGTGCGGAGCATGGCTTCGGTCCACCATCCTGCAACCAGCCAGACCGCGGCGATGGCGAGCGCCCAGTTTGCAAGCGTCGACACGACCGGCGCCTCCCCGCCCGCATGGCGCCGCAGCGCCGCCGCCATGGCGAACGCGCTGCCGGTCAGCACCGCAAAGCCGAGCCAGAGATGCGATGCCAGCGCGGCGCCCACATCCAGTCCGGCCGCCGAGCCGCTAAAACTCAGCCACGCGCCGATCTGCAGCAGCATGCCGAACATCCAGGTGCGGCGCTGCCCGCGCCGCAGGCCGATCCACACGAAACCTGCGCCTTCCAGCGCCCACGCGCCCGAGGTCCAGCGCGCATCGAGCGCGAAGGGAATCGCCAAGGTGCCGAAGATCACGCCCAGCGCGGCAAAGGTTTCGACCAGCAGCCGCCAGCGCTCGCGTCCCTGGCGCCACAGGACCATCGCCAGCGTGAGGTAGAAGCCACCCAGCGCCAGCGCCGACAGCGCCAGGCCGAAGTGCTTGTCCTTGACCAGGCCCACCTGCAGGCCGAAGGCCAGCAAGGGCGTGCCCAGCACCAGCGTGGCATCGACGTAATCCTTCAAACGGGTCTGCTGGCGGCGCGCATAGGCCAGCGCGATGGCGACGTAGAAGACGAAGAACAGGATCAGGAAGCCCTGCGCCGACGGGTAGTTGTCCGGCGTGTAGCGCAGGCCGCCCCACGAGGCGCCGACCACGAAGGTGAAGCCGAAGCCGAGCAGGTTCAGCGGACGCCAGTTGCGCTGGATGGCCAGCGCGAACACCCCCGCGTTCAGCAGCGCGTAGTAGGAGAACAGCGCGATGTGGTTGCCCTGCCCCGTCGACACCAGCAAGGGACTGGCGAAGCCGCCCGTGATGCCGAAACACCGCCAGCCAGAACGCATCCTGCAGCACCGCGAGCAGGCAGGTGAAGCCGGTCAGCGCCACCAGCAGCGCGAAGGCGAAGCCGGCCGGCAGCAGGCCGTAGCGCTGGTAGGCGCCGAAGATGACGAGCATGAGGATGGCGATCGCCGTGCCCTGCACCGGCAGGCCGATCTCGCGGCGCGCCGAACGCAGGCGCCAGCCCCAGCCCAGCAGCGCCAGGTCGGCCAGCACCAAGCCGGCCAGGCGCAGCTCGATCGGCACGACGACGGTCCCGGCAACGTATTTCATCAGGAAGCCGACGCCGATGAACAGGATGACCAGGCCGATCTTGGCAACCGGATTGCCGGTCAGGAGCCAGTTCTTTGCAGCGATCAGCCAGCGTGGCGGCGTGGATGCGGGTTGTGGCGGGGTTGACGGGGTCGCCGGGGCTGGCAGGGGCGGCGCGGCCTGCGTGGCGAGGGAGGCTGCGGCAGCAGGTTCGGCTTCGGGTTCCGGCGCCTCGGCGATCCTGGCCGCGACGCTTGCACGGATGGGCTCGGTTTGCCACTCTTCCGGCGCGGGTTCGGGGGCGGCGGCTTCTTCCGGCAGGGGGAAGGCCTCGGACTGCGGCTCAGGCGCGGGCGTGGGGGCGGCTGCAGTAGCCGGCTCGGCGCCATCCGCCGTTTTGCGCTGCGCTGCCTCGAGCGCCTTGCGCAGCGCGGCCACTTCCTGCTCCAGCGCTTCCAGCCTGCGGCCGCGCCCGGCGCCGACCATCCAGGCCGCAATAAAGGGGTAGGCCAATACCAGGAACACGAGGAAGATCACACCGTCCATGCCGCCTCCAGCCTCAGATGTCAGTTCGAATTACGTGGGCGCGATGTTGCGAATTATTAAAATAATAGCGTGCCGCTTTTGGTCCCGGGATAATTTGGATTTGGTCTTGCGCAAAGCGACCGGCGGTATCGCCATTTACGCCGTTCAGCCCTGCATGGCGCCGAGCTGCAATGGCATTTGCAGGTGCGAGCGCACCTGGTTGCGTCCCGCATTCTTGGCCAGATAGACGGCGGCATCGGCTGCGGCAAACAGCTCGGTAATACTCTGGCCTTGCTCCATGGTCGCCACGCCGATCGACACGGTGGCCTGCACTTTCGGCTTGGTCAGCAGGGGCGTCTGCGCGATGCCTCGGCGGATACGCTCGCCAATGTCGATCGCTACCGCCAGGGACGTATCCGGCAGAACGACGACGAACTCCTCGCCGCCGAAGCGCGCGCAGACATCGTCCGAACGCAGAAACTCGCGCAGCTTCTGCGCGAACGCGCGCAGCACGTCGTCGCCGACGAGGTGACCGAATTCATCGTTGATCTTCTTGAAGAAGTCGATGTCGAGCATCAGGATGGAAAAGGTGTTGCCGGAGACGGCGCGGCGCTGGACCTGCTGCTTGAGGACGTCATCGAGAGCCCGGCGGTTCCACTGCCCCGTCAGCGCGTCGGTCGCGGCATCGAGTTCGACCTTCTGAAGCGCCGTACGCAATTGCGCGGCCAGTGAGGCATTGGCGTGCTGCAAGCGTATCCCTTCGAGCAAACGTTGTGAGATCGCGCGTGTGTAATAGGCGGTGAGCCCGATAAAAACGCTCAGGCCGGCAATGTAATCGAGCGCACTCTGGCTACCGGTCAGCAACAAGCCGGCGACGGCGATCGCCCACAGGATGCCGATCTGGCCGTAATAGGCCACCACATAGGTGCCATAGACCTGCGCATTGATCGACGTGACGCCGCACAGCAGCGCCATCAGCACGGCGTCCAGCACGGGGTCGTGGCCGATCAGGAACCATGTCAGCAGACCCCAGGCAAAACCATCCAGTCCGGCAATCCACCGAAGCTGCCTGCGATGCGAGTTGCGCGTCGAGCCGGCGCCGATCATGTTCTGCAACACCCATAGACTGCCGGCCCAGATCGCGGCGGCGATTCCCAGCCACAGCACGATGGAATGGACGGGAACGCGGTCCCAGCAGAACCAGACGGCGAGCAGCCACCCGCTCGGGGTGGTGGTGAGGGGGCGGCGAAGCGCGATCGCACATTCCGAAAAGCCGGTCGCGCGCGCGAGGGAAAGGTCGGATTCGCTGATGGGCTGATTGGTGTTCACGACATGCCTGTGCGCTGGGTGATATTCAGCTGAGCATAACATGTTGCTAATCTGAAAAAATCACAGATTGTCACAGTTGACGTAAAGGCCAGCCACGAACGAAAAAAGGGCCCCCTTTCGGGAGCCCTTTTCTTTTTTGGCGGAGAGGGTGGGATTCGAACCCACGGTACGGTCACCCGTACGCCTGATTTCGAGTCAGGTACATTCGACCACTCTGCCACCTCTCCTGGTAACCGGTCGCTGTATTCGCGAGAGCACGCATTATAGGGGGTGGTTGGGATTCTCGCAAGGTTGTTTTGCCGGGTTGCTTTAGCACCGCGAAGTCAGTGTTGAGGCGCGCGCCCTCGGCGCGCGGCGCTGCCGCCCCGAGGGCGGCAGCAGTTGGCCGATTCGAAGAGTCCTGGGCTTGCAAGCCCAGGCCTTCGAATCCCACACGGGAAGCGCGCAGGCGCTTCCCTCCTCACCACCAAAACAAAAAGGGCCCCCATTCGGGAGCCCTTTTCTTTTTTGGCGGAGAGGGTGGGATTCGAACCCACGGTACGGTCACCCGTACGCCTGATTTCGAGTCAGGTACATTCGACCACTCTGCCACCTCTCCTGGTAACCGGTCGCTGTATTCGCGAGAGGCCACATTATAGCAGCCTCTTGCGAAAACGGAAGAGCTATTTATGCAGTGGGAGCCAGACGCTCCAACCCGCCCATGTACGGACGCAGCACGTCAGGAATCACCACGCTGCCGTCCGCCTGCTGGTAGTTCTCCAGCACGGCAACCAGGGTGCGGCCGACTGCCAGGCCGGAGCCGTTCAAGGTGTGCACGAGTTCCGGCTTGTTCTGGGCGTTGCGGAAGCGCGCCTGCATGCGGCGGGCCTGGAAGGCTTCGGTGTTCGACAGCGAGGAGATCTCGCGGTAGGTGTTCTGCGCCGGCAGCCAGACTTCGAGGTCGTAGGTCTTGGCGGCGCCGAAGCCCATGTCGCCGGTGCACAGCGACATCACGCGGTACGGCAGGCCCAGGCTCTTCAGGATGAACTCGGCCTGGCCGACCATCTCTTCCAGCGCCTCGTACGATTTTTCCGGATGGGCGATCTGCACGAGCTCGACCTTGTCGAACTGGTGCTGGCGGATCATGCCGCGGGTGTCGCGGCCGTAGCTGCCGGCTTCCGAGCGGAAGCACGGGGTGTGGGCGGTGACCTTGATCGGCAGTTGGTCCAGCGCCACGATCTCGTCGCGCACCATGTTGGTCAGCGAGACTTCCGAAGTCGGGATCAGGTAGAAGTTCTCGCCCTCGCCTTCGACGCCGCCCTTCTTCACGGCGAACAGGTCTTCGCCGAACTTCGGCAGCTGGCCGGTGCCGCGCAGCGAGGCTTCGTTGACCATGTAGGGCGTGTAGCACTCGGTGTAGCCGTGCTGGCCGGTGTGCGTGTCCAGCATGAACTGGGCCAGTGCGCGGTGCAGACGGGCGATGCCGCCCTTCATCACCGAGAAGCGCGAGCCGGTCAGCTTGGTTGCGGTGTCGAAGTCCAGGCCCAGCGGGCCGCCGATGTCGACGTGGTCCTTGACCTCGAAATCGAACTGGCGCGGGGCGCCGACCTTGCGTACTTCGACGTTGCCGCTCTCGTCCTGGCCGACAGGCACGGACTCGTGCGGCAGGTTCGGGATCGCCTGCATGAAGTCCGCCATCTTCTCCTGCACCTGGGCGAGGGCCGTTTCGTTGGCCTTCAGCTCGTCGCCGATGCCGGCCACTTCCGCCATCACGGCGCTGGTGTCTTCGCCTTTGCCCTTCAGCATGCCGATCTGCTTGGACAGGCTGTTGCGCTTGCCCTGCAGCTCTTCGGTGCGCGTCTGGATCGCCTTGCGCTCGGCCTCGATGGCATTGAAGCCGGCGACGTCGAGCTGGAACTTGCGGGTCGCCAGGCGGGCGGCGACATTATCGATGTCTTTGCGGAGAAGTTGGATGTCAATCATTGTCGGTTGCTTGCGCTTGGTTTTATCGAATGCGCAATTGTACCAAGCCGACAGCCTCCAGGTCCGCCAGATTCATCGACCGCTGATGAATCGGTTTTACAGCTTAGTTCAGTGCGGCTTTCTCGGCAGCGCTCAAGCGGTGCGCCTTGACCACGACCACCGGCACCTTCGCGTCGATCACCGCGGCGGACGGGGCAGCGCGCACCACTTCCGGGGCCTGGCTTGAAGCCACGGCATAGCTGGCGAAGTTGGTGACGACGGCGGCGACGACGAAGACGGCTTCGAGGTTTTTACGGAAGTTCATGATGTTCTCCTTCAGGGTTCGGTTCGTTAAGTGATTCGGTATGGTTGAACTTTAAGCCTTCGCACCCCGGACCTCCATCGACTTGCGACGAAGCGCACGAAATGCGGGATGAAGTGTCGAAAAGACGTTCTTTTCGAAAAGGATGAGCCATGCCCGCCATCGACTGGAGCCAGGTACTCGGCTTCACGGTGTCGCCGCTGGAGCTGTTCGTGCGCGGCACCCTCACCTACTTCTTCCTGTTCCTGCTGTTCCGCTTCGTCGTGCGGCGCGATACCGGCACGCTGGGCCTGTCGGACCTGCTGGTGCTGGTCATCATCGCCGACGCTTCGCAGAACGCGATGGCCGGCGACTACCAGTCCGTGCCGGACGGCTGCGTGCTCATCGCGACCATCATCGGCTGGGCCTATGCGCTCAACTACCTGAGCTACCGCTTCCCGCTGGTCCAGCGCTTCACGCTGCCGCAGCCGCTGTGCATCGTCAAGGATGGGGTGAAGCAGGATGCCGCGCTCAAGCGCGAGCTGATCAGCGATGAGGAATTGCGCGAGATGCTGCGCGAGCACGAGGTCGAAGATATCGCCGAGGTCCGGCGTGCCTACCTCGAGCCGGACGGCCAGGTGACCGTGATCCGCCGTCGCGGCGGCAGCGACGGCGACGGCAAGCGCCGCCGCGTCTTCTGAGCCGTGCGCTCAGCTATCGGATTCGCCGCCGCGCGCGTCCTCATCGAGGCTGCGCAGCCAGGCCAGCTTCTCGGCGATCTTGGCCTCGATCCCGCGCGGCACCGGCTGGTACCAGCCCGGCTCGGGCATGCCGTCCGGCAGGTAGGTCTCGCCGGCCGCATAGGCGTTCGGCTCGTCGTGCGCGTAGCGGTAGGCGTGGCCGTAGCCGAGCTCCTTCATCAGCTTGGTCGGCGCGTTGCGCAGGTGGACCGGTACTTCGCGCGACTTGTCCTTCTTCACAAAGGCCATGGCCGCGTTGAAGGCGTTGTAGCCGGCATTGCTCTTGGCGGCAATCGCCAGGTAGATCACGGCCTGGCCCAGTGCCAGCTCCCCTTCCGGCGACCCGAGCCGCTCGTAGGTCGCGGCAGCATCGTTGGCGAGCTGGATCGCGCGCGGGTCGGCGATACCGATGTCTTCCCAGGCCATGCGCACGATGCGGCGCGCCAGGTACTTGGCGTCGGCGCCGCCGTCCAGCATGCGGCACAGCCAGTACAGGGCCGCGTCCGGATGCGAGCCGCGCACCGATTTATGCAGGGCCGAGATCTGGTCGTAGAAGTTGTCGCCGCCCTTGTCGAAGCGGCGCGCGTTGAGTGTCAGCGCGTTCTCGACGAACTCGCGCGTGATCTGGGTAACGCCGGCGGTATCGGCCGAGGTCTTGGTCTGCTCGAGCAGGTTCAGGAAGCGGCGCGCATCGCCGTCCGCGTAGCCGACCAGGGTGTCGACCGCGACCTCGTCGAACTGCAGGTTCTGCAGCACGCGCTCCTGCGCGCGCTTGAGCAGCTGGCGCATCTCGTCGTCGTTCAGCGCTTTCAGCACGTACACCTGGGAGCGCGACAGCAGCGCCGAATTGACTTCGAAGGATGGGTTCTCGGTGGTGGCGCCGATCAGCGTCACCAGCCCGCTCTCGACGAAGGGCAGCAAGGCGTCCTGCTGCGACTTGTTGAAGCGGTGGATCTCGTCGATGAAGAGGATGGTGTGCTTGCCGCCAGCCAGGAAGTGCTCGGCCTGCTCGATCGATGCGCGGATGTCCTTCACGCCGGACAGCACGGCCGACAGCGCGATGAATTCGCAGTCGAAGGCATTGGCGGTCAGGCGCGCCAGCGTGGTCTTGCCGACACCCGGCGGGCCCCACAGGATCATCGAATGCGGGCGGCCCGACTGGAACACCAGGTTCAGCGGCTTGCCCGGCCCCAGCAGGTGGCTCTGGCCGATGACCTCGGCGATGGTCTTGGGCCGCAGGGCTTCGGCCAGCGGCGGCGAGGGTTCGGTCTTGAATAAGTCGTGGTTGTCCATGCCGCCAGTGTAGCCGAAGGTGGGTGACTTATATAATGCACGAATGGACGAGCGAAAACCCGTACTGATCATGCAGGACACCTGGCTGCGCTGGACCAAGGCCACGCGCGCCGCCGCGGATGCCGGGCCGAGGCTGGCGGTGCCGCGCGTGCATCTGCTGCCCCAACTGGCCAATGAAGGCACGCTGCGGCACGAGGTGGCGGCCTTCGAGACCGACGGCTTCGAGCCGCAGCAGCGTATCCGCGCCATCGGCGATCCCGCTTGGCAGCACGACCGGCCCGGAAGGCCCGACAACGTGCAAGTGCAGCGGCGCGGCGACGGTTTCGACGTGCGGCTGGACCGCCCCTTCCCCAGCATGCTGGTGACGGCATGGCCGGGCCACCTGCCCACTCCCCTGTTCACCGGCAGCGTCGGCGAAGCGGTGCGGATCGACTGGAACGGGCGTTTCCGTTCATCGATCGGAGGCTCGAACCGCTCCTATTTCTTCGAAGAGCACACGGTCTGGGTGGCGCTGCTGGACGGCCCGCTCGACAAGTCGCTGCTCGAGATCACGCCGCGCAAGCACATCGACCTGCGCACGCAGATCTACTGAAGCGCCTCAGCGGGCGAAGACGACCCGGCCGTAAGCGGTATCGGTACGCTCGCCCTTGAGCGCCGGATCGAAGCCGAAGCGGCAGCTTTCCACGTACTTGACCAGCGCAGCGGCCAGCGGCGGCGGCAGGCTCGCAGCCTCGAGCTTCACGCCGCGCGGCTGTCCGCTTGGGTCGACCAGCAGACGTACCTTGACGCCATCCGGGCCGCTGGGCCGGTTGTCGTAGGCCTGGAAGGCGGCAAAGCGGCCGCCGGCGGGGCAGCTGCCCGCCATCAGGTGCGGACGGAGCGCGTGTTCGCCGTCGAGGCTCCAGACGTATTGCACCGGCAGCGCCGCGCCGCCGGCTTGCGCGGCCTGTGCGGGTGTGAAACGGCAAGCCTGGAGGGATAGCACCACGGCCTGGTCGAGCATTGCCCAGCCGCTCGATTTCGCGACCCCGACCTCGGCCACGCGCCCGTCGGGCGCCAGGCGGAAGCGCAGCGTGGTGATGCCTTCGAGTTCGTAGCGGATCGCCTCGCGCGGGTAGGCCGGGCGGACGCAGGATTCCGGCGAAAGCGTGGGCGGGCGCGCGGCCTGGGCCGCGCCGGGAACGGCCAGCGCGACGGCGAACGCCGCCAGCGCGCCAGCCGCGTGGGTCACTGGCTGACCACTTCCGCCCCTTTGGGGGCCTCGAACTTGAACTGCTGGGCGCCCAGCTGCGGGTTGCGCTGGAAGTTGGTGAACTTCAGCACCGAGGTCTGGCCGAAGGAATCCTTGAGCTCCATCGCATGCGGCACGCCGTCCTTCAGACCGATGCCGATCTGCTCGAAGGTCGTGTCCTTGGCTTTGGGCGTCGCGGTCAGCCATTCCAGGCCGTCGCGCGCGCCTGCCTCGGCCAGGGTGAAGTTCTTTTCCAGGTCGTTACTGCCGAACAGGATCGCGGCCGGCGAGCTGCCCAGCGCGTTGCCGAGCTTGCGGGTAGTGACCTGGTTCAGGTCCTTGTCGTAGACGTAGAGGGTCTCGCCGTCGGCCTGCAGCACCTGTTCGTAGGGCTTCTGGTAGGTCCAGATGAATTTGCCGGGACGGGCGAACACGAAGCTGCCGCTCGATGCCGGCTGGGCCTTGCCTGCGGCCTGCTTGCTGCGCAGCTGGGTCTGGGTGAACTCGCCGCGCGCTGCCTTGGTGCTGGAGACGAAGGTCTTGAACTGGTCGAGGGCGCCGGCGGAGGCCGCGCCGCTCAGGGCGAAGGTGGTGGCGGCCAGCAGGCCGCCGAGGGTAAGTTTCAGCTTCATGGTCATGCTCTTTTCCTTTTCTTGTATGGTCATGAAGGCGGCGCATCGTGGGCACGGGGTGCCCACCCTACGGCACATCATTCCGCGCTGGTCGCCGGCACCAGGATGTCGCGGTTGCCGTTCGACTGCATCGGCGACACCAGGCCGCTCTGCTCCATCTGTTCGATCAAACGCGCCGCGCGGTTGTAGCCGATGCGCAGGTGGCGCTGCACCAGCGAGATCGAGGCCTTGCGGTTCTTCAGCACGACCTGCACGGCCTGGTCGTACAGGGCGTCGCTTTCGCCGCCGCCCTCGCCCGCCGCCGCGCCTTCGCCACCGCCGCCGCTGCCATCTTCGAGCGTGCCGCCTTCGAGGATGCCCTCAATGTAATTCGGTTCGCCTGTCGATTGCAGATGTTTTACAACTCGATGCACTTCGTCGTCCGAGACGAAGGCGCCGTGCACGCGGACCGGCAGGCCGGTACCCGGCGGCATGTAGAGCATGTCGCCCATGCCCAGCAGGGTTTCCGCGCCCATCTGGTCGAGAATGGTGCGCGAGTCGATCTTCGAGCTCACCTGGAACGCGATACGGGTCGGAATGTTCGCCTTGATCAGGCCCGTGATCACGTCCACCGACGGACGCTGGGTCGCCAGGATCAGGTGGATGCCGGCCGCACGCGCCTTCTGTGCGATACGGGCGATCAGCTCCTCGACCTTCTTACCGACCACCATCATCAGGTCGGCCAATTCGTCGATGATGATGACGATGGTCGGCAGCTTTTCGAGCGGCTCGGGATTGTCCGGCACGATCGAGAACGGGTTCGGGATGTGCTCTTCGCGCTTGGCCGCCTCCAGGATCTTGCTGTTGTAGCCGGCCAGGTTACGCACGCCCAGCTTCGACATCAGCTTGTAGCGGCGCTCCATCTCGTTCACCGCCCAGTTCAGCGCGTGGCCGGCCTGGCGCATGTCGGTCACGACCGGCGCCAGCAGGTGCGGAATGCCCTCATACACCGACATCTCCAGCATCTTCGGGTCGATCAGGATCAGGCGTACGTCGTCCGGGTCGGATTTGTAGAGCAGCGACAGGATCGTGGCGTTGATGCCGACCGACTTACCGGAACCGGTGGTACCCGCCACCAGCAGGTGCGGCATCTTGGCGAGGTCGGCGATCACCGGCTTGCCGGCGATGTCCTTGCCCAGCGCGACGGTCAGGCTGGACGGGCTGTCGCCGTACACCTTCGAGCCGACGATCTCGGTCAGGCGCACGATCTGGCGCTTCGGATTCGGCAGCTCGAGCGCCATGTAGTTCTTGCCGGGGATGGTCTCGACCACGCGGATCGAGGTCAGCGACAACGAACGCGCCAGGTCGCGCGCCAGGTTGACGATCTGGCTACCCTTCACGCCGGTGGCCGGCTCGATCTCGTAGCGGGTCACGACCGGACCCGGATAGGCCGCCACGACCTTGGCTTCGACGCCGAAGTCGGACAGCTTTTTCTCGATGAGGCGGCTGGTGAATTCGAGGGTCTCGATGGAGACCGTCTCCTGGGCCGGCGGCGCTTCGTCCAGCAGGCTGATCGGCGGCAGCGGCGAATCGCCCGGCATGCCCTGGAACAGCACGTTCTGCCTTTCCTTCTCGGCGCGCTCGGAACGCGGCACGCTGACCACCTGCGGCTCGATCTTGATCGGCGCGGCAGCGGCGGCAGTGCCGGCAGATACTGGCGCCGGTTCGCGAGGAACGGACGGTGCAGGGGCGGACGCTGCAGGCGCGCGCGGCGTCACCACGCCATCCTCGTCGATATCTTCTTCCAGCACCGGCTCGGCGCGCGGCTCGAGCTTGCCATCAATCTTCGGCTCGGCCTTTTCCAGCTTGTCCGCCTTGGCCTTGCCGACCTTGGACATCACCTTGGACAGGAAGCCCGGGGCCGGTGCAGCACTGCCTTCTTCCTCGTCCTCGTCCATCTGCGGTGCAGCCTTGGCGGCCGGCGCCGGCGCATGCTTCTCGACGTATTTGGCGCGCTCGGTGACCACGACTTCATCGCGGCGGATGGCCGCCACTTCGCCGTGGCGGCGGTCTTCGCGGTCTTCGAGGCGCAGGCGGAACCAGCCGTAGGTAGCTTCAGCGGATTCGCCGATGCGCTCGGCGACCGCCAGCCAGGACACCTGGAAGTACCAGGAGAAGCCCAGGCCGAACAGCAGGAGCAGCAACAGCGTGGCGCCGGTGAAGCCGAAGGCGGTGTGGGCGCTGTGGCCGATCAGCTGGCCCAGCACGCCGCCCGGCGCGCGCGGCAGCTCGACCTTCAGGCTCCACATGCGCAGGTATTCGAGGCCGACGCTGCCCGCGAACATCAGGGCGAAGCCGATCCAGCGGATCACCGCCTCGCCCTGGTGCTCGGGCTCGGGTTCGGCGGCTTCGATCACGAAGCGGTTGTGCAGGCGGCGGTAGCCCTTCCACACGGCGCGCGCGAAGCAGACGCACAGCCACCAGGCGGAAAAGCCGAAGATGAACAGCAACAGGTCGGCCAGCCAGGCGCCGGCGCGGCCGCCCAGGTTGACCACGTGGGGCACGGCCGCCTCGTGCGACCAGCCCGGATCGGCCTTGTTGTAGCTAAGTAATATAAGCACGAAGTACAGCAAGGCCACGGCCGTGGCCAGCCAACGCGCTTCCGACAGCAGGCGGACCAGCCTGTTCGGCATCGGCTGCCGAGGCGGTGCGGGCTTGCGGGTATAGGTCGAGGTTGTCGATTGACTATTCTTGCTCATGCTGAATGAAACCGATGCTGCTATGTAAGTCTTACCAAGATCGACCATTCTAAGCGATATATTGCCGAGTGGCCCCATGATTCATGCTCGCGTGCATCATCGTCTATAATGTCCGCCACACATCCCCTTGAGAAAGTGGCGCGCCAACCCCACTTCCTTTCCCTTACCAATAAGACGAATTCCTGCAATGACCACTCGCAAACACGCCAAAGTCCTGATCCTCGGTTCCGGCCCGGCCGGCTACAGCGCCGCCGTCTACGCCGCGCGCGCCAACCTGAATCCGATGCTGGTGACGGGCGTCGAACAGGGTGGCCAGCTGATGACCACGACCGACGTCGAGAACTGGCCGGGCGACCCGCTGGGCGTCCAGGGCCCGGAACTGATGCAGCGCCTGCTGCAGCACGCCGAGCGCTTCAATACGGAGATCGTGTTCGACCACATCCACACCACGTTCCTGAACGAGAAGCCGATCCGCCTGGTCGGCGATTCGCATGAGTTCACCTGCGACGCCCTGATCATCGCGACCGGCGCCTCGGCCCAGTACCTGGGTCTGCCGAGCGAGCAGGAATTCATGGGCAAAGGCGTGTCGGCCTGCGCGACCTGCGACGGTTTCTTCTATCGTAACCAGGAAGTGGCGGTGATCGGCGGCGGCAATACCGCGGTCGAGGAAGCGTTGTATCTCTCCAACATTGCCAGCAAGGTCACGCTGATCCACCGCCGCGACAAGTTCCGCGCCGAACCCATCCTGGTCGACCGCCTGATGCACAAGGTCGAGGAAGGCAAGATTGTGCTGGAACTGAACCAGACCCTGGACGAGGTGCTGGGCGACGCCAGCGGCGTGACCGGCCTGCGCCTGAAGTCGGCGGCCGGCGACGCGACCAAGGACCTGAAGGTGCACGGCCTGTTCGTGGCGATCGGCCACAAGCCGAACACCGGCATCTTCGACGGCCAGCTGGAAATGCACAACGGCTACATCAAGACCCGCAGCGGCACCGAAGGCATGGCCACCGCGACCAGCGTCGAAGGCGTGTTCGCAGCCGGCGACGTGCAGGACCACGTGTACCGCCAGGCGATCACCTCGTCGGGTACGGGCTGCATGGCGGCCCTGGATGCGCAGCGTTATCTGGAGGCCCTCGAATAATCTACTGCGCGGGCACATTTCCGGCCTGCGATGCTCGCCGTACCGGATGTACGGCTGCGCTTCTCGGCCAGAACTGAGCCCTGCTCGCTACGATTCTTCGAGGCCCCGTGAAGATAACAACGTAAGACCGAACATTGATGGCAGCCATGAAAGAGTTCAGCGACCTGAAATCCTTGCGCGACCAGCTCAAGGAAGACCAGCGCCAGCGCGCCATCGAAAAGGCCGTGCGCGAGCGGCGCGAACGCATCGAGCGCGAGCGCGCGGTGGAGTTCCGCGCGGCCGTCACCGACGTCACGCCGATGCCGGAGTCGGACCGCTATGTCTGGCGCCCGGCCCAGGAAGCGGAAATGCGCGCCCTGGCCACCGGCCAGCGTCCGCCGCAGTTCCGCACCGACGAGGAAGAAATCGCGGCAGTGCTCAAGGAATCGATGCTGTCCGACCAGTTCGACGTCGACGGCCTGCTCGACGAAGACCCGACCCTGAGCTGGTCGGCGCCTGGCGTCGGCCCGGACGTCGTCAAGAAGCTGCGCAAGCGCCACTGGCAGGTCGAAGACGAACTCGACCTGCACGGCTACACGCGCGACCTGGCGCGGCGCATGGTCGACGCCTTCCTGCGCCGCTCCAGCAAGAATGGCGTGCGTTGCGTGCGCATCATCCACGGCATCGGCTATGGCTCGGCGGGCGGCGAACCGGTCCTGCGCGGCATGGTGCACAGCTGGCTGGTGCAGACTGCCGAAACCGTCGCCTTCTGCGTGGCCAACCGCACCGACGGCGGCCATGGCGCGCTGATCGTCCTGCTGCGTCCGGCACTGCAGGACGAGTAGCAGCGCACCGAAACATGTAATATGCACACTAAGCAGAGCCATCTCGGTTCCTGCATGAGAAGGGATGATGCGAATTGAAGTCCAGTACTCCAGTGCCCATGGGCGCCCCGATGCGTGTCGACCTGCTCAACTGTGCAGATGAACCGATCCACATCCCGGGTGTCATCCAGCCGCATGGAGCGCTGATCTTCTTCAACGCCGCCGGTGAGCTCGAAGGCTGGAGCGAAAACGCGCCCGCCGCCCTCGCCGTCCCCCTGGCGCTCGGCCAGCCCTTCGGGGCGCTCGGCCTGGCCGCCGACGTGGCCGAACTGATCCAGGAATGCCTGGACAGCTTGAACGAGGGCGACGCCGCGCCCATGGTCACCGCCGTCTCCATCGGCGAGGCCGAATACGATTGCGTGGTGCATGCCCACCAGGGCCGCGCGATCGCCGAATTCGAGGCGCGCGAAGTCGCGTCCGACACCGTCGCCCAGTTCGCCATTAAGGCGCACAGCTCGATCGACCGCCTGCGCCGCCAGAAGACCGTCCAGTCCCTGCTCGAAACCACGGTGCGCCAGGTGCGCGAATTCACCGGCTTCGACCGCGTGATGGCCTACCGCTTCCGTCCCGACGACAGCGGCGACGTGGTGGCCGAAGCGCGCCGCGAGGACCTGATCCCTTTCCTGGGCCAGCGCTACCCGGCCGGCGACATCCCGCCGCAGGCGCGCCGCCTGTACGTGCTGAATACGCTGCGCATGATCGCCGACGTCACCTACCACGCCGTGCCGCTGCTCGGCGCGGAAGGCAGCGCACCGCTGGACATGAGCTTCGCGGTGCTGCGCAGCACCTCGCCGATCCACGTCGAGTACCTGCAGAACATGGGCGTCGGCGCTTCGATGAGCGTGTCGATCGTCGTCAACGGCCGCCTGTGGGGCCTGATCGCCTGTCACCACATGGGGCCCAAGCGCGTGCCCTACTCGATCCGCATGGCGGCCGACGTGCTGGCCCAGGTGATCGCCTCGACGGTCCAGGGCCTGGAATCGCGCGAAGAAGCCGACCTGGTCGAGCACGCCGCCAAGGTGCGCACCAGCCTGGTCGAATCGCTGCTGCTGGAAGAAGACCCGCTCGAAGCCCTGGTCGAACACGCCGACGGCATGATGGAAGCGGCGCGCGCGCAGGCCATGATCGCCACCCAGTCCGGCCGCGTGGTATGCCGCGGCATCGACCAGGCCTGCGGCGAGAAAATCGTGTCCCTGCTGCCGGAAGGCGCCCACGACCTGGTAGTGCGCGAATGCGTGCGCGACTGGCCGGAGGAGGCGCGTGAAGACGTGGGAAAGTGGACCGGCATGCTCGGGCTTCCCTTCGACCCGCCCAGCAACGGCTGGTGCCTGCTGCTGCGCCCCGAACAGATCGAACAGGTGGTCTGGGGCGGCAAACCGGCTAAAAGCACCCAGTTCGGCCCGTTGGGCGCACGCCTGACCCCGCGCGGCTCTTTCGAGGCCTGGATCGAGACCGTGCGCGGCTGCGCCCACGAATGGGAAGATGGGGTGCTGACGCATGCGCGCATGACCCTGGGCGAACTGGCCCGGGTCTCGAACGCCCGCCGTGCCCAGCTTGAAACGACCCGCGCCCAGCTGCTGGCGATGCTGGGCCACGACCTGCGCGACCCGCTGCACTCGATTAACATGGCAGGCATGGTGCTGGAAAAGACCGACGCCGGCGACCGCAGCACGACCCTGGGCAAGCGCATCCAGTCGTCCAGCAACCGCATGCAGCGCATGATCGGCCAGGTGCTGGACATGAGCCGCATCGACCGCGGCCTGGCGCTGGGCGTGACCCTGGAACGGGTCGAGCTGGCGGCGCTGGTCGAGGACATGGTCGAGGAGGCGCAGCTGGCCTACCCGACCATCGTCTACGACCTGCGCATCGACGCGCCCGCCACCGTGATGGCGGACAGCGGCCGCCTCGGCCAGGTGCTGTCCAACCTGCTGAGCAATGCGCGCCACCATGGCGTGCCGAACCAGCCGATCGACATCCGGCTGGGCGTCGAAGGCAGCCAGGCGCTGATCACGGTCGCGAATGCCGGCGCGGCGATCCCTTCCGAGATCGAGTCCGGCCTGTTCAATCCCTTCAAGCGCAGCTCGCTGAACAATCCGCGCAACCGCACCGGCATGGGCCTGGGCCTGTACATCGCCCAGCAGATCGTGCGCGAGCACCAGGGCGAAATCGACTACCGTCACGTGGACGGCGCTGGCAGCGGCCGGGTCGTCTTCACCGTGCGCCTGCCGCTGGCTTAAGCCTCCAGCCCGGCAGCCGCATGTCGCTCATCAAGTTCATCGAGATCATGGCGATCCTGGTAGGCGCGTTCTCGGGCTTCATCGAGGCGCGCCGCAAGCGCATGGACCTGGTCGGCGTGTTCACCGTCGCCTTCATCGCCGCGTTCGGCGGCGGCACCTTGCGCGACATCCTGCTCGACCGGCGCCCGCTGTTCTGGGTCCAGCACGAGGAGTACGCGATCCTGATTTTCGTGCTGGCGATGGTGGCTTCGCCGCTGATGAAGACCCTGCGCCACATCGTGTCCGAGCGCCTGATCGTGATCGCCGACGCGGTCGGCCTGGGGCTGTTCTCAGTGGCCGGCGTGTCGTCCGCGCTGGATGCCCACATGCCGCTCTTCATCGCCTCGATGATGGGGGTGATCACCGGGATCTTCGGCGGCGTCCTGCGCGACATCGTCTGCAACGAAGTGCCGATGGTCTTCCGCGACGGCAAACCCTACGCGATCTGCGCTTTCGTCGGCAACTGGATCTTCCTGCTGATGGGGATGTACGGCTTCCCGCACGACTTCGCGCTATGGTCGAGCGCCCTCTTTATCAGCGGCCTGCGCCTGCTGACCTGGAAGTTCAACGTGCAGGTGGGGCGCTAAGCACCGCTTCACAGCACCGCTTCACAGCACCGCTTCGAGGTGCTCGACCAGGGTCTCGAGCGAGACCGGCTTCGGGAAGAAACGCACCTGGTCCAGGGTCGGACCGACTTCGATCGGATTGGCCGAGATCATGACGGCCGGCAGGCCGGGCTGCAGCGTGCGCAGGCGGCGCAGCAGTTCGTCGCCGTTCATGCCCGGCATCTTGTAGTCGGTGATGACGAGATCGGGCGCGTCGAGCCGGTAGGCTTCGAGCGCCTGTTCGCCGCTGTAGGCCACCGACACGCGGTAGCCCTTGATGGCCAGGTAACGCTCGAAGACATAGCCCACGGCCTCTTCGTCGTCGACCACCAGAATGTGTTTTGACCTTATCTCATCCACGTATCAACCCGGGGATTGCCCCATGTAACATTTCACCAACGAAATGTAACACGGAGCGCGAACACAGGACAAGCAGATTCAGACCGCGTCCGGCCCCGTCTCGCCGGTACGGATACGGATCACCTGCTCGACTTCCTGCACGAAGATCTTGCCGTCGCCGATCTTGCCGGTGCGCGCGGCCTTGATGATGGCGTCCACCACCTGATCGGTCATGTGGTCGTCGACCACCACCTCGATTTTTACCTTTGGCAAAAAATCGACCACATACTCGGCGCCGCGGTACAGCTCCGTATGGCCCTTCTGGCGGCCGAAGCCCTTCACCTCGGTCACGGTCAGGCCGGTGACGTTCACTTCGGCCAGCGCCTCGCGCACCTCGTCCAGCTTGAAGGGTTTGATCACGCAGGTAATCTGTTTCATGGCTCGTTTCTCCTTTCAGGTTCTCTTATTGATCTGGAATCCGGGACAGCTGTTCCATCCACACGGTCGCTTCCGAGTCGCTCGGCGCGCGCCAGTCGCCGCGCGGCGACAGCGAACCGCCGTTGCCGACCTTCGGCCCGTTCGGCACGCAGGAACGCTTGAACTGGCTGGTCTTGAAGAAGCGCCACAGGAAGATGCCCAGGTTCTTCTTGATGGCCGCCAGGCCGTATTCGTTGCGCGCCGGGCTGCCGCCTTCCGGCCACGGACCGGCATTGCGGTCGTGCCAGGCGCAGTATGAGAGGAAGGCAACCTTGGTCGGCGCGAAGCCGTAGCGCAGCGTGTAGTAGAGGTTGAAGTCCTGCAGCTCGTAGGGCCCGATGAAGTCTTCGGTCACCTGGGCCGGCTTGCCCTCCTCTTTGCCCGTGCCGGTCTTGCCCGGTACAAGTTCCGGGCTGATCTCGGTTTCCAGCACCTTGATCAGGACGTCGGAGCCGCTGGCTTTACCGTCTCCCTTGCCGAGCTGCTGGGTATCGGCCACCCAGCGCACCAGGTGCGAGATGAGCGTCTTCGGCACGCTGGCGTTCACGTTGTAGTGCGACATGTGGTCGCCCACGCCATAGGTGCACCAGCCCAGCGCCAGCTCCGACAGGTCGCCGGTGCCGATCACGATCGCGTGGTGGTGGTTCGCCAGCCGGAACAGGTGGCTGGTGCGCTCGCCCGCCTGGACGTTCTCGAAGGTGACGTCGTATTCTTCCTTGCCCTCGGCATAGGGATGGCCGAGATCCTTCAGCATCTGGATGCAGCTCGGGCGGATGTCGATCTCGTGGGCGGTGGCGCCGACCACTTCCATCAGCTCGCGCGCCTGCCTGAGCGTGCGCTCGCTGGTGGCGAAGCCCGGCATCGTGTACGCGAGGATGTTCGCACGCGGCAGGCCGAGGCGGTCCATGGCCTTGGCGCAGACCAGCAGCGCGTGGGTCGAATCGAGCCCGCCCGACACGCCGATCACGACCTTCTGGTGGCCGGAGGACTGCAGGCGCTGCAGCAGCGCCTGGACCTGGATGTTGTAGACCTCGGTGCAGCGCTCGTCGCGCCGTTTGCCGTCCGCCGGCACGTAGGGGAAGCGCTCGATGGTGCGCTTGAGCGGCAGGTCTTTTTCGAGCGGCAGCGCGAGCGCGAAGCGGGTGCTGCGGAAGCGCGCGACTTCATCGGCGTGCCGGCGCACCGACTGCGCAAACGTCGTCGTGTGCATGCGGTCGAGCGACAGGCGTTCGAGGTCGACGTCGGCGAGGATCAGGTGCGAATCCTGCAGGAAGCGCTCGGACTGGGCCAGCAGATCGCCCTTTTCGTAGATCAGCGACTGCCCGTCCCAGGACATGTCGGTGGTCGATTCGCCCAGGCCGGCCGAGGTGTACAGATAGGCCGCCAGGCAGCGCGCCGACTGCTGGCTCACCAGCTGGTGCCGGTAGCCGCTCTTGCCCACCACCACGTTCGAGGCCGACAGATTGACCAGCACCGTGGCCCCGGCCAGGGCCGCGAACGAGGACGGCGGCACCGGCACCCAGACGTCTTCGCAGATCTCGACGTGGAAGCGGAACAGCGGGTTGTTCTCGAGCTCGAAAATCTGTTCCGGACCGAAGTTCACCTCCTGGCCCAGCAGCGTGATCCGGTCCACCGCCGCGTTGTCCGCCGCACTGAACTGCCGGCTTTCGTAAAATTCGCCATAATTGGGCAAATAGCACTTCGGCACCACGCCCAGGATGCGTCCGCCGGCGACCACCACCGCGCAATTGAACAGCACATGGTTCACGCGCAGCGGCGCGCCGACGACCATGGCCAGCGGCAGTTCGCGCGAAGCCTCGACGATCTGCCCCAGGCCGTCGAGCACGGCCTCGAGCAGGGCGCGCTGGTGGAACAGGTCGTCGCAGCTGTAGGCCGACAGGCCCAGTTCCGGGAAGGCGACCAGCACGGCGCCCTGGTCTGCCGCTTCGCGCGCCAGGCGCAGCGTTTCCTGGACGTTGAAGGTCGGGTCGGCCACGCGGCAGCGCGGGCTGGCCACCGCCACCCGCGCGAAATCGTGCGAGTACAGGTTGAAGAATCGCTTATCCATGAGTCAGCTTTTCATTATTCGGAAGTCATCTTGAATTATCGCACGCATATCGCCTCCTCCCTGTCCGAGATCGGCCAAACGGCCTGGGACGGGCTGGTCGGCAAGCAGGACAAAGCCAACCCTTTCCTCTCCTACGCCTTCCTGCACGCCCTGCACGAATCCGGCAGCGCCACGCCGGAGACCGGCTGGCAGCCGCAATTCATCGTGCTCTACGACGGCGATGAGCTGGCGGCCGCCCTGCCGCTCTACGTGAAAGGCCACTCCTACGGCGAATACGTGTTCGACTGGGCCTGGGCCGACGCCTACCAGCGCAACGGCCTCGATTACTACCCGAAGCTGCTGAGCGCGATTCCCTTCACGCCGGTGACCGGGCCGCGGCTGATGGCCGTCGATGCGCGCGCCCGCGCCGCGCTGATCGAGGTGCTGCAGGCCACCCAGGGGGCAAGCGACGTGTCCTCGACCCACATCCTGTTCCCGCCCGACGAGCAGGCCAGGCAGCTGGGCGAAGCCGGCTACCTGCTGCGCAGCGGCGTGCAGTTCCACTGGATGAATGCCGGCTATGCGTCCTTCGACGAATTCCTGGCCACGCTGGAGCAGAAGAAGCGCAAGAATATCCGGGCCGAGCGGCGCAAGGTGCTCGAGGCGGGCGTGACGATGCGCCGCGTCCGGGGCGTCGATGCGCTTGACGAGGACTGGCGCTTCTTCACGCGCTGCTACCGCCACACCTATGCCGAGCACTATTCGAAACCCTACCTGAACCTGGATTTCTTCCGCCGGATCGGGCGCGAGATGCCGGAAAACCTGCTGCTGGTGATCGCCGAACGGGACGGTTCGCCTATCGCCGCCTCGCTGGTGGTGCACGACGAGACCACTTTGTACGGCCGCTACTGGGGCGCGCTGGAGCACGTGCCCTGCCTCCACTTCGAGACCGCCTATTACCAGCCGCTGGAATTCTGCATCGAACAAGGCATCCAGGTGTTCGAGGGCGGCGCCCAGGGCGAGCACAAGATGGCGCGCGGCTTCTTGCCGACCCGGACCTGGTCGGCCCACTGGCTGGCGCATCCCTCGTTCTCGAATGCCGTGGAGACCTTCCTGCAGAGGGAAAGCGGCGGCATCGACGACTATATCGATGAGCTGAACGACCGCAATCCTTTCAAGGGAGGCTAAGAGAGCGCGGCGGTTTGCCGCCCGATGCTAAGCTTTTCCCACAGCCTTGAACGCAGACCGGGAGAACAGCATGAGCAAGACCGTCGGTGATTTCTTCGTCGAACGCCTGTACGAATGGGGGGTCCGCACCATCTTCGGCTACCCCGGCGACGGCATCAACGGCGTGCTCGGCGCCCTCCAGCGCGCCAAGCACAAGATCGAATTCATCCAGGTGCGGCACGAGGAAATGGCGGCCTTCATGGCGTCCGCCCACGCCAAGTTCACGGGCCAGCCCGGCGTCTGCCTGTCGACCGGCGGCCCCGGCGCGGCCCACCTGGTGACCGGCCTCTACGACGCCAAGCTGGACCACATGCCTGTGCTGGCGATCTGCGGCCAGGCCGCGCAGACCGCGCGCGGCGCCCACTACCAGCAGGAAGTCAATCTCGACCGGCTGTTCCAGGACGTGGCCGACTACGTGCACGAAGCCGCCGTGCCCTCGCAGGTCCGGCACCTGCTCGACCGCGCCATGCGCACCGTCCTCGGACGCAACGGCATCGGCGTGCTGGTGCTGCCCAACGACCTGCAGGAAAAGCCCTACGAAGACCCGCCGCGCAAGCACGGCTCGGTGTTCTCCGGCGTCGGCTACAGCAAACCGCGCATCGTGCCGCAGGAGGCCGACCTGCGGCGTGCGGCCGAGGTCCTGAACGCCGGCAAGAAGGTGGCGATCCTGGTCGGCGCCGGCGCCCTGCACGCCACCGACGAGGTCATCGCCGTGGCCGACCGCCTGCAGGCCGGCGCCGCCAAAGCCCTGCTGGGCAAGGCCGCCCTGCCCGACGACCTGCCCTGGGTCACGGGCTCGATCGGCATCCTCGGCACCAAGGCCAGCTGGGACATGATGAGCCACTGCGACACTCTCCTGATGATCGGCACCGGCTTCCCCTACGCCGAGTTCCTGCCCGAAGAGGGAAAAGCGCGCGCGGTGCAGATCGACATCGACCCGACCATGCTCGGCATCCGCTATCCGGCCGAGGTCAACCTGCACGGCGACAGCGCGGAGACCCTGCGCCAGCTGCTGCCGCTGCTGGAACAGAAGACCGGCGACTGGCGGCGCCACATCGAAGGCGAGGTGCGGGACTCGTGGAAGCTGCTCGAAAACCGCGCGCTGCAGCCGGCCAATCCCGTCAATCCGCAGCGCGTGACCTGGGAGCTGTCGCCGATGCTGCCGCCGGACGCCATCGTTACCAGCGATTCCGGCTCCTGCGCCAACTGGTTCGCGCGCGACCTGCGCGTGCAGCGCGGGCAGATGTATTCGCTGTCCGGCGGCCTGGCCTCGATGGGCGCGGCGGTGCCGTATGCGATTGCGGCCAAGTTCGCGCACCCGGGCCGGCCCGTGATCGCGCTGGTCGGCGACGGCGCCATGCAGATGAATAACATGGCCGAGCTGATCACGGTGGCCAAGTACTGGCGCCTGTGGAAGGACCCGCGCTGGATCGTCTGCGTCTTCAACAACCAGGACCTGAACCAGGTGACCTGGGAACAGCGCGTCATGGAAGGCAATCCGAAGTTCGAAGCGACCCAGAAGATCCCGGACGTGCCCTACCATAAGTTCGCGGAGCTGATCGGCCTGAAGGGCATTTACTGCGACAGCGAAGCGGAAGTCGCCACCGCCTGGCGCGAAGCCTTCGCATCGGACCGGCCGGTCGTCCTCGAGTTTAAAACCGACCCCGAGGTACCGCCCCTGCCCTCGCACATCACGCTGGAGCAGGCAAAGTCCTTCATGAGCACCATCGTCAAGGGCGACCCGAAGGAAGGCTCGATGCTGGCCGGGGTGGCGCGGCAGGTGTTGAGCAGTATTCTGCCGAAGGACAAGGACTAGCTGGAGCCCGCGCTTGGCGACACCGTGGACGGCTGCTGCCACGGCGCCGGCTCTTCGCTGCGGGTCGCGTAATCGGCGCCGGACAGCGCGAACAGCAGGGCCAGCGTCACCAGGCCCGCCAGCGCCGTCAGCCGCATCAGCGGATGCCTTGCCCGCAGGCGCATGAACACGATCGCCACCAGCAGCGCTTTGACCGCCGCCACGGCCAGGCCGATCGCGGTATTCATCCAGCCCAGCGGCATCCAGGCCGATCCGGCGCTGAGCGCCAGCAGGGCCAGCAAGGCGAGCCAGGTCAGGACCAGGGGCCGGGTGCGCTGCGCCATGTCAGCTCCCCGCCCTGCCGACCAGGTACAGCAGCGGATACAGGAAGATCCACACCAGGTCGACGAAATGCCAGTACAGGCCGGCCAGTTCGACGTTCTCGCCGGACGCGCCGGCCGGTGTCGGGCGGCGCAGCATCCAGGCCAGCGCCAGGCAGGCGGCGATGCCGATGCTGAGGTGCACGGCGTGCAGCCCCGTCAGCGCGAAGTACAGCAGGAAGAACAGTTCCATGCCCGGCATATCCTGGCGTTGGCCGCCGTGTTCGGGCCGGAAGCCCACGCCGGGGAACAGATGTTCCTGGAACTCGCTGCGGTATTCGAAGCCCTTGATGGCGAGGAAAGCGATGCCCAGCGCCGCCACCGCCAGCAACAGCCGCGCCGCCTGCGGCCGCCGTCCGCCCTGGGCCGCGTGGCCGGCCAGCGCCATCAGGAAGCTGCTGGTCAGGAGCACCGCCGTGTTGAGGGTGCCGAGCAGGAAATCGGTATGCCGGCTGGCGGCCGCGCAGGCCTGCGGGTAATGCACGCGCAGGTAGAGGTAGCCGAACAGCAGCGGGCCGAAGAACAGCAGTTCGCTGGCGATGAACACCCACATGCCGAAGGTACGGGCGAAGTCCTGCTGCTCGCGGCTGGTGAACTGCTCGGCGACCGGGGCGTTCATTGGCTCGAGTAGGCGTAAGGACCGCGCGCCACGGTCGGCGCTTGGGCGAAGTTGTGGACCGGGGGCGGCGAGGCCGTCTGCCATTCCAGGCCGGTGGCTTGCCAGGGGTTGGGCGGCGCCGCGCGGCCGTAGCGCAGCGACCAGGCCAGGTAGCCCAGCGGCAGCAGGTAGCCGACCGCCAGCAGCACCGCGCCGGCCGAGGACAGCACGTGCAGCAGCTGGAATTCCTCTGGGTAGCTGTGGTAGCGGCGCGGCATGCCGGCATAGCCCAGCAGGTATTGCGGGAAGAAGGTCAGGTTGAAGCCGGCGAAGATCACCAGCGCCGCCAGCCTGCCCCAGGCTTCCGAATACATGCGGCCGGTGATCTTCGGCCACCAGAAATGGATGCCGCCCAGGTAGGCCATCACCGAGCCGCCGACCATGATGTAGTGGAAGTGGGCGACCACGAAATAGGTGTCGGACAGGTGAACGTCCAGCGCCAGCGCGGCCAGGAACAGGCCGGTCAGGCCGCCGACCGTGAACAGGCCGACGAAGCCGAGCGCATACAGCATCGGCGCGCCGAAGGTGATGCGGCCCTTGTACAGGGTGGCGGTCCAGTTGAAGACCTTGATCGCCGACGGCACCGCGACCATGAAGGACAGCAACGAGAACACCATGCCGGCGTACACCGACTGGCCGCTGACGAACATGTGGTGGCCCCACACCAGGAAGCCGATCACGCCGATGGCCAGGATCGCATAGGCCATGAAGCGGTAGCCGAACACCGGACGGCGCGCGTAGCACGGGATGATCTCGCTGGCCACGCCCATCGCCGGCAGCACCATGATGTACACCGCCGGGTGCGAGTAGAACCAGAACAGGTGCTGGAACAGCAGCGGATCGCCGCCCAGCGCGGGGTCGAAGATCCCGACCTGGAACAGACGCTCGATCGCCACCAGGATCAGGGTCATCGCCAGCACCGGCGTGGCCAGCACCAGGATCAGCGAGGTCGCGTAGTTGGCCCACACGAACAGCGGCAGCCGGAACCAGCCCATGCCGGGCGCGCGCATGGTGTGCACGGTGACGATGAAGTTCAGGCCGGTCAGGATGGACGAGAAGCCGACCACCAGCACCCCTGTCAGGCACAGCACCACGTGCGAATTCGAGAACATGGTCGAGAACGGGGTGTAGAAGGTCCAGCCGGTGTCGACGCCGCCGGCCAGGAGCGCCCACAGGATGATGGCGCCGCCCGCCATGTACAGGTACCAGCTGGCCAGGTTCAGGCGCGGGAAGGCCAGGTCGCGCGCGCCGATCATCATCGGCATCAGGAAGTTGCCGAGTACCGAGGGAATCGAGGGAATCAGGAACAGCCAGACCATGATCACGCCGTGCGCGGTGAACAGCTTGTTGTAGGTGTCGGCGGTGACCAGGTCGCCCTGCGGCGTGGCCAGCTCGAGCCGGATCAGGGCCGCCGCCACGCCGCCGAGGAAGAAGAACAGCGTGATCGACACCGCGTATAGCAGCGCGATGCGCTTGTGATCCTTCGTGCCCAGCCAGGACCGCAGCGTGAAGCCGGCCGACAGGTAGCTGGCGCCGGGCCGGGTGTCCTTCTCGTCGAGCAGGCTAAGGTCGCTCTGTGGACTGGTCATGTCCGCTCTCCCTGATGTATTCGATGATCGCCAGCAGGTCTTCCTCGCCGATCTGGCCGGCAAAGGAAGGCATGATGGGTTCGTAGCCCGCCACCACGTCCTTGCGCGGCAGGTAGATGGAATCGCGCACGTAGGCCTCGTCGGCGGTCAGCTCGCGGCCGTCCTGCAGGTGCACGCGCCGTCCCAGCAGGTTGGTGAGGTCGGGCGCGTGCACGCTGGCGCCGGCGGCATGGCAGCCGCTGCAGCCATATTGGCGGAACAGCGCGAAGCCGCGCGCCGCCATGCCGGGCTGGCGCGGGCCTTCCGCCAGCCAGCGCGCGTATTCGGCAGGGGGCAGCACGACGATTTTCCCGGTCATCATCGCGTGCTCGGTGCCGCAGAACTCGGCGCAGAACAGCCGGTACTCGCCGGCCTTGCTGGGCGTGAAGCCGATCGCCGTGTAGCGGCCCGGCACGGCATCCTGCTTGATGCGGAAGTCGGGCACGAAGAAGCTGTGGATCACGTCCTGCGAAGTCAGCACCACGCGCACCGGGCGCCCCAGCGGCAGGTGCAGCTGGCCGACCTCGCGCCGGCCGTTGCGGTGCTCGGCCTTCCACATCCACTGCTTGGCCACCACGAAGACCGGCGTGGCGGCGGGATCGGGCCGGTACAGCGAGACATAGTCGACCGCGCCCCAGGCGTACAGGCCGAGAAAGAGCAGCAGCGGGATCACGGTCCAGGCGATCTCGATGCCGCGGCCCTTGGCGCGCGCGCCGCTGCGGTCGGCGTTCGAGCCGGCGCGGTAGCGCACGCTGAAACCGATCATCAACGCCAGCAGGACGATCGCCACCAGCCCGGTGAGCAGCAGCAGGCACAGGGCCAGGCTGTCCAGGCGCGTCGCGGACTCGGCGCCGTCGGCCGGCAACAGGTGAAAGGGAAGCCTCATGCCCTGCCCTCCTTCGATGCGCGCGGTGGCTGCCGGCGCCTTGCGAAGCGCCATGTCGCGGCACCCAGGCCCAGCACCGTCAGCAGCACGCCGGCGCGCGCGGCCGCCATCGCCGCTGCGCTGTGGCGACCCACGGCCGGGTCGTAGTGGGTGCAGAGCAGCAGCAGGCGCTGGCCAAGCGACGGCGCCTCGGCGGCGGCGCTAAGGCCCTTGCCCGCTGCCTGAAGGGCCGTGCGCAGGGCCGCCGGTTCGAAACGCACGCCGGGGAAAAACTGTCGGATGCTGCCGCCGGCGTCCAGCACCACGAAGCCGGCGGCGTGCGCGTACTCGCCGCCGGCCGGGTCGCGCGGCGCGCGGTAGCCCAGCGCGGCTTCGATCCGCGCCAGCGCCGCGGCGTCGCCGGTCAGCAGGCGCAGGTCGGGCGCGCCGCCCGGCAGCAGCGCAGCATAAGCGCGGCGCTTGTCCGCCGCCGCGGCGGCGCCTTCGTCCGGGTCGATCGAGAAGCCGACCAGGCGGTAACTGCCGGCCTGCATGCCGCTCAAGGCCAGCGCCTGCAGCACGCCTTCGAACAGGGTGCTGCACAGGTTCGGACAGCGGTAGTAGCCCGGCACCAGCACCACCGGCGCGGTGCCGAACAGCGCGCCCAGGCGCAGCGGCGCGCCGCGCTCGTCGCGGAGCACGGCATCCAGCGGCAGGCGCGCACCGATCGCGGGCGCGAAGCTTGCCGCGGGTTGCGGCGGCAGGCGCAGAACCTGGGCCTGCGCCTCTATCGGCGCCTGGCACAGCAGCAGGCAGCACAGGATGGCCGGTATCCGCATCATGGCTTGCGCTCCTTTTGCGCGCTCTGCACCCGCTGTGCTTCCAGGCGCATCGCCTCCTCCAGCGGAATATGGGCGATGCCGGCGCCGCGGTCGACCCAGCCGTAGCCGTTCAGGCGCGCTTCCTTTTCGGCGAAATAGGCGGCGCGCTCGTCCTGCGGCGCCGGCTGCAAACGCGGCGCCGGGATCGCTTGCGGCGGCGGCGCCGTGTTCGCGGCCGGTCCGAGCCGGTGCAGCAGCCACCACGAACCGCCGACGGCGAACACGATGCCGCCAAGGATGGCCAGCGCGCCGCGCCGGATCGCCCGCACGTGGATGCCGTCTTCGTCAGGCCCGGACATGGACGGCCTCTGTTGACGTGTGCACCGAGGGCAGCACCAGCCACCAGCAATCCAGCAGGTGGGCCGCCAGCAGCAGCGCCGCCAGTACGCCCATCAGGCGCGGCGCCTGCTTGGCGTGGCGCGACAGCAGGATGGCGATGGGGCCGGCGCCGTGCAGGGCCAGCAGGCCCCAGGCGACCGCATGCCAGCCGGGCGTGTCGCGCCGCAGGTACCAGGCGATCTCGCGCGGCAGGTCGGCCGCCCAGATGATCAGGAACTGCACGTAGGCCAGGTAGGCCCAGGTCATCACGTACATCATCAGCAGGTTGCCGAGGTCGGGCAGCACTTTGCGCGCGGCGTCGCGGTCGATCAGCAGCACCGCCAGCGCCAGCCCGGTCAGCATCTGGCCGGTGCCGGTCAGCCAGCCGAATACGCTCGAATACCAGGCCGGCTGCAGCGACATGATCCAGTCGATCGAGGCCAGGCCGCTGGAAAAGCCGTAGACCAGCAGGCAGGCGGCGGCGCGGCCGGCCGAGCGGCGGCGCGCGCGGGTCTCGATCCAGGCCAGGGCAGTCCACAGCAGCAAATAGACCACGCTGCGGACGATGAAGGCGCCGGGCGCCAGCCACCAGCGGCGGAAGGCGGTGGCCGGTTCCAGGCCCTGCCCGTCCGCCCACGGGTAAAGCAGGTGCATGCCCGCCAGCACCGGCAGGAATAGCAGGCAGGCCAACGGCAGCCAGCGCGCGGCGCGCAGCAGCGGCCCGCGGACCGCTTCGCCCCAGGCGCCGCCGGTCAGCTGGTGCAGCCAGACGTTGGCCAGGCCGCCCAGCAGCGCGCCGGTGGCAAACCACCACACCGCCAGGTAGGCGCCCAGCAGCGCGCGGGCGTCGTGGCGCCAGACCAGCCAGGCCAGCACGGCGAGCACGCAGGCCGCGCCGGCCAGCACGGTCCTGCGAGGCATCGGACGGAGCATGGCGCGGTTCATGGCGCGGCTCCCGGCTCTGCCTGCAATCGCGCCTGCAGCGCCGGCGGCAGGCTGTCCGCCTGCGCGTGCTGGCTGCGCTGCAGGGCGCGGATGAAGGCGACGATGGCCCAGCGATCGGCCGGTTCGACGCGGTCGGCGTAGGGCACCATCACGCCATAGCCCTGGCTGATGACGTCGTAGAGGTGGCGGTCGGGCGCATTGCGCAGCCGGTCCTGGTGATAGCTCGGCGGCGCCGGGAAGCCACGCCGCACGACTAGCCCGTCGCCGTCGCCCACCGGGCTGTGGCAGGGCATGCAGTAGATCATGTAGCGTTCGCGTCCCCGCTCCAGCAGGCGCTGGTCGACCGGGTAGGGATTGGTCTGCGGCTGCTCGGCCGCGATGTCGGCGCCGACCGCCGCCGTGCCCAGGCGTCCGCCCGAGCTGTCGGCGAAACCGCCGCGTGCGCGCGCCTGGGTGCCGGGCGGCGGCGGGCGGGCGCTGGCGCCATCCGCGAACAGGCTGCTGGCGGCAAAGGGTTTATAGCGCGGCTGGTCGTACATGTCCTGCCTGGCGCGCTCGCAGCCGGCTAGCAGGCCGAGCGCCAGGACGAGAAGGAAAAAGCGCTTCATGCCGGCACCTCGCGCAGCAGCATGGGCTGCAATTCTTCGAGCAGCGTGCGCGCCGGTCCGGGCGCGAACACCGGATCGCGCGCCGGCAGGCAGAGAAAGAATCGGTTGCGGCTGGCCAGCTCGAATTCCTCGACCTCGAACAGCGGGTGGTACAGGCGCGGCAGGCCGTTCTGGATCAGCATGACCAGCACCGCGGCGACGGCGGCGCCGAGGATGGTGATTTCGAAGGTGGCCGGGATGAACGCCGGCCAGCTGTGCAGCGGCCGCCCGCCGACGTTGATCGGGTAGTCGACCACCGCCGCGTACCACTGCAGGAAGTAGGTGCCGGCGCCGCCCAGCAGTCCGCCGATCAGGGTCGCCGGCGCGATCCAGTCGCGCTTCCTGCCGAGCGCCTCGTCCAGGCCCTCGATAGCGAACGGGCTGTAGGCCTCGGCATGGGTGTAGCCGTGTTCGCGCGCCTGCTTGGCGGCCGCGCACAGGGCCTCGGCGCTGGGGAGTTCGGCCAGCAGGCCGTAGATGGCCGGCTTCATGCCTTTCCTTTCGCGCTGTCGCGCACCAGTTCGCGCATCTCGGCCATCGAGATCAATGGCAGGAAGCGCACGAACAGCAGGAACAGCCAGACGAAGAAGGCAATCGACCCGAACAGCGTGATCCAGTCCCAGCGCGTCGGGTAGTACATGCCCCAGGCCGAGGGAAGAAAATCCCGGTGCAGCGAGGAGACCACGATCAGGAAGCGCTCCATCCACATGCCGGCGTTGATGACGAGGCTCAGCAGGAACAGCGCCAGCACGCTGTGGCGCAGGCGGCGCCACCACAGCAGCTGCGGCACGAGGATATTACAGGCCAGCATGCTCCAGTAGACCGGCGCGTAGGGCCCGGTCCAGCGGTTGACCGTCATGTAGGTCTCGTACTGGTCGCCGCTGTAGAAGGCGGTGAAGATCTCGGACAGATAGCCGTAGCCGACCATCCAGCTGGTGGCGAGCAGCACCTTGGCGGCGTTCGCAAGGTGCTTGCCGGTGATGAAATCCTGCAGGCCGAAGGCGGCGCGCAGCGGAATCGCCAGGGTCAGCACCATCGCGAAGCCGGAGAACAGCGCGCCCGCCACGAAATAGGGCGGGAAGATCGTCGAGTGGTAGCCGGGCGTGTTCCCGACCGCGAAGTCGAGCGAAACGATGGTGTGCACCGACACGACCAGCGGCGTCGCCAGCCCGGCCAGCAGCAGGTAGGCGCGTTCGAAGCGGGCCCAGTGGCGGGCCTCGCCGCGCCAGCCCAGCGCCAGCAGGCCATATACGACCTGGGCCCCGCGCCGGCCGCGCATACCGGCGCGGTCGCGCAGCGTAGCCAGGTCGGGAATCAGGCCGACATACCAGAACAGCAGCGATACCGACAGGTAGGTGGCGATCGCGAAGAAGTCCCAGACCAGCGGGCTGCGCCACTGCGGCCAGACGTTCATCACGTTCGGGTACGGCACCAGCCAGTAGAAGAACCAGGGCCGGCCCAGGTGCAGGATCGGGAAAATGCCGGCGATGCTGGCCGCGAACAGGGTCATCGCCTCGGCGAAGCGGTTGATCGAGGTGCGCCATTTCTGGCGCAGCAGGAGCAGCACGGCGGAGATGAAGGTACCGGCATGGCCGATCCCGATCCACCACACGAAGTTGCCGATCGCGAAACCCCAGGCCACCGGGATGTCCACGCCCCAGATGCCGATGCCCTTCACCAGCAGCCAGCTGACCGCCGCCAGCAGCGCCAGCACGCCGCCGCTGGCGACTAGGAAAGCGGTCCACCACTTCCAGCCGAAATGCCCGGACAGCACGATGCCGGCGATCTTGTCGCTGACGTCGGCATAGCCCCAGCCGGCGCGCAGGACGTCCGTGTCCTTCGAACGCGGCGAATCGGCTTGCGAGGACGAGGGCGCGCTCATTCCAGCTCCGGATCGGGATTGACCAGACGCGTCGTGTAGCTGGTGCGCGGCCGGGTGTTCAGCTCTTCGAGCAGCACGTAGTCGAAAGGCGAGGCCTTGGCCGCGACCACGTCGCTGCGCGGGTCGTTCAAGTCGCCGAAGCGGATCGCGGTGGTCGGACAGGCGGCCTGGCAGGCCGTCACCATCTCGCCGTCGGCGATGCGCCGGCCCTGCTTTTCGGCGTCGATGCGTGCGCGCGTGATGCGCTGCAGGCAGTAGCTGCATTTCTCCATCACGCCGCGCCGGCGCACCGTCACTTCCGGGTTCTGCAGCGCCTTCAGGCTCTCCAGCTTCTGGTTCGAGTATTGCAGGAAGTTGAAGCGCCGGACTTTATAGGGGCAGTTGTTCGAGCAGAAGCGCGTGCCGATGCAGCGGTTGTAGACCTGCACGTTCAGGCCTTCGTCGTCGTGCACGGTGGCGCCGACCGGACAGACTTCTTCGCAGGGTGCGTGCTCGCAGTGCATGCAGGGCACCGGCTGGAACAGCGTGCGCTCTGCAGCGCGGTAGCGGTCGACGCGGATCCAGTGCATGCTGCGGCCGCGCATCACCTCTTCCTTGCCGACCACCGGGATGTTGTTCTCGGCCTGGCAGGCGACGGTGCAGGACGCGCAGCCGATGCAGGCGTTCAGGTCGATCGCCATGCCCCATTTGTACTCGTCGTAGCGGTATTCCGGGTAGAGCGAGGTCTTGCCGCCCTCTTTCTCTTCGGGTTTCTTCGGCGCTGCCTTCGCGCCGGCCTGGGCCACCTTGACCGGATCGCGCCCGTGCATGTCGACTTCGCGCTGGCGCAGCGCCAGTTCGTGGCGCCGTCCGGTGCGCGTCATTTGCAGCGGCGGGGACAGGTCCTGCGCGGCTGCCGGGCGCAGGCGGTAGGCGTTGAAACCGATCCCGTTGCCGACCGAGCCGGCGCCGTCCCGGCCGTAGCCGAGCGGCAGGGTAACCGCGCCCTCGGCCTGCTCGGCCAGCACCAGCACCGGCGCCTCGATGCTGCGGCCATCCACTTCCAGGCGGACCACGTCGCCCTCGTTCAGGCCGGCGCGCCTGGCGGTGGCCGGGCCGACCAGGGCCGCGTTGTCCCAGGTGAGCGATGTCAGGGGCCGCGGCAATTCCTGCAGCCAGGCGTTGTTGCAGAACTCGCCGCCATCGACGGCCGGATCGGGTGCGAACCTGGCCACCAGCGGCACCGCCGCCAGGGCAGGCATCGCAATCGGCGGCACGGTGCGCACCGTTACCGGCCGGGCCGCGCTGTCCGGCACCAAGCCGCGCCGCAGCGTCTCGCGCCAGGCATCCTCGAAGCGGCCCGGCAGCGCGTCCTGCCAGGCCGTGCGCACTAGCGCGTGGCCGTCGCGGCTGCCCTCACCCAGCGCGATCGCCAGCAGCGCATGCGCCGAGCGTCCGCCGTACAGCGGCGCGATCATCGGCTGCACGATGCTGGCCGTGCCCTCATGGGATCGGGCGTCGCTCCAGGCTTCGTAGCAGTGCGCGAGCGGCAGGTGCCAGCCGGCTTCGCGCGCGGTCTCGTCGCGGTACAGGCCGAGGTGGACGCTGAGCGGGACCCGGCGCAGGGCCTGGGCAAAGCCGAGCGCCGGCAGCGCGGCGTAGACCGGGTTCGTGTCCAGCATCAGGAGGGTGTCGACGCGGCCGGCCTGCATGTCCGCCGCCAGCGTCGACAGCGCCGCCGCGTGGCCGGGCGCGCCTGCTGCCACCGGCTCGATATATATGACGCCTGCATCCTGGGCGCCGAGGCGCTGGTTGAGCAGGTGGACCAGGGCGCGGCTGGCTGGACTCAGGGTCGGACCCGCCACCACCAGCGCCCGGCCGCGCGCGTCCTTCAAGGCCTTGGCCACCGCGACTTCCCAGCGCCCGCCGGCGGCGTCCGGCGCCGCCGTAGCGCCGGGCGCCGCCCCCAGCATCCCGGCGATGCGCCACAAGGCCGCTTCGATCTCGTGCGGCGCGCGCGCCAGGCGCTCGTCGGCGTAGGCGCCGGTCAGGGTCGGCGTCGATTCGAGCGCGTACAGGCGGTTGGCGGCGGCATTGGCGCCCAGACGGCGCGGCGCCGTGAAGCTGCGCGCGTGCGCCAGATGGCCACCCTGCCCGCCTTCGGCGCCGAACAGGTCGGCGTCCAGGGTCAGCAGCACGCTGACGCGGTCGAGCCGGTACAGCGCATCCAGCGGCCGCCCGAAGGCCAGCGTGGACGCGGCTGCGGCGCCGTCGTCGTGCAGCGGATCCCAGGCATGCCAGCGCACGGCCGGGTACTTGCCCTGCAGCGCGGCCAGCTGGGCCGCCAGCGTCGGCGAGGTGACGGTGCCGGTGAAAATGCGCAGGCCGGCGCCGCCGTCGCGCGCGAAATGCGGGCGGCGCGCTTCCAGGGCCGCCTCGAAGGCCGCCCAGGTCGACAGTTCGCTTTGCCGCTCCACCATCTGCTGCACCGTCTGCGAACGGTCCGGGTCCCACATCTGCAGGATCGAGGCCTGGGTGAAGGCGTCGGTGCTGCCGAGCGAGACCGGATGCTCGGGATTGCCCTCGACCTTGGTCGGGCGGCCCATATTCGTTTCGACCAGCACGCCGTGCGCATACCCGCGCCGCACGAAGGCGCTGGCGTAGAACAGCGGCAGTCCGGGCGCCTCCTGCTCCGGCATGTGCACATAGGGCACGATGGTTTCCGCCGGCGGCCCGCTGCAGCCCGCCCCGGCCAGCGCGGCGGAAGCGGCCATCAGCTTCAGGAAGCGGCGCCTGGACGGCTCGTCATGGGCCTGATGCGGCGCCTGGATCGGAATGATGGGGTGGCCGTGGCGTGTCATCGGTGGCAGGTCGAACAGTTGGTGAGCGCATTGGCGCTGCGCAGTTTGTAGAGCCGGGCCAGTTGGCGCACTTCCTCGGGACTCAGGGGCCGCTGCGGCGCCATCGACAGCACCTTGCTGAGCGGCCGGATATGCTGGGGCGCGTTGCGGTGGCAATTCAGGCACCACTGCATCTCGAGCGAGGCGGTGCGCCAGGTCAGCGGCATCTGGTCGACGCGGCCGTGGCACTCGACGCAGGCGACGCCCTTGTTGACGTGGATGTCGTGCTCGAAATAGACGAAGTCCGGCAAGTCGTGCACGCGCGTCCACTGGATCGGACGGCCAGTACGCGCGCTCTCATGCAGCGGCGCCAGGGCGGACGAATCGAGGAAGAGCTGGGAGTGGCAGCTGAGGCAGATCGAGGTCGAAGGCAGGCCGGCGAACCCGGATTTCTCGACCGAGGTATGGCAGTAGCGGCAGTCGATGCCGTCGTCGCCGACATGGTGCTTGTGGCTGAAGGGGATCGGCTGCGCGACCGGCTCGAACACGCCGTAGCGCGGCGTCATGCCCCAGCGCACCGCCGCAACCGCCGCCACGACGAGGCCGAGCATGGCCAGCAACGCCAGTTTGACGACGAGGACAGCTGGCTTCGAGAATGGCGCGGCCATTGCGGTTCGGATCGGCCCGGAAAAGGATTGGTATGGTTGTACTTGTTCTTTTAACTACTCCGATAAGTATAGGCGTGTGCGCGCCGCGGGCTCGCACGGTTGATGTGCAAGGGAATATGGCTCAGGCGGATGCCCGTGCCTGGCGGTCCTGGGCGAGCAGCGCCAGCGCTCCCGGTATCGAGGGAGCCGGCAGGACGTAGCGCCCGTAGGGCACGCCGCGGATCGGCGCCAGGTCGCGGTCGCGCACGAAGCCGATCGCCTCATACATGCGCAGCGCCGAGGCCATCACCGGACTCGTATGCAGGCCGACGGCAGGCGCGCCGGCTTCAAGAGCATGACGCAGGCAGCCCGCCACCAGCGCCCGTCCGGCGCCCTGCCCGCGCCGCTGAGGGTCCACCACCAGCATGCGGATCACCGACCATTCCATCGGAAAGAAAGCCGCCCGCGGCCGGCCCGGGCCGACATGTGCGACCGCGCCCACGATCACACCATCCTGCTCGGCCACCAGCACATCCGCGTCCTTCGCAAGATCGGCCATCCTGCCGATGCCCTCGATGAAGCCGGGCCAGTCTTCGTAATCCTCCGCATACTGCGCGAAGGCCGCACGCGCCACCGCGTTGACGGCCTCGCGGTCACGCGGCGCATAGCGACGCACCAGCACGCTCACGCCGCCCGCCCGATATCGCCCTTTTCCCACCACAGCGACGGGTTGTTGTCGGCCAGGTCGCGCAGCAGTTCCCACACCACCTTCACGCGGCGCAGGCGGTAGAGGTCGGTCGGCGCGGCCAGCCAGAACGAGCGCTCGGCGTAGAAGCCGGGCAGCACCGGCACCAGGCGGCCGTCGTCCGGGATCGCGTAGGGCGGCGCCATCATCAGGCCCATGCCCAGCGCCGCCGCCTCGACCTGGGCGCCCATGCCGAGCGAGCAGAAACGCCGGCGCGGCGTGAAGCCGAGCTCGTTCAGGTAGGACAGTTCGCGGCTGGCCAGGCGGTCCTGCACGTAGTCGACGAAGTCGTGGCGTTCGAGGTCGGCGTGGCTACGGATCGGCGGATGGCGCGCCAAGTAGCCCGGCGATCCGTAGAGATAGAAGCGGAAGGACGCCAGGCGCGTGACCACGTAGCGGCCGGTGGCGGGCGGATCCAGCATCACGCCCAGGTCGGCCTCGCGGTTGGCCAGGTTGGCGAAGCGCGCCAGCGACAGCATCTCGATCGACAGGTCGGGGTGGGTGTCGAGCAGCTTGACCAGCAGCGGCGCCACCACGCGCACGCCGAACACGTCCGGCACGCCGAGCCGCACCACGCCCTGGGCGCCTACTTCGGTGCCGCCCAGCTGCTCGATCGCGGCCAGCGAGGCGCCTTCCATCGCTTCCGCATGCGGCAGCAGCGCGTGGCCCATTTCCGTCAGCTCGTAGCCTTCGCGCGAGCGGTCGAACAGGGTGGTGCCGAGCTGGGCCTCGAGGCGGTCGATACGCCGCGCCACGGTCGTGTGCTCGACTTCCAGCCGCCGCGAGGCCCCCGACAGGGTGCCGGCGCGCGCCAGTTCGAGGAAGAAACGCAGGTCGGTCCACTCCGGCAGGGTATTCATATGGTGATTGTCTGATATCAACAACAGTTATTGTGCACCAGTGAACATTCAGCCGCCAGAAGTTTCCTCGACTCAGCGTTGGGCGCACGCCTCAGCAGAGTGAAAACGGCCCTGCCCCGGCACACATATGCACGCCCAGGCAGCTTGCCTGTGCATTTTTGCACACCCTGTGAGCGCGTTGTTATCTATTCAACCAGTCTTGAGCGATGCACACTCCTCAGCGTGCGAAAACCTGAACGCATGCCGCTATCAAAAAAATCATTAGGAGACATACGATGCGTCTTACCGAAAAGAAAATGCTGCTGAACCGTTCCGCCATCTCCACCGCCGTGCTGCTGGCGATCTACGGAGGCGGTATCGGGGTAGCCCATGCCCAGGAAGGCGCGGACAACGGCGCCACTGCCGCTGCGCCCGCCGCCGCACAAGGCGCGACCGCCGTGCCTGAAAACACCAACCAGGTGATCGTGACCGCACGCCGCCGCGCCGAGCTGATCCAGGACGTGCCGGGCGCCGTCACCGCGATCTCCGGCGCCGAGCTGGAAAAGAGCGCGATCCCCGACATCACCGCCCTCACCGACACCGTCCCGAACACCACCCTGAAAGCCTCGCGCGGCACCAATACCACGCTGACCGCCTTCATCCGCGGCATCGGCCAGCAGGACCCGGTGGCCGGCTACGAGCAGGGCGTCGGCATCTACCTGGACGACGTCTACCTGGCCCGCCCGCAAGGCGCGCTGACCGACATCTACGACCTCGAGCGCATCGAAGTGCTGCGCGGCCCGCAGGGCACGCTGTACGGCCGCAACACCATCGGCGGCGCGGTCAAGTACGTGACCCGCAAGCTGGCGCCGAAGCCGACCCTGGACGCCAAAGTCACCTTCGGCAACTACGGCGAGAAGGACCTGGTGGTCAAGGGCAGCATGCCGATCAGCGACATCCTGCGCATCGGCGCGACCGTCGGCACCTTCAACCGCGACGGCTTCGGCCACAACATCATCAACGGCCGCCAGAACTACAACAAGGACGTGACGGCCGGCCGCATCAGCCTCGAACTGACCCCGAACAGCGACCTGTTCATCCGCTTCGCCACCGACAAGACCGTCGACGATTCCGAAGCGCGCCAGGGCCAGCGCCTGACCGCCGGTCCGGCCCCGGCCAGCATCCAGCCGGCGTCCGGCACCTACGACACCCGCGCCAACCTGTACCGCGTGCTGGGCCACGACCAGAAGGTCACCACCGAAGGCAGCTCGCTGCTGGCCGAGTACACCATCGACCCGACCCTGTCGGTGAAGTCGATCACCGCCTACCGCAAGTCGAAGTCCTATGCGCCGATCGACTTCGATTCGCTCGAAGTGCCGCTGTGGGAAGCGCCGTCCTTCTACAAGGACAACCAGACCAGCCAGGAATTCCAGCTGACCTACACCGGCCAGAAGGTGCAGGGCGTGGCCGGCCTGTTCTACATGAAGACGAATGCGTACAACGACTTCGACGTGCTGTACAACGCCGCCGGCGGCCTGTCGCTGCTGACCCACGACGACATCGACTCCAAGACCTGGGCCGCCTACGCCGACGCCAGCTACAACGTGACCGACGCCCTCAGCGTGACCGTGGGCGGCCGCTACACCGAAGACGAGCGCCGCGCCGAGATCTTCAAGCAGACCTACCTGGGCCTGAACAGCTCCCCGCGCCTGGGCAATGCGTCCGCCGTCGCCTTCGGCGCGCCGAACACCAACCTCGGCAAGGATGCGCTGCAGCGCACCGACAAGAAGTTCACGCCGAAGCTCGGCTTCGGCTACAAGCTGACCCCTGAGCACAACCTGTACACCACCTGGTCGAAGGGCTTCAAGGGCGGCATGTTCGACCCGCGCATGGACCTGGCCGCAACCGGCGGTCCTAACTCGGTGGTTTCGCTGGCCAAGCGCAAGGGCGTCGAGCCGGAAGAAGTCAGCAGCGTCGAGCTGGGCGTGAAGTCGTCGATGAACGGCGGCCGCCTGCAGACCAATGCCGCGGTCTTCTACACCGACTACAAGAACGTGCAGATCCCGGGTTCGATCCCTACTTTTGACGCCGCCGGCAACGTGAACGGCTTCGCCGGCTCGCTGACCAACGCCGGCAAGGCCAAGATCAAGGGCCTGGAACTGGAAGCGGTCGCCTACGTGACCAACCAGCTCAGCGTGAACGCGATGTACAGCTACATCGACGCCAAGTACAACGAGTGGATGGTGGCGAACGGCGCCAACCTGGTGAACATCGCCGGCAGCACCGAGTTCCAGAACACGCCGCGCAACTCGGCCAACCTTGCCGTCAACTACGAATGGCCGATGGCAGTGATGGGCCGCTCGGGTTCCTTCAGCCTGTCGAACAGCGTCTCGTACAAGAGCAAGGTGTACCAGACCGAGATCGCCCGCCCGACCGGCGTCGCCAGCCTGGACGCCACCATTCCCGGCAACCTGGCCCTGGCCCAGGACGGCTATGCGCTGTGGGATGCGGGCCTGGTCTGGACCAGCGCCGACCGCAAGATCCAGGTCGGCCTGCACGGCCGTAACCTGACGGACAAGCGCTACAAGACTGCCGGCTACAACTTCTCCGGCTTCTTCAACACCGTCACCGCGTTCTACGGCGACCCGCGCACCGTGCGCGGCACCATCAACGTGAAGTTCTGATCCGCCCCCGTAAGACGGCCACAGGGGCGTCCTGCGGGACGCCCTCTTTTTAAGATCATAACGGGGTCCAATGTCCAACTACACTGAAATCAGCTTCACGAGCGATGACGGTCTGCGCCTGTATACGCGCGATTACCCCGCCACCTCGGGGCCCGCGCGCCTGCCCGTGATCTGCATCCACGGCCTGACCCGCAACTCGGCCGACTTCGACGAACTGGCGCCCTTGATCGCGGCCTTGTCGCGGCGCGTGCTGGCGGTCGACGTGCGCGGACGCGGACAGTCGCAGCGCGACCCCAGGCACGAAAACTACAACCCGGTCGTGTATGCCGGCGACGTCGCCAAGCTGATGCACGAACTGGGCATCGCCCGCGCCGTCTTCGTCGGCACCTCGATGGGCGGCCTGATCACGATGACGCTGGCGGCCCAGCACAGCGACATGGTCGCCGCCGCCGTCCTCAACGACATCGGCCCGGTGCTGTCCGAGAAAGGCCTGGCGCGCATCGCCGGTTATGCCGGCAAGGCGGTCGCCCTGGGCAGCTGGGATGACGCCGCCAACTTCATCAAGGACATCAACCAGTGCGCCTTCCCCGACAACTCGGACGCCGAGTGGGGCAAGTGGGCGCGCCGCGCGTTCGAGCAGATCGAGCCTGGCCGGCTGGCGCCGCGCTACGATCCGAACATTGCCATCGCCCTGCAAACCGGTAAACTCCGTCCGACGTCGCTGGCGGCCCGCATGGCCTTCCGCCGGCTGGCGAAGAAGCGCCCGGTGCTGCTGGTGCGCGGCGAGCTGTCCGACCTGCTGGAAGCGCGCCAGGCCGATTGGATGCGCCGCGCCGCACCCGGCATGCAGTACGTCGAGGTGCCGAACGTCGGCCATGCGCCGATGCTGACCGAACCCGCCGCACTGGAGGCGATCGCGCACTTCCTGGCGACCGTGCCCTGAACAGAACACAGTAAGAGAAACGAGGAGACCACATGAAGATCATCAAACCCGTTCCAGCCGCCCTGCTCGCGGCCTTCATCGCCACCGCCGGCAGCAGCGCTCTGGCAGCGCCGGACCTGAAGGTCGCCCTCATCGCCGGCAAGACCGGCGCCCTGGAAGCCTATGCCAAGGAAACCGAGACCGGCTTCATGATGGGCCTCGAATACCTGACCGGCGGGAAGATGGAAATCAACGGCCGCAAGATCAAGGTGATCGTCAAGGACGACCAGGGCAAGCCGGACCTCGGCCGCACCCTGCTGGCCGAAGCCTACGGCGACGACAAGGTCGACATCGCGGTCGGCACGACGTCTTCCGGCTCGGCGCTGGCGATGCTGCCGGTGGCGAAGGAATACAAGAAAGTGCTGATCGTCGAGCCGGCGGTGGCCGACGAGATCACCGGCGCCAAGTGGAACAAGTACATCTTCCGCACCGCGCGCAACTCGATGCAGGACGCGCTGGCCGCCGCGTCGACGCTGAAGAGCGGCAGCGTGGCCTTCCTGGCCCAGGACTATGCCTTCGGCCGCGACGCCGTCAAGGCCGGCAAGGAAGCCCTCGCCGCCACCGGCAGCAAAGCCAAAGTGGTCCACGAGGAATACGCGCCGGCCACCTCTACCGACTTCACCGCGCCGACCCAGCGCATCTTCGACGCCCTCAAGGACAAGCCGCAGCCGCGCGTGCTGGCCATCGTCTGGGCCGGGCCGAACCCGCTGAACAAGATCGCCGACATGAAGCCGGAGCGCTACGGCATCACCCTGGCCCCGGGCGGCAACATCCTGCCGGTGATGAAGACCTGGAAGGCCTACGCCGGCACCGAAGGCACGATCTTCTATTACTACGGTTTCCCGAAGAACAAGATGAACGACTGGCTGGTGGCGGAGCACACCAAGCGCTTCAAGGCGCCGCCGGACATGTTCACCGCGGGCGGCATGGCGGCGGCCGGCGCCGTGGTCGCGGCGCTGACCAAGGTGCCGAACGCGAACGGCGACCAGCTGGCGGCGGCGATGGAAGGCATGTCCTTCGAGACCCCGAAAGGCACGATGAGCTTCCGCAAGGAAGACCACCAGGCCCTGCAGCCGATGTACCACTTCCGCATCAAGAAGGACCAGAAGAACGAGTGGGATCTGCTGGACCTGGTGCGCGAAATCCCGGCCTCGGAACTGCCGCTGCCGGTCAAGAACAAGCGCTGAGATGAATACGCAACAGAAGGCGTCCCTCTCCACCCGCGACCTGACGATCCGCTTCGGCGGCCACGTCGCGGTCAACGCGGTGACGGCCGACTTTTATCCGGGCACCCTGACCGTGATCGTCGGCCCCAACGGCGCCGGCAAGACCACCTACTTCAACCTGGTCTCGGGCCAGCTGGCGGCGACTTCCGGCAGCGTGCACCTGGCGGGCCGCGACGTCACGAAGCTGGGGCCCGCGCACCGCACGCGCCTGGGCGTGGGCCGCGCCTTCCAGCTCACGAACCTGTTCCCGCACCTGACGGTGCTGGAGAACGTGCGCCTGGCGGTGCAGAGCCGCGCCGGCATCGGCCTGAACATGTTCTCGGTGTGGTTCGGCCACAAGGCCGTCATCGAACGCGCCGAGCACTATCTGGAGCGGGTTTCGATGATCGCCAAACGCGATCTTCTGGTCGGCACCCTGCCCCACGGCGACCAGCGCAAGCTCGAGGTGGCGATCCTGCTGGCCCTCGAACCCGAGATCCTGATGTTCGACGAACCCACGGCCGGCATGAGCGTGGACGAGGTGCCGGTGGTGCTCGACCTGATCCACCAGGTCAAGGCGGAGCGCAACAAGACCGTGCTGCTGGTCGAGCACAAGATGGACGTGGTGCGCTCGCTGGCCGATCGCATCATCGTGCTGCACAACGGCACCCTGGTCGCGGACGGCGAGCCGCGCGAAGTCATGCAATCGAAAATCGTACAGGAAGCCTATCTTGGAACTCCAGAAGTTGCCTAACCCGATGCCTGAGCTGACAGGTGAGCCCATTTTGACGCTGTCGGGCGTGCACACCCACATCGGCCAGTACCACATCCTGCAGGGCGTCGACTTGACCGTGCCGCGCGGCGGCCTGGCGGTCCTGCTGGGCCGCAACGGCGCCGGCAAGACCACGACCCTGCGCACCATCATGGGCCTGTGGAAGGCCAGCGCCGGCAGCATCGTGTTCGACGGCCGCGACATCACGAAGCTGTCCACGCCCGACATCGCACGCGCCGGCATCGCCTACGTCCCGGAAAGCATGGCCGTGTTCTCGGAGCTGACGGTGCGCGAAAACCTGTACCTGGCGGCGCGCAACGGCCCGCTGGACCAGGCGCGCGTCGACTGGATCTGCGGCTTCTTTCCGGCACTGAAGAAATTCTGGAATTACCCGGCCGGGAACCTGTCGGGCGGCCAGAAGCAGATGGTGGCGATCGCCCGTGCGATCGTCGAGCCGCGCAAGCTGCTGCTGGTCGACGAGCCGACCAAGGGCCTGGCGCCCGCCATCGTGCAAAGCCTGATGATGGCCTTCCGCGAACTGAAGGACACCAACACCACCATTCTGCTGGTCGAGCAGAACTTCAATTTCGTGAAGACCCTCGGCGATACGGTCGGCGTGATGGACGACGGCCGCGTGGCCCACGCCGGCCTGATGCACGACCTGGTCAACGACGACGCCCTGCAGCAGCGCCTGCTCGGCCTTTCCCTGGATTCGCACCAATGAGGCACCCATGAGCGCCACGCTTCCTATCACGCAGCCATCAGCGGATACCGCGCTGCCGGCTGCCAAACGCGATCTCGCGCCGCTGCTGCTGGTACCGGCCCTCGCGCTGGCCGTGCTGCCCTTCGTCTCGCTGCCGACCTGGGTCACCTTGACCGTCGCCGGCCTGGCGATGGGCATGATGATCTTCATTATGGCCAGCGGCCTGACGCTGGTGTTCGGCCTGATGAGCGTGCTGAACTTCGGCCACGGCGCCTTCGTCTCGGTCGGGGCGTTTTCTGCCACGATGGTGCTGCTGCCGATGCGGAACTGGCTCGAAGCCGATTCACTCGCAGCTAACCTCGGCGTGCTGGGACTGGCCGTGCTGGTGGCGATGCTGGTCACGGCGCTGATCGGCTGGGCCTTCGAGCGCATCGTCATCATGCCGGTCTATGGCCAGCACCTGAAACAGATCCTGATTACCATGGGCGGCATGATCGTGTCCGAACAGCTGATCAACGTGATCTGGGGCGCCGAACAGATCCCGCTGCCGCTGCCGGCTACGCTGCGCGGCGCCATCTTCATCGGCGAGGCCGCGATCGAGAAGTACCGCCTGCTGGCGGTCGTCGTCGGGCTGGTCGTGTTCGCGGCGATGTTCATCACCCTGAACCGCACCAAGATCGGCCTCCTGATCCGCGCCGGCGTCGAGAACGGCGAGATGGTCGAAGCCATGGGCTACCGCATCCGCCGCCTGTTCGTCGGCGTGTTCGCGGCCGGCTCCGCACTGGCCGGCCTGGGCGGCGTGATGTGGGGCTTGTACAAGGAGACGCTGGTCGCCAGCATGGGCAGCGAAGTCATGATCATGGTCTTCATCGTCGTCATCATCGGCGGCCTGGGCTCGGTGGGCGGCTGCTTCATCGGCGCCATCCTGATGGCCCTGCTGCACAACTATGCCGGTTTCCTGGCGCCCAAGCTGAACCTGGTGTCGAACATCGTGCTGATGATCGCCATCCTGCTGTGGCGTCCGGCCGGCCTGTATTCGAAGTCGCGGGGCTGAACATGCTGATCAAACTTCTTTCAGGCGATTTGCCGCGCAGCCGCGCCCTGACCGTCCTGCTGCTGGTGGTCCTGCTCGGCCTGCTGCTGGCGCCCTTCCTGTTCACCGGGGCGCGTCCGCTGAACACCGCCGCCACGATCTGCATCTACATCGTGCTGGTGGCTTCCTACGACCTGCTGCTGGGCTATACCGGGATCGTCTCCTTCGCCCACACCATGTTCTACGGCATCGGGGCCTACGGCGTCGGCATCGCCCTGGCCAGCGTCGAGGAGCCGACCTGGGGCATCATTTTCATCGGCCTGGGCCTGGCCCTGCTGCTGACGATCGCACTGGCCTTCGTGATCGGCCTGTTCGCGCTGCGCGTGCGCGCCATCTTCTACGCCATGATCACCCTGGCCGTCGCGTCCTCGTTCGCGGTACTGGCGTCGCAGCTGTCGGACTTCACCGGCGGCGAGGACGGCCGCACCTTCAGCGTGCCCGAGCTGCTGTCGCCCGGCTTCACGCTGCTGGAGAACGAGGTGTTCGGGCGTTCGGTCGATGGCAAGCTGATTACTTATTACATCGTCTTCTTCGGCTGCCTGGTGCTGTTCCTGTTCCTGCTGCGCCTGGTGAATTCGCCTTTCGGGCGGGTGCTGCAGGCAATCCGCGAGAACGAGTTCCGCGCCGAGGCGCTGGGCTACCGCACCGTGGTCTACCGCATCTGGGCCAACGTGCTGGCCGCCGTCGTGGCCTGCCTGGCCGGCGCCCTGATGGCCCTGTGGCTGCGCTATGTCGGGCCCAAGACCTCGCTCGGCTTCGAGGTGATGACCGACATCCTGCTGATCGTCGTGATCGGCGGCATGGGCACGATGTACGGCGCGGTGATCGGCGCCGCCCTGTTCATCCTGGCGCAGAACTACCTCAAGGCGCTGATGGGCCAGGCTTCGGAAGCCTTGTCCAGCCTGCCGATGCTGGCGGCGGCCCTGCATCCGGACCGCTGGATGCTGTGGCTAGGCGTGCTGTTCATCCTGTCGATCTACTTCTTCCCGATCGGGATCGTCGGCAAGCTGCGGTTCCGCCGGAAATAAGGCCGTTCCCGCCAAGTTCCACGGCGCCTGCGGGCGCCGTTTTCTTTTCTACCGCCCGCCGCCGGGCCTGTCCCACGCGCCCAAACCGCCTGCACAGCAGTACCTCCCGGACGACGCAAAGTCCAGCCCGCGACTTAGCTAAAGATCAATGACCGTTGTCATCTCGATCATATGATGAGCTCAGCATGGCCTCGTCGACCAGCCAGCGCGAGCGATTCACCATCCTACTGGCTTCCAAGAAAGGGCTTTCCATGAAACCCGTCAATAGCTTGTTTGCGGCAGCCGCTTTTTCGCTGGCCGCACTCGGCACCCAGGCCGCGCAGGCCCAGGGCGTCGAGGTACTCAACGAAGGATTCGACAATGTCAGCGGCCTGAGCGGATGGGCCCAGGTCAACAACAGCGTCCCGGCCGGCCTGGGCTGGTTCCAGGGCAATGCCGGCCTGTTCCCGTCCCAGTCCGGCGCCGCCGATTCCTATGCCGCCGTCAACTTCCTCAGCGCCGCGAACGGCAGCGGCACGGTCGACAACTGGCTGATCACGCCGGAGCTGAGCCTGAACGGCGAATCGGTACTGAGCTTCTACACCCGCCGCGGCCCTGATCTCGGCTTCAACGACCGGCTCGAAGTGCTGTTCTCGAGCGGTTCGGGCACCGACATCAGCGGCTTCACCAGCGTCGGCACCATCGGCGGCAGCGGCAACTACCCGGCCGACTGGGAACAGTTCAGCGCCACCGTGACCGCCAACGGCGCCGGCCGCTTCGCCTTCCACTACTTCGGTCCCGCCGACACTTTGAGCTATGTGGGTCTGGATACGGTCAATGTCGTAACGGCGGTACCGGAGCCGTCCACCTGGGCGATGCTGGGCGCGGGCCTCGGCCTGCTGGGCCTGCGCCGCCGCAAACCGCAAGCCTGAACGGAGGATGCCATGTCGAAACAGAAGATGATGACCCTGAGTATGCTGAGCGCGCTTTGCGTGCTGGCGACGCTGAGCATGCACGCCAGGGCGCAAACGAAGGAAAGCAGCACCGGCCAGGATGGCATGGTGGTGGTGCGGGACGCGCAGACCGGCAAGATGCGCGCGCCGACGCCGCAGGAACTGCAGGAACTCCGCGCCAGGGCGCCGCGCTCGGCGGCCGCGGTCGCCGGCACGCCGCAGCAGCCGAAAGCCCTGAGCGGCCGTCACGGCGCCCACGGCGTGCGCCTGGGCGAGAAAGCCCTGGTCTACGACGTCGTCACGCGCGGCGAGGACGGCAAGCTGTCCAGCCAATGCGTCCAGGGCGAGGACGCCGCCCAGCACGCCCTGCACTCCGACCATGCCCAGCAAGAGGAGCACCGCCATGAAGCCCGCTGATCAAGAAAAGCCCGGCCATCCGCGCCTGCAGCAGGCCGCCGCCGGCGTCGTCGCCACCGTCGCCTGCGCCCTGGCCCTGGCAGTCGGCGCCATGACCACGGCGCACGCCGCGGCCACCATCGTGATCGTCAACCAGAACGACCCGGGTGTCGGCTTCAACGACCCGACCCCGGCGGTTCCGGTCGGCGGCAATCCCGGCACCACGCTCGGCCAGCAGCGCCTGTACGCTTTCCAGCGCGCCGCCGACATCTGGGGCGCCACGCTGACCAGCAACGTGCCGATCCGCATCGGCGCTTCCTTCGTGCCGCTGTCCTGCACCGCCACCAGCGCCGTGCTGGGCTCGGCCGGCGCCAACGAGATCTGGAGCGACTTCACGAACGCGCCGCGCGCCAACACCTGGTATCCGAGCGCCCTGGCCAGCAAGCTGGCCGGCGAAGACGTCGCCACCCCGGGCGAGCCGCACATCATCGCGCGCTTCAATTCGCGGCTGGGCCTGTTCCCGGACTGCCTGCCGGGCAACGGCTTCTATCTCGGCCTGGACCGCAACTTCGGCGACCAGATCGACCTCGTCACCGTGCTGCTGCACGAATTCGCGCACGGCCTGGGCTTCCAGACCTTCACCGACGACGAGACCGGCGAGGAAATCCTCGGCATCCCCTCGATCTGGGACTACTACCTGCTGAACAACCGCACCAACCGCACCTGGGTCGAGAGCACGCCCGCCGAGCGCGCCCAGTCGGCCGTGACCTGGCGCGTCCTGTCCTGGAACGGTCCGCGCGTCACAAGCGCCGTGCCGCAGGTGCTGGATCCGATGTCGAACCTGGCGATCTCGGGCGCAGCGGCAGGGTCCGCCGGCGGCAACTACGAGGTCGGCGACGCCTCCTTCGGTCCGCCGCTGGCGAATCCGCCGGTGCGCGGCCAGCTGATGCCGGTGGTCGACCAGGCCAACGGCACCGGCCTGGCCTGCGATCCGCTCAACGCCCTGAACGCATTGGCGGTGCGCGGCAACGTCGCGCTGGTCGACCGCGGCACCTGCGACTTCGTCACCAAGGCCCGCAACGTGCAGGCCGCGGGCGCGATCGGCATGGTGGTGGCGGACAACCAGCCGGGCGACGTGGCCGGCATGAGCGGCAACGACCCGAGCATCACGATCCCCTCGGTGCGCGTGACCCAGGCCAACGGCGCGACCATCAAGGCCACCCTGCAGCGCCGTTCGCGTACCCAGTCGGGCGTGGTGGCCAGCCTGGGCGTCAACACCAGCCGCCTGGCCGGCACCGACCCGCAAGGCCGGATCCTGATGTACACGCCGACCCTCTACTCGCCGGGTTCGACTGTCTCGCACTACACCACCGAGGCCAAGCCGAACCAACTGATGGAACCGGCCATCAACGGCGACCTGACGCACGAGGTGACGCCGCCGCGCGACCTGACCTATCCGCTGCTGCAGGATATTGGTTGGTAAACTAAGAAAGCAAAAGGGCCGGCCCCTCGCGGGTGCCGGCCCTTCTTGCCGTCAAAGCAGCAGGCGATTACTTCGCCTGGCCTTCGTAGGCCTTCACGCCGTTGACGATCTCTTCCTTGGCAGCGTCGACGCCTGCCCAGCCTTCGACCTTGACCCACTTGCCCTTTTCCAGGTCCTTGTAGTGCTCGAAGAAGTGCTGGATCTGGCGCAGGGTCAGTTCCGGCACGTCTTCGTGGGTCTTGATGTTCGAGTACAGCGGGGCCAGTTTCTCGACCGGCACGGCCAGGATCTTGGCGTCGCCGCCGGCTTCATCGGTCATCTGCAGCACGCCCAGCGCGCGGCAACGGACCACGACGCCCGGGATCAGCGGGAACGGGGTGATGACCAGCACGTCGCACGGGTCACCGTCGTCGGCGATGGTGTTCGGGACGTAGCCGTAGTTGCACGGGTAGTGCATGGCGGTGCCCATGAAGCGGTCGACGAAGATCGCGCCGGATTCCTTGTCCACTTCGTATTTGACCGGATCGCCATTCATCGGGATCTCGATGACGACGTTGAAATCGTTCGGCACGTCGCGGCCGGCGTTGACGTTGTTCAGGCTCATGGCTTGTCCTTGGTTGCTTGGGTTGCTGTAAGAATAATAAAGGGGGCCATTATAGCGAATCGGCCACAGCTTGTGCGCCGCACAAGCCAGGCCCCTAGGTGTTCCGTTTCAGAGCACGGTCGCCAGTGCGCACTGGCGGAAATGGCGGTTCGCCTCGTCTTCCTGGCCCAGGGCTTCGTGCAGCTGGGCCAGCTTCAGATGGGCTTCGCGCACGTGCTCCGGATTGGTCGCGTCGCGCAGCGCCCCCTCCAGGCAGCGCTGGGCCTTGCCCCACAGTTTCTGGCGCAGGCAGAGCGCGCCCAGGGTCAGGGCCAGTTCGGCGTCGCCCGGGTGCTCGCGCAGCCAGCCTTCGCACTTCTCGATCTGGGCCAGCAGCGTGGCCGAGCCTTCCGGGCCGGCGGCCTCGCGGTAGGCGCGCACCACGCGCTCGTCCCACTCGACCTTGAGGGCGTCTTCGACGATCACGCGCGCTTCGTCGTGCAGGCCGCGCGCGTTGAAGGCGGCGGCGGCGCGCGCGGCGATATACGGCTTGCAGCGGTCCGCGTTCGGCACCGAAGCCCACATGCGGCGCAGGCTTTCGGCATCGTGGCCGCCCTCGCCCAGCAGGGCTTCGTAGGCCATCTCGCGCAGGCGGCCGGACAGCGCCGGATGCAGCGCGTTGCGCTTGTCCAGGATGCGCACCAGGCGCAGCACCTCGGGCCAGTTGCGGGCCTGCTGGTTGGCCTTCATCGCCCACTGCAGCGCGTGGATGTGGCGCTGGCCGTTGGCGTTCAGCTCGGCCACGGCTTCCAGCGCGCCTTCCGGCTTGTGCTCGTCGACCAGCAGTTCGGTGACCGTCATCAGGCGCGCGGTCTTGAGCGACTGGTCGTGCAGGACGCCGGCCAGCCAGGCGTCGCGCCGCGCCGGTTCGCGCATGCGGTGCGCGGCTCTAGCGCCAATCAGGGCCGCGAGGCCGGCGTTGTCGGGCAGTTCGGCGGCGCGCTTGGCGGCCTTTTCGGCATGGCCGAAGCGGCCCTCGAACAGGGCCTTCAACGCCTCGCGCAGACCGCGGTTGGCTTCGCGCTCGCGCTTGCGCAGGCGGTACTCGGCCACGCGCGCCGGCATGTCGAGGGTGGCGCGCACCGCGCGCGCCAGCACGTACACGACCAGGAACAGCAGGGCCGTGAGCACCACGAACAGGTTCAGCGACAGGTCGATCCGGTGCGGCGGGTAGAAGAACACCACGTTGCCGGGGTTGAAACGGGCGGTCACGGCGATGCCGATCGCCGCCGCCATCAGGGCGACTAACCAGAGAAGCAGGCGCATCCGTCAGCTCCTCATGGTTTCGATTTGTAGTTGCGCACGGCGTTCAGGCTTTCCGACAGATCCGGCACCTCGATGGTGACGTTGTTGGCCTGTACCTGGCGCAGCAGGCCCTGCACCGACTGGGTCGAGCGGGCCTTGGTGTCGAAGTAGCGCGCCAGCGTCTGCTGGGCGCTGCCGATATCGTCGCGGAAGGTGCCTTCGTTGCGCGACAACAGGGCCAGGCGCGCATTCAGCAGGCGCAGCTTCAGGTTCTCGCGCACGAAATAGGCTTCGCCCGGCGACAGCATGAGCGCTTCCGGCCGGTCGACGGTGCGCACGCGGATCAGCTGGCGCATGTCGTCCCACATCTCGTGGCTCCAGTTGCGCCAGGTCTCGACCGCGCGGCGGCCCAGCGACAGCTCCTGCTCCGGCACGGTGGCCGAAGCTGCAGCAGCGCCCTTGCCCGCCTTCGCCGGCGGATTCACGCGGCTCGGCGCGATCGGCTCGGCCGGCTTCTCGTCGGCCAGCAGCGGCAGGTTGTCGATCTGGCTGATCACGTTGTCGAGGCGCAGCGCGATGCCGGCCTGGTCGACCTGGGGCAGCGCCTTCAGCTTGTCGATGTCGCGCGCGATGGCGCGGCGGATCGTGATGAATTGCGGCTTGTCGGAGCGCGACAGCGAGCGGTCGGCGTTCTGCAGCGCGATCAGCGCGCCCTGCACGTTGCCGGCCAGCTGCAGCTGCTGGCTGGCGGTCGACAGCACCTGCTCGATCTCGGACAGCGCCCATTCGTCGCGGTTCTTCGAAATGTCCTGGTACATCTGCTCGAGCGCGGCCTGCTGGCTCTGCGACTCGGACTGGCGGCTCTCCAGCACGCCGACCTTGACCTGCAGCTGCTTGGCCGCCTCCTGGGTGTCGCGGACCAGCTGGGCGGTCTCGGCGTTCGAGGCATTGTCCTTCTGCAGGGTCTTGGCGACGTCTTCGCGCAGGCGGTTGAAGCGGCTGTGGGTCGACCAGGTCTGCAACGCCAGCAGCACGGCCAGCACGATGATGGCGACGTTCTGCGGCTTGTTCAGCAGCCCGCCGACGCGGGTCATTTCCGGCACGCGCGGCTCGGCCGGCGCAGGCGCGACATAAGCTTCGGGCGGGACCATCTGGCCGCCCTTGCTCGATGGATCAGGATTGTTGGGCAATTCGTTCATGCTTGTGATTGTAACGCGGCAAGAAGACGCTCGTCGCCGGAACCGGTCAGGACCAGCCGGCCGAAGCCGAGCGCGCACGCCGTTTCATGGATGCGCGCATGCGGCACGATGAGGCGCTGCTGCCGCAGTTGCGTTTGCAATTGATGGTGCAACTGAGCCGAGTCCAGCCGCTCGACCAGGGACACCAGGCCGCGCAAGGCTTCCGAGCTCGTGATTATCCAGTCGTTCGGCCGGGCCAGCAAGCCGGCCAGCCGCTCCGCCAGTTCCGGCGTCAAACCGGGAACGGCACGGCGGTAGCTGGCCACCGTTTCCACCAGCGCCCCCGCGCCGCGCAGGGCGTCCGGCAGCAGTTCGCGCCCGCCCTCCCCGCGCACCACCAGCACGCGACGGCCGGCCAGGCTGGCCAGGTCGAGCGCCTGCAGCAGGTGTTCGGAATCGCTGTAGGCCGGGTCGTTCGGGCAGCGGATGCGCACGCGGCCGTCCCCCACGCCGTGTTTGGCCAGCGCGGCGCGGCTGCCCTCGCCGACCACGGCGATGTCGACGCCCTCGGGCCAGCGCCCGATGTGGGCAAAGGCGGCATCGATCGCGTTCGGCGAGACGAAGGCCACCAGCGCATACGAGGCCAGGTCGGCCAGCACCCTGCGCAGTTCCGCATCGTCGGCCAGCGGCGAGATCTCCAGCAGCGGCAGCAGCACAGCCTCGCGGCCGAGCGCGGCAACGGCGCGCGCCAGCGGCTCGGCCTGCTGCCGGGGGCGGGTGATGACGACCGTGTCCGACATCAGGGTGCGGCCGCCTCGGCCTTGCACTCGGCCAGGATGGCGTCGGCGTCCTGTTCGCGCAGGCGGCTGGAGACCTGTTCGCCCAGCTGCTCCGGCAGATTGGCCGGGCCGCTGCTTTCGGCGAAGGCGCTGCGGCGGCCGTCGGGCGTGGCGACCATGGCACGCAGGTGCATCTCGTGGCCTTCGACGACCGCGTGGGCCGCCAGCGGGATCTGGCAGCTGGCGCCGAACACGCGCGAGACCTTGCGTTCGGCGGCGACGGCGCGGGCCGTGTTCTCGTGGTTCAGCGGCGCCAGCACGGCGCGCAGGTCGACGCCGTCGGCACGTTCGCCGGAAACGATCTCGATCGCCATCGCGCCCTGGCCGGCGGCCGGCAGGCTCAGATCGGTTTCCAGGTAGGCGCGGATGCGGCGCTCCAGGCCCAGGCGCTTGAGGCCGGCGGCAGCCAGGATGATGGCGGCATAGTCGCCGCGGTCGAGCTTGCCCAGGCGGGTGTCCAGGTTGCCGCGCAGCGGCCTGATTTCCAGCTGCGGGTAGCGCGCGGCGATCAGGGCCTGGCGGCGCAGGCTGCTGGTGCCGACCACGCTGCCGGCGGGCAGCGCGGCCAGGCTGTCGAAGTCGTTCGACACGAAAGCGTCGCGCGGGTCTTCGCGCTCGAGCACGGCGGCCAGTTCGAAGCCCTCCGGCAGTTCCATCGGCACGTCCTTCAGCGAGTGCACGGCGAGGTCGGCGCGGCCTTCATGCATCGCCACCTCGAGCTCCTTCACGAACAGGCCCTTGCCGCCGACCTTGGACAGGGTGCGGTCGAGGATCTGGTCGCCGCGCGTCGTCATGCCGAGAATGTCGATTTGGCAATTTGGATATAATGCGGCGAGGCGGTCGCGCACGTGCGTGGCCTGCCACATGGCCAGACGGCTCTCGCGCGATGCGATAATGAGGCGAGACGGGACGCACTGCGTCGTGTCGTTTGTGTTCAAAACAATTTCTTTCACTGTCGTTGTGCCTGGATCGGCCAGCGCCGGTTGGCGGCATGCCTGAAACCACAAATTCTAGCATGCGGCCCCTTGCAGAAACCGTGGCATCCACCGCGGCAACGTTGTACACGAGAGCCCCTTTTGGGACCCCCGAACATTCAACCTGTGCTCGATAATGAACAAAGCTGCAAACCTTGATCCCCTGGCTGCCACGCAAGACCAGGCTTCCGCATCCATCCCGACCCCGTCTCTTGATAAGGACGCGCCGCTGAAAGAAGACATCCGCCTGCTCGGCCGCCTGCTGGGCGACGTCCTGCGCAACCAGGAAGGCGAGGCCGTGTTCGACGTGGTCGAGACCATCCGCCAGACCGCCGTGCGCTTCCGCCGCGAAGACGATCCGCAGGCCGGCGAGGAACTGACCACCCTGCTGAAAAAGCTCACGCGCGAGGAAACCAACTCGGTCGTGCGCGCCTTCTCCTACTTCTCGCACCTGGCCAACATCGCCGAGGACCAGCACCACGTGCGCCGCCGCCGCGCCCACCAGCTGGCCGGTTCGAAGGCCCAGCCCGCGAGCGTCGCCTATGCGCTGGCGCGGCTGCAGGACGCCGGGGTCGGGCGCGAGCAGGTCGCGGCTTTCCTGCGCGACGCCTTGATCTCGCCGGTGCTGACCGCCCACCCGACCGAAGTGCAGCGCAAGTCCATCCTCGACGCCGAGCACGACATCGCGCGCCTGCTGGCCGAGCGCGACCTGCCGCTGACGCCGAAGGAGCGCAAGCACAACATGACGCTGCTGGAAGCGCGCGTGGCGACGCTGTGGCAGACCCGCATGCTGCGCTACGAGAAGCTGACCGTGGCCGACGAGATCGAAAACGCCCTGTCCTACTACCGCACGACTTTTCTCCGCGAGCTGCCGGCCCTGTACGACGACATCGAAGAAGAGCTGCAGGCGTCGACCAGGGACGCCACCTATCTGCAGATGGGCAGCTGGATCGGCGGCGACCGCGACGGCAACCCGAACGTCAACGCGGGCACCATGCAGCGCGCGCTGGTGCGCCACGCCACCACCATCTTCGACTTCTACCTCGACGAAGTGCACGCGCTGGGCGCGGAGCTGTCGGTCTCGACCCTGCTGGTGCCGGCCAATGCCGCCCTCGAAGAGCTGGCCGCCAAATCGCCCGACAACTCGCCGCACCGCAGCGACGAGCCTTACCGGCGCGCCCTGATCGGGATCTACGCGCGCCTGGCCTCGACCGCGCGCGAGCTGGGCGCCACCAACCCGCTGCGCAAGGAAGTCGGCCACGCCGATGCCTACAGCGGTCCGGCCGAATTCCAGGCCGAGCTGCAGGTGCTGGCCGATTCGCTGGACGCCAACCACGGCGCCATCCTGGCCAGGCCGCGCCTGAACGGCCTGCTGCGCGCGGCTGCCATCTTCGGCTTCCACCTCGCCTCGCTAGACATGCGCCAGAGTTCGGACATCCACGAACGCGTGCTGGCCGAGCTGTTCAAGCACGCCGGCGTCGAAGGCGATTACGCCGCGCTCGACGAAGCGGCGAAGGTGAAGCTGCTGTTGGCCGAGATCGCCCACCCGCGCCTGCTGTACACGCCCTACGCCGAGTATTCGGCCGAGACCCAGTCCGAGCTGGGCGTGCTGCGCATGGCGCGCGAGATCCGCAAGCGCTACGGCTCGCGCGCGATCCGCAACTACATCATCTCGCACACCGAGACCGTGTCGGACCTGCTGGAGGTGCTGCTGCTGCAGAAGGAAACCGGCTTGCTGCTGCCGAGCGAGAAGCAGTGCGACGTGATGGTGATCCCGCTGTTCGAGACCATCCCCGACCTGCAGCGCGCCAGCGAGATCATGGCCGAATGGATGGCCATCCCCATCGTCAAGGACCTGATCGAGCAGCAGGGCCGCCTGCAGGAAGTCATGCTGGGCTATTCGGACTCGAACAAGGACGGCGGCTTCCTGACCTCGAACTGGGAGCTGTACCAGGCCGAGCTGAAGCTGGTGAAGGTGTTCGCCGACGCCAATGTGAAGCTGCGCCTGTTCCATGGCCGCGGCGGCACCGTCGGCCGCGGCGGCGGCCCGAGCTACGATGCGATCCTGGCCCAGCCGCCGGGCACCGTGAACGGCCAGATCCGCCTGACCGAACAGGGCGAGATCATCTCCTCGAAGTTCTCGAACCCCGAGATCGGCCGCCGCAACCTCGAGCTGCTGGTGGCGGCGACGCTGGAAGCGGGCCTGATGCCGCATGGCGAAGACCGCGAACAGGTGGCGCGCCTCCAGCGCTATGAAGCGGTGATGGCCGAGCTGTCCGAACGCGCGTACAAGGCTTACCGCAATCTGGTCTACGAGACGCCGGGCTTCACCGACTACTTCTTCGCCGCCACGCCGATCGCCGAGATCGCGGAACTGAACCTGGGTTCGCGCCCGGCTTCGCGCAAGTCGACGCGCCGCATCGAAGACCTGCGCGCGATCCCCTGGGGCTTCTCCTGGGGCCAGTGCCGCCTGCTGCTGCCGGGCTGGTTCGGCTTCGGCGCTGCCATCTCCGGTTGGCTGGCGGACGGCGAGCGTGAAGAGAGATTGGCGCTGCTGAAGGAGATGTTCCAGCAATGGCCGTTCTTTGCCACCCTGCTGTCGAACATGGACATGGTGCTGGCGAAGACCGACCTGCCGATCGCCCGCCGCTACGCCGAGCTGGTGCCGGACTTTGATCTGCGCGAACGCATCTTCAAGCGCATCGCCGCGGAATACGGCGAGACCTTGCGCTGCCTGGAACAGGTGACCGGCAACGCCGAGCGCCTCGCCGCGAACCCGCTGCTGGCGCGTTCGATCCAGAACCGTTTCGCCTACCTGGACCCGCTGAATCACTTGCAGGTCGAGCTGATCCAGCGGCACCGGGCGTTGTCGAAGGATCCGGAGCAGGTGGATCCGCGGGTGCATCGGGGGATTCACCTGTCGATCAATGGTGTTGCGGCCGGCTTGCGCAATACCGGTTGAGTCTCATTGGGCGTCATTACGGGCGCTGCCCGTAATGACTGGAAGTTCACCAAAGGTCAACATACACCACGCGAAATTCGATGAGCCGATCGGATTTACGCTCATAAAAAAGACGGTTCGAATTTCGTACAGGTAGTTCGATCCGATACCCGGCGTATTCGATCCAGCGCGGCGGATTCGCGTCCGTCCGGAGCGGACGCCAAATCCGTGCATCGTCATTGGGCCCCGTGAATCGCCAGGTTTCTCCGGCCATCGTTACCGGAAATCTTTTGCCGGCATCATCGTAACCGCTGAGTTGTTTGCTGCTTTGCCGTGCACGCTCGACCGCGACATCGGCATCGGTCCATTCCACGAACGGCCAAACACGCGCATCCTCAAGCCAGCGGATGGTCTTGCCACGGACCATTGCGGCGATAGCTGGTTGCTCCTTCCACAGGGCGTCATCGTAATATGTCGCCTGGACGGTATAGAAACGCCGTGCCGGCTTTGTCGGTGCCGGCCTGTGTTCACGGTCGGCAAACGCTGCCGAACCCGTGCCGGTCATCGATAAGCTGCTTTCCAAAAGGCGGGCTCGATGCGGCGCGCTTTTATCTGTTCCGGAGCTGATCCCCACCACGTCGCCGCCGGGCGTCGCGATAAACAGCTGGGAGTCGGCATTGCCGACATGTTCTGCGCAGAGCGTCTCTTGCGCAGCCGATGAAGGCAGTATTTCAAAAGGCGTACCGTCATCGAGCCGGCCGATGATGCGAACGGAGGCCGCGCCCGCACGAATATGCCAGCCGGGGCCGCGTTCGGATACCCAAGCGACGTCCTCGTAGTGGCATTGGTAGGAGGTCGAGAAGACGTAGCGCCGTCCATCGACGTCGAAGGACGCGTCATACGTGAAGCTGCGCACCGGCACGACAGGCGATTGGCAAGCGGCGAGCACGAGCAGCATGGCCAGCGAAGTGAACTTGGCTCGAACCTTCAAATAGTATCCTTGATTAGGTGAGTGAATCGCGATGCTGCAAGACACGCCTTTTATCGATTGAAATCGATCCGCCATCCGACCCGCTACGGCGACACTGGATTCCGGAAGCCGACATTGGCCGGGGCAGTGTACGAGATTGTTGCCACCATGACAAATAAAGGCTTTGTCAGGCCTCCAATTAGAAATCCCCGCTTTTGGCGGGGATCGTGGTCAAGAGCGGTGGCTTATGTCCCGCAAGCCCCCAGTTTCGCCCCTTTCTTCAGGAACGCCGGCACCGCATTCTCGCTCACGCAAACCTGCGCCCCCGGATTGCTCTCCGACCCGGTGCCATTGCATACCAGGACCTTGTCCCCCTTGTTCCCGCAGCGCGCATCGATCACGTTCACGGTCTTGGTGACGCTCGCAGCGCAGCCGTTCTCGGTGGTCGCCAGCACGCTCAAGGTGAAGCTGCCGGCGCCGTTCGGCGCGAAGGTGGCGCTCGCACCGTTGACGCTCAAGCCGGCAGCCGGCGTCCACACGTAGGCATCCGCGCCGCCGGCATCGACAGCCGCGAGGCTCACGCTCTGCGGGCCGTAGCCGAGCGCGATGGTCTCCGCCGGCAGGCCGGTTTCAAGCCCGCTGCGCGCGACCTGGATCGAAGGCGCCGGCAACCGGCCCACGATGTTCACCGTGGCCTCGCCGGAAGCCGTATTGCCGCCCTTGTCGACCGCGCTCAAGGTCACCTTGCTGGCGCCGATATCCGCACAGCTGAAGCTGGAACGGCTCACGCTCAGCGATTCGATGCCCCAGTTGTCGGTGCTGCCGCCATCGACGTCCTGGGCCGTGATACTGGCCTGGCCGCCTGCCAAGGTACGGCTCACCGCGCGGGTCGCCACAACCGGCGCTTCATGGTCATTGGTCGCCATCGCCGCCGGTGCGCTTTCGCCGCTCAGGCGGTTGACCGCGGTGACGGTGTAGTACCAGTACTTGCCGGCGCCGGCTTTCGCATCGATGAAGCCGGGCACGGCGCCGTCGGTCAGGCCGATCAGCTTGCCCGGCGCTTCGAGGTCGAACTCGCGCGTGTCGGAGCGGTAGATGGCGTAGCGGCGCACCTTTTCCAGCTCGTCGGCGGCGTCAGGCGATACGGTCCACGACAGCTGCACAGCATCGTTCGAAGCCGCTGCTGCCGTAAGCGCGGATGGCGCCAGCGGCGCACCGCTGCCCTTCCACGCCATCGCCGGCGGCAGGGCCGGCGCGCGGTAGGTGCTCTGCATCAGGGCCGTGCGGTAGCCCAGCGGGTCGGCCTGCAGGAAGGCGTGGCGGAAGTGGATCTGGCCGAACACGTGCGCCTGCGCGCGGTTCATGCCGATCTGGTCGGCGATCTGCGTGGGGCTGGTCCAGCCGGCGGTGTTCATCTTGTAGTCGGCCAGGCCGATGTAGATGTGGCGGCCGAAGGCGTTCTCGTTCCACCACGGGACCAGCAGCTTGTAGTCGGAGCCGGTCTGGCCGATGTACCAGTAGACCTGCGGCGCCAGGTAGTCGACCCAGCCTTCGCGCAGCCATTTGCGAGTGTCGGCGAAGTTGGTGACGTAGTGCTGTGACGCGCCGGCGGAGGTCGGCGAGCCGACCGCCGGATCGGTGCTGCTGCGGTAGATGCCCGAGGGCGAGACGCCGAACTTGACCCAGGGCTTGGCCTGCCGGATCTCGGCGCCGACGCGCTCGATCAGCAGGTTGATGTTATCGCGGCGCCAGTCGGCGCGGCCCGTGGTCGTCGCTGCGAAGCCGCGCGGATCGGCGTTGTAGGCCGCGTCGTCGGCGATGGTGCCGCTCGGGTAGAAATAGTCGTCGAAGTGCAGGCCGTCGATGTCGTAGCGGCCGACGATGTCCTGGATCACGCCGCTGACGTGGTCGCGCACCGGCGCCAGGCCCGGGTTCAGGATCTTGACCGTGCCGATCGTCAGCATCCACTCCGGGTGCGTGCGCGAGACGTGGGTGGCAGCGTACTGCGCGGTGTTCGCTTCGGTGGCGGTGTTGGCGACCGCGCGGTAGGGATTGATCCAGGCGTGGAATTCCATGCCGCGCTTGTGCGTCTCTTCGATGGCGTAGGCCAGCGGATCCCAGAACGGCGCCGGCGCACTGCCCTGATTGTTGGTCAAGTAGTACGACCAGGGTTCGATATCGCTCGGGTACATCGCGTCCGACTGGCTGCGTACCTGGAAGAACACGGCGTTCATGCCGGTCGCCTTGTTGTGGTCGAGGATGGCGGCGAGCGCGGCGCGCTGCTGGGCCGGGGTCTGGGTGCGGTTCGGCCAGTCGAGGCTGAGGTGGGTGCTGATCCAGACGCCGCGCAGTTCGTGTTTCGGGGAAGCCGGGGTGTCCTGCGATTGCGCCTGGGCCGCGGTCGGCGCCAGGCTCGCGGATACGAGCAGAGCCGCCGTCAGCGCGGCAAGGAGGGGTGTGGTTTTCATCGTCGTCTCTCTTGAATGTTGTTGTTCGATGGCGCCCGTCCTTGCCATCCGCTCAAGAGATTACGTTGCGATATTTACCGCTTCCAATGAATTTCCTTGCATTTTCCATAACTCAACCATATGGGCAGAGCGATGGCTGACATGGATCATGGACACGGACAACAGACACGCGGAAATTTGGATATCCCGCGCCTGCACGCGGCGCCGACCCGCCGGAGTCCATCCATGAACGACCTGCTCCCCAAGCGCAAATACTTCATTCTCATGCTGGCCGCCATCGCCAGCGTCTCGCTGCTGTACCAGATCGTCAAAGGCTGGAATACCGTGGAGTTCCTGTTGCGCGTGGTGTTCGCCACGGCGCTGTGCCTTGTCATCCGGCGAAGCGCCAGGCTGTTTGCCGAGGCCCATGGCGGCGCCAATCCGTCACCGGCGCAGATGGCCTGCTGGATGCTGGCGGGGGCCGCGCTGTTCGCCGGCCTCATGATGGGTGTCTGAGCAGGATACGCGGCTTTGTTCAGTGGCCCTTGGCTTCAGTCTGGTCCGGGTAGGCTTCATCGATCATCCTGATGATCTGCCGGCTCCGGTCGACGTAGTTCTGATAGCGCTCGTACAACTGGGGACTGGTGTTCATCTCGCGCAGCAGGCGCTTGCCCTTGGGCGTGGTCGTCACGCGGAACAGCGATGCATCGTCGTCCCCTTCCAGCTGGGACTCGCGGTAGTCGCGCAGCTTGTGCTGACGGGTCGACCAGCCGCCTTCCGAGGTCTGGATCTCCGGCAGCTTCGACTGGTACAGGTTCAGGATGGCGGTCAGCAGCTTGTCGTCTTCGATGTTTGCCAGCCTGCCGCTCATCAGGAAGCCGTCGTAGCGGCTCCTGGTCGGGATGAAGTACCAGTTCGCATTGCTCGCGGCATACGCTGCCTTGAACTTTTCCCAATCGGGCTGTTTGGCCGGATCGAGGCTGGCGAGGTAGGCATGGTTCGCATCGAAGCCCCTGTAGCCCTCGCTCATCTTGCCGAGCTGCGTCGCGTCGGCGGCCAGGTCGTTCTTCAGGCCGAGCAGGAAGCTGCGCACCTCCTGTTGCTTGTGATGGTGCTCACTCAGGCCGTGCAGCCAGATGCTCATGCTGACGGCAAACACGATGATCGCGATCTCGACGGCGATCTCGCGGACGCGATGCGCCAGGCCGTGCTCCTTCTTCGTCATCAGGTGAATGACATTCTTGCCGTGTTTGGCGACTTCCAGCTCTGCCATATCCTGCTCCGCTGCAATGTTAAGTTAAAAATATCCTAACATGCTGGATTGCAAAATAGCAATTTCTCCTCAGCGCCGTATCGACAGGCCGAAACCGATCCCGAGGTCCTGCGTGCGCCGGTTCAGTCCGTGGATCAGCGAAACGTCGAGCTGGCAGTCCTTGTTCACGAGCCAGGTCAGACCGGCGTCGACGAGCACCTGGGTGCTGCCATGGCTGGCGCGCGCGATCTGCGGCGCGGCCAGCTCGACGAAACCGTGCAGGCGCTCGCTGAACTCCTTGTCGACTTCGGCCGCCAGCACGCCGTAGCCGTAGCGCTTGCCCTCGTCGTCGCTGTCGGCGCCGATGCCCGGCATCACGCTCAGCCCGTAGCCGCCGGGCAGCTCCCAGTCGGCCGCCAGACGCAGCGAAGGACGCAGGCCGCGGCCGCGCAGTTCGCGGCTGCCGCTCGGCAGCGCGGCGTGCAGCAGGACGCCCAGCGCCGGCCTGCTGCCCAGGCCCTCGCCCTGCTGCTCGGCCAGGCGCCACTTGATGCCGAGCTCGGTGTCGGCGTAGCCGGCCACGGTCGTGCGCTCGCCGCTGGACGGCTCGCTGGCATGGATCACGGTGCGGCCCTCGGTCTCGATGCGCAGTTCGGCGCGCTCGCTCAGGCCGATGCGCAGCAGCGTCGGCGTGCTCAGGGTGCGGGTATGCAGTTCGTCGTCGCGCTGGCGATCCCACTGCAGGCCGGTCTCGAGCTGGACGCGGCCCTTGCCGACCACCTGGCTGGATTCGGCAACGCTGGGGCGGTCGGCTGAAATCGGTTCGTCGTCGCCGGCGCGGGCGCTCGTTGTGGCGAGCGTGCACAGGAGGGCCGCCGCCAGCGGGAAAAATCGTGTTCTCGTCATGTTCTGTCGACAGGGTGAATCGGAGATATCAGTATGGCCGAGCTCTCCGATATTGACATCGCAATTCCGCGCGGAAAACTTAATGTACATAAAAAAACCCCGGCCTGCAAAGACCGAGGTTTTCATGACCATCTGGAACCTGATGCTTACTGGTTCTGCAGGAAGGTCTTCAGCTTGTCCGAACGCGAAGGCTGGCGCAGCTTGCTCATCGCCTTGGCTTCGATCTGGCGGATACGCTCGCGGGTCACGTCGAACTGCTTGCCCACTTCTTCCAGCGTGTGGTCGTTCGACATCTCGACGCCGTAGCGCATGCGCAGCACCTTGGCTTCGCGCGGGGTCAGCGAGTCCAGCACTTCCTTGATCACGCCGCGCATCGAGGCGTGCATCGCGGCTTCCAGCGGCGCCAGGGTCGCGTTGTCCTCGATGAAGTCGCCCAGCTGCGAATCGCCGTCCTCGCCCATCGGGGTCTCCATGGAGATCGGCTCTTTCGCGATCTTCATGATTTCGCGGACCTTCGATTCCGGCATCTCCATCTTGGCCGCCAGCGTCGCCATGTCCGGCTCGGTGCCGGTTTCCTGCATGATCTGGCGCGAGATGCGGTTCATCTTGTTGATCGTCTCGATCATGTGCACCGGCACGCGGATGGTGCGGGCCATGTCGGCGATCGAACGCGTGATCGCCTGGCGGATCCACCAGGTCGCGTAGGTCGAGAATTTATAACCGCGGCGGTATTCGAACTTGTCGACCGCCTTCAGCAGACCGATGTTGCCTTCCTGGATCAGGTCTAGGAATTGCAGGCCGCGGTTGATGTACTTCTTGGCGATCGAGATCACCAGGCGCAGGTTGGCCACGGTCATTTCCCGCTTCGCGGTGCGGGCGCGCTTCTCGCCGGCCGCCATCTGCTTGTTGATCTTGCGCAGGTCGGCCAGCGGCAGCGCCACGCGCGCCTGCAGGTCGATCATGCGGCGCTGCAGTTCCATGATGGCCGGCGCGTTACGCGACAGCACGGCGCTGTACGGGTAGGCGCAATCGACTTCGCGCTGCACCCATTCGAGGTCCGTCTCGTTGCCCGGGAAGACCTTGATGAAGTGGGCACGCGGCATGCCGCAGCGGTTCACGCAGATGTCCAGCACGGCGCGCTCGATGGCACGCACTTCGTCCATCTGGCCGCGCAGGGTGTCGCACAGCTTCTCGACGATCTTGGCCGTGAAGCGGATGCCCAGCAGCTGGGTCGAGATCACGTCCTGGGCCGCGATGTACTGCAGCGAGCCGTAGCCCTGGGTCTTGAAGGCGTGGCCCATCTTGTCGAACTGCTTCTCGATGATGGCGAACTTCTCCAGCGCGGTCTTCTTCAGCGCGGCCAGCTGCTCGGCCGAGTAGCCGGCGGCGGCGCTGCCGCCAGTGCTGCCCTCTTCCTCTTCCTCTTCCTCGATCTCTTCCTCTTCCTCGTCGTCCGAGGCGGCAGTGCTTGCCGCGACCGGCGCGGGGGCGCCTTCGTCCGGCTCGATCAGGCCGTCGACCACGTCATCGATCTTCAGCTCGTCGCTGGCGATCTTGTGCGACAGCGCGATGATCTCGGAGATGGTCACCGGGCAGGCCGAAATCGCCTGCACCATGTCCTTCAGGCCGTCCTCGATGCGCTTGGCGATGGCGATCTCGCCTTCGCGGGTCAGCAGCGACACCGCGCCCATTTCGCGCATGTACATGCGGACCGGATCGGTGGTGCGGCCGAAGTCGGAGTCGACGGTCGACAGCGCGGTCGCGGCGGCGGCCTCGACTTCGTCTTCGCTGGTCGGGGTCACGACGGCGTCCGACAGCAGCATCATTTCCGCTTCCGGGGCGCGCTCGTAGACGGCGATGCCCATGTCGTTGAAGGTCGCGATGATGCTTTCGATCTGTTCCGGATCGATGATGTTTTCCGGCAGCTGGTCGTTGATCTGCGCATGGGTCAGGTAGCCGCGCTCCTTGCCCATGTTGATCAGGTTCTTCAGCTGCTGGCGGCGCTTTTCCAGCTCCTCGGCCGAGAAGCCCTGCTCGGTGCCCAGCAAGCCCGGGACACCCTTGGCCTTGCGCTCGCGCAGCTTGGAAGCGGCCTTCATTTCGGCGCGCTCGACCGCGTTCAGCGCGGCGATCTCGTCGTTCTCCGGCATGAATTCGCTCGGCTTGCGGCCGCGGCGGCCCGGCACCTTCACGCCCGGCAGGGTGTAGCCCGAGGTGTCGATCGCGGCCAGCACGGCGGCGTCGGTGGTGGTGCTGACGCCGCCGGTCGCGGCCGGCGTCGCGGTGCGCGGGGTGCCGGTGGCGTCGCCGATGCGGCGGGTGCGGGCGCGCACCACGCGCGGCGCCGGGGCCTCATTGGCGACCTGCGCGGCGGCAACGGCCGGGGCCGGCTCTGCGGCGGCCGATGCGGCTTGGCTTTGCGCATCGGCGGCTTTCAGCGCAGACAGCTTCGAGGTGCGCTTGCGCACGATCACCGGCGGCGCCACGGGCGCAGTCGGAGTCGGGATGATGTCGGCTTCATCGCCGGCGACGGCGGCAATCGCGGCAACCGGCGCCGGGGCGGCAACCGGCGCGGCGTCATGCACGGTTTCGGCGACGGTCTCGGCGGCTTCGACGCCGGCTTCCACGGCCTCCGCGGCGGCGGACCGTTCGAACTGTTCCGGCTGGAGTTGCGCTGCTTGCGTTTCAGCAGCCGCTTGCTCGGCCTGGGCCGCCTTCAGCGAAGCCAGGCGCGAACGCGTTTTAACCACCGTCACCTTGGCCGCCGCTTCCGTTTCCAGGAAGTAGGAGGTCGCGGTTTTCGGCACTGCCAGCTGTGCCGTGCTCTTCGCCGGCGCCTTCTTCGCTGTCAGTGTCAATGTCTTGGCGGTGTTTTTCATAATAAACATTCTCCAGTCGAGGCGAGATGCGCGCCTGCGAAGTCAATAAGCCACCTGGTCCGCTTGCGGACCCTCGGGCAAGGAATAACGGGATGGCCCTAACTAAGGGCAGAGGGGCCGGAAATCAAGCACTAAAGCCAGCACTTGCCGGCAGGCGTTTGACGCGGCCGGCGGCAACGGCGTCAAATCGCGTGGACGGGTGGCAAGAACAGGTCGGGTTGTGGTTGAAGTCGCGGTTTAGCATGTCGGAACGAAAAAAAGCCCGTCAAGGAACGGGCTTGAGCTATTTTCCCTAAGAGAGAAATAGAGGAGACAGGCATATTATGCACCAGGGAAAGATTTAGTGATAATTGAAATATCCGATAATGGATATAACGAATTCACATAGTCCCTGGCCGATTATCCGACTCCCGACCGTCTGCGTGGGCGCAAGCCCCACGCAAGGAAAGGGGCGGATCATACACGATTTCTTGTTGCCGCGCCCGCCGCGAACGAAGGAAATCACGGTCGACCGGCAGCGACGACGAACCCTTACACGGCTCAGCGGTACATCCGCCGCCTTGCCATGCTATCCTTCCGCTTCCCGTTCTTACCATGAAGTCAATGAATACGATTAGTAACGTCGCCGACACCCCCGAGGCCAACGAAAACAACGACGCCGGCACCGCGCCGGAAACCTCGGCGAGCGCTGCCCCCGCTTCCGCACCCGCATCTGCGCCTGCCGCACCCGCCGCGGACTCCCCGCGCGCCCTGCTCAAGCAGCTGCAGCAGGAGTTCGAGGCTTTCCGCAACTGCCTGCCGCTCGAGATCGGCATCGACAAGCAGCTGCTGGCCCGTATGCCGAGCCTGAACCGCAAGCTGATGCGCGCCGCGCTCGGCATCCACACCGGCTCGATGCGCTACCTGCGCGCGATGGAAAAGGCCACCGTGCGCTACGACCTGGACGGCAAGCCGGGCGCCGAGGTGACGGATACCCACCGCCTGCACGCCAAGGAACTGCTGCAGCAGCGCTTCAAGAAGGAAGCCGAGCGCAAGAAGGCCGAGCGCGACGCCGCCGTCCAGCAGGAAGCGGAACGCAAGCGCCAGGAAAAGCTGCAGCAGCTGGCGTCCAAGTTCTCGAAGAAGTAATCATTCGAGCAACGGAAACCGATCAGATGAGCGAAACCGCACCGGACACCGAGGAGTCACTGCCGCCTTACGAGGGCATCGCGCTGTCTAGCGTGCGTCTGGTGCGGACCAGGGAGGATGTGCAAGCCGCCCTCGCCGCCCTGCTTGCCTGCGACGCGATCGGCTTCGATACCGAATCGAAGCCGACCTTCCAGAAGGGCGAAGTATCGACCGGCCCGCACCTGGTGCAGCTGGCCGACGACACCCAGGCCTGGCTGTTCCAGATCGGGTCGCCCGCCTCGCCCGCGGTGGTGCTGGCTACCGAAGTCCTGCGCCCGGTGCTGGAGTCGCCCACCATCCTGAAAGTCGGCTTCGGCCTCGGCGACGACCTGCGCCGGCTGCGCGCCAAGCTCGGCATCGAGACCCGCAACGTGATCGACCTCGCCACCGCCCTGCGCAGGCGTGAAGAGCGCGAGAAAAACGCCTGGGGTGCAAAGACGGCCGTGGCCCGCTTCTTCGGCAAGCGCCTGCAGAAGTCGCGCCGCATCACCACCACCAACTGGGCCATGCCGCGCCTGTCCGAGCAGCAGATCCAGTACGCCGCCGACGACGCCCACGTCGCCCTGCGCATCTACCGCCACTGGCGCGAACACTTCCCAGCTGCCGCCGAAACCGCCGCCGCGAATGCCGCCCGCCTTGCCGCGCGCGCCGCAGCCCAGGCGCTGGCCGAGGCTCAGCAGGCTCAACAACAGACTCAGCAGCAAGCCTGAGGGCGCCACGCGCGCCTGCGCCGCCTATAATCGCGGCATGAAACCCATCGTGCTTTGCGCCCTGCTGCCGCTGGCCATCCTGCAGGGCTGCTCCCCGTCCGGCCTTGATGCCGCGACCGGCGAGCGCGCCTTCAAGCAGTGCGCATCCTGCCACCAGGTCGGCCTCAACGCCCGCAGCGGCTTCGGCCCGCAGCTGAACGGCCTGTTCGGCCGCCGCGCCGGCGCCGCGCCCGACTTCGTCTACTCCGATGCGATGAAAGCCTCCGGCATCGTCTGGGACGAGCACAGCCTGGCCGCCTTCCTGCGCGATCCCAAGAAGCTGGTGCCGGGCACCAAGATGCGCTTCTGGGGCATCGGCGACGACAACGAGATCAAGGCGCTGGAGGCTTACCTGCGCACCTTCCAGAACGCGCGCTGATTCATTCCGAACGGCGCAGCGCGGCCAGCACCATGCCGATATCGGCTTGGTAGAACGCCGCGCGCATCCGGTAGGGTTCCGCGCACGGCGCGCGCAAGCTGCCGCCATCCTTCAGGCCCAGCACCAGCACGTGACGCGCGTTGCAGGCCGCCGTCATGGCCGCGCCGGTGGCCGGGTCGCCGAACACCGGCCGGCCCTCGATCGTCGTGACATGGGCGTCGCGGGTGAAGGTGCGGCAGGTCTTCATGCCGTCGAGGATGATGCCGTCCGGCGTCTCGGTGGTCCCGCTGTGGCCGCCGCAATCGTCCTTCACCAGCTTGACCATCGCGCGCAGCACCATCGCATTTTTCTGCGCCTGGGTGGGCGGCACGGGCCTGGCCAGGCCGGTCTCGCGCAGCAGCGCGGCCCACCGATCTTCCATCGTGCCGTCCGCGCCCAGCAGCGGCGCCATCCAGCGCGGCCGGCAGCCGGGCGTGTCGCCGCATTCATAAGCCAGCGCTGGATCGGGCCGGCGGCCAGTTCGTGGTAGAAGCCGCCGAAGCGCTGCATGGCCGTGCCCTTGTCCTGGCGCGCCGCCAGCACGTACACATAGGCCGGCAGGCCGCAGCGGTAGGCCAGCCAGTTGACGGCGATCTCGCGCGGGCGCAAGGAACGCCAGCTGCGCCCTTCGGTGTACAGCATGCAGTCGCTCAACGCCTGGTCGAGGTCGGCGCCGGCCTGGGCCGGGGTCATCCAGCCGTTCGCCACCGACGCCATCCAGCGCAGGAATTCGCCGCCGCCTTCGTGCAGCAGGCGCTCGTCCGGGTAGGCTTCGACCGCGTCGCGCAACTGGAAGCGGTGGCTGAATTCGTGCGAGACGAGCCGGGTCAGTTGGGCGTCTTCGGCCGGGCCGGGATTGCGCGGCCAGTTGAGCAGGCCCAGGCGCAGGACGTCGGCCGCATCGCCGTCGATGTTCGGTCCGCCCGGCTGCTCGGCCCAGGCCACAGCGACGATCGGCCGCGTGTAAGCTGCATCCGGCAGTTCGCGGTGCAGGTAAGCGACGGTGCCGTCGGCCACCGTGTGGATACTGGCAAGGACCGCGGCCGACAGGCGCGGATCGACGTAGACGGGCACGCCTGCGCCGGATGGCAGCGGCGCGCTCAGCAGCAGGGCCGCGGTGTCGCCATTGGGTGCCCCGGCGGCATCGCGCACGGCGCGGCCGCCGACGGCGATGCCGGGCGCCGCCAGGCGGTAGCGTACCGGGCCGCAGGTTTCGGCGACCGCGTAGTTCGAGAGGTGGACATAGAGCCCCTGCCCCATCGGGAATGCCGCCGCATAGCCGATATGGCGGGTGTCCGCCGGCACGCGGAAGCGCAGCACGGGCTGGCCGGCCGCCGCCGCCGGGCGTTCGAGGCGGTCGGCGCCGGCCACGCCGCCGTCCAGCGCCTGCCAGCCCGCGCGCGTGGCGCGGCCGGCATCGCCATCCTTGACGAAGGCCAGGCTCGCGCAGCCCGGCGGCAGCGTATAGGCGACCTCGAGCGCTTCATTGGACAGCAGGCGCAGGCGGACGTCGACCTCGCCGCCCACGGCAAGGGACGCCCAGCCGAGAGCGGCCAGGAAGAGCGCGGCGTGACGGTGCATGGGCCATCTCCTTGTTTAATTCAGGAAAGATTATCACAAGGGCAAGCGTTTTTCGAATGGGCTATAATATTGCAGGGAATACAAAACAAGGCACCGGAACCGACCATGCAAGGCTTCATCCGACACCCCGCCCTCCTCGCCGCCGCCATCCTCGTATGGATGACTGCGCTGCCGGCTTCGGCCCAGCCGGCCCGCCAAGGCCGGCAAGCAGCTGTTCCGGACACCCTATCCCAGCGCCTGACCGCCTGCATCGCCTGCCACGGCAGCGCTGCCACGCCACCCGCCGCCGCCGCAGGTAGTCAAAGCGGTACGGGCAGCGCGCGCCAGTACTTTCCGCGCATCGCCGGCAAGCCGGCCGGCTACCTCTACAACCAGCTGACGAATTTCCGCGACGGCCGCCGCCAGTATCCGCAGATGACCTGGATGGTCCAGCACCTGTCCGACGACTATTTACATGAGATCGCGGATTATTTTTCGCGCGAACACGTGCCGGCGCCGGTGCTCGCGCGCGCCGGCCTGCCCGCCGCCGAGCTGGAGCGCGGGCGCCAGCTGGTCACGCACGGCGACACCGCCCTCAAGATCCCTGCCTGCATCGCCTGCCACGGCGAGCGCCTCACCGGCGCCCTGCCCGCCATCCCCGGCCTGATCGGGCTGCCGCGCGATTACATCAACGCCCAGTTCGGCGCCTGGCGCAACGGCAGCCGCCACGCGCTGGCGCCGGACTGCATGGGCACGATCGCCACGCGCCTGAGCCTGGCCGACGTGTCGGCGATCTCGGCCTGGCTGGCCAGCGAGCCGCTGCCGGCGGACGCCAGCCCGGCGCCCACCCTGCCGCGCCCCCTGCCGCTGGCCTGCGGCAGCGCCCCGGAGAAACAGCCATGAAGCGCCGCATCCTCATCGGGCTTGCCGCCATGCTGGTCCTTGCTGCCGGCGCAGCGCTGCTGGCCTGGCCGCGCGCCGAATTCATCGCCGCCAAATCGCCGCAGAGTTGGGCCGCCACCCCCGCCAACATCGCGCGCGGCGCCTACCTGGCGCGCGCCGGCGACTGCGCAGCCTGCCACACCAGCCGCGGCGGCCAGCCCTATGCCGGCGGCCGGGCCATCGCCACGCCCTTCGGCCGCGTGATGGCGCCGAACATCACGCCCGATCGCGAGACCGGCATCGGCGCCTGGACTGCCGACGAGTTCTGGAACGCCCTGCACAACGGCGTCGGGCGCGATGGCCGCCTGCTCTATCCGGCCTTCCCCTATCCGAATTACACCAAGGTGACGCGCGAGGATGCAGACGCCCTGTTCGCCTGGCTGCGCAGCCTGCCCGCCGTGCGCCAGACTAACCAGCCCCACCTGCTGCGCTTCCCCTACGACAGCCAGGCGGCGCTGGCAGGCTGGCGCCTGTTCTACTTCAGGCCCGGGGTGCAGCAGGCGCAGCCCGCGCGCGGCGTCGAATGGAACCGCGGCGCCTACCTGGTCGAGGGACTGGGCCACTGCAGCGCCTGCCATAGTACGAGGAATAGCCTGGGCGCCAGCAACCAGGGCCTGCAGGGCGGCCTGATCCCGGTGCTGGGCTGGTACGCGCCGGCGCTGGCATCAACCGACCCGCACCTCGTGCAACTGCTGCAGACCGGCGTGTCGCCGAACGGTGCCGTATATGGCCCGATGGCCGACGTGGTCCGCCAGAGCCTGCAGCATTTATCCACGCAGGATCTCGGTGCGATGGCGGCTTACCTGAAGTCGCTGCCGGTGGAGCCGGAAGCCCCGCGGCCGGCCCCCTTGCCCTCGGAAGCGCTGATGAAGCTGGGCGGGCAGATCTACGACCGGCATTGCGTCGACTGCCATGGCAAGGACGGCCGCGGCGGCATGCAGGCAGGCGGCGCGCCGGCCTATCCGCCGCTGGCCGGCAACCGTACGCTGGCGATGCGGGATCCGGTGAATGCGATCCGCATCGTGCTGAATGGCGGTTTTCCACCTTCTACCGGCGGCAACCCGCGCCCCTTCGGCATGCCGCCCTACAGCCAGGTACTCGACGACGCCGAGGTCGCCGCGGTGGTCAGCTATGTGCGCGCCAGCTGGGGCAACGCCGCGCGCATGGTGACGGCGCCGGAGGTCAACCGCTACCGCGCTGTCCCGCTCGACTGAGCAATAATACTGTCGAGAATTTTTACACTGGTGCAAGCTTGTTGCTCGGAGTACAAGTAGAATTTACTAGTGGAATAAAACAAAAGCCAGTAAATACAACTACTTACGGTTAGCGAAGGTGGGGCTGGCATTGAACTTGCTTATATCCATTCCGGGGTTCCTGACATCAACACTAATAGTGAAAAAATGAAAAAACTTCTTCTGAGCTTAGCAACTGCTTTCGCTGCTTCGAGCGCTATCGCTAGCCCGGCAATCGATCTGCCGGTCGGCCCGATCTACCTGAAATTCACCGGTCAGGAACAGATCGCCATCAACGGCGCCCACACCTGGACCGATAACAAGGAAATCAACTGGGGCGTGTTCATCATTTCGACCATGCAGAACGGCGACGTCAACACGCCGAACGACCAGATCGATCCGGGTTCCGATACGCCCTTCTTCGTCAACCGTCAGAACGGCGGCCAGATCACCGGGATGTTCTACGGTATCGAGCAAGGCGCCCCGTCGGCGAGCAACCCGTTCCCGGCCACCAGCGGCTACATGGACCTGTACTGGCGCGACCTGAGCAAGATGACCGCCACCTCCCTGTCCACCACTTCCCCGGCTGCCCGTTGCGGCTACGACTGCGCTACCGGCTTCACCCAGGGTGAGTTCCTGGCACGCCTGTTCTTCGACACCGGCATGGACACCGGCAACAAGCTGAACACCATCGTCGGCAGCTCGATTCCGAGCAGCAACGGCTTCTCCGGCCAGGCCGACTCCTACGCTTCGGTCGACATGACCAAGAAAGGCCTGTGGAGCTTCGACCTGAACTCGAACTATTTTACGAGCGCGGAAGGCCAGCGCGACCTGCGCTTCAAGAACAGCTACAACTTCAACCGTAACTGGAGCAGCAAGACCGATGCCAACATCCTGGGCGCCCGCGTGGACGATCCGGGCCAGGCATTCGCCGTGCCGGAACCGGGCGCGCTGTCGCTGATGGGCCTGGCCCTGGTCGGCATGGGCGCCGTCCTGCGCCGTCGCCGCGGCTGATTGCTGATCGGCAGGCTGGCCTGGCCAGTCTGCCGGTGCTGCAGACACCGCATGAAAAAAGCGGGCACCTGGTTTCAGGTGCCCGCTTTTTCATTCCTGCCTGTTTTTGCCCTTACAGGGTGTGGACGAAATCAACCTTGATAAGCGAGCCTGCTGAGTAGCATACGCGCCTCGGCTAGCCAAACCCAAGCCGCCGATACAGCGAGTTTGCGGTCGTGATGCATCACTGTGCGGCGCCAGCGTTCGGTCCACGCGTGGGTTCGTTCAACGACCCAACGCTTAGGCAGAATCGTAAATCCTGAGCCGATATCAGCAGTTGGCGTAGGTGCCGTCTCGGGATCATACAGCGTTCCGATCGTGCTGCTACCTGGACGACGAATGACTTCGACACGAATATGATGCGCCTGTTCGATCTCACAGGCGCACTTCCCACCGTATGCGCCGTCGGTATAAAGTTTTTCCAGCCTAGGGCTCTTCACGCATGCTTGTGCCACCACGGCCGCGGCAGCATCCCTGTCTTGCACGCTCGCGGCGGTGACCGTGACTGCGATAAGCAGTCCCATCGTATCCACGACGAGATTGCGCTTTCGCCCTTTGACCTTCTTGCCTGCATCGAATCCACTTTCGCCACCTTGCGGCGAGGCGCGCGTAGACTGTGCATCGATCACCGCCGCACTGGGCGTGCTCGCACGCCCCATGCGTGCACGCCATTGTTCACGCAGGCGGTCCTGCATTTGCTCGAACACACCCGCACTAACCCAGCGCGAAAATGCCTTGTAGACCGCCTGCCAAGGCGGGAACGTCTCGGGTAACAACCGCCAGGCGCAACCCGTGCGCAACACATACGAGCAAGCATTCACGAGATCGCGGCGGCTGTAATGCACAGGCGTTCCTCGTTGCCCGGGTATTCGCTCAAACAAATCAGCGACCAGCTCCCATTCGGCGTCTGTCAGGTTGGTGCTGTACGGCGATATGTCCTCGCGTCGGTGCGCCGCCGTATAGCCATATCGCTTGGCGCCCGCGGCCCGCTCCGCATGCGCCCGGCGCACCGGCTTGAGCCTTACGATGCCTTGCGCCCGCAGCGCACGACGAATCGTTGCATCGCACACGTGTAACCCACAGCGGCGATGCAGCTCGTCAGCGATTTCCTGCAAGCTGGCCTGAGCGCGCTCCGCGACAATATCGTGCAAAACCGCGATATGCTCAGGCTTCAACGCCGGCGGCCTGCCTCCTGCATTGCTTGACGGCTCAATACCGTCGAGTGGATCTTTCGTTGCCATGACATGCTCCTTCCACATCGGGATAGCATGCCACAGCTACGTTATTGATTTTGTCTACACCCTCTTAGAGCGTCTAACAAAAGCCGCAGGGCAAGGCGCATCGGCGAAGAAAGTACGCTAGTACGGCGAGCCGATGCAACGCCGCCATGTGGGTTTTGTTAGACGCTCTACACCATCTCCGCGAAGCCGATCCGGTCGGTGGTGGCTGCGCGCGCATCGTCGACCCCGACCTTGTGCGAAGCCAGCAGTCCTTCCAGCACGCTGTTCATCGTATGGCAGCCCGGTTCACGCCCAAGGTTCATGTGGCGGCGGATGGCGCCCAGGTCGCCCTGCTCGATCATGGCGGCCACCGCCGGGCTGATGCTCAGGCATTCGGTGGCCAGGTGGTAGCGGTTGCCCTGCTTGGACGGCAGCAGCGCCTGGCACAGCACGCCGCGCAGCCCATGCGCCAGCGCCTGGCCCTGGGCTTCGGAATTGCCCAGCAGGCGCAGCATCTTCTGCAGGCCCAGCTCGGTCGAGCGCGCGTGCAGGGTTGCCAGCACCAGCGGACCGCTTTCCGCCAGCGCCAGCGCTTCCTGGGCGGTCTGGGCGTCGCGGATCTCGCCGATCACGATCACGTCCGGACGCTCGCGCAGCGCATCCAGGGCGCCGAGGTAGTAGCTGTCCACGTCGCCGTCCACGCCCACTTCGCGCTGGGTGATGATGCACTTGCGCTGCGGGATCAGGGTCTCGACCGGGTCTTCGATGGTGATGATGTGGCCCGAGCGCTGGCGGTTGATCTCGTCGAGGATGGAGGCGATGGTGGTCGACTTGCCCTGGCAGGTGTCGCCGATGATCAGCACCAGCCCGCTGGTCAGGCGCGCGAATTCCTGCTCGTCCGGATGCAGCCCGAGTTCTGCCAGCAGCAGGGGCTCCTTCGGGAAGCGGCGGATCACGCAGCCCAGGCGCTTCTTGCCCTGGAAGCTGAAGCAGTTGGCGCGGATGCGCGCCGTGTGCAGGTCGATCGACCGGTCGAAGGCGCGTTCCTGGATGCGCTCGGCCCAGTTCGGCTCGATGACGTCGAAGAACTCTTCCAGCTCCTCCTTGGTGATCGGCGAATCCGTCACCGCCACCAGGCCCTTCGGCTGGCGCAGCATCAGCGGGCTGTTCTGGTGAATGATGATGTCCGAGAACACCAGCTTCGAGTTCAGCAGGTGCAGGATCTGCTCGACCAGGGTGCCGAAGACCGGGTGGTCTTCGTTTTCGATATACGACAGCGTGGGGATCTGCGAGGACTGGTGGTATTCCATCGGACGATGTTAAAAGTGGAACTGACGATGCATTAATTATAAAACCAGCAGCGCATGAAAGTTCCACTTGGAAATATAAATTTTCTTGTGAAAAACTTACAACACCTTACCGGTCAAGCATGGCGGCGATGCGGTCGCCGAACAGCGCCAGGGCGACGCCCGCGATCATCACCGCGGCGCCCAGCAGCCGCAGCGCCGACACCTTGCGCATGGCGACGTTGACGAGGCCGAAGTGGTCGATCGCCATCGAAGTCAGCAGCTGACCGGCGATCACCAGCACCACCAGGTTCAGCAGGCCGATGCGCGGCACCAGCATCACGGTGCAGAAGATGAAGGCGGCGCCGAGAAAGCCGCCCGAGAACTTCCACAGCGGCTGCTGCGGCAGCACTGCCAGCGCGTCGGGCAGGCCGCCGCGCGCGAAAGCGACCACGGCCAGCGCCACGGTGCCGCACAGGAAGGAGACCAGCGCGGCGACCACGGAGTTGGCGCCGACGGCAGCTGCCATCTGGCTGTTGATAGCGGCCTGGAAGGATACGGCGATGCCGGCGCCGAAGGCGACGAGGAACAGCAGGAGATTCATGAATGCGGAAACGTGCGGAAAAAAGCGGAGGATTGTAGCGAAAACGGCTGAGCTTGCGAAGTGAATGTATACTCCGCAATGTTTTCAAACATGCCAGACCGATGACGCCTCTTCGCCCTTCTCCCGCCACTCCCGACCAGCCGATGCGCTGGCCGGTCCTGTTCTTCATGTTCGCCCTGCTGGCTCTCGGCCTGATGATGTGGCGCTGGGGCGGCACGGTCGAGGATTCGCAGGCCTATTTCGACACCGCCCGTTACTTCCGCGGCGAGGTAGGCATCGAGGCGCTGCGCGCGCCCTTCCCCTACCGCGCCCTGGTGCCGGCCATCGCCGCCGCCCTGCCCGGTGACCTGCGCCAGGTGTTCGCGGCGCTGAACTGGATGTGCATGACGGCGAGCGCCTGCCTGATGACGGCCGTCGCCCTGCGCGCCGGCATGGACGGCAAACGCGCCACCGGCGCTGGCGTGCTGATGCTGGTATCGCTGCCGACCTTCTGGTACGCGCCCTACCTGCTGGTCGACCCTGGGTCGATTCTCGCCCGCAGCGCCTTCGTGCTGGCGGTGCTGGCGGGCCAGCCCTGGCTGGCGGCGCTGGCCGGCCTGCTGGGCACTGCCGTCCGCGAGGAAAACATCCTGCTGCTGGTCTGGCTGCTGGCCACGCGCCGTATCTCGATTGCCGGCGGCCTGGCGGTGCTGGCCGCGGCCGGTGCCTGGCTGGTGGCGGTGCGCTTCTGGCTCATCCCGGGCCTGCCTTCCTATACCTGGGTGCCCAGCTGGTGGACCGTCGAGCACGCGCTGCACGACGTCCGCTCGCTGCTGTCGATCGCCGGCGCCTGCATCCCCGTCGTGCCCGCTGCCATCATGGGCTGGCGCCACGCGCCGGCTTCCGTGAAACCCCTGCGCAGCCTGCTGTTCCTGATGGCCCTGCCGCCGCTGTACGCCGCCCTGAGCGTACGCGTCGAAGGCCGGATCGTCTGGGGCCTGTATCCCTTCCTGATCCCGTTTGCAGCAGCCTACGGCGCCGATCGTGCAATTCGTCGCAAAGCGCCCGCCGGGCCGGACCAGCCTGACTAAGATGCCCCTATCGATCATCGACAACGAAGGAGACCGCAGCATGAACACGACCCCGACCACCCCGCGCCGCCGCCTGCTGGGCGCCTTCACCCTTGCCGCTGCCGCCGTCGCGCTGAGCTCGGCGCTGGCGCCGGCGCCGGCCCTGGCCGGCTGGAGCTTCGGCAAGAGCGAACAGGTGCAGGGCAGCGGCAACCTCAAACGCGAGACGCGCCAGGTATCCGGCTTCAAGGGCCTGGGGCTGGGCTTGTCCGGCCAGGTAGAGGTCCGCACCGGCAACAGCGAAGGCTTGACGATCGAAACCGACGACAACCTGCTGCCGCTGATCGAGACCGTGGTCGAGGGCGGCAAGCTGGAGATCCGCAACAAGAAAGGGGTCAACATCAAGCCCCGCAGCCTGAAAATCGTGGTGCAAACGCGCGGCCTGGAGAGCCTGAGCCTGGGCGGTTCCGGCAGCATCGCCGCCGACCGCGTGGCCGGCTCGCGCATCCAGTTCGACATCGGCGGTTCGGGCAAGATCACGGTCGGCAAGCTCGAGGGCGAATCGATCGGCGTGAACCTGGGCGGCAGCGGCGATCTCAAGGTGAACGAGGGCAGCGCGCGCAGCGTGTCGGCGAATATCGGCGGCTCCGGCAATGTCGACCTGGCGCGCGTGCCCGTCGACACGGCCAGCGTGACGGTGGCCGGCTCCGGCGACGTCACGCTGTGGGTGCGCAACAGCCTGAGCACGACGGTCGCCGGTTCCGGCGACATCAACTACTACGGCGATCCGCAGGTCAGCAAGACCACGCTCGGCTCCGGCGGCCCACGTCGGCTGGGCGCTGCTCCGCGCTGATTACCGGCCGTGGGCACGGGGTGCCCACGTTGAATCAGTGGCCCGCTGGCGCCGTATAGGTCAGCGCCCGCACCGGCACCGACAGCGCCACATTCTCGCGCTTGCCGCCAGCATCCTGCACCACCAGCGTCAGCGGCACCTGCTCGCCTTCTTTGAGCTGCTGCTTCAGGTCGAACAGCATCACGTGGTAGCCGCCCGAGGCCAGGTTCACGGTCTGGCCGGCCGGCAGGTCGATGCTGTCGACCGCGCGCATGCGCATGGTCTGGCCTTCCATCGCCATCTGGTGCAGTTCCACGCGGCCCGCGACCGGGCTCTTCACTTCCACCAGCTTCGCCGGTTTGGCCGACTTCAGCTGCATGAAGGCGCCGGCCACCTTGGCCTGGGGCACGGTGGCGCGGATCCATGGTTCGCTGACACTGACCTGGGCCAGGGCCGGAAGGGAAACAATGCTGGCCAGCGCCAGTGCGAGAAGTCGGTTCATGTTCTGTTCGTCCGATCAGTAGTTGCGTTCCGCGAGCAGGGTTTCGCGCTCGACCTGTACCGTGTCCGTGCCGTCGGTCAGCCACACCTGGCCGTCCTGGATCGTGCACTGCAGCTGCATATTACGCTTGGCCATGCGCGAAAGCAGCGCGCTGCTTTCGGCTGCGATGTTCACAATGGTGATGTTGCGCGCGCGGTCGATCTGCTTGGCGATTTGCTTGAACCAGATGTGGCTGACGGCGCTGTAGCTGTAGACCACCACGTGCTCGGAGCGGCCGCTGGCCTTCATGAGGCGGCGTTCGTCCGGCTGGCCGACTTCGATCCAGGTCTGGATCGCGCCGGTCAGGTCCTTCAGCCACAGGGCCGGTTCCTCGACGTCGAACAGGTCCTTGCCGTAGCTGAGCCCTTCGTCGGCATGCAGCGCAAAGGCGAGCAGGCGGATCATCACCCGCTCGTCGGTTTCCGAAGGATGGCGCGCGATGGTGAGCGCGTGCTCCTGGTAGTAATTGCGGTCCATGTCCGCGATGTTCAGGTCTGCCTTGTAGATCGTTGCTTTCAGCGCCATCTAGTTCTTCTGCTTTCGAATGTAATCAGCTGAACACGACCGTCTTGTCGCCGTTCAGCAGGATGCGGTGTTCCACGAACCACTTGACCGCGCGCGCCAGCACCACGCTTTCGACGTCGCGGCCGATTGCGGTCAGCGCCTCGACGCTCATCGCGTGGTCGACCCGCTCGACGTCCTGCTCGATGATCGGCCCTTCGTCCAGGTCGCCCGTGACGAAGTGGGCGGTGGCGCCGATCAGCTTGACGCCGCGCTTGTGCGCCTGGGCATACGGACGCGCGCCCTTGAAGCTGGGCAGAAAGGAATGGTGGATGTTGATCGCCCTTCCCTTCAATGCCTCGCACAGTCCCGGCGACAGGATCTGCATGTAGCGCGCCAGCACGACCAGATCGATCTGGTGCCGGTCCAGCAGCTCGATGATGCGGCTTTCCTGCGCCAGCTTGTCGGATTCGCTGGCGCCGGCCTCGAGCGGCAAGTGGTGAAAGGGGATATTGTAACTGGCCGCGAGCTGGTAGAACTCCATGTGGTTCGAAACGATGGCCGGAATCTCCACCGGCAGCAGCCCGCTGCGGTAGCGGAACAACAGATCGTTCAGGCAGTGGCCGATCTTCGACACCATGATCATCACGCGCGGCTTGCGTGCGGCGTCGTGCAGCTGGCCGGACGCGTTCAGGTGCGTACAGAGGGCGTCGAAGCCGGCGCGCAGCGTCGCGTCGAGGACGTTCGCGTCCTCCAGCGCGAAGTGGATGCGCATGAAGAACAGCTTCGATTCCGCATCGCCGAACTGGTCGGAGTCGATGATGTTGCAGCCATGCTCGGCCAGGAAGCCGGACACGCGCAGGACGATGCCGCGCTGGTCCAGGCAGGACAGGGTCAGGATGTATTCGGGGTGCGTCATGAGGGCGCTCTGGTCGGGAGTGGATGGAAGGGATTGCTCCGGCATTGTCGCACGGGTTGCAAAATCGGCATGTACGCAACAATCGCCCGGCGCTTCCGTTATAGTTGAACGATCGTTCACTTTATAAGAAGGGGAAACCATGTCCGCCACCGAGATGAACCAGCAGTTCCGCCTCGCCTCCCGCCCCGTCGGCCTGCCGACTGCCGCCAACTGGCAGCTCGCCGAGGAAGCCCTTGCCCCGCTCGAAGAGGGCCAGCTGCGGGTCAAGGTCCTCTACCTGTCGCTGGACCCGGCCATGCGCGGCTGGATGAACGAAGGGAAGTCGTATATCCGCCCGGTGGCGATCGGCGAGGTCATGCGCGCCGGCGGCGTCGGGGTGGTGCTCGAGTCGCGTTCCTCGCGCTTCGCCGCCGGCGATCACGTGAGCGGCTCCTTCGGCGTGCAGCGCTACTGGACCGGCGCCGCCGACGAAAAGAGCGGCGTGACGAAGATCGACCCGAGCCTGGCGCCCCTGCCCGCCTGGCTGAACGTGCTGGGCATGCCGGGCATGACCGCCTACTTCGGGCTGCTTGAGGTCGGCCAGCCGAAGGCCGGCGACACGGTGGTGGTGTCGGCCGCCGCCGGCGCGGTCGGGATGACGGTCGGCCAAGTCGCCAAGCACCTGGGCTGCCGCGTGGTCGGCATCGCCGGCGGCGCCGAGAAATGCCGCTTCGTGGTCGAGGAACTCGGCTTCGACGCCTGCATCGACTACAAGGAAGGCCCGGTCGGCCCGGGCCTGAAGCAGCACTGCCCGAACGGCGTCGACGTCTACTTCGACAACGTCGGCGGCGAGATCCTGGACGCGGTCCTCACCCGCATCAACATGAAGGCGCGCATCGTGATCTGCGGCGCGATCTCGCAGTACAACAACACCACGCCGGTCAAGGGGCCGGCCAACTACCTGTCGCTGCTGGTGAACCGCGCGCGCATGGAGGGCATGGTGGTCTTCGATTATGCCCACCGCTATCGCGAGGGCGTGGCGCAGCTGGCGCAGTGGCTGCGCGAAGGCAGCTTCCGGCACCGCGAGCACGTGGTCGAAGGTTTCGAGAAGTTCCCGGACACCCTGTTGATGCTGTTCGAAGGGAAGAACTTCGGCAAACTGGTTTTGAAGATCGCCGACGCCTGAAGCTTCCGCTTTCCTTAACGTCAGCCGGAACTATTGCATCTACCGCCTCTCTAATCGGCACGAGCGCATCCATGACGCTCTCGGGTTTGATTGTTCACCGACAGGCATAAGGAGATCGATATGGCGACAAGCAAGGAAGGCGGCAAGAGCGGGAGCTCGGGCGGCAACGAGCAGAAAAGCCAGCCTGCCAAGCGCGGTTTCGCTGCGATGGACCAGAACCAGCAGCGTCAAATCGCCAGCAAGGGAGGCCAGGCCGCGCACCAGAAGGGAACGGCGCACGAATTCGATTCGGAGGAAGCGCGCCGCGCAGGCCAGAAAGGCGGGGAAGTGGTCAGCCGCAACCGCGCCCACATGGCCGACATCGGCCGCAAGGGCGGGGAAAGCCGGCAATCGGCCAACCGCGCCGCGGCGGCCGCCAAGGGGGGTAACCGCCAGGGAGGCAAGGCGGAATAAGTCAAGGAAGGCGGCAACGCCAGGCTCCTTGCCTGACCAGGGGTGGCATCGCCGTGCCACCCCGTTACCGGTTGAACTGCACCGGCATTCTCTCCCGGTGCGCACTCTGACCCGGCATCCTGTGCTAGAGTGCGCATCCCATGTCCGACCTGAAATACCTGAGCGCCTACCCCGCCCACCTGCTCGACCAGGTGCGCCGCCTGATCGACGGCGGCAAGCTGGCCGACCACCTGCGCAGCCGCTATCCGCAGGCCCACGCCGTCCGCACCGACAAGGCCTTGTACACCTATGTGCAGGACCTGAAGGACGACTACCTGCGCAATGCCGAGCCCATCGCCAAGGTCGGCTTCGACAGCAAGATCGGCATCGTCCAGCAAGCCCTCGGCCTGCATACCGCGATCTCGCGCGTGCAGGGCAGCAAGCTGAAGGCCAAGCACGAGATCCGCATCGGCAGCGTGTTCCGCGACGCCCCGCCCGAATTCCTGCGCATGATCGTCGTGCACGAACTGGCGCACCTGAAGGAAAAGCAGCACGACAAGGCCTTCTACAAGCTGTGCTGCTGGATGGAGCCCGAGTACCACCAGTTCGAGTTCGACCTGCGGCTCTACCTCACCCTGCTGGAAACGGGCGGCGAGCGGCTCTGGGCTTAAGCTCCTTGCAAGGCAGATGACGAACAATCAAGGCATCCGCGCAACATTCTCTCCAAAAGTATCCACACGGAAATAGTTTCCATGCGGCACGCATGATAGGATGCACACATCGGCAGCCCCCGCCCCCGGCGCCGTGCTTCCGCCGGCCCCGACCCCGCCGTTTTCCGCCTGGATTACTGGAGTGGCCATGCACCATCCGATCATCGCTTCCGAACAAGACCGCCTCAAGGCTCTCGAATCGCTGGACGTTCTCGACACGCCCGCGGAACACCGCTTCGACCGCTTCACGCGGCTGGCCGCGCTCACCTTCGGCGTGCCGATCGCGCTGGTGACGCTGGTCGACGGCAGCCGCCAGTGGTTCAAGTCGCGCTGCGGCCTGGACATGGCGGAGACCCCGCGTTCGGTGGCCTTCTGCAGCCACACCGTGGCGCAGGGCGAGATGCTGGTGATCGAAGACGCCACGCAGGACCCGCGCTTTGCCGCCAATCCCCTGGTCACGGGCGAACCTTTCGTGCGCTTCTACGCCGGCCAGCCGCTGTTCAGCGACGGCCAGCCGGTCGGCACGCTGTGCATCGTCGACCGCGTGCCACGCGGCTTCGACGCCGAGCAGCGCCAGGCGCTGCGCGACCTCGCCGACCTGGCCGAGGCGGAGCTGAACCACGTGCGGATGGCCACGGCGCGCCTGATGGCCGAGCAGGCCCTGAAGGCGCTGAACGCGCAGCTGGAGCAGCGCGTGGCCGAGCGTACTGCCGAACTCGAGCGCAAGCTCGGCGAACTGTCGCTGGAAACCGGGCGCCGCAAGGAGGCCGAGGCCTCGCTGCAGCACAGCGAGGAATGGAACCGCACCATCGTCTCCACCTCGTACAACGGCTTCATCGGCGCCGACGCCGAGGGCCGCATCATCGAATGGAATCCTTCTGCCGAGCGCATCTTCGGCTGGCCGCGCACGCATGCGTTAGGGCGCAAACTGTCCGAACTGATCGTGCCGGCGGCGCTGCGCGCGGCCCACGTCGCCGGCATGCGGCGCTGTATCGAGACCGGCCACGGCCCGGTCCTGAACAGCAAGCTCGAGCTGCCGGCACTGACCGCGAGCGGTCGCCAGATCACGGTCGAGATGACCATCAGCAGTTACGAATGGAAGGGCAAGCGCTGCTTCGGCGCCTTCATGAACGACATCTCGGAGCGCATCCGCACCCGCCAGCAGCTCGAGGAAAAGCAGGAGCTGCTGGACGCGGTGCTGGAATCGATCGACGTCGGCGTGGTCGCCTGCGACGCGGTCGGCAACCTGTCGTTCTTCAACCGCGCCGCGCGCGCGATCGTCGGGCGCGACATGAAGACCATCGCCCCGGCCGAGTGGTCGCAGTACTACGCGATGTACCACGTGGACGGCCGCACGCCGCTGGCGATGGACGAGGTTCCGCTGGTGCGCGCGCTGAAGGGCGAGACCGTGCGCGACGAGCCGATCGTGATCGCCCCCGATGCCGCCGCGCCGCACAGCCTGCTGGCCAGCGGCCGCCCGCTGCGCAGCGCCTCCGGCCGCCCGCTGGGCGCGGTAGTGGTGATGAAGGACGTCACCGAAGCCAACGCCGCGCGTGCACAGCTCGAACTGAGCGAGCGCCGCCTGCGCGCCATCACCGAAAACCTGCCGGCGATGATCGGCAAGGTCGACGTGGACGGCCGCTTCGTGTTCCTGAACGGCCATGCCTTGCAGAGCTACGGCAAGAGCGCCGGCGAGCTGCTCGGCCAGCCGGTCGCCGCAGGCTACCGTCCCGAGGATTACGCCAAGCTGCTGCCCTGGCTCGAGCGCGCAGCAGGCGGCGAGCAGGTCGCCTTCGAATACGTCGTCGGCAGCGCGGGCCGCGAACTGCATTACCAGTGCTGCTTCGTCCCGCAACGTTCCGCCACCGGCGCGCCCGACGGCTACTTCGCGATGGCGGTCGACATCACCGAGCGCAAGACCGGCGAACTGCGCCTGCTGGAGAGCGAGGAGCGGCTGCGCACCATCACCGACAACGTGCCGGTGCTGATCGCCCACCTCGACAGCGCCCGCCGCTACGTGTTCGCGAATGCCGTGCACCAGTCCTGGCTCGGCAAGCCTTCGGATCAGATCCTCGGCAAGACCATGGAAGAAGCCTTCGGCGACGACTACGTGGCGCCCCAGGCCAAGGCGCTGGAAAAGGCGTGGAGCGGCCAGGCTTCGCAGTGCGAGCACGAGATCGTGCGCAAGAAGCACACGCGCATCGCCCACACGACCTTCCTGCCGCAGCTGCGCGACGGCCAGGTGGTCGGGGTCTATGTGCTGACGCTGGACGCCACCGCCTCGCGCCTGCACGAACGCAGCCTGCACGCGCTGGCGCACACCGACACGCTGACCGGCCTGCCGAACCGCCGCCATTTCGAGAGCGCACTGGAAAAGGCATCCCGCCGACCGGCGCGCGCCGAGCGCGGCACCGCCCTGCTCTACCTCGACATCGACCACTTCAAGGCGATCAACGACCGCTACGGCCATGCGGTCGGCGACGCCGTGCTGGTCGAGTTCGCGCGCCGCCTGAGCAGCGCGGTGCGCAGCTCGGACCTGGTCTCGCGCCTGGCCGGCGACGAATTCACCGTGCTGCTGAACGACGTGGCCGGCGAGGCCGACGTGGAAGCGGTGTCGCGCAAGATCCTGGCCGCGGTACGCGCGCCCTTCGCGCTGGAGGCGGTCGAACTGCAGGTCGGCACCTCGATCGGCGCGGCGCTGGCCGACCAGCCGGATCCCGATCCGGCACGCCTGCTCGACACCGCCGACCGCGCGCTGTACAAGGCCAAGGAGGCGGGCCGCAATACTTTCGCGATGCTGCGGCTGGGGCGCAGTCACACCCTCGCACTGGCCCACGGCTGACGGCGCCAGCCCAGCGCCGCCTCGACCGCCAGCACTGCGGCCGCGCTCAGCGCCAGCAGCGGCATCAGCGCGCATAGGGCAAGGGCCAGTACCACGGCCGCCGGCGGCGTGGCGCGCCAGGCCCCGGGCAGCAGTTTCGGCAAGCCCAGCACGCCGGCCCGGCGGCGCTTGAAGAACATCGCCCAGCCGGATACCAGCGAGAACAGCACGCTGGCCGCGAACACGAACAGCAGCACCTGGTTCCAGACGCCCAGTTCGCCCCGGTGGAAGGGAATGCCGACCGCGGTGGCCTTGCCGAAGGCGGTCTGGCGCGCCCAGCCCGCGTAGTACAGCACCTGCCCGTCATAGGCGTTCAGCACCAGGTCGAAGCGATGGGTGGGGTGCCGCTTATCGGCCGAGCCGGCGCGCCAGACGCCATGCGGGCCGCGCGGCGGCGTCAATTGCGGCGGCGTGTCCGGCACCAGCGCGCGGGTGCGGTCCCAGGCCTGCTGCCAGTTCAGGGGTGCGCCCTGCGGCATCGAATGCAGCCGGGCCGGCACCGGGGGCGAAGCCTGCCCGGCCCAGTCGCGCAGCGCCCGCACGTTCTCGCCGGCGTAGCGGCTCCAGGTGATGCCGGTCAGGACCATCGCCAGACTCAGCACACCGACCAGCACGCCGAGGAAGGCATGCCATTGGCGCCAGCCCGCGCGCCCGCGCTGGTCCGCACGCGGCATGCCCGGCTGGCCGGGCCGCGGCCACCACAGATACACGCCGGTCAGCAGCATCACCAGCATCCAGCTGGCCGCCAGTTCGATCATCCAGCGCAGCGCGTCGCCCTGCAGCAGGCGCGAATGCAGGCGGCGCGCCCATTCGCTGAAGCGGTCCTGGTCGCGCTGGCTGCCGAGCATCCTGGCGCGGTAGGGATCGACGAAGACGGTGATGCGTTCGCCGACCTGCCCCGGGCGCGGGCTGGCCGAAGCCGGTGCAGCGGCAGCGACTGCAGACGCCGGCTGACCATGGCCCGCATGCGCGCCGTCCCCGGCAGCCGGCCGGCCGAAGGCGACCCGCACCGCATCCTCGGGCCGCGCCGGCGGCACCACCGACTGCACCACGAGCCCGGCCGGCGCCGCCTGCATCGCCGCCTGCACGGCGGCATCCAGCGGCAAACGCGTCCCTTGCGGCGCGACCCGTTCCAGCTGCCCGTACAGCTGCGCCTCGATCTGCGGCGTGAAGATGTAGAGCATCCCCGTCAGGGTAGCAATCAGGGCGAACGGCGAGGCAATCAGCGCCGCCCAGAAGTGGATGCGCCAGAACAGGCTGCGGCGCTGCGCGCTGATGCTTACAGATCCCATTTCAGCTCCGCGACCCAGGTGCGCTGGGGATAAGGGTGGAAGTTCCAGTAATGGTAGTTGTTCAGGTTGTCGATGCCGAGGGCCGCGGCCCACTGGCGGTCCAGCCTGTAGACCACCCGCAGGTCGGTCGTGAAGTACTTGCTGGCGCCCTGGTAGGCAAAGCCGTTCGGGTCCGAATTGTCCAGCGTCGAGTACTGCCGGCCGCTGTAGCGCGCCGCCAGCGTGGCGGATAGCCGGTCGTCGACGCGGTAGGTCGCCTGCCCGGTTGCGCGCCATGCCGGAATGCGCGGCTGCCATTTGCCGACGCTGGCCGGGAATTTGTCGTTGCGCCGGATCTTCGAATCGGTCCAGGTGAGGCTGGCGTTCAGGTCCAGGCCGCGCAGCAGCACGTCGGCCGCGGCGTAGGCGGCCTCCAGGCCCTTCGTGGCGATGCGGTCGACGTTCTGGACGTTGGTTACGTTGGGCACGACCAGCACATTGGTCTGCGAATACAGTGCGTCGCGGGTGCGTTCGCCGAAGGCCGTCAGGCGCAGCGATCCCGTCTCCAGTTTCCGCTCGGCGCTCAACTCGCCGGTCCACGACTTCTCCGGCTTCAGGTTCGGGTCGTTGTTGATCAGGGTGCCGGCGCCGTTGATGCCGCCCTGGTACAGCTCGGACACGGTGGGCATGCGCACGGCCCGCCCCAGCGAGGCCTTCAGCAGCCAGTCCTCCGTCAGCTGGAAGGCCAGCGCCGCCTTGGGCGAGAAATAGTGCTCGTTGCGGCTGCCGTGGCTGACCGTGGTGGAAGCGTTCGAGGTCAATCCCTCGCGCGCTTCCCAACGCTCGGCGCGCAGGCCCAGCACCGTCTTCCAGCGCGGCGCGAACTTCCAGGTGTCCTGGGCATATAGCGCATCGATGCCGGTGCGGCCGCTGAACGCCTGGTTGCGGGCGCCCGGGCTGCCGGCGATCCAGTCGGCGGTCGCATTCTCGACGCTGCGCAGCTTGTAGGCTTCGCGCTGCGCCCCGAACTCCACGGTGTGGGCGAGCTCCGGCCGCCACACGCCCTTGGCCGAGAAGGTATGCCAGCCGGTGCCGTGCTGGTCGACGATGCGCCCTGCCCCGCCCGTAGCGGCGGCCGGCAGCGCGACGGTGGGCGCGCGCAGGATGTCGCGGCCGTAGTCATACAGGCTGGCCGCCAGCTCCCAGTCGAACACGCCGCGCGTGCTGCTCTTGAGGGTCAGGCCGTGCATCAGGTGGCGCAGGTCTTCGTTGGACTGGTTGAAGTCGGTCGGCGCCAGCTGGTAGGCGCGTCCGCCGATGTTGACCGTGCCGCTGTAGACCGGCTGGCCGCCGGCATCGCGCAGATACGATGCCGGCCGGCCGCGGGATTCGTTGTCCCATAGCCCGAACACGTAAGTCGCACGCAGGGACGGCGTCAGGTCGTAGGCCAGTTTCGCCTTCACATGCTGCTGCGCCGTGTGGTAGCGCGTGGCCGCGCCGAGGATCAGCCATTCGCGCCCCGTACGGTCCTGGCCGGGCACGGCGCCGGTCACCGGCGTACCGGCGTTTGAACCCGCAGCGGCCGGGTAGCGGGTCGGGAAGGTCAGCGGCTGGCCGTCGCTGGACAGCCGGCTGACATCGAGATACCAGGACCAGGCGCCGGCGCGGTCGCCGAGCGAAATGCTGCCCTGGCGGCCGCGGTAGGTATCGTCGGTGCCGTACAGCTTGAAGGGCTGGTAGGAGGCCGCGAACTTCGCGTGCGCCTCGAAGCGCGTGGGCATGCGGGTCACGTAGTCGACCACCGCGCCCACCGAGTTGCCGCCATAGGCCGCGGAAAAGGGCCCGTACAGCACGTCGACGCGTTCGATCTCTTCCGGACTGACCATGCCCCACCGCGGCGCGAAGCTGGCGCCGTTGCCGAGGTAGTTGGACAGCAGGATGCCGTCCGCGTACACCGCCGATCGGGCGCTGTTGCCGGTGCCCGAAGCGCGGGTGGACAGCACCGCGTGGTTGTAGTCGCCGATGTAGCGCTTGCGCACCAGCAGGCTGGGAAGGTACTTCAGCGCGTCCTCGGCGTCGCTGGCGTTGATGCTGCGGGCGATCTCGTCGCCGGTGATGGTTTCGATGGTGGTCGGGATCTGGGTCGGCAGCGAGGTCGGGTGCTTGCCGGTGACGATCACCGTGCCCATCTCCCGCTTCTGCTCCTGTTCCTGGTGCTGCGCTTCCTGCGCGAAGGCGCCCGGCATGGCGGCGGCCAGCGCCGTCAGCGTCCACAGCGTCCACAGCGGCGTCCTCGATGGTCTTCGAATCTTCATTCCTGTTCCTGTCTTTGGCATGGGTCCGGTTCGATGGTCTTTTTGGCCCATGGTTCAGTCGCCCGGAGGGGCAGTCGGCGCACGTCAAGGCGCATCGCTGCGCACCAAGCGCAATGAGGCGCAATGCGGGCGGCGGATGGCAGACGTGCGGTGCGAGGCGGGCGGCGCGATGGCCGCCGGATCAGGCGGCGGGCGGTGCGCGGGACTGCGCCAGCGACCACGGGAACAGCGGACGCGGGGAATGGTAGTAGAGCGACGGATAGACGTCGCGGCCGGGCGCCGCTGCGAAGCCGATGGCGGGCGGCGGCGGCAGGCCGTGCGAGGCGGCGTGCGAGACGCAATAGCCGCAATGGTTCATGGCCTTGTGCGGCTTGCCGGCGTCATGGTCTCCCTGCCCGTCCGGCGCCAGGGCCAGCGGCATGGTCGTCATGCCCAGCGCGGTGCAGATTTCGATGGACATCGCGGCCGGTGCGGACGTGGTAGGTGCGGCGGCTTCCATGGCATGCGACACCAGCGGCGCGAACGCATTGAACAGGATGGCCAGGCAGGCGATCCAGACAATCCGTGCGCGGGCGAAGCGATGCCGTATAAGGGTAAGCATGCTTGCATTATAGGCCACACTTCGGACGGCCGCGCCACGTTGCCCATGCACAACAAATATTGCACATGGTATGGAGCATTAGAAGTTATCTATCGACTTTCGGTTTCCCTCCGTATAAAGTCAATCTCGCGCTACTTGCGCCCGTTTTGGTAGAGAAAACAAGTGATGCAGCAACACACCCCCGGTCGGCTTCTGTTCACCCCCCTGTTCGCCTGCGGCATGCTGCTCGGCGGCGTCGCCTGCGCGCAGGATGACGTGGCGCGCAGGTCCGACACGCCGGGCTGGACCCTGTCCGGCTTCGGCACCATCGGCGCCACGCACTCCAGCGAGCGCAACGCCGACTACACGGCCAGCGTCCTGAAATACGACGGCGCCGGCGCCACGCGCAACTGGAGCCCGAACGTCGACAGCCGCCTCGGCGCCCAGATCGACGCCCGCCTGAACCGCCGCTGGTCGGCAGTGCTGCAGGTGGTCAGCGAGCAGGGGCTGGACAACAGCTACCGTCCGCGCATCGAATGGGCCAACGTCAAGTACCAGGCCACGCCGGAGCTGGCGCTGCGCCTGGGCCGCATCGCGCTGCCGATGTTCCTGACTGCCGACTACCGCAAGGTCGGCTATGCCTACACCTGGGTGCGGCCGCCGGTCGAAATCTACAACTCGCTGGCCTTCACCAGCAGCGACGGCGTCGACGCCAGCCTGCGCTGGAGCCTGGGCCCGGTGCGCAATGCCACGCAGCTGTTCTACGGCCGCGCCAAGGTCTCGCTCGGCGAAGGCCTGAGCGCTTACGGCCGCGGCATCGTCGGCTTCTCGAACACCAGCGACTGGGGTTCGCTCAGCGTGCGTGCAAACCTGATCCGTACCGAGTCCACGACCAACATCGGCGACCAGCTGTTCCGGGCCTTCGAAGCCGCCGGTCCGGCCGGCAGCACCATCGCGCAACGCTATCGCATCGACCACAAGCTGCTGACCGTCGCCAGCATCGGCGCCAACTACGACCCGGGCGACTGGTTCCTGATGGCGGAAGCCAGCCGCACCCGCTCCGAAACCCTGCTCGGCTCCACCCGCAGCGCCTACGTCAGCGCGGGCGTGCGCCTGGGTGCCTTCACGCCCTACCTGGTCGCCGCGCAGGTACGCGCCACCAGCGCGACCCGCGACGACGGCATCCCCACGCGCGGCCTGCCGCCGGCGCTGGCAGGCCAGGTGGCCCAGCTGAACGGCGCCCTGAACCTGCTGCTGGCCACCATCCCGCAACAGGGCACCGTGGCTGCCGGCCTGCGCTGGGACCTGGCCACCAACACTGCCCTCAAGCTGCAGTACGACCGTGTCACGCCCCGCTTCGGTTCGCGCGGCACCCTGATCAACCTGACGCCTGCCTTCCGTTCCGGCCGGACGGCCCATGTGGCCAGCGTCGCCCTCGATTTCGTGTACTAGGATGCGGACCGGACCTCTCCGGCGCCTGGTGGCGGGCGCCCTCTTCCTTCTTCTGGCCGGCGGCAGCAGCCTGGCCGGCGCATCCGACCTGGTGGTCATCGTCTCGGCCAGAAGCCAGGTCAGCGCGCTGCGCCCGGACCAGGTGGCCGCGATCTTCCTCGGCCAGAGCGCGCGCTTCCCCGACGGCGTCGAGGCGGTGCCGCTCGACCTGCCGCTCGGCTCGGCCCTGCGCAACGAGTTCTACGAGCGCGTCACCAACAAGACCCCGGCCCTGCTGAAGGCGCACTGGTCGAAGATGGTGTTTACCGGCCGCGGCCAGCCGCCCGGCGAAGTGCTCGACAGCGCCGCCGTGCGCCGCCGCGTCGCCGAGAATCCCGAACTGATCGGCTACATCGAGCGCGGCGCGCTGGACGCCAGCGTGCGCCCGGTCCTGATGGTGCGATGATGGAGACGCCCCGCCAAGCCGCTCCCGCCGCAAGGGCCGGCTCCACGCCGCGCCGGCGCGGCCTGGGCCGCCGTTTCGGGCGCGCGCTCGAGACCCATATCGCGCTGCCGCTGTTCGCGCTGCTGCCGCTGATCGCGATCTGGATCGCCACCTTCCACTTCATCGCCGCCGAACGCGATGCCGCCATCGCTGCGGCGCGCGATGCCGCGCGCGAGCAGGTCGACACCTACGAAGCGCATATGGTGCGCAACCTGACGGCGATCGACCAGACCCTGAAGGTTCTCAAGTACGCGGTCGAGCAGCACGGCGCCGCCGGCGCGCTCGACGCCCTGCGCCGCCAGGGCCTGCTGCCGCCGTCGCTGGTGTTCGTGGTCGAGGTCACCGACCGCGACGGCCGCATCGTCGGCAGCAACCCGCCCATGAAGCCGCTGGATGTCGCGCGCGAGAGCTTCTTCACGGTCCACCGCGACGGCGAAACCACCATGCCGGTGGTCAGCCGCGCGCTCGGCGACGCCGCCAAGCCGGAGCCGCACCTGCATTTCACCCGCCGCATCAACGATGCCGACGGCCGCTTCGCCGGCGTGGCCATCGTCGCGGTCGATCCGGCCTATTTCACCAGCGCCTACGAGCACTCGCGCGAGGGCGAGCTGGGCATGATCGGCCTGATCGGCACCGACGGCGTGGCGCGCGCGTTGCGGGTCGGCGACAAGGTCACCTGGGGCCAGCAGATCGCGCTCGACCGCATCGGCGACGACGCCATCGAGCCGCATCCGACCGCGCCCGACGGCGTGGTGCGCTATGCCAGCGTGCGCCGCCTGCACGGCTTCCCGCTGTCCGCCGTGATCGGCCTGGCCGAGAGCGAGCAGATGGCGCAGTACAAGCAGCACCGCGGCAATTACATCGTGGCCGCCTTCGCCGCCAGCGCCCTCCTGATCGCCGTGGTTGGCATGATCAGCGCCTGGTCATGGCAGCTGGCCAAGGCGCGGCGCCGCGAACGGCGCGCCCAGGCGACCTATGCGGCCGCCTCGGAAGCCAGCCTGGACGCCTTCTTCGTGCTGCGCAGCGTGTTCGACGCCGACGGCCACGTGACCGACTTCCTGGTCGAGGAGACCAACTCGCGCGCCGAGCAGGTGACCGGCATCCCCAAGGAAGCCATGCGCGGCCGCCTCGTCGGCGACCTGCTGCCCTTCTACCGCCTGAACGGCATGTACGAGGAACTGCTGGCCGTGGTGGCCGAGGGCAAGGCGGTCGAAACCGAATGGCAGGCCGCGACCTCGCCCGCGGTCGGCCGCTGGCTGCAGCGCCAGATCGTGCCGGTCGACGGCGGCGCGGTCGCCACCGTGCGCGACATCACCGAACGCAAGCTGGCCGAGGAGCGCATCCGCCACCTGGCCCACCACGACGAGCTGACCGGCCTGCCGAACCGCAGCCTGATCCGCGACCGCCTCGACCAGGCGGTGCTGAACGCCCAGCGCAACGGCAAGCACCTGGCGCTGGCCTTCGTCGACCTCGATGGCTTCAAGCTGGTCAACGATGGCCTCGGCCACAATGCAGGCGACGAGCTGCTGAAGGAAGTCGGCCGCCGCATGCAGTCCTGCCTGCGCCGCAACGACACCCTGGGTCGCCTGGGCGGCGACGAATTCGTGATCCTGCTGCCGGACGTGGCGGGCGAGGCGCTGGCGATCACGCCGGTGCTGGAGAAGATCCGCCAGGCGGTGACCGAGCCGGTGCTGATCGGCGACCAGGCGGTGCAGGTCAGCTGCAGCATGGGCGTGGTGATGTACCCGCGCGACGGCGAAGACCCGAAGACCCTGATGATGAACGCGGACGCCGCGATGTACCGCGCCAAGGACCTGGGCAGCAACAACTTCCAGTTCTACACCCGCGAGATGAACGCCAGCGTCGAGGAAAAGCTGATGCTGCTGGAAGGGATGCGCAAGGCCTTCGACTCGACCCAGGCGGCGTCCGGCACCGCGCATGCGCCGGCCGGCCACTTCTTCCTGATGTACCAGCCCAAGGTCGACCTGCGCACCGGCCGCATCTTCGGGGTCGAGGCCCTGATCCGCTGGCGCCATCCGGAGCATGGCATGGTGCCGCCGCCGCGCTTCATCGGCCTGGCCGAGGAGTCGGGCCTGATCGTCGCGATCGGCGAATGGGTGCTGCGCACCGCCTGCCGCCAGGCCCAGGTCTGGCGTGAGGCCGGCCTCGATGCGCTGACGGTGTCGGTCAACGTGTCGGCCCGCCAGTTCGAGGAAAAGCACCTGGTCGAGCGCATCGCCGTGGCCCTGCGCGACACCGGCCTGCCGCCCGATGCGCTGGAACTCGAAGTGACCGAGAGCCTGCTGATGCGCGACCTGAACCAGGCCATCGAACGCATGCGCGAGCTGAAGACGATGGGCATCTCGCTGTCGATCGACGATTTCGGCACCGGCTATTCGAGCCTGTCGGCACTGAAGTCCTTCCCGATCAGCACCCTCAAGATCGACAAGTCCTTTGTGCGCGACCTGGCCCACAGCCTCGACGACCAGGCCATCGCGCTGGCCGTGATCTCGCTCGGCCACCGCCTGAACCTGCGCGTGATCGCCGAAGGCGTGGAGACCGAGGAGCAGCGCGAATTCCTGACCGCCAACGAGTGCGACGAGATGCAGGGCTACCTGTTCTCGCCGCCGGTGCCGGCCGAACGCATCACCGAGATGCTGCAGGTCCAGTCCCGCCGGGCGGCCTGACATGGGAACGGCATCGCTGTCCCATCTGCTGTTCGGCGCCGAGCCCAAGCTGCGCCGGATGATGTCCTACTGGGGGGCGACGGCGGCCCTGTACACCGTGTTCATGGCCCTGCTGCTCGTCGCCGGCCAGCGTCACCTGATCGACCAGGACGATGCGCTGGGCCTGACCGCCTATGCCGCCGCCGGCATCGTCCTGTCCTATCTGATCGTCAGGCTGGGCGCCAGGTACGGGCTGGCGCCGACCGGCGCCGCGGCCCTGCAGTCGGTGTTCGGCATCAGCTGCAACATGTGGGCGTATTCGATCACCGGGCCGCTGCGCGGCGCCACGCTGATGGGATTGATGGTCGTGGTGGTGTTCTGCACCTTCGCGCTGCGCCCGCGCCAGACTTTGGCCCTGACCGCCGGCGGCCTGATTGGCATGGGCGCCACGATGTGGTGGCACCAGGCCCACGACCCGCTGCATTATCCGCCGCTGGTGGAAGCCGTGACCTTCACGATCATGGCCGGCTGCTCGATGACGGTGACCCTGCTAACCGGCGAGGCCAGCAAGCTGCGCGCGCGCCTGAAGGCGCAGAAGGAAGACCTGGTCGAGGCGCTCGACACCATCCGCACCCTGGCCACGGTGGACGAGCTGACCGCGCTGTCGAACCGGCGCCACATGAACGAGGTGCTGGCGCAGGAAGAACGGCGCCATGCCAGCCCCGGTGCGCCCGGTCACGGCACCTGCATCGCCCTCCTCGACATCGACTTCTTCAAGCAGATCAACGACCGTCACGGCCACGCCGCCGGCGACGAGGTGCTGCGCAGCTTCGCACAAGCCGCGCGCGCCGAACTGCGCGCGGGCGACGTGCTGGCGCGCTGGGGCGGCGAGGAATTCCTGCTGATGCTGCCCGACACGGGCGAAACCGCGGCGCAGGCGGTGGTCGAACGCATCCGCGCACGGGTCGGGGACTTGCGGGTGGACAGCGTGCCGCTGGGGCGCCGCATCAGCTTCTCGGCCGGTCTGACGGCGCGCCGCGGCATGGAAGCGCTGGCCGATACCGTGAACCGCGCCGACAAGGCGCTCTACCAGGCCAAGTCTTCGGGACGCGACCGCGTCGTCGTTTCCCAGCTCAGCGCGTAGAGATCAGGCGCGCCACCAGCGCATCCGGATCGGCGTCCATCGTCATCAGATTGGCATGGGCCGGGCGCACGAAGCCCTGCTCCACCATGTGGCCGACAAAGCTGGCCAGCCCGTCCCAGAAGCCCTTCGCATTCAGCAGGCCGATCGGCTTGGCATGGATGCCCAGCTGGGCCCAGGTCACCATTTCGAACAGCTCTTCCAGCGTGCCCATCCCACCCGGCATGGCGATGAAGCCGTCGGCCAGCTCCGACATCATGGCTTTGCGCTCGTGCATGTCCTTGACCACGAACTGGCGCGTCAGGCCGGTGTGGCCGACCTCGCGCTCGAGCAGCGCACGCGGGATCACGCCGGTGGCTTCGCCGCCGAGGCGCAGCACTTCGTCGGCGATCACGCCCATCAGGCCGACCTTGCCGCCGCCGTAGACCAGGCCGATGTTGCGCTCGACCAGCGCACGGGCCAGGCCGCGCGCGGCGTCGGCGTAAAAGGGATCGGCGCCCGGTGAGGCGCCGCAGTAGACGGCAATGGCTTTCATGCTTTGGCTTCGGGAGGGAGTTGTTTCAGGTAGTCGTCGGACAGGCGCTCGAACAGGTCGCGGGTATCGCCGCGCAGATAGGGGCCGATCATCGACAGCACCTGGTAGCAGCCGCGCGCGAGAGCGTCGGCGATCGCCTGCTGCTCGCTGTACTTGCGCGGGTTGCGCACGTATTCGTAGGACAGCCAGTAGGTCGCGACCACCACCATGTTGGTGGCCATCGCGCCGATCTGCGCTTCGCCGGCTTCCAGCGAACCTTCGCTGCGCAGGTCTTCGCAGAGCTGGCGCGCGACCTTGATCTTGTGCGCGAGGATGGCCTTGAAGTGCAGCTCCAGCTTGCGGTTGCGCGACAGCAGGTCGTTCAGGTCGCGGTAGAAGAAGCGGTAGCGCCAGATCAGCTCGAACATCATGCGCAGGTAGAGCCAGACGTCTTCCAGGTTCGAGCGGCGTCCTGCCGGCACGGTCAGCATGCGCCCGATCTCGGCCTCGAACTGGGCGAAGATCGAATTGACGATGTCGTCCTTGTTCCGGAAGTGGTAATACAGGTTCCCCGGAGAGATGTTCATCTCTTCGGCGATCACGGTGGTCGTGATATTGGGCTCGCCGAATTCATTGAACAGCCTGAGCGACAATTCGAGAATCCGTTCGCGGGTCCGGCGGGGCGCTTTCTGTTGCATGGAAGACGGCATGGTTGAACTCACCCGCAAGGATAACACCGACGCTGCGCCGCGGCCATATCGGCGGCGCCTTCGCTCAGCGGGCGGCGGCCCGTTCGCGCTGCATGGCGAAGGCGGCGCGCAGGTCTTCGCGCAGCGCGCCGGCGGCCCAGGGCTTGACCAGGTGGCGGTCGACCAGACCGGCGGCGCAGGCGCGGTCGATCGCTTCCAGCTCCGACGGGCCGGACAGGCCGGACAGGATCAGGCGAACGGTATGCGGATAATCGCGGCAGACGCGGGCCATCAGTTCCGTGCCCTGCATGCCGGGCATCGACTGGTCGGACAGCACCACCCCGACCGGATGGCGCTCCAGCAGGGCCAGCGCTTCCTCGCCCGAGCCGGCGCTGAGGATGCGCCAGGGTTCGCTCTCGAGTGCATCGACCAGCACCTCGCGCATGAAGGCATCGTCGTCGACCACCAGCAGAGTCGGCAGGCCGGCCTGCGCGCCCGCTTCGCCGGCAGCCGGCGCGGCCGGCAGGAAGGCCTCGACCTCGGCGACGAAGCTGGCCGGTTCGATCGGCTTGCACAGGTAGCCGTCGAAGCCGGCGGCGCGCACCCGTTCGCGGTCGCCCTCCTGGACCAGCATGCTGACGGCCACCAGCGGCATCCGCGCGCAGCCTGGCGCGGCCTTCAGCGCGCGCGCCACTGCGTAGCCGTCCAGCGCCGGCAGGCGCAGGTCGCAGATCACCAGGTCGGGCCGGCTGTCGAAGGCCAGGCGCAGGCCGCCCGCGCCATCGCCGGCGCTGATCACCGTGTACCCGGCTTCCTCGAGCAGCATGGCCATCACCTCGCGGGTGGGAAGATCGTCTTCGACGATGAGAATGCGCGCGGGCATGACCGGTCTCCGTGAACTTGTCGCTGTTGTCTGTATTTACTTTAACACTGCGCCGTTCAGGAAACCAGTGCCGCCAGTTCCTCCATGACGGCAGCCAGCACGCGCGGGTTGCTGCCGAGGGCGACGTGGCCGACGCCGCCGAATTCGAGGTTGCGCGCACCGGGCAGGCGGCTCGACTCCTGCGGCGAGACGATGTTGTCGTGGTGGGTATACACCGAGGTGACCAGCGCGCGGGCGGCGGCGTCCTCCCCTTGCGCCAGCTCCCGCAGCCAGCGGCTGCCGGGGCGCATCTGGAAGGCGTTCTGCCCCAGCCCGAAGCGGGCCAGCGCGGTGCCGTGGTGCGGCGTGCCGAGCGTGATCACGCGCGCCAGCGCTGCCGTGCCGTGGACGCGCATCCAGGCCCGCGCGACCAATCCGCCCATGCTGTGGGCGACGATCGCGACGGTGTGCGCGCCCGTCCGCGCGCGCAGGTCCTGCACCGCCTGCTCGACCAGCGGCACGTAGCCGTCGATGCTGCCGGCGACCGGCTCCAGGTCGACGCTGGCGTGGCTGATGCGGGCGGCGTCGAGCAGCGGCGTCAGGTGGATCCAGTAGCCGCTGTTGCAGCCGTAGCCGTGCAGGAGCAGAACCGGCGGGTGGCGGCTGTCAGGGTAGATTGTCGTGGCGGCGCTGGCGCGCGGCACCTGCCAGGAGGTCACCAGCATGCTGGCCCTGAACTCTTCGGCCAGCAGGCGCAGCCGCGCTTTGGGACCGAGCCGGAAGGCAGGCGGCGTGGCGCTGGCGAAGTGCGCCGCCAGCACGAAATTGTTCATGTTGATGAGCAGGCGCACCAGCGCCACGGAGGCGAAGCCGATGAGCGCCGCCTGCCACGGCGCGATCCCGGCGCGCGCCGCCAGCGCCCAGGCGATCAGCAGCGCCGCGCCCAGCTGCACCAGCAGCAGCGTGCGCAGCAGGCGGCGCGCGCTTTTCATGGCGACGTCACGCGGCTGCGGCCTTCGCGGCCGTTGTCTGCGAGGCCGGCGCTTGCGGGGGCTGTGCAGCCACCGGACGCGCCGCCGGACGGCCGGTCAGCGACTGCGCCAGCTGGCTCGCCAGGCGCGCCGTGATGCCGTAGATCGACAGCTGCGGATTGGCGCCGATCGAGGTCGGGAACAGCGAACCGTCGTGCACCGAGAGATTCGCCAGGCCGTGGTAGCGGCCATCCGGCCCGGTCACGCCGGCGCGCGGATCGCCCGCCATCATGCAGCCGCCCATCACGTGGGCCGAAGCGACCTTGGTCAGGTGCGCTTGGTACGGCAGTGCCGCGATGCCCTGCTGCGCCGCTTTCCATGCGGTGTAGCGCGGCGCGGTCTCGTGCGCCACCTGCACGGCGCCGGCGCCCGCTGCGAACTGGATCTCGGCCATGGTGAGCAAGGCGCGGCGGGCGCCGTCCCACAGCGGATCGCTCAAAGGATAGTCGAGCAGCGGCGCGCCGCCGGACGCCAGCTGCACCGCCCCGCCCTGCGATTCGGGATGGAAGCCGTCGCGCAGCAGCGCCAGCATGCCCTGCAGGTGCGGGAACTGGCGCATCATCTCCGCGTGCTGGACGCCGAATCCGGTCATGGTGGTCGACAGCAGCACCGGGTGCAGCGGCGGCGCTTCCAGCTTGTAGCCGACCGGGCCGTCGATCGCCTGGGTGTGCAGGAAATGGTCCGAGTACACGGTCTGCGGCGCGCCGGCATAGCCTTCGACGCGCTGCGGGAACAGCGCCGCCGAGATCAGCGTCGGGTGCAGGAAGGTGCGCTTGCCCAGCAGGCGGTTGGGATCGGGCGCCTTCGAGCGCAGCAGCAGCGCCGGCGAATTGATCGCGCCGCCGGCGAGCACATAGTGTTTCGCGCGCAGGCGCAGCCGGCGGCCGGTCGCTTGCTGGCCGCGGGCGTCGAGCGCAGCGCATTCGAGCGCCTCGATCCGTTCGCCCTGGATGACGAAGCGTTCGGCGCGGGCGCGCGTGACGAGTGTGGCGCCATGGTCGAGCGCTGAAGGGATGGTCGAGACCAGCATCGACTGCTTGGCATTGGTCGGGCAGCCCATGCCGCAATAGCCGAGGTTCCAGCAGCCGTTGACGTTGCGGCGGATGAAGCCGGTCGGGATGCCCAGCTTTTCCGCGCCGCGCCGCAGCAGGTCGTTGTTCTCGTTGGGCGGCGCCTGCCAGTCGCCGACGTGCAGGCGCGCTTCCATCAGCTCGAACCAGGGCTTGAGTTCCTGTTCGCCGTAGGTAGCCAGGCCGTAGCGCTGCTGCCAGAATTTCAGGGTGTCGGGCGGGGTGCGGAAGCTCGAGGTCCAGTTGACCGTGGTCGAGCCGCCGACGGTGCGCCCCTGCAGGATGTTGATCGCCTTGTCCTTGGTCTTGCGCGCGGCCGATTCCTGGTACAGCGCCGGATAGGCTTCCTCCTCGCGCATGCGGAAGTCGCGCGAGGACTGCAGCGCGCCCTCTTCCACGATGATGACGGACAGGCCGCTCAGGGCCAGGATCTCGGCGGTGACGCCACCGCCGGCGCCGCTGCCGACGATGATGACGTCAGCGTCGAGCGCACGGTCGGCATCGAGGCGGGCGCCGTCGATGACTTTCCAGCCGCGCGCCAGGCCGGCCGCGATTGGATCGGGGATGATGTCGATGTTACTCATGCGCGCTCCTCAAGCGAGTTCCTTCAGCGGACCAGGGTAGCCGATCGCCGCCCAGTTGGCGGCATCGCTGTACCAGCTGCCCAGCACCAGGTCGTGCAGGGCCTGGTAGGCGGTGCGCAGCAGCGCCAGGCGATGGGTGCGCCAGTCCTGCAGCCAGGCCGTGACGTCGGCGTCCTTCGCCTGCGCCCAGCCGTCCGGGATGCCAGTCAGCAGGCGGCGCGCCGGTCCCAGCGCGAGCAGGCCGAACAAATCCTGCACTTCCTGCTGGGTGGCCAGCGGCAAGCCGAGGATGGTCTGGTTGAGGCGCGCAGTGGTGGATGCGATGGCCTGCTGGCGCGCTTCAGCTTCGGTGGGCAGCACCCCGGCCAGGATCGCCGGCACGATCGCGTGCATGGCGGCCTGCGCCTCGCCGTCGAGCACGAAACCCTTGGGCATGGGCGGATGCGTCGCGCGGTACATGCCGCCGCCGGCGGCCAGCACGAGCGCCGCCAGGGCGCCCGCCTTCAGGAAGGATCTGCGGCTTGTCTCCATATCGGACCTTTATCTTGCTTTTTTACCTAGTGTAAGCGAAAGATCCCCATGGAAAACGCCCAAAACTAGAGCCCTTCGTCTAGCTTTGCCGCTGGGCTCTTTCCAAAATTCGGGATCTGACCCCGGTTTTTGGCAATTACTTTTTGGATTGCAGCATCTGGCGGGCGATGCCGCGCAGGATGTTGACTTCTTCGGTTTCGAGCTGGGTGCGGGCGAACAGGCGCTTCAGGCGCGGCATCAGCTTTTTCGGGTTGTCGGCGTTCAGGAAGCCGATCGCCACCAGCGCTTCTTCCAGGTGGGTGTACATGCCTTCGATCTGCGCCATGGAAGCGGCTTCGCCCTGGAAGCCGACGCCGGTCTGGGTGCGGTTCTCGCCTTCTGCTGCGAGCCGGCATTCGTAAGCCAGCACCTGGGCCGCCTGCGATAAATTCAGCGATGAATACGAGGGATTGGCCGGGATGTTGATCAGCACGTTGCAGCCGGCGACGATGTCGTTCGGCAGCCCGACCCGCTCGTTGCCGAGGATCAGCGCCGGACGCAGGTCGGTCTTCTCGGCGACATGCGCGGAAAACGCGCGCGGCGTCCACACCGGCGGCGAGAACTCGCGCAGCCGGGCCGACACCGCGGCGGCGAAATTGCAGCCTTCCAAAGCCTCGGCGACACTGCCGACGATGCGCGTATTTTCCAGCACGTCGATGGCGCCGCTGGCGAAGGCGACCGCTTCAGGATCGGTCAGCGGATCGGCGCAGCGCGGCGACACCAGCACCAGCTCGGAAAAGCCCATGGTCTTCATCGCCCGCGCGACCGAGCCGACATTGCCCGCGCGGCTGGTTTCAACTAGCACAAAGCGTAGCCGTTTGAAAAGAGATATGTCAGTTTCGGTCGGGTTCATTGTAAAATAGCGCCATCGCGCGGTGACGAGCGGTTGAAATGCAGTGCGGGTCTTGTGATCCGGCGGCGATTTTAACGGTTTCGGCACCGCTTTGCTCTTTGTCATTCTCATCGTTCATTGATCGTTCACGGCGCGCATGTGTTCCACTGCAGCGGTGGGCGTCAGCATTCATCAGGAAGCCCTCATGCACCCAATGCTCAATACGGCCATCAAGGCCGCCCGCCGCGCCGCCACCGTCATCAACCGCGCGTCTTTCGATCTCGACCGTATTACCGTCAGCGAAAAAAGCCACAACAACTTCGTCACCGACATCGACCAGGCAGCGGAACAGGCCATCGTCGAGACCCTGCTGAAGGCTTACCCCGACCACGCGATCCTGGGCGAAGAATCCGGCCCGACGGCCAACCTGAACGACGATAGCGAATACGTCTGGATCATCGATCCGATCGACGGCACCACCAACTTCCTGCACGGCTACCCGAACTACTGCGTCTCGATCGCGCTGCAGCAGCGCGGCGTGATCACCCAGGCCGTGATCTACGATCCGGTTCGCAACGACCTGTTCACCGCCACCAAGGGCGCCGGCGCCTACCTGAACGAAAAGCGCATCCGCGTGCGCAATCCGGACCGCATCAACAAGGCCCTGATCGGTTCCGGCCACGGCACCGAGCCGCGCGACCTGGTCGAATACCTGCGCATGTACGAAGTGATGGCGCCGCGCTGCCAGGGCGTGCGCTCGAGCGGTTCGGCAGCGCTGGAACTGGCCAACGTGGCTGCCGGCCGCGTCGACGGCTTCTTCGAAAAGGGCCTGAAGATCTGGGACATCGCCGCCGGCTCCCTGCTGGTGACCGAAGCCGGCGGCATCGTCGGCGAATTCAGCGGTGAATCCGAATACCTGAACAAGGGCGACGTCATTGCCGCCGGCCCGAAGGTGTTCGCGGGCATGGTCGCCGTCCTCAAACCGTTCGCCTAAGCGATCGACAGGGGCGGTGCACAGCCGCCCCGGGACAATAGCGGCCCGCATGCAGCGGGCTTCACCGCTTTCGCGTAAAATACCTGTCTGCTTCCGGCGCCCTGCACCGTCGTTGCACCGCGCCGCGTCTCCCTGCTCCTCAGCCCGACGGCTGCGCTAAAATTTCCCTAGCGAAACATTTTGAATTATAATCGCGCAGTCATTAACGTTTGTGTTGATGGCTGTGACACGGCGTACCGGCACCAGTACCGGCCGCCCTGCCTTGTGTAATCCGATCGGCTTGACTGGCGCCTTCGATATCGATGGCGACGCGCCGATCCCTACAGAAAATCTATGTCCTTCACTACTCTCGGTCTGACCGACGCCATCGTACGTGCCGTAACCGAAGCGGGCTATACCGCTCCGACGCCAATCCAGGCCCAGGCCATCCCGGCCGTGCTCGGCGGCGGCGACCTGCTGGCCGGCGCCCAGACCGGCACCGGCAAGACCGCCGGCTTCACCCTGCCCGTGCTGCACCGCCTGTCGACCGACAAGGTGGGCGCGGCACTGACCAACAAAACTTCCAAGCGCGCGATCCGTGCGCTGGTGCTCGCCCCGACCCGCGAACTCGCGGCCCAGGTCGAAGAAAACATCCGTACCTACGCCAAGTACACCAACCTGAACTCGGCCGTGATCTTCGGCGGTGTCGGCATCCACCCGCAGATCAAGCTGCTGGCGAACGGCGTCGACATCCTGGTCGCCACCCCGGGCCGCCTGCTGGATCACGTCGGCCAGGGCACCATCAAGCTCGACAAGATCGAGATCCTGGTGCTGGACGAAGCCGACCGCATGCTGGACATGGGCTTCATCCACGACATCAAGAAAGTGCTGGCGGTGCTGCCGCCGAAGCGCCAGAACCTGCTGTTCTCGGCCACTTTCTCGGACGAGATCAAGGCCCTGGCCGACAAGCTGCTGAACAACCCGGCATCAATCGAAGTCGCGCGCCGCAACTCGACCGTCGAGGTGATCGCCCAGACCATCCACCCGGTCGACCGCGACAAGAAGCACCCGATGCTGTCGCACCTGATCCGGACCAACAACTGGAAGCAGGTGCTGGTGTTCACCCGCACCAAGCACGGCGCGAACAAGCTGGTCGAACAGCTCGGCAAGGACGGCATCGGCGCGATGGCCATCCACGGCAACAAGAGCCAGTCGGCGCGTACCAAGGCGCTGGCCGAATTCAAGGACGGCAGCCTGACCGCCCTGGTCGCCACCGACATCGCCGCGCGCGGCATCGACATCGACCAGCTGCCGCACGTGGTCAACTACGACCTGCCGAACGTACCGGAAGATTATGTGCACCGCATCGGCCGCACCGGCCGCGCCGGCGCCACCGGCGAAGCCGTGTCCCTGGTCTGCGTCGACGAGCACCAGATGCTCAAAGACATCGAGAAGCTGATCAAGCAGACTCTGCCGCGCGAAGTGATCCCGGGCTTCGAACCGGATCCGACCGCCAAGGCACAGCCGATCCAGCTGCGCAGCGGCGCACCTGGCCACGGCAACCGCGGCGGCCGTCCGGGCGGTGGACGTCCTGGCGGCGCCCCGCGCGCCGGCAACGCACCGGCGGGTCGCAGTGCTGCCCCGGCGGGCGGCGCCCCGCGCAACTCCGGCCAGCCGGGCAACCGTAACGGCGGCAATGCCGGCGGCGGCCGTGGCAATGGCGGCGGCAACGGCGGTGGCGGCCGCAGCGGCCAGAACCGCGGCCCGCGTCCGGCGACGGCACGCAGCGGCGGCGGCGATCGCTAATCGCTGATCGCCTTCGACGGAACTGAATAGAAGCCGCGTCACCTGCAAAGGTGGCGCGGTTTTTTTGTGGCTTACCGAGATACTTGATTACTCAAGTACTTGCCAAGTGTCGAAAAAGAGCAGATACTTGATTACTCAAGTACATTTCAATTGTTGAGGAACCGTCATGGAAGACACGCTGACCACCGAATTCTGCCTGCGCATGGGACGCGCCTGGGCTACCCTCTCACGCCGCCTGGACAGCTCGCTGGGCAGCCACCACGGCATCAGCTTTGCCGACTACCAATTGCTGCTGCACCTGCAGCGCGCGCCCGGCGGCCGCCTGCGCCGGGTCGACCTGGCCGAGAAGCTGGGCCTGACCGCCTCCGGCGTCACCCGCTCGCTGCTGCCGCTGGAAAAGATCGGCCTGGTCGACCGCCAGAGCGATCCACGCGACGCCCGCGTCGGCTACGCCATCATCACCGCCGCCGGCAGCGAGCTGGTCACCAACGCGACGACCGTGGTCGACAACGTCAGCCGCGCCGCGCTGGGTGCACCCTCGCGCGCGCAACTCGAAGCGACCTCGAACCTGCTGGCCCAGCTGGCCGGGACCTGACAATCGCCTTTTCTGGAAGAGACATGAATAACAATAAATTGCTGAGAGACCCCAACTTTGCCTGGCTGATGAGCGGCGGCGTGATTTCCGCCCTCGGCGACCAGTTCACCATGATCGCCCTGCCCTGGCTGGTGCTGCAGCTGACCCACGATCCGCTCGCGCTGGGCATGATGGTGGCGCTGCTCGGCGTGCCGCGCGCGGTGCTGATCCTGTTCGGCGGCGCCCTGGTCGACCGGCATTCACCGAAGCGCGTGCTGATGCTGACCAAGTACGTCAACACGGTCCTGCTGGGCCTGTTGGCGGCGCTGGTGCTGAGCGGCCGCGCGACCCTGCCGCTGGTGACCGTGCTGGCTGTTGTCCTCAGCCTGGCTTCGGCCTTCAGCATCCCGGCCGGCACCTCGATGCTGCCCCAGGCAATCGCGCCGCAGCACCTCGCGTCGGCCAACGCGATGATGATGGCGGTGCGCCAGGTGACCATGCTGGCGGGGCCGCTGCTGGCCGGCCTGCTGTTCGCGCTGGGCGGCGACGGCAGCGCCGGCATGCAGGACGGCCACGCGTTCGGCCTGGGCCTGGCCTTCGCTTTCGATGCCTTCAGCTTCGCGCTGTCGGCGTGGACCCTGGCCAAGGTGCAGCCGCTGTCCGCCGAGCCGGCCGCACAGCCGCATGGGACGGCGCCGGCGGAATCGGTGCTGCGCTCGGTCGGCGCCGGCCTGGCTGCGCTGTGGCGCGACCTCACCCTGCGCACCGCTTTCCTGTATTGGGGACTGTGCGCCTGCGTGACCGGCGGTGTGATGCAGGTGGCGATGCCGCTACTGGCCAGCGAGCGCCTGCATGGCGCCGCAGCCCTTGGCCTGCTGATGGGTGCGCACGGCGCCAGCGCGCTGGCCGGCATGGCGCTGTCCGGCATCGTCGGCAAGCGCCGCCTGGGCAATCTCGGCCTCACGCTGCTGGTGGTCGACGGCATGGCCGGCATCCTGCTGATGCCGCTGGGCCTGATCACGAGCAGTTGGCAGGGCATGCTGATCCTCGGCGCAATCGGCGTGCTGGGCGGCTATGTGCAGGTGGCTGTGTTCACCTGGATCCAGCAACGCGTGGCGCCGCAGATGCTGGGACGCATGATGAGCATCTTCATGTTCGTCTTCATGGGTCTGGCCCCGCTGACGGCGGCGGCGGCCGGCTGGCTGGCCAGCCAGCTCACCCTGGCGACCCTGTTCACCGGCGCTGGCCTTGGCCTGAGCATTGCGGCGCTGGCAGCCTGGCTGTTCACGCCGATGGCAAAGCTGGCCGATGCCGGCGCGCCTGCCGCTAGCGACGATACCGCACCGTCACCGACAAACTGACGGGGGGTGTTACAATTTTGTCCATGCCAAAATTTGCCGCCAACCTGAGCCTGATGTTCAACGAACTCGGCTTCCTCGAACGCTTTGCCGCAGCCCGCGCAGCCGGCTTCGACGCCGTCGAGTTCCTTTTTCCTTACGCCTGTGAGCCCGAGCAGATCATGGGCCGGCTGCAGCGCTACAAGCTGCAGCTGGTGCTGCATAATTTTCCGCCCGGCGACTGGGCGGCAGGCGACCGCGGCTTCGCCTGCGATCCGCGCCGCATGCAGGAATTCCAGGACAGCGTCGAGATGGGCCTCGACTATGCGGTCGAGCTCGGCGTGCCGCGCCTGCACTGCATGGCCGGCAAGCTGCCGCCGAACGTGATGCCGGAACGCGCCCACGCGACCTTTGTGGCCAACCTGCGCTTTGCGGCCGAGGCGGCGGCAAAGCACGGCATCGAGGTCCTGATCGAGCCGATCAACGACCGCGACATTCCCGGCTATTTCTTGACGCGCAGCAGCCAGGCCGCCGGCATCATCGCCGAATGCGGCATGGACAACCTGTTCCTGCAATACGACTTCTATCACATGCAGCGCATGGAAGGCGACCTCGCCCACACCCTGCGCGAGCTGCTGCCGATCATCCGCCACATCCAACTGGCCGACGTGCCCGGCCGCCACGAACCCGGCACGGGCGAGATCAATTTCCCCTTCCTCTTCAGGCAACTGGACGAGCTCGGCTACCAGGGCTGGGTCGGCTGCGAATACATCCCACTAGGCGACACCGTCGCCGGCCTGGGCTGGCGCGACGCTTTCACCGCATGACTTGACGAGGGCCAAGATAGCCGCTGGGCAACTTTGAAAGAATGGGACTTTTCGGGCGCGGCCTTTTGCCGGCTAGAAAGGGACTCATGGACATCAGATCGATCCTGCAGCGCTTCCTGCTTGTCCTCGCGGCCGGCCTGTTCCTGGTCAGCTGCGCGTCGCCGGGCGGCGGCCCGGTCAGCCTGGCTGAAGTGCGGGAATTCGCCGACGCCTCGGCCAAGCTGGGCGGCTATGCCGAGCTGTCGAAGCGCTATCGCGACACCTACGAGCGCGAGCAGCCTTACCTGTCGCCGGCCGCCGACCGCATCGCCAAGGAAAACGATGCGCGCCGCAAAGCCGTCTACGACGACTTCGTCAGCATCCAGAAGAGCCTGGTGCTCTATATGCAGACCCTCAGCCTGCTGGCCGGCGAGACCCGCTACGACCTTTCCGCCCAGCTCGACGACCTCGGCAACGGCCTGAAGGCGAACAGCGAATCCGGGCTGCAGCAGCGCCATGTCGCCGCCTACACCGGCTTGACGCGGCTGCTGACGCGGGTGATCGCCTCCGGCTACCAGGGACGCAGTGTCGAGACCATGGTGCGCGACGGCGATGCCGACGTGCAGGTGCTGCTGGAGGCGATGATCGCCCTTACCCGCCTGTACGCCAAGACCAACGAGAACGAAAAGAAGACCATCCTCGGCATCTTCGACGTCGAGATCCCGTTCTCGACCAAGAACTCGGACCGCATGCTGGTGACCCTGGCCAAGGTCCACTACCTGAGCAAGTCGACCGAATACAAGCTGATCGACAAGCGCTACGACCTGGCCCTGCAGGGCCTGACCAAGGTCGCGGCCGGGCATCAGAAGATGCGCGAGAACCTGCACAAGCTCACGGCGGACGAAACACGCAAGATGCTCGCCGCCTATGGACGCGACTTGCGCGCGATGCGCGACGCAATGTCGGAATGAACGCAAGGAGGCCGCATGGCAAACGAACAACCCGCCCCGCAGACGCCCGCCCAGGCCCTGTCCACCGCCAAGCAGGTCGAGGAACTGGCCGACCGCCTGTCCGCCTGCGCCGACAGCATCCACGAGCGGGTGATGCGCGACATCCGCCGCGCCCAGGACCAGCACCATGGCGAGGTGCCGGAGTCCGAGCAGTCCGTCGCGCGCGCCCTGCTCGACGCCGAGATCGAGCTGCGCCAGCGCTCCAACCGCTTGTACGCCGATGCCGCCGCCTGCGTCGTCGCCCCGCTCGGGCAGTCGCAGGCGCACCTGGTGGCGCTGACCGCGGACGCCGCCGACAAGATCAGGAAGATCACCCGCATCGGCGACGGCATTACGCTGGTCGCGCGCCTGCTGGGCCTGGCCGCGGCGGCAGCTACCGGGCAGGTCCTGCCCATCCTGGCGGCGGTCGACCAGCTCAAAACCCAGCTCGACGTCGTCGCCGTGCACGAGGCGCCTTCCGCCTGATAGTGCGCTGAAAATTTGCGCTACACTGGTCTCCCGCAGGCGAGCTTTTTTCGGGGGACCTTCCCATGAGCGTCAATCCAACCGTCCAGTCCGGTGAAACGCCGGACCGCGAGCAGCTGGCCCTCCTGAAAACGATGCTGGAACAGCGCCTGCAGGCGCTGGAAGGCATGGCGGCGCCCGCCGCCGTCGAGGGCGAACTGCCGGTCTCCGAAGTGGAAAGCTCGCCGCTCGACCGCGCCACCGTGCGCCTGCTGAACGACCTCTCGCGCGAAGCCGCCGGCCACCACGCGGCCGAAATGCAGGTGCTGCGCCACGCGTTGGCCAAGTTCGAGGACGGCAGCTACGGGCTGTGCGAAGTCTGCGGCCAGCCGATCGGGGCGAAGCGCCTGCTGGCCCGCCCGGAAGCGCGCCTGTGCATCGCCTGCCAGACGCGCGCCGAGCGGCACTAATCAGTACATGTGCTGGCCGCCGTTGATTGCGAGATTGGCGCCGGTCATGAACGCCGCCTCTTCCGACACCAGATAGGCCACCAGCCCCGCCACCTCCTCCGGCTCGCCGAGGCGGCCCACCGGGATCTGCGGCAGGATGCGCTCGTTCATGACCTCGGCCGGCACGGCCTCGACCATCCGCGTGCGCAGGTAGCCCGGCGAGACCGTGTTGACGGTGACGCCGTGGCGCGCCATCTCCAGCGCCAGCGCCTTGGTGAAGCCGTGCATGCCGGCCTTGGCGGCCGCGTAGTTGGCCTGGCCGAAGGCGCCCTGCTGGCCGTTGACCGAGGAGATATTCACTACCCGGCCCCAGCGGCGCGCCATCATCGGCTCGATCGCCTGCTTGCTCAGGTTGAAGACGCTGTCGAGGTCGGCCCGCAGCACGGCCTGCCAGTCGTCCAGGCTCATCTTGCGCAGGCTGCGGTCGCGCGTGATGCCGGCGTTGTTGACGAGCACGTCCAGGCGCCCCATCTCCGCCAGCAGCTTCTGCATCATCCATTCGCAGTCGCCGTAGTCGGTAACGTCGACCTTGTAGGCCTTGAAGCGGTAGCCGTCGTCGCGCTGGGCGGACAGCCAGGCTTCCGGCGTGGGATTGTCCGGCGAATAGGTCGCCGCGACCCGGAATCCCTCGTCGTGCAGGCGCCGGCAGATTGCCGTGCCCAATCCACCCATTCCACCGGTTACCAAGGCAACTCTGGTCTTCGCTTTGTCATCGTGCATGGTTGTCGTCCTGTCGTCGGTAAGGCCGCGCCGGGTGCGCGGGAAATACCGAGTCTAGGAGCACCATCGTGCCCAGCTTTGACAAAGCTCAAACGGGCCTACCCCTCAGCCCGCTTGCATGAAACCTGTCAGCGGATGATATCGGGAGCGCTGCCCGGATCGAAATCGGCCCAGTCGCCGTCGATGATATTGCCCCTGGCACGCTCGATCTGCGTGGCGCCCAGGCCGCGCAGCACGTCCACCGCCTTCGCTTCCAGGCCGGCGTCGTCGAAGGCCACCGCGACCAGCATGCCGGCATGGCGGTTCTCGACTGGCGCGCGGCCGCCCTCTTCCTTCTCGCCGGCGTCCTTCATCTTCGAAAAGCTGAACAGCGAGCCGACGTGGGCGCCGACCAGGCCGCCGACCACGGGGCCGAGCGGACCGGTGATCGGCGAAGTCGCCGCGCCCGCCACCACGCCGACCGCGGCCCCGCCGGCAGCACCCTTGGCCACGCCCTCCGGCGTTTCCTTGGCGCCCGGCGACTGGATGTGGTCACCGCCGATCGGGGTCTGGTCGTGCTGGCCCGGCTGGCTCAGATAGAAGCCGCTGATGCGTTCGCCCGCGAAACCGGCGTCGAGCAGCGCACGGCGCGCCCGCTCGACTTCGTCCTGCAACTCGAAGTGCCCTGCAATGATCATCGACATGAGAATTCCTCCTGGATTCGTCAGTACAGCAGATACTGCAGAGCATGCGCGTGCATCGCCAAAGCCTCTGTACGCAAACGCACGCTGTTCAGGGCGCGCGTTTCAATGCCATTGCCCGTAGACCAGCCCATGCGGTTCCGGTTCCTGCCACTGCGGCTGCGGGAACCAGTGGCGCGGGTCGACACGGAAGTAGCGCTGGAACTCCGCATACAGTTCCGGGTGGCGCGCCGCCAGCGCGTGCGGCTGTTCGAAGAAGCTCTCGGTGGCGACGGCGAAGAACTCGGCCGGGCTACTGGCGCCGTAGGGATCGAGCACGTCGCGCTGGCCCCAGTAGGTATCGCGGCGCAAGAGTTCGAAATCGCGCGCCAGTGTCTCGGACCAGCGCCGGTAGCGTTCGGCGCTGCCGAGCAAAGGCGCGCCATTGGTGCTGCCGGATTCGCTGTCGAGCTGGTGCGCGAACTCGTGCAGGACCACGTTCTGCGCCCCTTGCGGATCGTGGCCGGCGCGCCGTACATGGTCCCAGGACAGGATCACGCGGCCGTCGCCCCAGGATTCGCCGAGCAGATCCTGGCGCGTCTCGGTGACCACGCCGCCGGCGTCGACCTGTTTCCGCGGCACCAGGAAGGCGCCCGGATACACCAGCACCGCGTGCAGGCCGGGATAGACCTCGGTCGTGCGGTTCAGCAGCAGCAGGCAGGCCTGGGCCGCGATCGTCACGCGCATCTCCTCGGTCACCTCGAGCCCGGCGCAGCCGACGAAGGTTTTCTCGTGCAGGAAGCGCTTGACCAGGCGCTGCAGCTGTTCGCGCAGCGGCGCGGCCATGCCGCGGTACTGCAGCACGTTACGCTCGATGATGGCCTGCTGGCCGGCGCTCAGCGGACGCGCCAGCGCCTGCCGCAGGCGCCAGCGCGGCAGTCCCCAGGCCAGCAGCAGCCCGCTGGCGATGACGGCACAGACGAGGGCGGCGCCGGTGTCCATCAGGCTGCCGCCGGGCTGTCGGAAGCGGCCGGGGCCGAGGCCGGCGCAAAATGCGCCTCGACCGCCTCGGCGCCGCCGATCCGCTGGCCGCCGATGAAGACCTGCGGCCACGTCATCTCGCCGGAAACGGCGCGCAGCACGCTGGTGCTGATCTTCTGGTCCTGGGAAATATCGGTAAACGTGATGCCACGCGCCTTCAGCACCGCCTTGGCGCGTGCGCAGAAGGGACAGCCGGGCTTGGAGAACATGACCACCGGCTCCTGCGGCTTGGCATCGGGATTGATGTGGCGGAGCATGGTGTCGGCGTCCGAGACCTCGAAGGGATCCCCTTCCTTGTCCGGCTCGATGAAGATCTTGTCGACGATGCCATCCTTCACCAGCATCGAATAGCGCCAGGAACGTTTGCCGAAGCCGAGTTCGCGCTTGTCCACGAGCAGGCCCATGGCTTCGCTGAAGTCGCCGTTGCCGTCGGGGATCATGGTGATGTTGTCCGCCTCCTGGCTGCGCTGCCATTCGTTGACCACGAAGGGATCGTTGACGGTGATGCAGATGACGTCGTCGACGCCATTGTCGCGCATGACCGGCGCCAGTTCGTTATAGCGCGGCAGGTGGGCGGAAGAACAGGTCGGCGTGTAGGCGCCCGGCAGGGCGAACACGACCACGGTCTTGCCCTTGAACAGCTCATCGGTGGTGATGTCGCGCCATTGGTCGCCGGGACGCGCCTTGAACGTGACCTGGGGGACGGGTTTGCCTTCCAGCGATTCTGCACTCGGTAACATGGGATCTCCTCTAGGTGACGGACGGCTTTGCGCCGCTTCCCGCCGCATATGGGAATCCTTATCTGCTTTTCAACTAAAAAGTGAGCACTAAATAAAAAGCCACCGCCCGGGGGCGGTGGCGTGCATCGTGCCGTTTCCTCGCATGGCGACCGTCAAGGCCGCGTACGGGTCAGGGCAGATTCGGGAGCGGGGCCCGGTCGGACCCGGCGATTATTTGGCGACCTGGCTCGGCGCCGGGCCGAACAGGGCGGCGACCAGTGGATCGCGGCTGACCGGGCTGCGGTTCACACGGATCGCATAGTGGGTGTCGTCAGCCAGGATGTGGAAGTGGCGGCCGGTGCCGGCCATGCTCTGCTCGCGCAGGCCCGGACGCTCCTTGCGCGGGGCGGCGCCTTCGCGCTTCGGCTGGCAGATCGCGGCCAGGAAGGCCTTGACGCGCTCCGGATCCGGCGAAATGCGGTACACGGCCTTGCCCAGGTAGGTGGCGGTGCCCTCGATATAGCGTGCCAGTTCGATCACGCCGGCTTCACGCAGGTCGCGGATGTACTTGCGGGCGCCCGACGGCGAGAACTTGAGGAACCAGGCGATCTCGTCGGCCAGCATCTCATGGGTCTGCAGCTCGCCGATCAGCTTTTGCATGTTTTCGATGCGGCGCTGGGTAGCCGAGGTCGACCGCACACGTTCGATCGGCGCCAGCGAGATCGGGGCGCGCTCGGTCGGTTGCGGCGGGACACGTTCAATCAGTGCAGAGTTGCTGGAAGTATGGACTGCTCCGGTGTCGCCCTGTACCGCATTGTAGTGAGTCGCTGCATGCATGTTGGTTTACTCCGTGTAATGAGACTGTGTTCTGTATGGCCCGGACCGGCGTCTATCTCTATGACCTTGAGTCAACTTGCCGGTTCCGCTTAACTGAATACAAGATTGCCTGCGTCAGACCCGAAGTTCTGTGCGCCAGCCAACATTGCCGAAAATTTCTCAAAGTTATTTTTCCGGCAGCGTATTGACACAACACAGCCGCTAAATTGCGAAAAATAGGGAAAACCGACTGTTTTTATGGCAGCACTGACAACAGCTGCCTTAAATAACGATGGGGTTCCAGCGAGAGACAAAGAGATCGCAACCTGTCGATTCGGAAATTATTACAATTGGAAACAATTCAATTTGGAAATATTCTGACTTTACCAATCTTCCCGATGGGAAATAAATAGCCGACGTAGCGCGACGATGGGGCATCTTAAACCACGTTTTACTGCCGAGCAGGCAAAAAGAGGAACTGTCGCGTTGCGGAATTGTCACAAACACCGTGGTCTAGGTGCGGTACCGCACGGACCCTCAAAAGGTTGGGCTTGTATTCTTGACCACAACATCACTGCTAGGCACGCGATGTCTGTACCTTTACAACCTATGGGAGTTACCTGTGAATAATATGAAGAAGATCGCTCTTGCTGCTGCCCTGCTCTGCTCGGCTGGTTCGACGCTGGCTCAAGAAGCTCAAGAAATCATCAATCCGTCGTGGTATGTGGCGCCGACCGTCGTCGCTATCAAGCCCGACCATGATTTCGGCGTCGGCGGCAATGACTGGGGCGGCGGGGTCAAATTCGGTAAGCCGGTGCACCCGCTGTGGGACATCCAGATCGGCGCTACCGAAGCGCGTGCCGACAACAATCTCACCAAATACCGCCAGACCATGGTCGGCGTCGACGCTCTGCTGATGCTGTCGCGTAAGCAGTTCCGTCCGTTCCTGCTGGTCGGCGTCGGCGGCGAGCGCGATCGCATCCAGCGTCCGGGCTACAAGGTCTCCGGCTGGTCGCCGAACTACAGCGCCGGCCTGGGCTTCCAGGCCAGCCTGAACGACCGCTGGTCGATGCAATTCGACGCCAAGGCCGTCAAGAGCAATCTGCGCAAGGACGACGAGTTCGGCTTCAACAAGTCCCTGACCAAGTACCTCAGCCTCAGCCTGGCCTACGCCTTCAACCCGCCGCCGGCACCGTACGTCGCCCCGGCCCCGGCACCGGCCCCGGTTGCCGAAGCACCGGCCCCGGTACCGGCCCCGGTCGCTCCGCCGCCGCCGCCGCCGGCACGCTTCGAAAAGGTGACCCTGTCGTCGACCGAACTGTTCGCCTTCGACAGCGCCACCCTGTCGATGCCGCAGCCTAAGCTGGACGACATCGCCGCTGCCCTGCAGGCCGATCCGTCGATCACCGACGTCGACATCACCGGCTACACCGACCGCCTGGGTTCGACCAAGTACAACCAGAAGCTGTCGGAGCGCCGCGCCAACGCCGTCAAAGAGTACCTGGTCGGCAAGGGCGTCGACGCCAACCGCCTGAAGGCCTACGGCAAGGGTGAGCAGAACCCGGTCGTCACCGACTGCAAGCAGAAGAAGAAATCGGAGCTGATCGAGTGCCTGGCGCCGAACCGCCGCGTGGAAGTCGAACAGATCACCGTCGAACGCCGCGTGCAGTAATCGTGAAGTAGACGTCATGTGGGACCGCAGAGCGCTCCCACATGATGATGCCACAGGGCGTCGGCCCGATGGCTTCGACGCGCCTTCGGGCGCGTTATTCATTTGGAGGAAGCGATATGAATATAAAAAAACGGCTGCCGGAATTCGGCAAACTCATGCACGTGATGCGCTGCGCCGTGACGGAATGGATTTCGCACCGCGCAGCGAGCAAAGGCGCGGCTCTCGCCTACTATTCCCTGTTCTCGCTTGCCCCCATCCTGGTGCTGGTGATCGCGGTCGCCGGCTTCTTTTACGGCACCGAGGCGGCGCAGGGCCAGCTGATGGGCCAGCTGCGCGGCCTGCTCGGCGCGCAGGGCGCGGAAACCATCCAGTCGATCGTGGCAGGCGCCCGCAACAAGGACAGCGGCATGTTCGCCACCATCGTGGCCTCGGTGCTGCTGGTGGTCGGCGCGACCTCGGCGTTTTCCGAGCTGAAGGACAGCCTGGACGAGATCTGGGACGTACCACCGCCCAAGGACGCCGGCTTCTGGGACACGATCCGTACCCGCCTGCTGTCGTTCGGCGTGATCCTTACCCTGGGTTTGCTGCTGATGACCTCGCTCGTCGTCTCGGCGGCCCTGAACGTGGTCGAGAATTTTATCGGCGGCATGTGGCATGACGCCACTGTCATCCTCGGCTGGGTTGCCTCGGGCTTCAGCTTCCTGGTGATCGCCACCATGTTCGGCGCCATCTACAAGCTGCTGCCGCGGATCAAGCTGTCCTGGCACGACGTCACCATCGGCGCCCTGGGCACGGCACTAATGTGGACGCTGGGCAAATTCGTGATCGGCCTGTACATCGGCAACAGCGGCACCACCAACAGCTTCGGCGCCGCCGGCTCGCTGATCGCCCTGCTGCTGTGGGTGTATTACTCGGCGCAGATCTTCTTCCTCGGCGCCGAGTTCGCCCGCCAGTACGCAATCCAGCTGGGCAGCCTGCGCAAGCCGGAAGCCAAGGCAGCTGAGGTGTCGCCGCTGGGGAATCTGCCGAACGGCAAGCCGGACCGCCGGATCCGCGAACGCCGCACTTCCGGTTCGCGTGACCGTCGCACCTCTGGCGCGCCGGACCGCCGTCTGGGTGTGGCGGTAAGCAATAACGCTTGAGTTTTACCCGCCGGGCTGCATAGAGAGCGCTCTTATTCTCCCAGCAGCTCGGCCACCACTTCCATTCCCTCGACGCGTTCCGCAACCACCTTCACCACCACCACCATCGGCACGCCGAGCAGCAAGCCCCACATGCCCCACAGCCAGCCCCAGAACAGCAGGCTGACGAACACGGCGGCCGGGTTCATCTTGGCGATCTTGCCGGTCATCCAGGTCGTCACGACCATGCCGACCAGGGTGGCGATCGCCAGCGAAGCGCCGGCCACCAGGATCACCATGCGCAGCGATTCGAACTGCAGGAAGGCGACCAGGCCGGTGGCCGAGGTGATCAGGAGCGGACCGAAGTAAGGCATGATGTGCGCGACCCCGGCGAAGATCGCCCAGGCGCCTGCATTCTCGAGACCGATCATGCGCAGCACGCCCCACATCAGCAGGGCCAGCAGCCCGTTAGTCACGAGCAGCATGAACATGTAGTTCTGGATCGAGGTGTTGATGTCCTCGAGAATGTGCACGGTCACCTTCTTGCGCGTCAGCGAAGGGCCGGTCAGCTTGACCAGCTTGCGCTTGAAGGTGTCGCCCGCGAGCAGCAGGAAGAACACCAGGAAGATCACCATGGTCGCCTGCGAGATGAAGCTGGCCAGGCCCATGGAGCCGGCCAGCAGCCAGTCCATCACGCGGAAATTGCTGGCGCCCGGGACGTTGGACGGCGCCGGCTTGCGTTGGATGACACGCCTCGCGTCGGAACCGGCATTGGCCGCGGCCTGCTCGATCTCGGCGGCGGCGGCCTGCACCTGCTGGATGGTCGAAGGCTGGCCGTCGGACGCCTCCATGATCAGCTTGGTGACCTTGTGCGTGAGCGAAGGCAGCTCGTCGACGATGTTGAAGAACTCGCCCTGCACGCGCTGGATGGTGAGCGCCATGCCGGCCAGGATCGCGGCCGTGACGAGCGTCGCGCCGATCGCGCGCTTGACGTGCCAGCGTTCCAGCCAGCGTACGACCGGACTGAGCGTGTAGGCGATGAAGATGCCGAGCAGTAGCGGCACGAAGAAATTCTTGGCCCATTGCAGGGCGAACACGAAGGCGATGGTGGCCAGGATGCCCAGGGACATCCCGCGCGCGTTGACGTGGACCGGCAGGCGCAGGGCGCCGTGCATGGCCCCCAGTTCTTCGCCGGTGGGCGCGCCCTCGCTGTTCAGCAGGCCGGCTTCGCGCGCCGCTTCTTCGGGCGTGCCCGGGCCGGCCGGCGGCGTGACGGTGGATTCGGATGGCTTGACGCTGGTATTGCCGGGCGGAGCGAGCTGCATATCGTTACCTGAAAAAAGAAAAGGCCAACCCAAGGGCTGGCCGTCGATTCCACTCCAGCCGACGCACCCGGGCGCCATCCCGTAGGACGGGTCGCCCGCGCGGCCGGAGATGTCATCCGGCGTCAGCCAATTCTACTTAACTTACTTGACGCGGATGTCGTTCTTCACCGAAGAAACACCTTTCACGCCACGAGCGATGTCGGCAGCGCGCTGGGCATCGCCCGGCTGGGCCACGAAGCCCGACAGCTGCACGGCGCCCTTGTAGGTTTCGACGTTGATTTCGGTGGCCTTCACGTTCGGGTCAGCGGCGAAAGCGGCTTTCACCTTGCCGGTGATGGCTGCGTCGTCCAGGTACTCGCCGGTGCTTTCCTTGTTCGGGCCCGATGCGCAGCCGACCATGGTGAAGGCGACGGTAGCGGTGAAGACGGCGGTAGCGATACGTTTGGTCATGTTCATGATGAGCTCCTTTGTAGATTGGCCTGTGGCCGGTTATAAATCGTTCAGAACCTTGCGGTCAGATCATTTGCCGAACTGGACTTTGGCATTGGAGACGCACTGGTCGCGGGCGGCGCCGGCAAAGGCGTCGCAGCGTTCCATGGCAACCTTCCAGGCCGCAGCCACTTTGTCGTCGCGCGCCTCATTGCGCGCTTCGATGGTTTTCTGGTCGGCCTTGGCATCGGCTTGCGCCGCCACCAGGGCCGCCTTTGCCTGCGCCTGGCAGACATCCTTGTCGTTGCCGGCCAGGCCGGCACAGCGCGCCTTGTCGCGGCTGTAATTCGCGTCGGCGATGCGCAGGCGGGCACGGGTGTACGCCTTCAGCGTGTCCTCGTACTTGGCGCGCGCTTCCTCTTCGGTGCGCACGCGCGCCGCCTTGGCTTCGGCAACGCACACATCCTTCGGATTACCGGTCACGGCATCGCACTGGGCGCGCGCATTCTTGTAATTGGCCGCAACCAGTTCGCGCGACTGTTCGTAAGCCAGCTTGGCTTCCGGAGTCGCCGCCTTGGCATGGGCAGCCCACAGCATGGCGGCGCCGAGCACTAAAATCGCATGAGGTGGTGTCCGCATTGTTTTTCTCCTTTTTCAACACACAGGTGATGTTTTACTCTGCTGTAATGAAGAGTTCTGTTCGGTGGCGTACACACACAAAATAGTGTTGTTCAGATATGGAAGAGTCACAAGTAAACACGGTGCGTCATCGCACAGACCTCAGGCATAGGGCTGCTTAACCTGACCCTACTATCTTTGCCAGGAGGACAAGTCATGAAAGCTATCAAATCTCTCACCGCACTCGTCGCCGTCGGCGCCATCCTCGGCGGTTGCGCCAGCAGCAGCCCCGATCCCTACTATGGCAACCAGCGCTACGGCGATGGCTATAACACCAGCTACCGCGACAGCGCTTCGGCAGGCTACGGCACCATCGAATCGATCCAGGTAACCAATGGCGACGGCCGCACCAGCGGCGCCGGCGCCATCGTCGGCGGCCTGGTCGGCGCACTGGCCGGCAACCAGGTCGGCAGCGGCGGCGGCCGTACGGCAGCCACCGTCGCGGGCGGCGTGGCCGGTGCAGCGATCGGCAACAACGTCGAACGCAACCGCGATGCCGCCCAGCAGGGCTATGCGGTCAATATCCGCCTCGACAACGGCGAATACCGCACCGTCGTGCAGGACAACGTCTACGACCTGCGCGTGGGCAACCGCGTGCGCATCGTCGACGGCCGCGTCTACCGTTATTGATCGGAACGCGCGCGACGGCCGGCGCGTGCGATGCGCCGGCTTTCGTGCGTCCGCAGATTGGAGAACATCATGAAAAAAGCAACAGCGATGCTATTGGCCGCCCTGCTCGCCTCCGCGGGCGCGCAGGCCCAGGCCCAGTCGCAGCCCCGGGCGAATGACGACAGCACGGTCGACAAGGCCGTCAAGGTGAAGCAGGCCGGCGAGATCCGCAGCGGCGATCCCTCGCGCTGGCACAAGGACGACCCGTCGCGCCAGGCGCGGCTGAAGACCTTGCAGAAGGAAATCGGTGCGGCGTATGCGGAAGCGAAGAACGCTTGCCGCGAGACGGCGTCGGGAGAACGCTCGGCCTGTTTGAAGGAAGCGCGCGCGACCTACGAGCAGGACATGAAGAACGCACCGGCCCAGCTGGATGCGGCGCCGGAAGGCTCGGTGCAGACCACGCGTACGGTGCAGAGCGCAGCACAAAACTAAGTACGTCAACCAGCATCGGCGGGCCCAGCCGGCGCCCACAAAAAGACGGCGTCCAATCCAAGGATTGCGACGCCGCTCAAGCCCCACCATATTCTGTGTCGTCTGCCATCCGAACCGGCCCGGTGTTGCCAGGCCAGCTGCGGATACGCGTTCTCAGTATGCCATTTGCTGCGCGCGTTTGCGCTGCACGTACCAAGCGGCAACGCCTGCCAGGGCAGCCACCCCCAGCGCGGGCTTACCGAGCTTGCGCTTACGGATGAAGCCTAGCACGGTTAGGGCATAAGGAGCCAGCGCCGCGACGCTTGTACCGGTAGGTTTCAGCAGTGAATCGGCACGCGCGCGCAAAGCCCAGGTGGCGTGGTCCAGTGCCGTATGGAACATCACTTCCGGACGGGCCGCGTGCTTGATCTGGGCGCGTGCGTGGGCGACGCCGGCGCGATAAAACTCGCCGTCGCGTAACAGCGCGCGCTTCTTTTCCTCGTGGCTGCGATGATCGTTCTTGTCCATGTTCTCTCCGATTACATAATCATGTCGCGGTCGTTGCGCAGTTCCTTCATCGTCTCCGGGAAGGCGAGCTTGCCCTGCTTCAGCATGGACAGTCCCTTGGCGACCAGGATGCCGGTGATGACGAGGAAGACGATGAACATGACGAGCAGGATCTTCCAGCCCATTTCGTCCCAGGCTGCAGCGACGATGGTCGCAGTGCCGTAGGCAATCGCGAACCAGGTGGCGAGGATGGCGCCGGCGAAAATGGCGACCAGCTCGATCAGGTGGTTGCGCACCTCCGTCATCTCGAGCGCCGCAAGCTCCACGCGCGACACCACCAGGCCGAACAGGTTTTTCGCCAGGCCCGTGATCCCACCCATGAGGCCGGGGCCATGCACGACGTTTTCGTTATTTTCCATGGCTGCCCCCGGCGCTAATTATTTACGGCCCAGCAAGACACCGAGCAGCAGGCCGGCGCCGGCTGCCACGGCAACGGTGCGCCACGGGTTATCTTTAACGTAGACATCGGCATTACGCGCCAGTTCCTTGCCCTTGACCATGGCTTGATCCTTGTACTGGCCGCCCTTGCCCAGCGCTGCATCCAGCATGCGCATGCCGCGCTCGCGCAGCTCGTCGGCCTTGACGCCGGTCAGCGATGCGGCCGCGGTCAGCAGCGACTGGGCATCCTGGACCAGGGTCTGCATGTCGGTGGCGGCGTCGTCCAGTTTGCCGTCGATGGAAGCGGCGGCGGCCTTGCCGCGGACGGCGTTGGCATTGGCGCGGATGGAATCGAGCATGTTGTACTCCTTGTTCTTTGGTGGGTTGGTAAAAGTTTCTTATGCCAGCAGGTCGGCCATGTCGTCGGCGTGTTCCTCTTCGGTCGCCAGGATCTCGACCAGCATCTGCTTCGTGGTCGGGTCCTTGTCGCCGATCGCCTCGATCATCTGGCGGTAGGATTCGATCGCCACGCGCTCGGCGATCAGGTCGGCGCGGATCATCGCCTGCACGTCTTCCGAATCGTCGTACTCGGCGTGGCTGCGCTGGGTCAGCGTGGCCGGGTTGAAATTCGGCGAGCCGTTCAGCTGCACGATGCGCTCGGCGATGCGGTCGGCGTGGTCCTGTTCCTGCTGGGCGTGCTCCAGGAACTCGGCCTTGACGTGGGCGACGTTCGGGCCGCTCGCGGTGTAGTAGTGGCGCTTGTAGCGCAGCACGCACAGCAGCTCGGTGGCCAGCGCGGCGTTCAGCATCGCGATCACCGCCTCGCGGTCGGCAGCGTAGCCTGCGGTCACGGCGCCGTCCTCGAGGTTGGCGGCGGCCCGGCGGATTTCTTCGATGTCGAAGCCGTGGCCCAGGTTGGAAGTCGTCTCGTTCATGGTGTTTCTACCCTTCTTTCAAATAAAACTGCGACTGCGGATGAATCAGCGCGCCACCGCTCGCGGCGGGATCGACGCGCCCTCGTTCGACAGCACGATTTCGACGCGGCGGTTCAGCTGGCGGTTCGAGGCGTTGTCGTTCGACGCCACCGGGTACGCTTCGCCATAGCCGCGCATCGCCACGCGCTCGCGCGGCACGCCGAGGCTGGTCAGGGCCTGGGCCACGGATTGCGCGCGGCGCTCCGACAGTTCCTGGTTATGGGAATGGCTGCCGGTGCTGTCGGTAAATCCTTCGACCAGCACGGTGCGGTCGGGGTTCTGCATCATGACCTCGGCCAATTTGCGCACGGTCGCCATGCCGTTCGGCGTCAGCTCGGCGCGGTCGGTACCGAACAGCACGTCGCCGATCGTGACCACCATGCCGCGCTCGGTCTTCTGCGCATGCAGTTCGACCAGGATCGCTTCCAGGCGCGCCGAACGCTCGGCCAGCTGAGCCGCCTGCTGCTGGGCGGCCGCGGCCTGGGCCTGGGCATCCTGGGCCTGCTGCTGGGCAGCAGCGACCTGGGCATTGGCGGCGGCGGCTTCGCGCTTGGCGCGCTCGGCCTCGGCGGTGCGGGCTTCCAGCTGCACGCGGTCGCGCTGGCGGCTGGCGTCGGCGATCTCGGCCTCGGCGGTCTTGGCCTTTGCCACTTCCTGGGCGGTGGCGATACGCTGCTTGGCCACATAGGCCAGGCGGTCGATGGTGTCCAGGCTCTCGCGCTTGGCGGCGGCCTGGTTGGCGCGGTCGAGCGCTTCGCTGGCCTGGCGGAATTCGAGCGGCGCGTTGCTGGCGACGGCCGGGTTGTTGCTCGCGGCCACGTAGTCGGCGCGCGCCTCGTCGAGGGTCGCGGTGGTGGTCGGGACGGTGCTGCAGGCGCCCAGCAGCACGGTGGCGGCAAAGGCGGCGGACTTCAGAAACGTCGATTTCATCGTGGTTCCTTTCTTCTTGTATGCGCCTTCAGGCGCGTTGCTTACTGCTGGTCGGAATTCGCGCGGTCCACTTCCTGGCGCAGCACGCGCAGGTCTTCGTTCAGCGCGTTCGATGCCGCGGTGGCCTTGGCCGAGCTGGCCTTGGCCTGGGCCAGTTTGGCGTCGGCCTGGGCCTGCACCGCCAGTTCACGGGCGCGCTTGTAATCCTTGGCGGCCAGCGCCTGGTTGGCCTGCATCATCTTGGAGCGGGCGGCGCTGATCTCTTCCGGCGCCAGCTCGGGCGCACCGGCCGACACCGCGTTGTCGACGGCGTTGTGCGATACCGCGACGGCCGCCGTGGCCGGGGTCTTTTCCGGGCTTGCGCAGGCAGCCAGGCTCAGCACTGCGGCAGCCGCGCCAACCCTCAGCAGCAGGTTCATCGATTTCATGTTCATCGTGGTTCTCCCGTTGAAGAAAGATTGTGTTGGTAACGTTATAAGCCTCTTGCGCGAAGTGATCGGTTCGCTGCCGCACATAGAGTCTGGGTTGCATCAATGTCTACCCCGCTTGGGTGCGACACCGCACATTGATTTGCAGACCTTTACGTTAATGTGATCTCAACACACTCCCACCAGAAGGATTGCCCATGACAACCCAACAGCATGAGGAGAACAAGCCGGCGGACCAGGCGAACCCCGGCAACGCATCCGGCAAGCACCACGGCAAGCGCGCCATGTCGCGCGGGCTGAAGATCGTGCTCTGGATCCTCGGCATCCTGATTGCCATCCCCGTCATCGCCATCATCATCCTGCTGACCTTCGACTGGAACCGCGCCAAGCCCTGGCTGAACGCGAAAGTCAGCGACGCCATCGACCGCCCCTTCGCCATCGTCGGCAACCTGTCGGTCAAATGGGAACGTCCGTCCGACACCATCGTCCCGGGCCAGCGCACCTGGCGCGACCATATCCCCTGGCCGCACCTGTACGCCAACGACATCCACGTCGGCAATCCGGCCAACATGGTCAAGGGCGACACCGCCAGCGTGCGCCAGATCTCGTTCTCGCTGAATCCCTTCCCGCTGCTCAAGCACACGATCAACATCCCGGTGCTGCGGGTCGACGGTCCGCGCCTCGAACTGCTGCGCACCGACGCCACGCACTACAACTGGGCTTACAAGCACGAGAAGAAGGAATCGAAATGGGAGCTCGATCTCGAGCGCCTGGTGCTGGCCAAGGGCGTCATCCACATCAAGGATGCCGTGACCGACGCCGACATCACGGCCGACGTCGACACCATCGCCAACGATCCGAAATACGGCATCGGCTTCAAGGTCCACGGCACCTACAATGACGCGCCGGTGACGGGCGGCGGCAAGACCGGCGGCGTGCTGACGCTGAAGGACAACATGGATGCGCCCTTCCCGATCCAGGCCGACGTGCACTCCGGTCCGTACGCGCTGGCCGTCGAGGGCACGGTCACGCGGCCGGCCAAGCTGGCCGGTCTGGACCTGCGCCTGAAGCTGGCCGGTCCGAGCATGGCGCGCCTGTACGCCTTCACCGGCGTGGTGCTGCCCGAGACGCCGGCCTTCTGGACCGAAGGCCACCTGACCGGCTCGCTGTCCGACGAATCCGAAAGCAAGCGCAGCCGCTGGACTTACGAGAAGTTCAAGGGCAAGGTCGGCGAGTCGGACATCAACGGTTCGCTCACCTTCGAGAGCCGCAAGCCGCGCAACAAGCTGAGCGGCACGATCCACTCGAACCAGCTGCGCTTTGCCGACCTCGGCCCGCTGATCGGCGCCGATTCCAACGCCAGTAAGAAAGAGCGCGGCGTGGCCGCCGTGCAGCCGACCAACAAGGCGCTGCCGGTCGAGAAGTTCCATACCGAAAAATGGAAGGTGCTGGACGCCGACGTGCGCTTCACCGCCGACCGCATCGTCAAGACCGCCCAGCTGCCGCTCAACAAGCTGAACACCCACCTGACGATGGACAACGGCGTGCTCAAGCTGCGCCCGCTGGACTTCGGCCTGGCCGGCGGCACCGTGAGTTCGAACATCACGCTGGATGGCAGCGGCAGCGCCGGCAAGGACGCGATCAAGGCCACGCTCGACGCCACCGCGCGCCACATCGAGGTCAAGCAGCTGTTCCCGCAGGTCCAGAAGATCCAGCAGGCCACTGCCGGCGACATCTACGCCCAGGCCAAGCTGACCGCCACCGGCGACTCGGTCGGCGAGATGCTGGCCAAGTCGAATGGCGAAGTGAAGGGCCTGGTCAGCGAAGGCGTGGTCAGCAAGCTGCTGCTCGAGGAAGCCGGCCTGAACGTCGGCAACGTCATCATCACCAAGCTGTTCGGCGACAAGCAGGTCAAGCTGAACTGCCTGGCGTCCGACCTCGACGTCAAGAACGGCGTGGCCTCGACCAACACCTTCGTGCTCGACACCGAGGAAGCGATCGTCGACATCAACGGCACGGTCAACCTCGGCAACGAACAGATGGACCTGCGCGTCAAGCCGGAGACCAAGGCGCTGCGCCTGTTCACGCTGCGCACGCCGTTCTACGTGCGCGGCACCTTCAAGAAGCCCGACCTGCAGCTCGACAAGAAGGTGCTGGCATTGAAGGGTGGCGCCGCGGTCGCGCTGGCCGTGGTGGCCGCGCCGGCCGCCGCCCTGCTCCCGCTGATCAACACCGGTCCGGGCGAGAAAAGCCCCTGCGCTGCGCTGCTGGCCGAAGCCAGGGCCAAGCCGCAGGCGCCGCCGCCGGGCAAGCAGAAGCGTTAAATGCAGTAGTGTGAAATGTCGTACAGACCATGTATTCGTGCGTTAATAAAATGGAATCACTATGAAGCAATTCGGATGGTCCGCGACGCTGCTGGCTGCCTTGGTGCTGGGCCCGGTGACCGTCTCGGGATGTGCCGCAACCGGACCGCAATCCGGCGAGGCCGTTACCGATACAGCCATCACGACCGGAGTCAAGGCAGCCATCGACGGGGATCCGAACCTGAAGGTTTCCGAGCTGACAGTGGAAACCGAACAGGGCGTCGTACAGCTGGGCGGCTATGTCAGCTCGGCGGACGACGTGGCGGCGGCTGCAGCGGCCGCGCGCACAGTGAAGGGCGTGAAGTCGGTCAGGAATGACCTGCGCCTCAGGTAAGAAACAAGACCAAACCCACCGTAAGGAGATACACCATGAAAACCATTAAACAAATCGTTCTGACCGCTTCCCTGGCAACCGCTGCACTGGCCATGACCGGCTGCGCCGACATGTCGCGCCAGGACCGTAACACCGCTGTCGGCGCCGGCGTCGGCGCCGTGGCCGGCTCGGTCCTGACCGGCGGCAGCGCTGTCGGCGCAGTGGGCGGCGCAGCCGTCGGCGGCGTGATCGGCAACCAGACCGGCAAGACCCACTAAGTCCTGCAAAGCTCGCCTGACGCGGGCGATGTGGCAGCGCCCCGCTTCGTGCGGGGCGTTTTGTTTTTCAAGCGTGGTAGTTAGCCGAGCGCGGCTGCAAAGCCCTTAGGGCAAGGGATGCGGCCACCCGACGCGTCGGCGAAGACAGTACGCTAGTACGGCGAGACGATGCAACGCCGCCATAAGGGCTTTTCAGCCGCGCTCAGACGAAGATCGGTGCAGGGACGCCCGCACCCGCTTCCCGCACGATCTCGTAGCAGGTGCAGGCAGCATGCGACAGCCCGAGCGGATCGAGGATCTCGATATTGCCGCGGCTGTAGTTGATCAGGCCCTGCTGCTGCAGCGCGCTGGCGGCCTTGGTGACGCCGACCCGCCGCACGCCCAGCGCGTGGGCCAGGAATTCGTGGGTCAGGTGGAAGCGGTCGGACTGCAGGCGGTCGCGCGTGACCAGCAGCGAACGCGCCAGGCGCGCTTCGAGCACGTGGTAGCGGCTGCAGACGGCGATTTGTATGGCCTGGGCCAGCAGCGTGTCCGTGTAGCGGTAGAGTACGCGCTGCAGCGCCGGGCTGCGCGCGAACTCGGTGCGGAACAGGTCGGCGTCGATGCGGCTGGCGCTGCCGGCGCGCTGCACCACGGCACGCACCTGGGTGGTGTCGTGGCCGAGGGCGACGGTGGCGCCGATCATGCCTTCGCGGCCGACCAGGCCGACTTCCAGCGTCATGCGCACTTCGGCCACGGCCATCATGGAGACCAGGCAGTCGTGCGGAAAATAGATGTGGCGGATGGGGTCGCCCGGCTCGCACAGCACGGCCCCAAGCTCCACCTGGACCTGGTCGAGCGCCGGCAGCATGCGGGCCAGATCTTCCGACGGAAGCGCGGCCAGCAGCAGGTTGGCGTTATGCTCGGCGACCATGGGTGCAGCAGGAGAATTCATCGGACCCTCGCGGTAGGACGCCAGGGCAGAGCTGCGTCTGACGTCGCGGTATCATTTGCTAACAACTTTTGGTCAGCGTACCGGCGCTGCCGGGCGAAGTATGTACGGTGACGCACGGAACCGGATGTTGTTGACAGAGACAATGATTGGACCGAACTGAAGAACATATAGAGGCCAGCCATGAACCCACATCAAACGACACCATCGACACGCCGGGGCCAGCATCCGCTCCTGATCCTCGCGGCCCTCGCCGTGATCCTGTTCTGCGCGGTCGGCACCGCCGCCATCATGGGCTGGCTGCCCTCCTCCAAAGGGCGCACGGCAAACGGCGACCTGAGCGAGGCGGACCGCGCCGCCCTCAACGCCAGCCTGCAGCAGCCAGGCGCCGCGCCGCAAGGCTATATGGCGCCGAATGCGCTGCCGCCGGCCTACGCCACCCAGCCGGCCACCGGCGCCTATGCGCCCGCCACGCCGAATACCACCGCACCGCTGCCAGCCGCCCAGCCGGCGACGATCGCGCCGACCACTGCCAGCACCGCCGCCGGCTACGCGCCGGGCTATGCTCCGGGCAGCGCCGCCTACGGCAGCAGTGTCCAGGGTTCGACCGCATCGGGCTACGCGGAGCCGGCGCCGGCGCCCGTGCGTGAAAGCCATCCGAAAGCCAAGACCACGACCCGCGTGGCGCAGGAAGATTCGTCCGCCAGCTGGTGCGGCAACTGCGGCAACGTCGAATCGATCCGCACCATCACGACCCGCGCCCAGGGCAGCGGCGTTGGTGCGGCCGGCGGCGCCATCCTCGGCGGCCTGCTGGGCAACCAGCTCGGCGGCGGCCACGGCCGCCAGCTGGCGACGGTGGCCGGCGCAGTCGGCGGCGCCGTGGTCGGCAACCAGGTCGAAGGCAACATGAAGGCCAACCACAGCTACGAGATCCGGGTCCGTCTGGACGACGGCACCCTGCGCACCTTCCACCAGCAGAGCGTGCCGCAATGGCGTACCGGCGACCGCGTGCGCGTCGTCAAGGGTTCGCTGCGCGCTGCGTAAGCCAGCCGCCTACCCGGCATGGGTGATATCGAAAGCGGGGCTTCGGCCCCGTTTTTATTTTCTTTTTCGCAATGTGCGCCAGCGCACGGAACGCAGACTTGTGTCGGTCAAGAATCGTTCAACGCCAGCTCATCGGCAGACAACAATCACATGAAAGGGAGTCCAATGAACAGCATTGCATGGATGGGCATCATTCTCTGGGGTCTGCTTCTCACCGGCTTCGGCCTCGTCAGTGCTGGACCGGCGCCGCAGCCAGGCACGGCCGACATCGCCGCCCACGATGTGTTTTTCCTGATCACCGGCGGCCTGCTGACCTGCCTCATCGGTATCACTGGTTTGATGGGCTTCATGGGCTGGGTGCCGGGGTTGCGAAAAGAACAAAAATCCATCGCCTAATGTACGGCAACGTACGGAGCACAGCGGCGGCTTTTGGAATACTGAACTCACGGCAAAGACATCGCCGGTTCAAACGAAGAGGACACTATCATGCTCTACACTATCGCTGTTGTACTCATCATTCTTTGGCTGCTGGGCCTGGTAACTTCCTATACCGTCGGCGGCTTCATCCATATCCTGCTGGTCGTTGCCGTGATCATGATCCTGGTGCGCCTGATCAGTGGACGTGGCATATAAGGGCCCGTTACGCAACACCCGCAAGACTGACCGATCCGTTTCGCGGTCGTGCCCCCAACAGGCGGGCGCGACTACGAAACGGATGTTTTTTTTGAAGGAGCACATCATGAACAAACAAACCGCCTTCTTCCGGTCCACCCTGTGCGCGACCGTTCTCGCCGTGGCCGCCAGCGGCTGCGCCGACATGAACGCGACCCAGCGCGGCACCGCCACCGGCGCCGGCGTCGGCGCCGGCCTGGGCGCCATCCTCGGCGCCAGCACGGGCGGCGGCGGCAGCGGCCGCGCCACCCGCGGCGCGGTGCTCGGCGGCCTGGCCGGTGCAGTGGCCGGCAACGTCTGGTCCAAGCACATGGAGCAGCAGCGCCAGGCGATGGAACAGGCCACCCGCGGTACCGGCGTGCAGGTCTCGCAGACCGCCGACAACCGCCTGAAGCTGGAGATCCCGAGCGACATCTCGTTCGACACCAACCGGTCCGACATCAAGCCGAACTTCCGGCCCATCCTCGACCGCTTCGCCGGCACGCTGCAGGACAACCCGGCAACCTACGTGACCATCATCGGCCACACCGACAGTACCGGCGGCGACGGGATCAACCAGCCGCTGTCGCTGGACCGTGCCGCCCATGCGCGCGACTATCTGGCGGCGCGCGGCATCGACCCGAACCGCATCACCGTCGAAGGCCGCGCGGCGCGCGAACCGATCGCCTCGAACGACGACCCGGCCGGCCGCGCCCGCAACCGCCGCGTCGAAATCTACGTGAACGAGCCGGGACGCGCCGGCTGAAGCGCACCGGGAGCAGTCGTTCTTCAGAGCAACACTCGCCACACTTTCGTGAGATTCGGTGAGTTTTGAAAGCCTGCTGCGGCGCAACGCCGCGGCAGGCAGCGCATCACGCAAGACCGTATTTACACAAGCAAAGCAACGTCCGTTCGATTCTGCATTCTAGGCTACCGCACTCGCATGCATTAGCTTTTCTTATGCACATGCATAAATACGCCATCGCTGCATAGCGTCATCACCTCCGTTTATACCCGTTGCAATCTCCACACAAAATCACATTTCCGATTTGACTTTTTCGTATCAGAAATGGTCTTATCACCCCCCTTGGCTGGTCTTTACCCGCCGAGGGTAAAAAAGAAGCCCGTGGCTTCAAGATTAAGTATTGGAGAGATTTTGACTAAGCAACTCGCAGTGAAGCACAGCGTCATCGCTGTGGCCCTGACCCTGGCAGCGCCGGGTTTTGTGTACGCACAGGCTGAACAAGCTCAAGTGCAAAAGGTCTACGTGACCGGTTCGAACATCAAGCGCGCCGACAAGGAAGACTCGTCGCCGATCACCGTGATGACCGCCAAGGAAATCACCGCCACCGGCGCCAACACCGTCGCCGAACTGCTGCACAACATCCCGGCCTTCGGCACGGGTACCGCCAACGACATCCGCGACGACAACGGCTTCTCGAAGGGCGCTTCGACCGCTTCGCTGCGTAACCTGGGCACCTCCTCGACCCTGGTGCTGCTGAACGGCCGCCGCATCGCCGCCTCGGCCTATGCCGACCCGAACCAGGGCAAGTCGACCATTTATGACCTGAACAGCATCCCGGTGTCGGCCATCGCCCGCGTCGAAGTGTTCAAGGATGGCGCCTCGGCCGTGTACGGTTCCGACGCGATCGCCGGCGTGATCAACTTCATCACCAAGGACGACTACCAGGGCGGCGAAATCACCGCTTCCGTCTCGGCCAACGACAACGGCGAGTTCAACCGCAACAACCTGAACGGCTCGATCGGCTTCGGCGACCTGGAGACCAACCGCTTCAACGCCCTGCTGAGCTTCGACGTCTCGCAGCGCGGCCGTACCGGCATCAAGGATGTCAAGGACATCGAGCAGGACCAGTACTCGGCGATCAACTACCGCCTGAACGAGTACAGCAGCTCGGTCTCGAACCTGCCGTTCATCTACCGCCAGTCGGCCCCGGGCGCCGCGTTCTCGACCAGCGCCGCCGCCGGCCGTTACATCAGCAACAGCACCGCAGGCTGCGCCGGCAACGTCATCACTGGCGGCCCGCAGCACGGCATCGGCATCACCAACACCTCGATGCTGACCGGCCGTTCGTTCTGCAACTTCGACACCAACGAATACCAGGAAGCGCAGTCGAAGGGCACCGACGTCAACCTGCTGTCGCGCATCACCGCCAAGCTGGGCGACAACGTAACTTCGTTCACCGAAATCGGCTTCTCGCGCGTCGAGCGTGAGTACACCGGCGCGCCGAAGACCATCTCGTCGACGACCCCGACCACCGTGTTCCGCGTCAACGGCCTGCCGACCAGCTACCAGCTGCTGCTGCCGTCGGGCCACCCGGACAACCCGTACACCGGCTACAGCGCCGCCGCGGCCTTCCGCTTCGTCGGCACCGACGCCAGCTCGGAAACCGTCAACAAGACCTACCGCTTCCTGACCGGCCTGAAGGGCACCACCGGCGCCTTCGACTGGGAAACCGGCTTCCTGTACAACCGCGCCGAGCGCGACGACCTGGGCCACGGCTACCTGTACTTCCCGGTCGTGAACCGCATCGTCACCGAAGGCCGCACCATCGCCGCCACCATCGCCGATCCAAACGCGGTGCGTGACGTCGACAACACCGGCTTCTCGCAAGTCATGCAGCTCGACGCCAAGGCGTCGACCACCGTCGGCAAGCTGCCGGGCGGCGACATCGGCGTCGCTTTCGGCGGCGAAATCCGCCAGGAAAAGCTGGGTCTGACCTCGGATCCGGAACTGGCATCGGGCAACATCATCGGCCTGTCGAACTCGGTGCTGTCCGGCCAGCGCCTGGTCAAGTCGGGCTTCGTCGAACTGCGTACCCCGTTCACCAAGACCTTCGAGATGGACTTCGCCGGCCGCGTCGACAAGTACCCGACCGCCCGCAGCTTCGTGCCGAAAGTCGGCGCCAAGTGGGAAGCGACCGACAAGGTCACCTTCCGCGGCTCCTTCGCCAAGGGCTTCCGCGCACCGGCGCTGTCGCAGGTGTCGCCGGGTGGCGTGCAGTCGTTCAACAACGGCTTCGCCGACCCGATCCGCTGCCCGGACGGCCGTACCCCGGTGGCCGGCGCCGATCCGCTGGATTGCGCACGCGGCATCTCGTCGGTATCCGCTCCGAACCCGAACCTGAAGAACGAAACCTCGAAGAGCTACTCGTTCGGCGCGATCATCAACCCGACCAAGAACGTCGACGTGCTGATCGATTACTTCCGCATCCGCAAGGAAAACGAGACCGCGCTGCTGTCGTCGACCTTCGTCGCCTCGCACCCGGACCTGTACCCGGGCCTGGCCGTGCGTGACAACAACAACCTGGTCGGCGCAAACGGCCAGGTCATCCCAAACTCGGGCCAGCTGCTGGCGATCAACCGCACCTTCGTGAACCAGGGCAGCACCGACACCTCGGGTATCGACGTCGAAGCCGCACACCGCCTGAACCTGGGCGAGAAAGGCCGCATCACCACCCGCGTCAACTACACCTACACGCTGAGCTACAAGCGTGCAGAGCGTCCGGGCGAAATCGCGCACGACCTGACCGGCACCAACGGTGGCCTGTCCGATTGGGCAACCTCGGTCGGCGACATCCCGCGTCACCGCCTGAACGTCGCTTCGACCTGGACCTACGGCAACCACGCCACGACCCTGTCGGCCGACTACGTGTCGAACATCTCGCTGCTGCGCCGCTACGACAACGATGTGACCTACCCGCAGCCGTACTGCTACTACGGCAAGGGCCAGCCGTCGACCGCCTACTCGCTGGGCGGCCTGCCGAACTACGGTTACTCGAACCCGGACTGCAACGTCGACGAATGGCTGACCTTCAACGCGGCCTACTCGTACACCGGCTTCAAGAACTGGACCCTGTCGGCGAACATCCGCAACCTGTTCGACACCAAGGCCCCGTACGATCCGCGTGAAGCAGTTACCGGCTTCAACAGCCAGCTGCACAACGGCATGGGCCGCTACTTCCGCCTGTCCGCTTCGTACAAGTTCAAGTAATCATTTGATCGCTTGATCGCATAGTGCGAATCAGAGCCGCCCCGCGCAAGCCGGGCGGCTTTTTTCATGCCCGCGGTGTATGCTCGGCCGGTATCTTGACCAGGAGACGCCATGGCAGAACCACGCATCCGCATCGTCGGCGAGAACATCCTCGCGGACGACTACTACCCTCTCAAGAAAGTGACTTACGAACAGCTGCGCCGCGACGGCAACTGGCAGGAACAGCAGCGCGAGGTCTACGACAGCGCGTCCGGCGCCGCCGTGATGCTCTACAACCGCGAGCGCCGCACCGTGGTCCTGACGCGCCAGTTCCGCATCGGCGCGCGCCTGAATGGCAGCGACGGCTTCCTGCTCGAGGCCACCGCCGGCGTGCTGGACGACACCCTGCCCGACGAGCGCGCCCGGCTTGAAGCCTGCGAGGAAACCGGCTACCAGATCGAGCGCCTGGACCCGGTGATGGAACTGTTCGTCAGCCCCGGCTCGATCACCGAGCGCATCCACCTGTTCGTGGCAGAATACGACCCCGCCAGGCGCTGCGGCCCGGGCGGCGGCAAGCCCGAAGAAGGCGAGGACATCGAAGTGATCGAGATGGACTTCGACGACGCGCTGGCGCTGATCGACACCGGCGGCATCAATGACGCCAAGACCGTGCTGCTCCTGCTGCACCTGGAACGCCGGGTGCTGGGCCGCCACGAAGCGTCCTGAGCACGCGGTTCCGTTTTAATTCCCCCCATTCGTGGTGCTGCCGGGAAACCGGCGCACCCGCCACAATGCATGCCATGAGAGGACACCATCCCATGAAAAAAAGCCTTACCGCCGTCGCTGTCGCTTGTGCCGCCCTGCTCGCCCTGCCGGCCGGCGCCCAGACCCTGAAGCCGGGGCTCTGGGAGCTGAGCAACAAGGTCAGCTCACAGGACGGCCAGATGCAGTCGGCGATGGCCATGATGCAGAAGCAGCTGGCCAATATGTCGCCGGACCAGCGCCAGGCCATGCAGCAAATGCTGGAACGCAACGGCGTGCAGATGAACATCGGCGCCGGCGGCGCGCTGACGACGCGCATGTGTATGACGAAGGAAATGATCGAGCGGAAGGAATTTCCGGTGGCGGAAGGCGACTGCAAGCAGCAGGTGACGCAGCAGTCGGCCAGCAGGATGAAGATCGCGTTCAGCTGCACCCGGCCGCCGGCCAGCGGCGAAGGCGAGCTGACGCTGGACAGCGACACCAGCTACCGCGCGAAGATGCACATCAAGGGCGTGCAAGGCGGTCAGCAGCAGGACGTGGACATGGATGTGGCCGGCAAGTGGCTGAGCGCCGACTGCGGCAAACTCCGTCCAATCAGCAGTATCCCGCAAGCAAAGTAGTAGCGAAGACCCCCTACGGGATTTTGCCAGGACCGGTGCAAGCCGATCCTGGCTTTTTTATTTCAAATCAAACCGGGGTCAGAGCCCGAATTTAGGCAACTGCCGTGAGGACGTTTCCAAAAACCGGGCTCTGACCCCGGTTTGTTGGAACGCAAACTCAGGTAGTCTCGGTGTAGGCCAGGTAGAGGTCGCGCGCCTGCTTTGCCACCGGGCCAGCCGGCAGTTCGCGCGATTCGTAGCGCACGCATGGGGTGACCTTGCCGTAGTTGCCGGTGCTGAAGATTTCGCGGGCGGTGTCCAGCTCTTCCGGTTTGACGATGCGCTCTTCGACCGTCACGCCGGCGTCCTTCAGCAGCGCGATCACGCGGGCGCGGGTGATGCCGGCCAGGAAGGTGCCGTTCAGGGCCGGCGTCACCACGGCGCCATCGGCGGTGACCAGGAACAAATTCGAGGACGCGAACTCGGCCACGTTGCCGGCCAGGTCCAGCAGCACCGCATTGTCGAAGCCGCGGCTCTTCGCTTCGCGCAGGGCGCGCGCGGTGTTGGCATACAGGGCGGACGCCTTGGCGTCGGTCGGCGCCATGGTCGGCTGCGGGCGGTGCAGTTCGGACAGGCAGCTTGAAAAGCCGGTGAACGGCGGCAGCGGCGCATCGAACAGCGTCAGCGCGAAGCCGGCCTTGTCCGGCACCGGGATCAGGAAGCCCTCGGAGGCGAACACCAGCGGACGGATATACAGCTCGGCATCCGGCGGGAACTTGGCCACGCCCTCGCGCACCAGCGTTTCCATCTCGTCCACCGACAGCGGGCAGCTCAGGCCCAGCTTTTCCGCAGAATCGATCACGCGCTGCAGGTGCGGGCGCAGGTCCGGCAAGTGGCCGCGCAGGGCGCGCGCGCCGTCGAACACCGACGAGCCCAGCCACACGCTGTGGTCCATCGCGCCGAACAGCGGCGTATTTCCTTCAGCCCATTCACCCTTGTAGTAAGTCAGGTACATTATTTTTCCCTAGTCATGTTGCAGAAACGATGCCCTCAAGTGTAACCCGGCAGCCGCACCCGTGCAGCCTCAAGGCCGCTCAGTTCGGTGGCGTACATTGCCGCAGGTCGTTCCATGGGTACACTGTGCTTTATGCTCGACATCCTTGAACGCCTCGATCCGGAAAGCGACCGCATCGACCTGCTGGTCGACCTGGTCGACAAGCTGCGCCCGCGCCGCACGCACGACCTCGCCTACGCACGCTCCCAGGTACGCACGCTGACCCAGCTGTTGAAAGGCGATCCCGCCCACGCCTGGGCGCTGCGCCGTTACATCACCACCCTGCTCGAGACGCGCCGCCATACCAGCCTGTATTCGGACGTCGGCATCCTCTCGAACGACGGCTTCTTTACCGAGCTCAAAAAGCGCATCGCCTACCGCATGCTGCCGCCGGCCCTCGACGAGATCTACCTGTCCGACACCCTCGACCGCCTGCTGTGCCGCGAAGACGATTACGTGTGGATCCGCGGCGTGCCGAATGCCGACTGGCTGGAGCTGTTCGACACCGTCTCGAACGCGCCGCCGCCGCTCAGTTGCGAAATGAGCGCCACGCCCGACCGCGCGCGCCACGTCACCCTGCTGGGCCTGCTGGACGCGATCCGCACCCTCTCCTGCCGCGTCTGCGCGCTGGGCCTGGAGCCCAAGCTGATCCACGCGCACATGGAAATCGAGGAAGTCGATTCGCCCTTCCTGATGCAGAACATCGAGGCCAACAACTACCTCGACCAGTACAACCGCCTGCTGGCCGGCGAGATCGAGCGCATGGAAGACGCGCGCCATCTGCTGGTCATGCTCGACCAGTGCGAGGACGTGGTGCTGAAGGTCAGAAGGCGCGCGCTGGCGGCCGGCACCAGCGTCTCGCTGACTTACCTGCTGCTGGCGGTCACCCAGAGCGTCGACCGGCTGAGGAAGCTCCTGTTCCTGGTCGACACCAGCGGCGAGCTGCCGGGCGCGCCGACGGTCGACCTGGAAGCGCTGGCCGACGAGGCCACGCCGGCCGCCGAACCGCCGACCTCGCTGCGCCGCGCGGCCGCGCTCGACCTGGCCCAGGAGCTGGCCGAAGCCCACAACACCAAGTACCAGGTACGCGGCCTGGTGCGCGACAACATCGACCTGCTGGCCCGCAACGTGACGGAAAATGCCAGCCGCACCGGCGAGCATTACATCGCCGAGCACCGCGGCGCGCTGCGCACGATGTTCAATGCCGCGGCCGGCGCCGGCTTCATCATCAGCGTGATGGCGATCATCAAGATCCTGCTGTCCTACCTGCAGCGGGCGCCGCTGATCGAAGCCGGGCTGTACAGCCTCAACTACGCGCTCGGCTTCATGCTGGTGCACGTCCTGCACTTCACCATCGCCACCAAGCAGCCGGCGATGACGGCCGCGCGCATCGCCGCCGCCCTGCACGAAAGCGACCAGAAGAGCACCCGCTACCGCCAGGCCGACGCCGACAGCATGGCGGCCCTGGTCAACAACGTGTTCCGCACCCAGCTGGTGGCGGTGCTGGGCAACCTGGCGACCGTGATCCCGATCTCCTTCCTGCTTGCGCTAGGCTGGTGGTACCTGACCGGCCACCACCTGGTGAATGTGTTCAAGGCGCGCCACCTGATTGAAGACAGCCATCCATGGCATTCGCTGGCCTTGCTGCATGCGGCCATCGCCGGGGTCTGGCTGTTCGTCTCCGGGCTGGTGTCCGGTTACTACGACAACAAGGCGCTGTACACCCGGATGGCGCGGCGCGTGGAGCAGCTGCACGGCCTGCGCCGCCTGCTGGGCAAGGAGCGCCTGGCGCGCTTCGGCCGCTACGTCGAGGACAACCTGGGCGGCCTGATGGGCAATGCGGTATTTGGCCTGCTGATGGGCGTGACCGCCACGGTCGGCTTCCTGCTCGGCCTGCCGCTCGACATCCGCCACGTGACCTTTTCCTCGGCCAACCTGGCGATCGGCTTCGTCGGCCTGGACTACCAGGTCGACCTGGAAACGCTGGGCGTCACCCTGCTGGGCATCGCCCTGATCGGCATGGTCAACCTGCTGGTCAGCTTCGGCCTGGCGCTGTGGGTCGCGCTGCGGGCCCGCAAGATCCGTTTCTACCACGGCTTCAAGCTGCTGCGCGCGCTGGGCCGCCGCCTGCGCGCAGCACCGCTGGACTTCTTCATCGGCCCCAAGGCCGATTTCATGATCGAACCGACACGAGGTACCGAATGAGCCCCAAGCGCCTGCAAGCCTGGTTGACCGCCCTCTGCCTGGGCCTGGCCCTGGCCGCCTGCAAGACCCTGCCCGACGTCGATCCTGGCGCGCCGACCAAGGCCACGCCGACGGTCGCCGGGGCCAAGGGCGCGCTGCCGTCGAAGCAGGTGTCGGCGCTGGTTTCCAAGCGATGGGCGAATGCGTCGACCGACCTGAAGAACCTGGCCCTGCTGGAAGAACAGGCGACCGGCGTGCCGCTCATCGCCGGCAACCGCGTGACCCTGCTGTTCGACGGACCGGCCACCATGCGCGAGATGATGGCCGCGGCGCGTGCCGCGACCAGCTCGATCAACCTGGAGACCTATATCTTCGACCAGGACCAGATCGGCAACGAGTTCGCCGACGTGCTGATCGAGAAGCAGCGCCAGGGCGTGGCCGTGAACATCATGGTCGACGCGGTTGGCGCGATCGCCACCCCGGCCGCCTTCTTCGAGCGCATGCGCGCGGCCGGCATCCGGGTGCTGATCTTCAATCCGGTCAACCCGGCCAAGGCCAAGGGCAACTGGGACCTGAACAACCGCAACCACCGCAAGCTGATGGTGGTCGACGGCCGCATCGCCTTCACCGGCGGCATCAACATCAGCTCGACCTATGCCAACAGCTCGCTGTTCCGCTCGAAGCAGAAGCCGGACAATGTCGACGGCTCGAAGGTCGGCTGGCGCGACACCCACGTCAAGATCGAAGGCCCGGCGGTGGCGCCGCTGCAGTATTCCTTCGTGAACCTGTGGGTGGAGCAGGAAGGCGGCGAGCTGCCGAAAGCCGATTACTTCCCGCCCCTCACCCCGGCCGGCGACAAGCTGATCCGCGTCCTGGCCGCCAATCCGGACGGCGATTCCAGCATCTACAAGGCGCTGGTGGTGGCGATCACGGAAGCGAAGAAGAGCATCCACATCACCTCCGCCTATTTCGTGCCCGACCAGCAGATCGTCGACGCCCTGTGCGAAGCGGCGCGGCGCGGAGTCGACGTCAGGCTGGTGCTGCCGGGCGTCTCGGACCACAGCCTGATCCGCTACGCCGGCCAGGGCTTCTACGACCAGCTGCTCAAGGCCGGCGTCAAGATCTTCGAGCTGCAGATCGCGGTGCTGCACGCGAAGACGGCGGTCATCGACGGCGCCTGGTCGACCATCGGCTCGGCGAATATCGACCGCCGCAGCTTCCTGCACAATTATGAGCTGAACGTGGTGGTGATGGACCCGGCCTTCGGCCAGGCCATGGAAAGCGCCTTCAACGAAGACTTGCGCGATTCGAAGCAGGTGACGCTGGAGCAGTGGAAGCACCGGCCGTGGATGGACCGGATTCGGGAGTGGGCGGCGCGGTTGGGGGAGTACTGGATCTGATGCCGCGTCGTTCTCACGATACTTACCGTCGTCCCCGCGGAGGCGGGATAGTGCCCCGGCACTATCCCCCCAAGTTGGACGAGCAGACGTAACGCATGCAGAACTTAGGTCCCCGCCTGCGCGGGGACGACGTTTACACGCTAGCGGTTCTGGTTTAAATCCCCGCCGCCAGCATCCCCTCATTCACCTCAGCCCAGATATTCCCGCTGCGCAGGAACTTCTCGGTCGCCAGCAGCTGGAACTGCTTGTGCACGGCGTCCCAGCCGTAGCGGTCGACTTCGATCTTCTCGGGCTCGGTGCGGATCACGTTGAAGGAGTTCACTTCGCCGCGGCCGCGGGTGGAGGTCGCCGTGCCGGCCTGTACCACCAGCGCCGCGTACTCGCTGATCTTGTAGCGCGCCTGGGTGTTGCCGGCGTGGCTCTTGTGCAGGTGGCCGGCCATCAGGAGGTCGACGCCGCTTTCGGAGAAGGCTTCCATCGCCATGTTCGCGCGGTCGACCAGGTCGCTCTCTTCGGTGCAGCCGTCCGGCAGCTCGAAGGGATGGTGGGTCACCACCACCCGCACGACGTCCTTCGGCAGGCCGGCCAGGGTTTCGCGGATCTTGGCCACCTGCTCCTTGTTGACGCGCCCGTCCTTGATCGTGAGCGAGCGCGCCGTGTTCACGCCCAGCACCGCGATTTCCTCGTCGATGTAGACCGGGTCGAGGTCGTCGGTGATGTAGCGCTTGTAGCGTTCGAGCGGCAGCACGAAGCGGCGGAACACGTTGTACAGCGAGATGTCGTGGTTGCCGGGAACGATGATCTGCGGGCCCGGCAGGGTGTCGAGCCAGGTCTTGGCTTCTTCGAATTCTTCGCTCTTGGCGCGCTGCGTCAGGTCGCCGGAGACCACCACCACGGTCGGCGCGATCTTGTGGACGAGGTCGCGCAGCGGATCCAGCAGTTCGGGGTCGACGCGGCCGAAGTGCAGGTCAGATAGATGTACGAGTGTGCGCATGGGGTTCAAGCTCCTTTCCGGATGTCCTTGTTGTGTTTGTCGTGTCGATTGTGGCAGCCGGGACTACCACCGTCAGTGCGCCAGGCCGCACCCGGTAGCGCAGCGGTGTCTCCATCTGCGTGACTTCACCATCGGTGGCGACGTGCAGGCGCTTGTGGTGGGTGTCGATCTCGAAGCTGTCGGACTCCAGCACGTCGAAGTCGCGCTCGCTGCCGAGTTTGCCGCGCAGGGCGTCGAAGGCGAAGCGCAGCAGGCCCAGGCGGGTCGGGTGCTGGGCCACGTAGAGGCTCAATAAACCGTCGTCGAGGTGGTCGCGCTCGCCGATGGCCAGGCCCTCCATCGTGTAGCGGTTGTTGCCGATGAAGACGAAGGGCGTGCGCCGCGCCAGGGTCTCGCCGTCGACCGTCAGGCGCATCGACAGGAAGGGATAGCGGCGCAGCGCCGCCAGCGAGGCCCACACGGCCGCCGGCCACTTGCCGCGGCCGAGGCGGCGCTGCTGCTTCTCGCGGTCGCGCACGATGTCCGGGTAGAGGCCCAGGCTGGAGTTGTTCAGGAAGATGCGGCCGTTGACTTCGCCGACGTCGACCTGGCGCGGCTGTCCCGTGGCAAGGTTCTTAACCGCATCGTCGAGGTCGAGCGGGATGCCGAGGTCCTTCGCGAAGTGGTTCAGGGTCCCGAGCGGCAGCACGCCGAACGGCACGCCGCTGCCGGCCATCACCGAGGCGACCGCATTGATGGTGCCGTCGCCGCCGCCGGCCGCGACCATCTTCGCGCCCTCCTGCAAGGCGCGGCGAGCGGTGGCGATCATCTCTTCGCCATCCTTGGCCAGCACCAGTTCGGCGTCCAGCCCGGCGTCCTTCAGCTTGCTGCGCAGCTCGTCGGCGGCCTTGTCGTCGTGGCCGTGTCCGGCGCCGCCGTTGACGATGACGGTGACCGGATTCATACGGCTACCTCCCGCCCGCGCGCCCGCGCCATCCGGCGCCGCTGCAGCGTCGACACCGCCGTGATGCAGACCGTCAGCCAGGCCGCGCCTTCCGCGCTTGCTGCCAGCACGTCGGACAGATAGTGCACGCCCAGATACATGCGAGACAGCGCGACCAGCATCACCATCAGGACGCAAGCGGCGATGACGGCCAGGCGCGCGGGCCAGCTTGTCACGCGGCGCACCAGGTAGCAGGCCAGCAGGCCGTAGAACACCGTCGCGGCCGCCGTATGGCCGCTGGGGAAGCTGTAGGTGGAGAGGGTCAGCAAGGGGTCCTCCAGGGTGGGCCGGGCGCGCCGGAAGATGTGTTTGAGGGCGACGTTCAGCAGCATCCCGCCCGGCACCGCCGCCAGCGTCACGACCAGCCAGTAGTGCGCCTTACGGTACCAGAACCAGAGCGCCAGCAGCACGCCCATGATGCTGGAGCCGACGATGCCGTTCCAGTGCGTGATGAGGAGCATGGCGTCGGTGAAGCCGCTGCCGTGAATGGCCCGCTGGCGGAACCAGTGGGCCAGCTGGACGTCGATCAGGGTGATCTTGTCGCCTTGCACCACGTCCTCGGCGATCTCGCCGAAGGCCACGGCCGCGCACAGGATCAGGACGATGCCGATGGTGAAATGCAGGCCCGTCTCCCCTTCCGGAGAGAAGCGCGCAGCCAGGAAGCGATGCAGACGGGAGGTGGTTTTCAGCATATGGCTCCACTTGGGGCGATATGCTGAAAATACAACAGTTGTGAAATAGAACTGGGATTTTGTACAGTAGCTGTGGATTTATACAGTGGTTGTGCTATTCTGTCCTCACTGCAACACAATCTTGACGAACATAACTCGAAGAAGGGATCATCATGACGACTCTGAACAGCTCTTTCGGCCTGGAATACGCTCCGACTCCGTTCCTGGTTCGCTTTGGCCGCCGCGAGATTCTTGTTACCCGTGACTTCCGCAAGCGCTTCTACGCAGTGAACCCGGTTATCGAATTCGATACCGGCGTCGTTCCTGGCCACCTGGAAGTGCTGCTGTTCCGCCGCTGGCTGCTGATCCTGTCCAAAGCTAAATAAGCGGCGCACTAAAAAGCGCATAAGGTTTATCGTTTTAATTCGTTTTCTTTCACTGAGCAAGAACCTACTCTATGGGTTCCTCACTGCTCGAAAGAAAACGATGTTTCATAAAAAAATCGCCACCGCGCTGGCCCCGGTTTTAGCAGTTGCTGCCCTCCTCGGCACCACCGTGGGCCAGTCCGCAGCCTACGCCGCGGACATCACCCTGCTGAACGTCTCGTACGACCCGACGCGCGAGCTGTACCAGGATTTCAACCAGGCTTTCGCCCGCCAGTGGAAAGCCAAGACCGGCGACAACGTCACCGTCAAGCAATCGCACGGCGGGTCCGGCAAGCAGGCGCGCTCGGTGATCGACGGCCTGTCCGCCGACGTCGTCACGCTGGCCTTGGCCTATGACATCGATGCTATCAGCGAACGCGGCCTTATCGCGCACAACTGGCAGCAACGCCTCCAGCATCGCAGCACGCCCTACGCCTCGACCATCGTGTTCCTGGTCCGCAAAGGCAACCCGAAACAGATCCGCGACTGGGGCGACCTGGTCAAGCCGGGCATCTCCGTGATCACGCCGAACCCGAAGACCTCGGGCGGCGCACGCTGGAACCACCTGGCCGCCTACGGCTACGCGCTGCGCCTGCCGGGCGGCACCGATGCCTCGGCCCGCGACTACCTCGCCAAACTGTACAAGAACGTGCCGGTGCTGGATTCCGGCGCCCGCGGCGCGACCACCACCTTCACCGAGCGCGGCATCGGCGACGTCCTGCTGGCCTGGGAAAACGAAGCCCTGCTGGCAGTAAAGGAACTCGGCCCGGACAAGTTCGAAGTCGTGGCCCCGTCGGTCAGCATCCTGGCCGAGCCGCCGGTGGCCGTGATCGACAAGGTCGTCGACAAGCGCGGCACCCGCGCCGTCGCCGAAGCCTACCTGCAATACCTGTACAGCGCCGAAGGCCAGCAGATCGCCGCCAAGCACTACTACCGTCCGGTGGTCGAGCCTTACGCCAAGCAGTACGCGGCGCAGTTCCCGAAGGTCAAGCTGTTCACCATCGACGAAGTCGCTGGCGACTGGACCAAGGCCCAGAAGACGCACTTTGCGGATGGCGGCGTCTTTGACCAGATCTATCAGCCTGGCAAGAAGTAATCGATCAAACGTCTCCTGAGCCTTTCCTGAGCCTCAGCTTGTGCCCTGCCCTGCGCAGGGCATTTTTTTTCTCTTGTACGATGGTCGGGTTCACCATCTCACCAAGGGGAAGAATCATGTCAGTGCAATTACGCAAGATCGACGAACAGGTGATGGTCATCACCGGCGCCACCAGCGGTATCGGCCTGACCACCGCGCGCATGGCCGCCGAACAAGGCGCCAGGCTGGTGCTGGCGGCGCGCAACGGCGAAGCCCTGGACCAGCTGGCCAGCGAGCTGCGCCGCAAGGGCACGCAGGTCGCGACCGTCACTGCCGACGTCGGCGAAGCCAAGGACGTCGAGCGCATCGGCAGCACGGCGATGGAGCGCTTCGGCCGCATCGACACCTGGGTCAACAACGCCGGCATTTCCATCTTCGGCCGCAACGAGGACGTACCGCTGGAAGACATGCAGCGCCTGTTCCAGACCAATTACTGGGGCGTGGTACACGGTTCGCTGGAAGCGGCCAGGCACATGAAGACGCGCGGCGGCGGCGCCATCATCAACCTGGGCAGCGAATTGTCGGACCGTGCGGTGCCGCTGCAGGGTCTGTACTCGGCCTCCAAGCATGCGGTCAAGGCTTTCACGGACGCCCTGCGCATGGAGCTGGAAAAGGAAGACGCGCCGATGGCCGTCACCCTGATCAAGCCGGCCGCGATCGACACCATGTTCGCAGTGCACGCCAAGAACTACATGGAGAAGGAACCGGCCCTGCCGCCGCCCATCTATGCGCCGGAGGTCGTCGCAAAAGCCATCCTGTACGCGGCGCAGAACCAGAAGCGCGACGTGTTCGTCGGCGGCGCCTCGAAGGCGATCTCGGCCAATGCCATCGCCATGCCGCGCGTGCTCGACAAGGTGATGAACGCGGCCATGTTCAAGCAGCAGCAATCCGACCAGCCCAGCGCGCCAAACCGGAAGGATGCGCTCTACGAGCCCGATCCGCGCAACGAACTGCGCCAGCGCCAGGGCATGGACGACAAGCACCACGTGGCCGAATCCAGCGCCTACACCGCCGTCTCGATGCGCGCGAACAAGTTCATGCCCGCCCTGCTCGGCGCCGGCGCCCTGTTCGCCGCGTGGAAGCTCATTAACAGCCCGACCTTACGTCGCAGCAGCCTGCGCAACGGTTTGCGTAGCGCCTACTAAACGCACCGGACTCGAAAGGAACGATCATGACAATCAAACTCAAGAAACTGAACGAACAAGTGATGGTCCTCACCGGCGCCACCAGCGGCATCGGCCTGGTGACGGCAAGGCAGGCAGCGGAAGCCGGCGTCAAGCTGGTGCTGACGGCGCGCGACGCCGATGCGCTGGACACGCTGGCGCACGAGATGCGCCAGCGCGGCGTCGATGCGATCACGGTGGCGGCGGACGTCGGCAACCCGGCCGATGTCGAGCGCGTGGGCCACGCGGCGATCGAGCGCTTCGGCCGCATCGATACCTGGGTCAACAATGCCGGCATCGGCGTCTACGGGACCCTGGAACAGACCCCGCTGGAAGACATGCAGCGCGTGATGCAGACCAACTTCTGGGGCGTGGTGCACGGCAGCCTGACCGCCGCCAAGCTGATGAAGACGCGCGGCGGCGGCGCCATCATCACCGTCGGCAGCGAAGCCTCGGAGCGCTCGGTGCCGCTGATGGGCACTTATGCCGCCTCCAAGCACGCGGTGAAGGCCTTCACGGAATCGCTGCGCATGGAGCTGGAAAAGGACAAGGCGCCGATCTCGCTGACGCTGGTGAAGCCGGCCGCAATCGACACGCCGTTCACCGCGCATGCGAAGAACTACATGGAGCACGAGCCAGATCTGCCGCCGCCGATCTACGCCCCGGAACTGGTGGCCAAGACCATCCTGCACGCGGCCGAGACGCCGACCCGCGACATCTTCGTCGGCGGCCGCGGCAAGCTGATGTCTGTGCTCGGCAATGTGCTGCCGCGCCCACTCGACCACCTGATGCGGGCGATGGTGTTCCGCCAGGAGCAGCAAGCGGACCAGCCGAACAACCCCGACCGCAAGGACGCCCTGTATGCGCCGGACCCTGCGCGGGAACTTCGCCAGCGTAATAATCTGCCGCACAAGACCAGCGAGCACAGCGTGTATCAGGCTTATCAGTTGCGGTCGACACCGGTGAAGGCGGTGATTCTGGGCGGGGCGCTGCTGGGAGCATGGACCTTGATGCGACGCCCGGCAGCTCGGAACGTTTGGCAGGCGTGATGTGAATGTTGGCGTGGGCACAGGGTGCCCACCCTACCGGCCACAAAAAAACCGGGTGGCGCCCGGTTTTTTTACGTTTGGCAAAATCTTCTTACTTGCCCGGCGCCGGCCCCTTCGGCGGCTCGCTGCCGAGGAAGTCGACATCCTCGTCGGTCAGCGGCAGGTCCGGAATGGACTCGATGTGGTCGGTGTCGATGTCGGCGCCGTCCTTGATGTTCAGGTCGCGGCCGGCCGCGGCGCGTTCGCCGGTGCCGCCGAAATCGCTGTCGCTTTCCAGGTTGGGGTCGCCCAGGTCGGCGCCGGCGCTGTCGTGGACGTAGCCTTCCTCGTTGTCCGAGGTCGTGCCGCGATCCAGGTCTAGGATCTGGTCGTCGTCCAGGTTGGCCGCAAAGCCGGGACCGCCGACGACGTCGCTGCCGCTGTCGGTCACGTCGCTCGGGCCAAGGGCATCGACGCCGTGGCCTTTGCCAAGGCTACGGTCTGGTGCGCCGGGAAAGTTATCCGGGTCTAGTGTGCTCGAGCCAGTCATATATCCTCCGATTCAAATGCAAAAAAAGCATGGGGTCAGGCTACCCCAATTTCAAAACGCATGGCGCATGCCGACGTTCACGGCGGAACTGCCGTTCAGGCGTGCCGCCTCGCCGATCAGCATGCCATTGCCATTGGTCGTGACCGTGTGCGACAGCGCCGCGTAGAAGTCGGTCTTGCGCGACATGACGTAGCTGGCGCCGACCGCGAACTGGTTGGCATCGCGGTTGGCGAGGTCGCGGTCGTTCTTGTGGATGAAGGACGCCAGGAAGGTCGTGGCGCGCGTCATCGGCACCGCCACGCCGACGATGGTGTCGCGGCTGTCGGTCGAGGACGTGCTGGCCACGCCGGCGCCGTAAGGATTGTCCGGGTTGTACAGCGGCGAGCTGCCCCAGCCGCGGTTGGCCGCATAGGCCGCATAGGCCGTGCCCCAGCGCGTGCGCAGGTTGGCGGCGATCAGCGAATTCTTGGCATCCATGTTGGCGCCGGCCAGGTCGTAGAGGCGGATCTGGGCCACGTGGCGGTTCTGGTGCGCGGCGCGCAGCGAGAAGGCGCCCATGTCGACGCCCACCGTCATGCCCCAGGCGCGGTCGCCGGTGGTATCGCCGCCCAGGCTGTCGACGGTCCAGGACGCGCCGGTCGAGAGGCCGGCGGTGCGGCTGCTGTAGTAGCGCACGTTGTCGTTGGCGCGCAGGCCGTTCTGGCCGATCAGGTTGCTGGCACGCCCGGCCGTGCCGGTGTGGAAGGGGTCGCCGACGTCGGCCAGCGACAGGTATTCGAGGTTGTACTGGCGGCCCAGGGTGAAGCCTTCGATGCCGCCCAACAGCGAACGCGCCTCCAGCTCGCCGGCCACGCGCCGTCGCGGGCCCGGCCACTCGCCACTGCGGATGCGGGTCGGTATGCCGGTGAACACGGCGATGTCGTGCGGGCCGCTGTCGGCGGATGCTGCCGGCGGCGCGGCCTGCTCTCCAGTGGCCGGAGAAACAGCGGCGTCCTGCGCGAACGCGATCCGCGTTGCTCCACAGAATACGATGGCGATGATGGTCGGCGTCTTCATGATCAGGTCCTCTATACGCCTACAGTAGCCGCTCTCTGCCGGATTACTCTGTCCAATATCGCACCTAATCGCCGTCAACTTGGCTCGACTTTTTGTCGGCGCATTCCCACGTAGCGGGCCCGATCCGGTTTAGAATTGGCGCAGCAATGTAACTAAACTACAGGAATCTAACGACAATGAGACAGCTAGCCCGTACCCTTGCTACAAGCACCCTCGCACTGAGCGGCATCTTTGCCTACGTTCACGCGACTGCCGCCGAATCCGCCCCGGTGGCGGCGCCGATGGCCCACGTGGCCTGGTCGAAGAACGCCAACATCTATGAAGTCAATATCCGCCAGTACACGAAGGAAGGCACGTTCAAGGCGTTTGCGGCTCACCTGCCGCGCCTGAAGAAGATGGGCGTCGACATCCTGTGGCTGATGCCGATCCAGCCGATCGGCGAGAAGAACCGCAAGGGCACGCTGGGCAGCTACTACGCGGTGCGCGACTACACGGCGGTCAATCCCGAGTTCGGCAACCTGGCCGATTTCAAGGCGCTGGTGAAGCAGGCGCACGGCCTGGGCATGAAGGTCATCATCGACTGGGTCGCCAACCACACGGCCTTCGACAACCGCTGGACCGTCGAGCACAAGGACTGGTATCTGCTGGACGACAAGGGCGAGATCTTCCCGGTCACCTACACCGAAGGCGCGGAGCCGGAATACTGGACCGACGTCACCGGCCTCGATTACAGGAACAAGGCCCTGTGGAAGGGCATGACGGATGCCATGCTGTACTGGGTGCGCGAAACCGACATCGACGGCTTCCGCTGCGACGTCGCCGGCAAGGTGCCGACGCCGTTCTGGAACCAGGCGCGCGATGCGCTGGACCGCGTCAAGCCCATGTTCATGCTGGCCGAGGCCGACAAACCCGATCTGCAGGAACACGCCTTCGACATGAGCTACGGCTGGGACACCAAGGACCTGTTCAAGGACATCGCCAAGGGCAAGAAGGATGCGCGTGCGCTGAAGGACTTCCTGGCGAACCCGCCCAAGGCCTTCCCGCCGGGCGCCTACCGCATGCGCTTCACCTCGAACCACGACGAGAATTCCTGGGCCGGCAGCGACGTCGAACTCTACGGCCCGGCCTTCAAGGCGATGGCCGTGCTGGCCGCCACCCTGCCCGGGATGCCGCTGATCTACGGCGGCCAGGAAGCCGGCCTGGACAAGCGCATCGAGTTCTTCGAAAAAGATCCGATCGACTGGAAGAACTACGGGTACGCGCCCTTCTACGCCAAACTGCTCAAGCTGAAGCACGACAACCCGGCGCTGTGGAACGGCCAGTACGGCGGCGGCATCGAGGTGCTCGACACCGGCAACGACAAGGTCTTTGCCTTCCTGCGCAAGCGCGAGGGCAATACGGTCAAGGTCAGCGTCAACCTGTCGAACGCCGCGCAAAAGTATGCGCTGGCCGGCGGCAAGCAGCAGACGCTGGCTGCCTGGGATTACCGCATCGACGCGCCTGCTTCGGCACGCTGATCGTCGGCCGCGCGCCAGGGGTCGCCCGCTTTCTTCACATAGTGGGCGGCCAGGTAGCGCCAGGGCAGCACGAAGGGAATCAGGAAGGCGAAGACGCAGGCGAAGGTATTGGCCTGCATTCCCGCATCCATGCTGCCGCTCCGCCAGGCCGGCAGCGCCACCGTCGCCAGCCACACCATCTTCCAGACGAATTCCCAAAGCAGCACCGGCAGCATCTGCAGCGGATAGCGCAGTCCGAACAGCGCCAGGGTCCAGAAGGCGATCAGCATGCAGTTGACCACGCTCTGCATCAGCTCCCATGGCCCGCGGTGCTGCAGGATGCCCGGCCAGATGAACATGCCGAAGCCGACCACGATGAACAAATACATTGCGCGCAGCAGGTACAGCCGGAACAGCGATACGTGAACCATGACAGCCTCCATTGGGTGGGCTTACTCGACCTGCTTGAGAATTTGCTCGACGCTTGCGGTCCGCGACTCCAGCCGCGCCAGCGTCGCGCTCATGGCGGCCAGCTGCGCCGCCGTTTCCGCCTGCGACTGCGCGGCCTGGGCCGCCAGCGCGCGATAGGTATCGTCCCGCGCCAGCTTCGCCCTGGCCTGCAGTACGGCGGAGACCTGCTTAATGTTGACCACCAGCAGCACCGTCAACAGCGGCAAGCCCAGGGTCAGCAGATAGATATGGGGAGACATGGCAACCTCTACTCTTCCTTGTTGTTCAGGGTCTTCACCGCTTCCGCGATCAGGCCCGGGGCCAGCGGCAGCGCGAAATCCGCCACCTCGAAATAATTCAACGCCTTGCCGTCCGCCGACAGCTCCATCCGACTGGTAACCAGCCCGGCATCCGCCAGCTTCTGCAGGTGCAGGTGCAGCAGCGGCCGGCTCAGGCCGATGTCGCGCGCCAGCTGGCTGACGTAGTTGCGCCCGCCTGTCGCCAGCGCCGCGACAATGCGCAGCCGGTGCGGATTCGCGAGCGCCGCCAACATGGCCAGCAGGCGGTCGCCGTCGATAGTTTTTGATTCGTCTTTCACGTGTCAATAATTCCTTACACGTGCAAGCAAGTCAAGCAAAATCTCGCCGTCACAGGCTGGCGGCGATTCGTCCCATGATGCTTGTCCGCTCGCTGCCCGCGCCGCATAGTTTTGTTATCAAGAAAGATAACGATCCCATGACCCGACCTGTTTTAGCCACTGCCCTCCTCCTCGCCTTCCACGCCGCCGCTGCCGCGCAAACGCAGCCTTCCGAGCCGATGCAGCAGAGCATCGCGGAGGTGCGCGTCAGCGCCAGCGCCCTGCAGCAGCGCGCGCAATCGACCACCGCCGCCATCGTCGTCACGCGCGAAGAGATCCTGCGCCAGGGCGATACCAACCTGACCGATGTGCTCAAACGCCAGCCCGGCATCAGCATCGACGGCGCGCCCGGCAAACCGGCAATCCGCATGCGCGGGCTGGGCGCGGGTTATGTCGCCATCCTGCTGAACGGCCTGCCGGCGCCGGGCGGCTTTTCGCTGGAGACGATGGATCCGGAGCTGGTCGAACGCATCGAGATCCTGCGTGCGCCCACCGCCGAGACGGGCGGCCAGGCGGTGGCCGGCGCCATCAACATCGTGCTGCGCAAGGCCGGCAAGAGCGCCGCGCCGCAGACCGACATCAAGGCTGGCAGTGCGCTGGCCGGCGGCCGCATGTCGCCCAGCCTGAGCGCCACGCACGCCGGCCGCAGCGGCGCGCTGGGCTACGCGCTCGTGACCACCCTCACGCGCCGCGCCGACACCTTCACCGGCGCGGTCATCGAAGAAAGCCGCATGCGCCCCCTGCTGCGCCGCACGGCATGGGCCGACCGCCAGCTTGAGGACCGGCTGGAATTCGCGCCGCGCCTGGACTGGCAGGCCAGCAGCCGCGACACGCTGTCTTCGCAAAGCTGGGTACGCTGGAAGCGCATCGACAACATCAAGACCGAAACCGAGAACACGCAGCTCGGCAGCCCAAGCAGTTTTCCCCACGGCGCCAGCAGCTACCGCGCCGACTCGCCGCCGCAGGCCTACGCCGACCTGTCCTGGACCCGCAAGCTGGACCAGGGCGGGCGCCTGTCCGCCAAGCTGTCCGGCTATGCAAGGTCGCTCGATGCCGCTTTTCTCTACCGCGGCATGGACCTGGCCGACACCCTGCTGGAAACCCACCACGTGAACTCGGGCCAGCTTGAACGCGGCCTGAACTTCAACGGCAGCTACCGCCGCCCGATCCTGAAGACGCATGCCCTGGCCCTGGGCTGGGAGCTCGGCCGGACATGGCGCGACGAATTCCGGCGCGAGCACCAGGCCAATGCGCTCGGCCGCCCTCTGCTGGACAGCGACGAAGCCTACCGCGCCAGGGTCGCCCGCAGCGCCTTCTGGATCCAGGACGAATGGGACATCGGCGATAACTGGTCGGCCTACCTGGGTCTGCGCCGCGAAGACCTGCACACGACCGGCCAGGGCAATGCCTACGCGCCGGTCGACGTGAATTCGGGCGTGTGGAGCCCGATCTTCCAGACCCTGTTCAAGCCCTTCCGCTTCGCCCTCAGCCGCACCTATAAAGCGCCGCAGATCGTCCAGCTCATGCCGCGCCGCTACACGGTCGACAACAACAACAGCGCCACCAACCCGGACCAGCAGGGCAACCCGAACCTGCGCCCGGAACTGGCGCTCGGCGCCGACCTGGCCTGGGAACATACCATGGGCAAGGACGACATGCTGAGCGTGAGCGCCTTCGCCAAGCGCATCCGCGACATCACGCTGGACCGTGTGTTCCAGCAGAACGGCGTGTGGATCGTCATGCCGGACAATATGGGCGCGGCGACCGTGCGCGGTCTGGAGTTCGAGGCCAAATCGCACCGCGGCGCCCTCGCCGGACGCATGAATATGGCGCGTACCTGGTCACGGCTCGAAGCGGTGGCCGGGCCGGACAACCGCATCGCCGGCCAGCCCGCGTGGACCGGCAACCTGGGGCTGGATTACACGGCGTCCGGCCAGCCTGTCGAGATGGGCGGCACCTGGACCTGGCGCAGCGGCTACGCGTCGCGCCAGAGCCCCCTGCTGGCCGACTACGGCAGCGTCAAGCGCCAGCTCGACCTGTACGCGGTGTGGAAGCGCGATGCGAAGACGAAGCTGCGCCTGTCGGTATCGGACCTGCTGCACCGGGACACCTTCATCCGCACCGTGTATGCAGGCGACCAGGACCTGAACGCCAGCTATGTGCAGCAAGCCCGCACCACCTGGCGCCTGGTGTGGGAACAGGGCCTGTGATCTAGGGCGCCAGACCGAGATCGTTCGCTGCCTGCTCGCGCAGCAGGTACTTCTGGATCTTCCCGGTGACCGTCATCGGGAAGCCGGACACGAAGCGGATGTAGCGCGGGATCTTGTAGTGCGCGATCTGGCCCTTGCAGAAGTCGCGGATCTCGTCCGCATCGCACTCGAGGCCGGGACGCAGCACGATGCAGGCGCACAGCTCCTCGCCGTACTTCGCATCGGGCACGCCGATGCACTGCACGTCCAGCACCTTCGGGTGCCGGTACAGGAATTCCTCGATCTCGCGCGGATAGATGTTCTCGCCGCCGCGGATCACCATGTCCTTGGCGCGGCCGACGATGGCCGCGTAGCCGTTGTCGTCGATGACGGCGAGGTCCCCGGTATGCATCCAGCCGGCGGCGTCGATGGCTTCGCGGGTCTTTTCCTCGTCGCCCCAGTAGCCGAGCATCACGGAGTAGCCGCGCGTCAGCAGCTCGCCCTTCACGCCGCGCGGGACGATGCGGCCCTCGGTATCGACGATCTTGACCTCGAGGTGCGGATGCACGCGGCCGATGGTCGACACGCGCAGTGGCACCGGGTCTTCGACCGAACTCTGGAAGCTGACCGGCGAGGTTTCCGTCATGCCGTAGGCGATCGTGATTTCGGACAGGTGCATCCGCTCGATCACCCGGCTCATCACCTCCGCCGGACAGGGCGAACCCGCCATGATGCCGGTGCGTAGCGTCGCCAGGTCGAAGCTGGCGAAGTCCGGATGGTCGAGCAGCGCGATGAACATGGTCGGCACGCCGTGCAGTCCGGTGCAGCGCTCGGCCTGCACGGTGGCCAGCACGGAGGCCGGCTCGAAGGCCTCGCCGGGGAAGACCATCGTCGCGCCATGCGTGACGCAGGCGAGGTTCCCCAGCACCATGCCGAAGCAGTGGTACAGCGGCACCGGAATGCACAGGCGGTCGCGGTGCGTCAGCTTCATGGCTTCGCCGACGAAGAAGCCGTTATTCAGGATGTTGTGGTGCGTGAGCGTCGCGCCCTTGGGCGAGCCGGTGGTGCCGGAGGTGAACTGGATGTTGACGGGGTCGTCGAACTGGAGCTGGACTTCGATGGTTTTCAGGTCGGCCAGTTGCTGTGCGGCCGGCGGTTCGAGAAGATCGTCGAAATTCCACATGCCCGGCGTTTTTTCTGCGCCGAGGCGGATCACGTGGCGCAGCTGGGGCAAGGCTGGCGACTGCAGCCCGCCCGGCGCGCTGGCCGCCAGCTCGGGCACGACGTCATTGACGATCGCGAGGTAGTCGCTGGTCTTGAAGCTGGGCGCCAGGATCAGCGCGGCGCACTGCACCTTGGCCAGCACGTATTCGAGTTCCGAGCGCCGGTAGGCCGGATTGATGTTGACCATGACCAGTCCGGCGCGCGCGGTCGCGAACTGGACCAGCACCCATTCCGCGCAGTTCTGCGACCAGATGCCGACCCGGTCGCCGGGACGCAGGCCCAGCGCCAGTAGGTTTGCGGCCACGCGTGTCACCTTCTCGTTCAGCGCCGCGTAGGTCCAGCGCACCTGCTGGTGCGGCACGACCAGGGCTTCGTTGTCGCCGTGGCGTTCGGCGACGCCGGCGAGGAAGCTGCCGATCGTCTCGCCGATCAGGGGAACATCGTGTGCGCCATGTACGTAGCTCGGTGTTGCTTCCATCTTGTCTCCTCTTTTTATAAGAAAACTCAGCGCCGCAGCGCAGTGAAGGCTGCCGGCTCCCACTCGCGCAGCGCCAGCAGCAGCCCGCTGCCGCGGCGCTTGGGCAGCGGCGAGACCAGGCTCTCCTCGTGCAGCTCGGCGAAGCGCGCGCGCAGCTGGCGCAGCTCGGCCTGCATGCGCGCCAGCGCGCTCTCCGTCAGCATACCGTGAGTAAAAGCCAGCGCCTGCTCCGGCTTGTCGAAACCGCTGTCGAGGAAGTCATCCAGGCCCTCGGTGCGGAAATAGCGGCGGATCGGCCCGTCGGGCAGCCAGTCGAAATCGCGGGCGACGTTCAGGCGTATCCTGTTGCCGGGCATGAGGGCGATCAGGTGCAGGCGGTCCAGGTGCAGCAGCTTCTGCAGGCACTCGGCTTCGGTGAGCTTGTACACCGCCAGCATGTCCTGCAGGGTCCAGTGGTTCAGCGCGCACACGGCGACCAATAACAGGCGCGTGTCCGACACCAGCTCCTTTTCCTGTGTCGCAGTGAGCGTTCTCAATCGCGTTTCCGTCACCGCCGCTTCCTGGGCCAGCTCGGCCAGCGTGAAGCCGAGCATGTTGCTGATCTCGACCAGGCGGTCGACGCCCAGCGTATCGGAGGTCAGCAGGCGCTTGACGCTGGCCTCCGACAGCTGCAGCGCGCCGGCAACGTCGCGGTAGGTCTTGCCCTGCAATTTCAGCTGGCGCTTGATGGTCGTGAGGAGTTGGGAAACTTCGGACATTGCAGTGGGATTTCTTCTATGACAATATGCGGTGTCAGATTACATCACAACAATAAGGAAGACACTAGCATGGATTTTGCCGACTACCTCGCCTGCGACGCCACCGCCCTCGCCCAGCACGTGGCACGCGGCGAGGTCTCGGCTTCCGAACTGCTGGAACTGGCGCTGGGCCAGCAGCGGCGCGTGCATGGCAGCGTGAATGCGGTGATCCGCCTGATGGAGCCTGAGGCGCGTGCGCAGCTTGCTGCCGGCTTTTCGGCTGGGCCTTTCGGCGGCGTGCCCTTCCTGATCAAGGATTGCGTGCAGGATTACGCCGGCGTCCCGACCAGCTACGCCAGCCGCTCGATGGCGCGCTACGTGCCGGCGCGTCACGCGCACGTGGTCGAGCGCTACCTGAAGTCCGGTCTGGTCATCTTCGGCAAGACCAACCTGCCCGAGTTCGCGATCCGCGCGGCGACCGATCCGGAACTGTACGGCCGCACCAACAACCCCTGGGACCTGACGCGCGTGCCGGGCGGCTCCAGCGGCGGCGCGGCGGCGGCCGTGGCATCGGGCATCGTGCCGATGGCGGCCGGGAACGACGGCGGCGGCTCGCTGCGGATTCCGGCGGCCTGCTGCGGGCTGTTCGCGCTGCGGCCTTCGCGCGGGCGCGTGTCGTCCGGACCGGATATCGGCGAAGTATGGTTCGGCGCATCGACCGAAGGCGTGCTGTCGCGCAGCGTGCGCGATTCGGCGATGGCGCTGGACGTGCTGCAGGGTGCGGAACCGGGCGATCCTTTTGTGATTGCGCCGCCTTCCGAGCCTTATGTGCAGGCGATGCTGCGCGAGCCTGGGCGTTTGCGGATCGGGTTCACTGCCGTGTCGCCGATTGGGACGGAGGTGCATCCAGAGGCGGTGCGTGCCGTTGAGCAGGCGGCTCGCTTGCTCGAGAGTTTAGGACATCACGTCGAGGAGGCTGCGCCGCAGATCGACGGGGCGGCGCTGGCGCAGAGTTATCTGCACATGTATTTCGGGCAGATTCCGGCGGCGATGGAACGGGCCAAGGCGCTCGGTGCTCGCGAAAGAGATCTGGAGCTGATGAACCGGATTCTAGTGACTTTGGGGCGTAGCGTGTCGGCGGCGAAGTTGACCACGGAGCTGAATCGGTGGAATGAGTATTCGCGTGCTCTGGCTGCATTCCATGCGCGGTATGACTTGCTGCTGACGCCGACGCTGGCTGCGCCGCCGGTCACGCATGGTACCGGCGATCCGTCTGGTTTCGAGAAGTCGCTGTTCGGCTTCCTGCACGGGACTGGATTGATGGGTTTGCTGGCGCGGCTTGGGCTGCTGGACGAGACCGTGCGCAAGCTGGCGATCGATAATCTGCGGTTCGTGCCTTTTACGCAGTTGTCGAATCTGACTGGGGTGCCTTCGATGAGTGTGCCGCTGCACTGGACTTCCGAGGGATTGCCGCTGGGGGTACAGTTTGTCGGGCCATTTGGCAGCGAGGATCGCTTGCTGCAGCTGGCGCGGCAGTTGGAGGAGGCGCAGCCGTGGTTTGACAAGCTATCAGCGTTAGTACAGCAAGCATAGAAAGACAAAAAAATAACCGCCCAGCAACAATCCCGGGCGGTTATTTTTGAATTTAACCTGTCTTTTCAGTAAGCCGCCTAACAAAAACTCATATTTTAGGAGACGGCCTCTCCATTGTTACTGCCTGATGCAGCACCCCCTTCTACAGGATCTGCTTGCAGAGATTCGGCCGCAGCTTTCGCATTCAAGATTACCTGTTCTGCTTCCACTTTCGCTTCAGCCGTAACGACTGCCTTCTCAGGCACGTTTTTGATACCGAAAGGCACATGCACACATGGAACCACTTGGCTTGCAGTTTTCAAATGATCGGTTTGATCGTCAAAGAAAATATGCGGCTTTAAAACGTCTAAGACCAAACGCTTTTCCACACCGCCCAAAAAGAAAGCGTCATGAGCATTAACACCCCAGCTCTTCAGCGTTTTTAGCGCACGCTCATGCGAAGGTGCGTTACGTGCAGTAACAATCGAAACCTGAAGCCTATGTTTATAATCAGGATCTGCAGCTCTACGCGCTTCCTCAATTTTTTGAATTTCAGAAATGCGCACCACAAACTCTTTCAATGGGCCAGGATTATGTGGCTCAAGAATCCTTTTCGTTTCATGTTCGTGAAACTGGTTGAGATCTTTCGTTCGATGCATGATCGTCTCCGACTCGTCATCTGCTAAAACTCCGTCGAAGTCAAACGCAATTTTAAGGCTTTCATCACCTGAATCATCAACTCTCATCGAATCAACTACATGCCCTGCTGGATATCCAGCAAGAGTCGCCTCATCAATGTCTCTTCTATTCGCCGAAAGAAACAGAGAAATATTTAAAGCTGGGATGTAAGGATGGGTCGACCGTCCTCGCAAGAAGACTGCACGTGTAATGTTCAGCCCATGGTGTTGGATAGACTTCATTACACGAAGACCAGTATCTGGATCATTCCGTGACAGCAGAACAACTTCCACTAATGGGTTATTACTTGGATCGGAACTAAGGTCGTTCAGTGACAACAGGCGTTTCACGAAGGAAAATACGATGCCTTTCTCGAGCGGAACTTCAAGATTTTCCTCTTGATATTTTCGATATTCCGCTTCACCACTGGTCTTAAACACTTTATCTGATTCAGATAAGTCAAATAGTGCGCTCGACGCGATACCGATTACAAGCCTGTCTTTCAGGGAATAGGGCATATTTCCTCGCGAAAAAAGTTTCGATGAGGAATTATGCCATGTCAAACCAGCCTTGCGGGACGATTTGCCTTCCTTAGCACATCAGCAACATGGCTTGTAAGGCCCACTTGTCCACGAATCAACAGCCCTTGGTTGTCGTCTAATGCATCAAGTTTCACTCTGAGAGCCGGAAGACCATTCCCAATATCAAACTCTTGCCAACTCTCAGGCGACCCTGGAACAATAGTCTTGTCGAGTGTTGCTGTGGCGCCACGATGCAACTGCACTATCCATGCTTTTTTACCATCATGAACCCATTCGAATCGGATTGGGCCAAACGCATCGAATGCCTGATTAAATAGGTTAATTACATCAGATATCACATGCTCTGGCAACTCCTCAGGAATCGCCGTGCCAAGCATAAATGCTTCTCCATCGCCTTTTTTCCCTTCAATTACCGGATTACCAGAAGCATCCACAATTAACGCGCCGGAATACTCACCTCGTACAGCATATTGCGACAACACCGATGCTATTTGAGAATGTTCTGGGTCTTCTTCCGCCATTAAAGCAAATGGATCTAACCATCCGTGGTGAGTAGTATATTTTCCGGGAACTTGCTCAGTAGGGCATGTACGAATCCATCTCTCTGGATTATTTGTATTAGCGCCAAAAACAAAGGGAGCGATTCGCCGACTAATTACTGTGGTCTGCGGAACTGGCAAACCGGCCTGCTCAGCCATAAGAAGGCCGAAAGCCTTATCTCCAACGAGGCGGCTAAAATTGTTAGGCCAAATATTCCGAGGGGAAATTTGCAAAAAATCAGTTTCCTCAAGTTCCCATGCTAACACATGGGAATTTTTCCATCCGCAAGCGCGTGGATGTACACTAAATTCAATCCGATGACGACCAGAAGACTCTAGAGGAAAAACGATTCCATATACTTTTTCGATTAAATTCTTACCCCATTCGTATGGCAGTGAAGTCGTACCTGGCTTTTCAACGCAGCGCGGAGTGTCATCGGGTGAAAATTCGATAACCCCCCCCTGCAGCACGCCTGAAACTCCGCCATCGTGGACATCAATAGTCTCATTTGCGATTGCGAAAAATCCTGCAGCAGTAAGTCTAGCAACGACCTCCACTGCCTTATCTAATGAGCGAATCCCATATACGAATTCATGGCTTCTAGGATCATTCGGCAAGAAACTCCGAACATTGATCGAGCCTCCAACACTTGACTCTAGTAAAGTAGTAAGCGCATATTGTAACGAATCAAATTTATGATTTGCCTCATAACCCAAAACACGACAATACTCCTGCTTGTGCGACTCCCCGGGTGCAAAGCTTATAAATTGAGCGACGTTGACTGACTCCGCTAGACGATCTAACGATTCGTCTTTGCGAAAATGAAAAAGAGTAGAATTCGCTTGCATGAATTTTTCCGAAGAACGCAGATTCCAAAAACAGTGCCACATTGCAATACATAAGCTCAACTTGACTTGAACTGCAGCACATCTACACAGATATTAAATTGCTTTCAAGAAGCGTAACGCACGATTGTAGCGTGCAAAAATCAGTCTTGACAGCGTAATGTTACCGTCCCTTGACTTGTGGCCTCAACTTTAGTCAACGTTGCAGCCAATAAATTTTACGTCTAATACTGCCAGCAACTGACGACTTGGCGTACCAAAGCAATCTCTTCAAAGAAGTATTACCTACATTGAACGATAGCCACGGCATGCCCCTCAAGGACGAAAAAAAGCCCCAACTCGTGGGGCTCTTGTTCAGTATTCTTGGCGGAAGCGGTGAGATTCGAACTCACGAACGGGTTCCCCCGTCGGCAGTTTTCAAGACTGCTGCCTTCAACCACTCGGCCACGCTTCCTTAGAGACCGGCATTATACATAAACAAAAGCAAGGGTACGAGTTCAGTGATCCTCAAGCCACCAACAACCAGTTCTCCCGCAACGCCTTCTCGAACTCATACGCCGGCAGCGGCTTCCCATACAAATACCCCTGCACCTCATCGCACCCCGCCTGCCGCAGGAACTCCGTCTGCTCCAGCGTCTCCACGCCCTCGGCGATGACCCTGTGCCCCAGCTTGCGCCCCATGCTGATGATGGTGCTGGCAATCGCGCAGTCGCTCGGGTCCGACGGGATGCCGGTCGTAAACGAGCGGTCAATTTTCAAAGTATCGATCGGGAAGCGCTTCAAATACGACAAACTGGAGTACCCGGTCCCGAAATCGTCCAGCGACAAAGCCACGCCCAGCGTGCTGATATGGTCCATGATGCCGATGACGTAATCGATATCGTGCATCAGCGTACTCTCAGTAATCTCCAGCTCCAGCCAGGAAGCATCAAGACGATACCGGCGCAAGGTATCCGCCACCCGTCCAGGCAGCGAAGCCGTGAACTCGCGCGCCGACACATTCACCGCCAGACGGAACGGCGGCAAGCCGGCCCGCTGCCAGATCGCCGCCTGCGCGCAGGCCTGCTCCAGGACCCACTCGCCCACCTGCACGATCAGGCCGGTGGTCTCGGCCAGCGGAATGAACTCGCTAGGCGGCACCATGCCGCGCTGCGGATGCATCCAGCGCACCAGCGCTTCGGCGCCGACCAGGCGATTGCTGCCGATCTCGAACTTCGGCTGGTAGTGCAGCAGCAGTTCGCCGTGGCCCAGCGCGTGGCGCAGGCCGGTCTCGATCTGCATGCGCTGCTGCATGCCTTCGTTCATGTCGAGGCGGTAGAAGGCGACGCTGTGGTCCGGGTTCTCGACGCGTTCTTTTGCCCGCTGCATCGCGATGTCGGCCATGCGCAGCAGCGTCTCGGCATCCCCGCCGTCCTGCGGATAGACACTGATGCCGATGCTGGCGCCGACGCGCAGGTCGTGGCCGGCGATCGTGAACGGGGCTTCGAGCACCGCCTGCAGCTTCTGCGCCACGGTGGTCGCTTCGAAGTGCTGGCGCACGTCGAACAGGCCGATCGCGAATTCGTCGGCCGCCAGGTGCGAGACCACGTCTTCGTCGCGCAGGGTCTGGCGGAAGCGCTGGGCGACCTGGCGCAGCAGCTCGTCGCCGACGGTGCGGCCCAGCGTACCGTTGATCAGCTTGAAGCGGTTCAGGTCGATGTAGAGCACGCAGGCCGTGCCCTCGTTGCGCTGGGCGGACATCAGGCCCTGGTCGACCAGGCGCGCGAACAGCGTGCGGTTCGGCAGGCCGGTCAGCTCCTGGTAGTAGGCCAGGTGGTGCAGGCGATCTTCGGCCAGCTTGCGCTCGGTGATGTCGGTCAGGTAGGCGATCAGGCCGACCGGGTTGTCCTCGAGGTCGCGCAGCGGCGACAGCGACAGGCTGGCCCAGAAGATCTCGCCCGATTTTTTGCGGCGCCGGACTTCCATCATGCGCCCACCCTGCTCGGCGAATGCGTCCGGGAAGTCGGCGCCCTCCTCGGCATCGTCGACGTACAGGAACAGGATGTGCCGCCCCACCGCTTCCACCGCCGTGTAGCCGAACAGCTGCTCGGCGCCGCGGTTCCAGCTGGTGATGTAGCCCATGCGGTCGGTGGTCAGCACGGATTCGTGGATCTGGTCCAGGATCTGCGACTGGTGCGCGAGCTGGGCTTCGACCTGGGCGTAGGCGTGGGTGGTGCGCTGGGCCAGGCCGTGCATCTGCAGCAGCGTGCCCGTGAGCGCCGCCAGCGCGTCGAGCTGGTGCTGGTCCTCGCTGCCGAAGGCCCGGCCTTTCAGCTCGTAGCGGCCCAAGGTATCGCCGTTCTGCCGGACCTGCGCCGACAGCAGGCCGTCCTGCGCATCGGCCGCTTTGGTGCAGGCGATGAAGACCGCGTCCGGCGCCGCCAGCAGGCCGCCGGCGATGCGTCCCAGTTCGGCATGCAGGGCCTCGCCGCGCAGCGTGAGGACGGCCTGGCAGATGCTGGCGCTGCTGGCGGCGATACCTGCGATATCAGACATTGCGCGCCACCTGTATCGCCCAGTGATAGGCATGGAGCTGGACCTGCCACCAGGCGCCGCTGTCGACGCCGGCGGCATCCAGGGTGCCGCTATCCAGGCTGGGGGTCTCGCACAGGCGCAAGCGCTGGCCCAGCAGGCCGTCGCGTGCCAGCAGGGCCGCTTCGACGTCACCGGGCAGGTTCAGGTCGCCGAGCAGCGCGGCCATCGGCGTGCGGAACAGGCGGTCGAGCAGCGAGAACACGCCGGTCATGAAGGCCAGGTCCTGCTCGTCGCGGTCGCCGCCATCGCGCTTGCAGAGTTCTTCGAGCACGGCGCCGCGGCGGGCGGCGATCGGCAGCAGCAGGTTCGGCGGACCGTCCGGATGCTGGCGCGCATACAGCAGCAGCTGCAGCCAGCGCTGCAGCTGGCGGCGGCCGATGCGGCTGATGGCCTGGCCGATGCTGGCGATGTGGGTGCCGCCCGAAAACGCCGCCGAATTCACGAGTTTTAACAAGTGGAAGCTCAGCGCCGGGTCCTGCTTCAGCTGCGCTTCGATTTCGCACGCGTCGGCGTCGCGCGAAAGCAGCGCCAGCATGGTCATGAGGCGCCGGCGCGTGGTGCCGTCGTCCTGCTGGTGCGGCTCCCTGCCGGCGTCCGCATCGTCGAGCGCATAGACGCCGGAGAACCAGCCGAAGCCCGCGTTCTCGCAGGCGCGCAGAGATGTCTGGGTATCGACGCCGTACGCCAGGTGCGGGCCGAACAGCGCCGGCAGCGATGCCGGAGGCAGCACGCCCTCGCCGCCCACGTTGCGCGACACGCTGCGCAGCGCCAGCGGCTGCTGCATGCCTTCCGGCAGCGGGCCGTCGAGCAGCACGCGCAAGCCTTCCATTTGCAGCTCGGCCAGGCGCCGCGCCACGCCCTCGCCTGCCAGCGCGCGGGCGTCGACCGCCACCACCACGCGGTTCGGCGGCAGCAGTTTCAGTACTGGGGGAATCAGGACCGCCGGGGAATCCAGCAGCAGGATGCAATCCAGGGGCGCCACCGCGGCCAGCAGGTCGGGCGCGCCGAACATGGCCTGCAGCGTCGCTTCATCGAAGCCTTCCGGCGCGCGCAGCAGCAGCGCAACCCACTCGTTCTGCGCGTTGGCTACTGAACGGATCTCAACCAACGGGAATGGGACAGCGGCCATTGAGCGGGTTAGCGTTTATGCATGATTGGTTAATTCTTTAATAGTAGTGCAGACGTTATCAGAAAGCAACTGAAATGTTTCCATATGGATACATTTTGTACATACTCTCTTATAAAGCGTGCTGGACCGCGAATTTGATGAGCTCAGCCTGCCCTTCGATGCCCAGTTTGCGCTTGATGTTCAGGCGGTGGGTTTCGACGGTGCGCACCGACAGGTCGAGTGCGCGGGCGATCTGCTTATTCGATTCGCCGTTGGCGAGATGGCGCAGCACTTCCTGCTCGCGCGCGGTCAGCTGGTTGTCCGGCGTGCTCGGGCGGGCCAGCTGGCGCGCGACCGGGGCGCTGTAGTAGATGCCGCCGGCCATCACGGTGTCGATCGCCAGCACGATGTCCTTGCCCGGCGCATCCTTCAGCACGTAGCCGCGCGCGCCGGCCTGCATCGCCTGGCTCACGTATTCGAGCTTGTCGTGCATGGACAGGATCAGCACGGCGATGTCCGGGTGGCTGCGGCCCAGCTGGGCGGTGGCTTCGATGCCGCCGCCGTCGCGCATGGTGATGTCCATCAGCACCAGGTCGACCTGGGCGGCATCGACGCTGGCCAGGGCTTCGGGGCCCGAGCTGGCTTCGGCCACCACGCGGAAATGCGGCACCGCTTCCAGGCGCGCGCGCAGGCCGTCGCGCACCAGCGGGTGGTCGTCCACCAGCATGATGCGCACGGGTTTGTCGTTGGTTTCAGTCGTCATGGTTCCAATGGCTCAAATCGACGATCGCGCACACCGTGGTGCCCGCCGCCGAGGAGGTGATGCGCAGCTCGCCGCCGATCGCGTCCAGCCGCTCCATCATGTTGCGCAGGCCGATGCCGCGCTGCGGATGCTTGGCAACGTCCTCGGCGTCGAAGCCGGCGCCGTCGTCCCGGATCGCCAGCGTCAGCTCGTCGCGGCTGCGCCGCAGCGCCAGCGAAATCGTCGAAGCGCCGGCGTGGCGCTCGATGTTGGTCAGCGCTTCCTGGGCGATGCGGAACAGGACCGTGCCCACCACCTGCGGTGGCTTCTCGACCTTGCCGCTGCTTGAGAACGTGACCGGCATGCCGCTGTGCTGGCTGAATTCCTCGGCCAGGTGCTCGAGGGCCGGGGCCAGGCCGAGGTCGTCGAGGAGGGTCGGCCGCAGACCGTGCGAGATGCGGCGCACCTCCCCCAGCACCTTGTTGAGTTCTTCCGCGGTGCGCTCGAAGCTGGCGCGCGCCTGCTGCTGCTGTTCGGCACTGCCGGCCAGGCGGATCACGCCGGCCTCGATCTGCAGCTTGATCGACACCAGCCACTGGCTGATGCCGTCGTGCAGGTCGCGCGACAGGCGGGCGCGCTCGCTCTCCTGCGAATCGACCACGCGCTGGGCCAGCACCTTCAGCTTGGCGTCGGCGACCCGAGATTCGCTCACGTTCAGCGCCAGCCCGGAGGCGCCGATCGCCAGCGCCGACAGGATCGCCAGCCCGGCGATCCACCACATCGTGGTCTCGATGTTGTGCGACTGCTGGGCGTCGACCTTGGCCAGGGCCGCGTCGACGTCGTCCAGGTACAGGCCGCTGCCCATCATCCAGCCCCAGTCGGGGATCAGGACCACGTAACCGAGCTTGGGCGCCGCCTCGCCGCTGGAAGGCTTGGCCCAGTTGTAGCGCACCAGGCCCCCGCCCCGCTTCGCCACGGCGAGCAGGTTCTGGATCGTCGGCGCGCCGAACTGGTCGTGCAGGTTCCACAGATTGCGCCCGATCAGTTCCGGCTGGCGCGGATGCATCAAGTTGCGGCCGCTGAGGTCATACACGAAGAAGTAGCCGTCGTTGCCGAAGCTGAGCGAGGCCAGCACGCGCTTGGCCTCTTCCAGCGTGGCCGGGTCCTTGCGCCCAGAGCTCGTGAGGTGGGCGATGGCGTGCGAGGCCAGCTCCACGTAATGCTCGAGCTCGGCCTGCTTGGTGGCCAGGTAAGCCTGCTGGATGGTGGCGCGCTGCTGCTGGGCCAGGGTGACGGCCTGCTGCCGGATGAACAGGGCGATCGCGCACAGGGCCACGATCAGCGGGGCGATCGCGAGAAAAATGAACTTCTGCCGTAACTTCATTCCGTGCGCATGGATTTCGTCGTAACATGAAATTGTACGCCCGAACACGAACTGGCTCCTACGTAGTCCTACGGAGCCCCCTGCGTAATCATGCGCTTGTTCGAAGCAAAGGCGTGCAAGATACTCACCGGTAGCTTGCCAGTAATGTAAGCAAAACAGCACTGACATAAAAAGCTTCACTTGGAGGAGTCACCATGAATCGTCTTACAAGCCGGCTCGGTTGGGCCGCGCTTTCGCTGGCGGGCGCCATCGCGCTCGCCTATGTCGCGTTGAACCGCGGCGAATCCATCAACGCGGTCTGGGTCGTGGTTGCCGCCGTGTGCGTCTACCTGATCGCCTACCGTTTCTACAGCCTCTACATCGCCGACAAGGTGATGGGGCTGGACGCCCGCCGCCAGACCCCGGCCTACAAATTCAACGACGGCCTCGACTTCGTGCCGACCAACCGCTACGTGCTGTTCGGCCACCACTTCGCCGCCATCGCCGGCGCCGGTCCGCTGGTCGGCCCGGTCCTGGCCGCGCAGATGGGCTATCTGCCGGGCATGCTGTGGATCCTGGCCGGCGTCGTGTTCGCCGGCGCCGTGCAGGACTTCATGGTGCTGTTCATGTCGATGCGCCGCGACGGCCGCTCGCTGGGCGACCTGATCAAGTCCGAAATGGGCGAGATCCCGGGCGTCATCGCGCTGTTCGGCACCTTCATGATCATGGTGATCATCCTGGCCGTGCTGGCGCTGATCGTCGTGAAGGCCCTGACCAATTCGCCATGGGGCTCCTTCACCGTGATGGCGACCATCCCGATCGCCCTGTTCATGGGCGTGTACTCGCGCTTCATCCGCGTCGGTCGCATCGGCGAAGTCTCGCTGATCGGTTTCGTGCTGCTGATGCTGGCGATTGTCGGCGGCCAGTACGTGCACGACTCGGCAACCTGGGGCCCGATGTTCACCTTCACCGGCACCCAGCTGACCTGGATGCTGATCGGCTACGGCTTCGTCGCCTCCGTGATTCCGGTGTGGCTGCTGCTGGCACCCCGCGACTACCTGTCGACCTTCCTGAAGATCGGCACCATCGCCGCCCTGGCGCTGGGCATCGTGTTCGTGGCACCGATGATGCAGATGCCGGCGCTGACCCGCTTCATCGACGGCACCGGCCCGGCCTGGTCCGGCAAGCTGTTCCCCTTCCTCTTCATCACCATCGCCTGCGGCGCCGTGTCCGGCTTCCACGCGCTGATCTCCTCGGGCACCACGCCGAAGATGATCGAGAACGAAAGCCACGCCCGCTTCATCGGCTACGGCGGCATGCTGATGGAATCCTTCGTGGCCATCATGGCGCTGGTCGCTGCCTCGGTTATCGATCCGGGCGTTTACTTCGCGATGAACAGCCCGGCCGCGCTGGTCGGCACCACCGCCCAGACCGCCGCCGCCGCGGTATCGAACCTCGGCTTCGTGGTCACCCCTGAAATGCTGACCCAGATGGCCAAGGACGTCGGCGAGAACACCATCATCTCGCGCGCCGGCGGCGCCCCGACCCTCGCGGTCGGCATGGCCCACATCCTGTCGAACGTCATCGGCGGCAAGGCGATGATGGCCTTCTGGTACCACTTCGCGATCCTGTTCGAAGCCCTGTTCATCCTGACCGCCGTCGATGCAGGCACCCGCGCCGGCCGCTTCATGCTGCAGGACCTGCTGGGCGCCTTCGTGCCCTCCTTCAAGCGCACCGAGTCGCTGCCGGCCAACCTGATCGCCACCGCCCTGTGCGTGGCGGCCTGGGGCTACTTCCTGTACCAGGGCGTGGTCGATCCGCTGGGCGGCATCAACACCCTGTGGCCGCTGTTCGGCATCGCCAACCAGATGCTGGCCGGTATCGCGCTGACCCTGGGCACCGTGGTGCTGTTCAAGATGAAGCGCGGCAAATACGGCTGGGTCACCATCGTGCCGACCATCTGGCTGCTGATCTGCACCCTGACCGCCGGCTGGCAGAAGATCTTCGACCCGAACGTCAAGATCGGCTTCCTGGCCCACGCCAACAAATTCCAGGCCGCCCTCGACCAGGGCCAGGTGCTGGCCCCGGCCAAGAGCCTCGACCAGATGAGCCGCGTGATCTTCAACGACTACGTCGACGCCACCCTGTGCGGCTTCTTCATGTTCGTGGTGGTCGCCGTGCTGCTCTACGGTATCCGTACCGCTATGCAGGCGAACAAGGAAAGCCGTCCGAGCGCCAAGGAAACCCCGTATGTGCCGGTCGAACCGGCGGTCGAGGCCTAAATCATGTTCAGCACGCTCGCACAGGCCGGCAAATATCTCGGGCAAAGCATGCGCCTGATGGTCGGCCTGCCGGAATACGACACTTATGTGGCGCACATGGAAAAGACCCATCCGGGTCAGCCGATGATGAGCTATGAGGAGTTTTTCCGCGAGCGCCAGCAGGCCAAGTACGGCAACGGCAAGAGCGGCGGCTGCTGCTGAACGACGCTCCGTGCATCGACTATGAAAGGGACGCCTCGTGCGTCCCTTTTACTTTGATGCACCACAAATGCGGCGAACACACGCTCCCCTATAGTCCCTTCTTGCGGGAAAGTTATTTCCCTATAGATTTCCCCGACTATGCCGACATTCGAGCGTTCCAGCCTCAGCTACAAACTGACGACCATGTGCCTGCTGTCGGCGGCCAGCGCGCTGCTGATCGCCTTCGTCGCGTTCGCGCTGGCTTCGGTAGCCGAGCATCGCCGCAACGAAGCCGCCGGGCTGAATGCGCTGGCGCTGGTGCTCGCCCGCAGCAGCCAGGATGCGCTGCAGTTCAACGACCGCAAACTGGCCGCCCAGATCCTGTCGGCGGCCCAGGAACGGCCCGCGCTCGAGGCGGCCGTGCTGTACGACCGCAAGGGGCGTCCCTTCGCCTCCTGGCGCGCGGAGGGCAGCGCGAGCGCCCCGCTGGACAGCCTGCCCGAGCTGGACCAGGACGCGCTCGATGAAGCGACGCACGCCGCCAGCCAGCCCTGGCTGCCGAGCATGCGCGTCTATCGCCAGGTTGCGCCGGATGCGGGCGGCAAGCCGGCCGGCGTCATCATGGTCGAGGCCGACCAGCGGCCGGTCTGGCTGCGTCTCGCGCGCGCGATGGGCGTGATGGCGGCGGCGCTGATGAGCGGCATGCTGGTGTCCTGGATCCTGGCGCGGCGCGTACGGCGCAGCATCGCCGACCCGATCGCCAAATTGATCAACACCGCGCAGAAGGTCGCGGCCAGCCAGAACTACACGCTGCGCATCGCGCACCAGCGCAACGACGAGCTGGGCGCGCTGATCGACAGCTTCAACAACATGCTGGCCCAGGTCGAGGGCCGCGGCCAGGCCCTCACCCACCACCGCGACGAGCTGGAACGCCAGGTCTCGGTGCGCACCGAACAGCTGGAAAAGGCCAAGAACGCGGCAGAAGCGGCCAGCCGCGCCAAGAGCGCTTTTCTCGCCACCATGAGCCACGAGATCCGCACCCCGATGAACGGCGTGCTGGGCATGGCCGAGATGCTGCTCGGGACCGAACTCACCGAGACCCAGCGCAACTACACCCAGCTGGTCAAGCAGTCGGGCGAGCACCTGCTGGTGATCATCAACGACATCCTCGATTTCTCGAAGATCGAGGCCGGCAAGCTCACCGTCGAGTACATCAACTTCAACCTGTGGGATCTGCTGGACGACATCCACACCGTCTACACGCCGCAGGCCGAGGCCAAGGGCATCGCCATGCACTTCGATATCGCCAACGACATCCCGGTGGCGATCTGCGGCGACCCGAACCGCCTGCGCCAGATCATGGCCAACCTGCTGGGCAACGCGATCAAGTTCACCAACGACGGGCGGATCCTGGCCCGGGTACGCATCGCCAGCGAGGACAACCAGGCGGTGATGCTGCGCTTCGAGGTGCACGACACCGGCATCGGCATCTCGCGGGACGCGCGCGGCCGCATCTTCGAAGCCTTCTCGCAGGCCGACGACTCGACCACCCGCAAGTTCGGCGGCACCGGACTAGGCCTCGCCATCTCGAAACAGCTGGTCGAGCTGATGGGCGGCGCCATCGGCGTCGACAACGCCCGCCCGCAGGGTTCGATCTTCTGGTTCACGGTGGCTTTCGACAAGCGCCGCGTCGATCCGGATGCGCCGGGCGACCACCAGCACACCATCGACGGCCTGCGCGTGCTGGTGGTCGACGAGAACGAGCCGAGCCGCATCGGTCTGGAGCGCCACCTGGCGGCCTGGCGCATCGAATGCGACGGCGCCGACAGTGCCGACGAAGCGCTGGAGCGCCTGCAGGACGCGGCGCGCGCCGGCACACCCTACGATGCCGCGATCCTCGACATGGAACTCGAACAGGCCAGCGGCCTGCTGCTGGCGGCCTCCATCAAGAGCGAGCCGGCGACCCGCGCCACGCGCCTGATCCTGCTGAGCCCAGAAAAGCTGGCGGCCGATCCGGTGCAGCGCCGCGAGGCCGGCGTCGCCTACCAGCTGATCAAGCCGGCGCGCGCCGCCGACCTGTTCGCCTGCCTGGCGACCCGCCCGCGCGGCCAGGTGGCGCCGGCGCCGCGCTTCGTGCCGCTCGACCCGCTGCACAAGGAGTCGGGCCGGCCGCGCGCGCGCCGCGTGCTGCTGGCCGAGGACAACCCGGTCAACGTCGAAGTCGCGCGCGCCATGCTGGAAAGCCTGGAGCTGCGCGTGGACTGCGCGCGCAACGGCGAGGAAGCGCTGAACGCGGTGCGGGCCGGCACCGGCACGGGCCCTTACGACTGCGTGCTGATGGATTGCCAGATGCCGGTGATGGACGGCTTCGCAGCGACCGCCGCGATCCGCCGCGAGGAACGCGAAGCCGGGCGCGGACGGGTGCTGCCGATCATCGCGATCACCGCCAACGCGCTGCAGGGCGACCGCGAAGCCTGCCTCGCGGCGGGCATGGACGACTACCTGTCGAAGCCCTTCAGCCAGCAGGAACTAGCCGCCGTGATCGGGCGCTGGATGGCACTGCCGCTGGCCGCCACCGTGCACCACGACGACGAGCCGCCGCGCCTGCCGCGCGAATCGGTGGAGGTGATCCAGCGCGACGTCATCAACCGCAGCGCGCTGGAAAAGATCCGCATGCTGTCGCGCGAACGCGGCGACGCGCTGGTGCAGAAGGTGATCAACGCCTACGTGGACGACACGCCGCAGCAGCTCTCGACCCTGCGCCGCGCGATCGACGGCATGGATACCGGTGACGTGCGGCGCATCGCCCATACCCTGAAATCCGCCAGCGCCAACGTCGGCGCCGACGCCCTCGCCGCCCTGTGCAAGGAAATGGAGCACCTCGGCCGCGCCGATACCACCGAAGGCGCAGATTCCCTCCTGGTTCACATGGAACAGGAGTTCGAGGCGGTGCGCGGTTCGCTCACTGCCCTCCTTGAGAAGGAAACCTGACATGCCAGCCCCCAGCTCCAACAAATGCGCGAACCGGCGCGGAGTCGTCCTGGTTGCCGACGACGATCCGGTAATGCGCCTCCTGATGCTCGAGATGCTGGAAGGCGTCAATCTCGATGCCATCGAGGCCGAGGACGGCGTGCAGGCCGTGAAATACGCGCACGACTTCTCGCCTGACCTGATCCTGATGGATGTCGAGATGCCGCGCATGGACGGCTTTACCGCCTGCCGCGCGATCCGCGATTCGGAAAACGGCGCCACCGTGCCGATCGTGATGGTCACCGGCGGCGACGACCTTGAAGCCGTCACCAACGCCTACGAAGCGGGCGCCACAGACTTCGTCTCCAAGCCGATCAACTGGCCGATTCTCGGGCACCGCGTACTCTACGTGCTGCGCGCCAGCGATGCGATCGTGCGCCTGCGCATCGCCGATGCCCAGAACCGCGCGGTGCTGGCGGCGATCCCGGACACCTTCTTCCGCATGAACGCCGACGGCGTCTACCTCGACTATGAACCCGGCCGTGAACATCCGGGCCGCGAACGCCGCGGCGCACGCGAGGCCGTCCCCGCCGACGAGTGCGTGGGCAAGCACGTCAGCGAAGTGCTGCCGCGCGATATCGCCGAGCGCATGCTGGAGCAGGTCGAAGTCGCGTTGCGCATCCAGCAGGTGCGCTCGGTCGAATATGAGCTGATCCGCTTCGGCCAGGCCCAGCACTTCGAAGCGCGCCTGGTCGCCACTGGCTCGAGCGAGGTGCTGGGCCTGGTGCGCGACATCAGCGAACGCAAGCGCGCCGAAGAGCAGATCCGGCGCCTGGCCTATTGCGACAGCCTGACCGGCATCCCGAACCGCCAGGCCTTCCTGGAGATGCTGGAGCGCGAGCTGCAGCGCTCGAAGATCGGCAACAAGAAGTTCGCCGTGCTGTTCATGGACCTCGACGCCTTCAAGCGCATCAACGACACGCTCGGCCATAACGTCGGCGACCAGCTGCTGCAGCAGGTCTCGGACCGCCTGCGCGATACGATCCGCCCCAGCGACCTGCTGTCGCGCGGCGATTCGCTGACGCGCGAAGGCGCCGATCTGCGCCCGGACACCAACCTGGCCAGGCTGGGCGGCGACGAGTTCACGATCCTGATCCCCGACCTCGACCGCGTCGAGCACGCACTCAACGTCGCCCACCGCGTCAAGGATGCGATGCGCCGCCCTTTCATCATCGAGGGCAACGAGATCTTCGTGACCGCCTCGATCGGCATCTCGCTGTTCCCGGAAGACGGCGACGACTGCACCTCGCTGCTGAAATTCGCCGACACCGCGATGTACCACGCGAAGAACTGCGGCAAGAACAACGCCAAGCTGTATTCGTCGTCGCTGACCATGCAGATCATGAGCCACGTGAAGCTCGAAGTCGGCCTGCGCAAGGCGCTGCAGAACGACGAGCTCTACCTGCTCTACCAGCCGCAATTGGATGTGCGCTCGTCCGAGATCGTCGGCGTCGAGGCCCTGGTGCGCTGGCGCCATGCGGAGCGCGGCGTGATCTCGCCTACCGAGTTCATCCCGCTGGCCGAGGAGACCGGCCTGATCGTCCCGATCGGCGAATGGGTGCTGCGCACCGCCTGCAGCCAGGCCCGCGCCTGGCAGAAGCTGAGCGGACGGCCGGTACGCATGGCAGTCAACCTGTCGGCCAAGCAGTTCAAGGACGAGAACCTGAGCCAGATCGTGCTGTCGGCCCTGCACGATACGGGACTCGATCCGCGCCTGCTCGAACTCGAGCTGACCGAGGGCACGCTGATGGACGACGCCAAGGCCACGCTGGCAACGCTGGAACAGCTGCGCGGCATCGGCGTCTACCTGTCGATCGACGACTTCGGCACCGGCTACTCGTCGATGAATTACCTGAAGCGCTTCGACGTGCGCGCGCTGAAGATCGACCGCAGCTTCATCAGCGGCCTGCCGCAGGATTCGGAGAACGCCGCGATCACGCGCGCCATCATCGCGATGGCGCACGGGCTCAAGATGGTGGTGGTGGCCGAAGGCGTCGAAACCGGCGAGCAGCTGGTGCTGCTCGAAGAATACGGCTGCGACCTGGTGCAGGGCTTCTACCTGGGCCGCCCGGCGCCGGCGGAAACCGTTACCGGGATGCTGCAGCAGCTGTGGGTGCCCGAAGCGGCCAAGTGACTACCGGCTGAAAATCAGGGTATGTTGGGTCGGCCCCGGCAACAACGGGGTCGGCTTCCCCTGCACCCAGTCCTCGTGCCCGCCCAGGAACCAGGGCGACAGCGGATGCCCGCTCTGCCCGCCCGGCATGTCGAACAAGCCCTCCTCTTCCCGTCCCGGCGACACCGTCATCCGTTCCGACTGGCCGAACTTCGGCCCGGCCACGCGCGGCATGTTGGCGTCGCCCGGCAGCTGGTCCGGCGGCGCGCCCAGCCAGCGTTTCAGGATCGGCAGCGCGATGCTGATCGGATGCGCGATCGCCGCCGTGTTGCGCGCGCCCCAGGTGGCGCGGGCCAACGGCGTGCCGTCCTTGGTCACGTCGCGGATGGTGCGGTCGACCGCCGCCAGCTGCAGGTCCTGCCAGCTGGCGTAGGCCGGCGGCAGCCAGGCGGCGGGCTTCTCGTCGAGCAGACGCGCCAGCACCGCCGACCAGCGCGAGCTCGCGGTCTGCATGCTGGCCTTGGCGTCGAGCTTCTCCATCTCGGCATTCGCGCCGGCGAACACCAGCTCGTACAGCGACCAGCGGAACTGCTGCGCCAGGCGGTAGCCGACCGAGTTCGTGCTCGCATGGCCATCCCAGCTGTCGGTCAGCAGGCGGCGGAATTCGGCGCGCTCCGGGTGGCCTTTGATCCCGCGCTCATCCAGCGCCGCCAGTGCGCGCTGGCGCCATTCCTGCACATAGAGGGCGCGGTCGTCGAGGGCGGCGCGGAAGGTGGCCGGCACGTCGGTCTTGTCGCCCAGCTTGCGCACGCCATCCCCTAGCTGGCGCGCGCGTGCGCCGAGGTCGAAGCCGCCGTCGCCGATCACCTGCGCATTCGGGCCGGCCAGCTGGCGGCTGTTGGCGGTGACCAGCTGGCCGCCCGGCGGATTCACCACGTGCGGATAATCGCCGGGCGCCAGCAACCCGTCCCAGGCCGGCACATTGCCGTTCGCATCGAGCGGGAAGGAGACCGCCAGGCCGCGCCCGGCCTCCGGTCGGTGCGGCAGCACGCCGGCCACGGTCCAGCCGATGTTGCCGCGCTCGTCGCCGATCAGGATGTTCTGCGCCGGGATGCCGTCCACCGCCGCGATGGCCAAGGCGTCGTCCAGCGTGGTCGCGGTCTCCATGCGCAGGTGCTCGAGGTTGACCGCCTGTGGCGAATGCGCGACCCAGTGGACCGCATATAGGTCGCCGCCGGCTTCGCGGATCGGCCCTAGGCTCGTTTCGCGTACGACCAGGCGCTCGGCAGGCTGGCCTTTCACCAGGATGGTTTCTGCGTGCTCGACCGGCGTCTCCCAGCCGGCCGGGGTCTGCACCTGGCCCGTACGTGCGCTGTCCCGGCCCAGGCGGACCAGGTCGAGCGTGTCGGCATAGCTGTTGGTGAAGGCCCAGGCGACGTGGCCGTTGCTGCCGACGATGACCAGCGGCGGCGCGCCCGGCAGGCTCACGCCCACCACGCGCCGCTGCCCGCCCTTGCCGTCGGGGTAGCGCAACGCCAGCCGGTACCAGGTGTTCGGCAGCTGCAGGCCGAGGTGCATGTCATCCGAGACGATGGCCGCGCCGCTGCCGGTGCGCGTGCCGGCCACCGCATAGTTGTTGCTGCCGACCGCATCGGTGAAGGCGATGCCGGCCACCTGGCTGGGCGGCAGCGCATCCTTGCGGCCCCACCAGGCGGGCGGCGCGGCGGGCACGGCGACGGCGGCCACCGCCAGGTCGGGCGTGTCGAGCGGCGCATCCCAACTGCTGGCCTCTGGCATCAGGAAGGCGCGCTGTTCCGGCGTGGTGTGGCGCACCAGCCAGCCGCGCGCCAGGTCGCGCGCTTCCTGGTTGCCCTGCAGGTCGATGTACATGGCCCACACGGTCAGCAGGGAATCGGTCGCGGTCCAGGGACGCGGCTTGGCGCCGGTCAGCGCGTATTCGAAGGGCCGTGCGCCCAGCGCATTCAGGCCGTCGTTGACGCCGGCGGCATAGCGCTCGACGAACAGGCGCTGGTCCGGGCCCAGGCGCGCCAGCGCCTCGACGGCATGGGCGCGGAAGCGGTGCAGACGGTGCGCTCGGTCGAGCGGCAGCGCCTTCGGCCCGAACAGTTCGGCCAGTTCGCCGGCGGCGCTGCGGCGCAGCAGGTCCATCTGGAAGAAGCGTTCCTGGGCGTGCACGTAGCCGGTCGCGTAGGCCAGGTCGAGACGGTTGGCGCCGCTGATGGTGGGCACGCCCATGGCGTCGCGCGTGACGGTCACCGAACCCGTCAGCAGCGGTGACGTCACCTTGCCGTCGAGCTGCGCCAGGCTCGCGCGCAGGAACAGCCAGGCGCCCAGCACGGCCAGCAACAATAAGGCCAGAATCAGCAGCAGCGTGCGCCGTCCCCAGATCAGCCATGCCCGTCGCGCCATCGTCGTCTCCATCAGGGAAAACGCGCATCTTGCCAGAAATCCTCCAGCTCAGCGAGTGTCAGCAAGCCCCGGCGGGGGTTGGCGAAACGCGGCCTCACGCGTACGATTGCGCGAATCCGGGCACGTCCGGCCCGCCTGCGCTATGCTTGACCCAAGGCGCATAGCGCCGTCGACCTGGAGGCCATATGTCTCTCCTTTCACACCGCATGCCATCCCCTGCCGCCGCTGGCGTTCTGCTTTGCCTTGCGCTGGCGACGAGCGCCTGCAGCACGCCGCAGGAACGCGCCGCGCAAAAGCAGGCCGAGATGGTCAACCAGATGCAAATCTACGGGCCGGCCTGTTCACGGCTGGGCTATGCCGTCGATTCCGATCCCTGGCGCAGCTGCATCCTGAGCCTCAGTACGAAAGACGATTTGCAGCGCTATGGGCCGGGCCCGGGCTGGGGTCCGGGTTACTGGGGAGGCGGCTATTGGGGGCACCGCCGCTGGTGATGCCTCCGGCTTCGGCACCGGACAGGCGCCGCGCGCATTCGGCCTTGGTGACGGCGCTGCGCTTTGCCAGCAGGCGTTCGAGCACGCGCTGGGTGTGCCGCACCAGCTCGGGGTAGCGCGCGTCCGGCGGGTGCAGACTGAAGCGCACCAGCGGCGACTCGGCCAGCATCGCGGCGGTGACGTCGGCCACCTTCGGCGACAGCCAGCGCCCGCTGCGGTTGCGCGCCGCGTACACCATCGACGGCGATTTCAGCACGGGGCCGCCACGCAGGCAGTGGAAGTGACTGAAGGTGGTCGTGTAGTCGAAGGGCGATTCGCGCAGCGCCTGCCAGGCGCCCTCGCCCAGCAGCCAGGCCGGCGGGATGAAGCCGGATGGCGTCCAGCCGCGCTCGCCGAACCATTTCAGCCCGAGATCCAGCCGGCGCCGCGCTTCAATCAGGCTGAGCGCTGCGAACTCGCCCTCGCGCCGCGTGTACACGTTGCGCAGGAAGCGCGCGCGCAAGCCGCCGCCGTTGGCTTCGGTATCGAGGTGGCTGTAGCCGTGCAGCGCCAGTTCGTCGCCGCGGCCGAGGGCGGCGTCGAGCCCCGCTTCCATCGCCGTAGAGCGCTCCGGACGGAAGTGGTAGTGCGGCACCACCAGCCAGGTCAGCGGAATGTCGGCGACGGCGCGGATCGCCTGCACCAGGCGCAGACAGTCGGGCCAGGTGGCCGGCGCGACGTCGTGGATCGACACGCACAGCATGCGCGTAGGTAGCTGCTTGCCGGGCTCAGTCGGTGACACAGAAGCCCTCCGGCGCCCGCGGCATGGACTGGTAGCGGCCCAGCAGGATGTCGTAACGGCTCAGCACCTGGGGCAGGATCTCGTTCCAGTCGTAGCGCTCGGCGGCCTTGCGGCGCGCGGCATCGCCCATGCGCACCATGTCGCGGAAATAGATCGCCTCGATCGCGCCGGCCAGGCTGTCGACATTGTTCGGCTCGGCCAGGATACCGGTTTCGCGGTCGACCAGCTCGGCCACGCCGCCGCTATTGGTGCCGACGATCGGCAGGCCGCAGGCCATCGCTTCCAGCACGATCAGGCCGAAGGTTTCGCAATCGCCGGGATGGACCAGCACGTCGCAGCTGGCCAGCAGGCGCGCGAGCTGGCGCTGGTCGCGCTCGAAAGGCACGACGGTGACGTTGGCCGGGCGCGGCAGCTCGGCGCCAAGGCCGCCGCCGCCGACCAGGATCAGGTGATAGCGCTCGCCCAGCTTGCGCACCGCCTCGACCAGCACGTGCAGCTTCTTGTCGGCGGTGAAGCGGCCGGCGTAGACCAGCAGCCGGGTCTCGGGATCGAGGCCGATGTGCTCGCGCAAAGTCTCATCGCCACGGTCCGGATGGAAGATGCGCGAATCGATGCCCAGCGGCTGGTGCACGGCGCCGTGCACGCCCATCTCTTCGAGCTGCTCGACCATGATGCGGCTGGGCGCCAGCACCAGATCGAACTGGCGGTACAGATTGGCGAGGTAGTGGCAGGTGCCGCGCGCGATCCAGCGGCCCAGGCGCGGCTGCACCAGGCGCGGCAGATCCGAGTGGTAGAAGGCGACGGCGGGCACCTTGTAGCGCTTGCGCATGCGCAGCGCGGCCCAGGCGCAGTGGCCGGCGTCGCCCGCCTCGACCAGGTCGGGACTGGCCGCTTCCAGCAGGCGCACCGGTCCCGATACCGACAGCGGCATGCGGTAGCCGTGGAAGCCGGGCAGCCCGGCGGCGGGAATGCGGACCAGCGCCGGCACTGCGTCGCCGCAGGTTTCGACATTGGGGCTGAGGATCGTGTGTTGAACATGGCTGCGGCGTGCCAGCCATTGCGCCTTGGCATTCAGATAGGTGCTGACGCCGCCGCCTTCGGCCGCGTAAAACATCGTGATGTCGACAAGGTGCATGCGCGATTCCGGTCAAACTACGGTCGAATGAGGCCCACGATAGCAGCGGACCTGGTATGCAGTTTGCGTACCGTCAACCGTGAACCGTGAACCGCTACCGCAAGGAATTCCGCAGTCTCATCACGTGTAGGCGGACCCTTGCGGGAGGCCCATTATGCACTTCGCCTGTCGAGCATGGCGCGCGCAATCGTGCCCGCGTCCACATACTCGAGCTCGCCCCCGACCGGGACGCCGCGTGCGAGGCGGCTGACTTTCAGCCCGCGCGCCTTCAGCATCTCGCTGATGTAGTGGGCGGTGGCCTCGCCCTCGTTGGTGAAATTGGTGGCCAGCACGACTTCGCTGACGATGCCGTCGGCGGCACGGTTGACCAGCTTTTCGAGATGCAGGTCGCGCGGGCCGATGCCGTCCAGCGGCGACAGCCGCCCCATCAGCACGAAGTACAGCCCCTTGTAGGTCAGGGTCTGCTCGATCATCATCTGGTCGGCCGGGGTCTCGACCACGCACAGCAGCGCATGGTCGCGCTCGGGGTCCGAGCACAGCTCGCAGACCTCGAGTTCCGAGAAGGTATTGCACATCGCGCAGTGGTGCACCGCCTCGACCGCCTGGTAGAGGGCGCGCGACAGCATGGCCGCACCTTCGCGGTCGTGCTGCAGCAGGTGGAAGGCCATGCGCTGCGCCGACTTCGGACCGACGCCCGGCAGGCGGCGCAAGGCCTCGGTCAGGAAGTCGAGCGATTTGGACATGTTTCGATCGTGTCGATCAGAACGGCATCTTGAAGCCCGGCGGAATCGGCAGGCCGGCGGTCAGGCCGCTCATCTTTTCCTGGGTCGTGGCTTCAGCCTTGCGGATCGCATCGTTGAAGGCAGCGGCGACCAGGTCTTCCAGCATGTCGCGGTCGTCGCCCAGCAGCGACGGGTCGATCGTGACGCGCTTGACGTCGTTCTTGCAGGTCATGACCACCTTGACCATGCCGGCGCCCGACTGGCCTTCGACTTCGATCAGCGCCAGCTGCTCCTGGGCCTTCTTCATGTTGTCCTGCATGGACTGGACCTGCTTCATCATGCCTGCGAGCTGGTTTTTCATCATGGTGGTGTTCTCCAAAAAAGTCGGTGAGACTAAAAATGTCAGGTGCCGATCGGACGTACCGAACCGGGCACCACGAAGGCGTCGAAGGTCTGCTCGAGCGCCTGGATGAAGGGATCGGCGCCGACCGTTTCCTCGGCTTCGCGCTGCAGCTGTTCGCGGCGTGCCTTGGCTTCGGCGCTGGCGGTGTACCAGACCGGCCCGATCTCGGTATCGATGTTGATGCGCACTGCCGGGAAGCGTTCCTGCAGGGCCGCGCACAGCTTTTCGCTGTTGCCGCTGGCGCGCAGGGTATCGACCGGGACGCGCAGGCGGAAGGTCGCGGACGAACCGTCCGAGGTGCAGCCGATCAGCTCGGTCTGGAAGGCCAGCTGCTGGGCCACGCCGCGCAGCGGCAGCGAGGCAGCCAGCGCCGGCCAGTTGCCGTCCCAGCCGATTGCCGGCACCGGCGTGACCACGTAGGCATGCGTCGGGGCACTCGGCGCCGGCGCGCGTGCGGCCGGCGGCGCGCTCACGGTGGCCGGGGCCTCGGCGGCGACGGCCGTGTTGTCGGAAAATTCGGTGACCCAGGATGGCGGCTCATCGTCGGCCACTGCCTGGCCGTAGCCCTGGTCCTGCGCCTGGGCTTGCATCGGCGCCGGGGCCTGGCGCATGGCCGGCTGCGGCTGGGCCGCGGCCTGGGGCTGCGGACGCGCGGCCGGCTGGTCCCAGGGCGCCGGTGCGGATGGGCGTGCGGCTGCGGCAGGCGCCGCGAGCGCTGCGCTGGCCATCGGCGCCGGGCCGGGCGCCGGCGCAGGCGGTGCGGACACCGGCGCAGGCGCGGCGGCAGCCTGTGCGGCCGGCGCCTCGGGCGCTGCCGGACGCGGTCTGCCGCCGCCGCCCATGCGCGAGGCGGCGCGCGCCGCTTCCAGCGCGGCATTGATGGCGGCGCGGGCCGGGCTCAGGGCTGCGGCGCCGGCCGGCTGGGCTGCGGATGCAGGTGCGGGCGCCTGCTGTGCGGGCGCTGCATGTTGTGCGGCTGGTGCCTGCGGCGCAGCGGGAGCCGGTGCGGGCGCACGCGCCGGCGCGGCTGCCGATGCCGCGGCGGCAGCCGGACGGGCAGCCTGGGCCTGCGGCAGCGGACGCGCGATCGCGGCGGGCGCCGGTGCGGCCACGCCCTGCTCGGCCCCGCCCTGTCCCGGACGGAAAGCCAGCATGCGCAGCAGGGTCATGGTAAAGCCGGCGTACTCGTCCGGCGCCAGGCCGATCTCGTTACGGCCGTGCACGGCGATCTGGTAATACAGCTGCACTTCCTGCGGATCGAAGACAATCGCGAGGCGCTGGATGTCGGCCAGTTCCGGCAGATCTTCCGGCACCGCGGTCGGCACGGTCTGGGCCAGCGCGATACGGTGCAGCAGCGTGCCCAGGTCCTGCAGCGCGCCGTTGTAGGACAGACTGCGGCTGGCCATTTCATCGGCCACCGCCATCAGGTCGGCGCCGTCCTGGCGGGCCAGCGCGTCGAGCAGGCGCACCAGGTAGGACTGGTCGAGCGCACCCAGCATGCCCTGCACGGCGTCGAGCGTGACGGCGCCGGCGGCATAGGCGATCGCCTGGTCGGTCAGCGACAGCGCGTCGCGCATCGAACCGTGGGCGCCTTGCGCCAACAGGCGCAGGGCCGGCTGCTCGAACGTCACGCCTTCCTGCCCCAGGATGTTTTCCAGGTGGCCGACGATGTGACCCGGCGGCATCTGCTTCAGGTTGAACTGCAGGCAGCGCGACAGCACCGTGACCGGGATCTTTTGCGGGTCGGTGGTCGCGAGGATGAATTTCACGTGCTCGGGCGGCTCCTCGAGCGTCTTCAGCATCGCGTTGAAGGCGTGGTTGGTGAGCATGTGCACCTCGTCGATCATGTAGACCTTGAAGCGCGCATTGCTCGGCGCGTATACCGCCTGTTCCAGCAGCTGGGCCATCTCGTCGACGCCGCGGTTGGACGCCGCGTCCATCTCGACGTAGTCAACGAAACGGCCGGCATCGATCGCGCGGCAGGGTTCGCACACGCCGCAGGGCTCGGCCGTGATGCCGCCCTGCCCGTCCGGGCCGACGCAGTTGAGCGACTTGGCCAGGATACGCGACAGCGTCGTCTTGCCCACCCCGCGGGTGCCGGTGAACAGGTAGGCGTGGTGCAGCCGCCCGGTGCGCAGCGCATGGGTCAGGGCACGGACCACGTGCTCCTGGCCGACCAGCGTTTCGAAGTTCCGGGGACGGTATTTGCGGGCGAGGACTTGATAGGACATACCGGAATTTTACCGTAGACCGGGCCTGACGAGCCAATAATCGACGCCTCTGGAAAATTCCCCTACACTGATGTTTTTATTTCAATACGGAAAAAATGAAAACGCTCGCCGCTGCTTCGCTGCTGTTGTCGCTCGTGCTGTCCGCCTATGCCCAAGCCGCCGAGCGCGAGTGGGTGCCCTACCGGAAACTGGTCGAGACCGTCAAGGCGGACAAGTTCTACGCACTGCCGGCCGGCGAACGCGACAAGGTCATTCTCTACGCCCGCCTGATTCCCGCGAACAAGGCGATCGCACCCGGCGACGTGAAGCTGACCGTGGTGGACGGCGCCACCCGCACGCCGCTGCCGCTCGATGCCGCCGGCCGCATGCGCCTCAATCCCAACCCGCAATGGCTGGCAAACGACGCGAAGATCTGGACCAGCCTGCCGAGCGGCGAGAAATCGGGCATCAGCTTCGACATCGGCGCCGTGCTGCCGGAAACCACGCAGTGGAATTACGCCAGCGTGATGGGCGCGGTGCCGCAATCGAATGCGGCGATCGGCAAGGTGGCCGGCGCCCTCAGCATGTTCGTGCCGACGATGAAATCGGTGATCTTCAAGTTCGACAAGCCGGCCCAGATCAGCATCAAGGCGAAGGACGGCGAACGCCGCTATGTCACGGATGCGAAGAACCAGGTACGGCTGAAGCTGGACAAGGACCTGCTGAAGGAAAATCCGCTGGTGGCGCTGTCGGAGCGGCCGTTCGAGGCAGAGATCGATTCGGAGTAAAGCGCGGACTGCGGAAACGAAAACAGCTGCCGAGGCAGCTGTTGTTCTGAATGAGGAGGCGAGCCTGATCTGCGGCACTTGCGGTGAACGGCTTTGGCTGCTTCGTTCCCGACCTGACCAGGTAAACCATGCCGCAATGCGCAGGGGCCCGCCAGCGATCATTATAACCGAGCATGCGGCCCGCGGCAAACCGCCGTTGCCGCATGCTCCGAAACCCGCTCACCATATATATAGTGCATATGCGGAGCGGGTCGGCTTTCAGATCCCCAGCTGCTGCCAGATGTCGTCCACGCGCGCCTTCACTTCCGGCGCCATAACGATGGGCGTGCCCCATTCGCGGTTGGTCTCGCCCGGCCACTTGTTGGTGGCGTCGATGCCCATCTTGCTGCCCAGGCCGCTGATCGGCGAAGCGAAGTCCAGGTAATCGATCGGCGTGTTGTCGACCAGGACCGTGTCGCGGGTCGGATCGACGCGGGTCGTGATGGCCCAGATCACTTCCTTCCAGTCGCGCACATTGACGTCCTCGTCGACGACGACGATGAACTTCGTATACATGAACTGGCGCAGGAAGCTCCATACCCCCATCATCACGCGCTTGGCATGGCCGGCGTACTGCTTCTTCATCTGCACCACCGCCATCCGGTAGCTGCAGCCTTCCGGCGGCAGGTAGAAGTCGGTGATCTCGCTGAACTGTTTCTGCAGCAGCGGGATGAAGACTTCGTTCAGCGCCACGCCCAGCACGGCCGGCTCGTCCGGCGGTTTGCCGGTATAGGTCGAGTGGTAGATCGGGTCGCGCCGCATCGTGATGCGGTCGATGGTGAAGACCGGGAACCAGTCCTGCTCATTGTAATAACCGGTGTGGTCGCCGTACGGGCCTTCCAGCGCGTGCTCGAAGCCGGACGGGTGCGTCGAATCCGGATAGATATGACCTTCCAGCACGATCTCGGCGGCGGCCGGCACCCGCAGCTCGCTGCCGATGGCTTTGGTCAGCACGGTGCGCTGGCCGCGCAGCAGGCCGGCGAACTGGTATTCGGACAGCGTGTCCGGCACCGGCGTCACCGCGCCGAGGATGGTGGCCGGGTCGGCGCCCAGCGCCACCGCCACCGGATAGGGCTTGCCGGGGTTGGCGATGCAGTGCTCGCGGAAGTCGAGCGCGCCGCCGCGGTGCGCCAGCCAGCGCATGATGACCTTGTTCGGTCCCAGCACCTGCTGGCGGTAGATGCCCAGGTTCTGCCGCTTCTTGTGCGGCCCCTTGGTAATGACCAGGCCCCAGGTAATGAGAGGCGCAATGTCGCCCGGCCAGCAATGCTGGATCGGCAGGCGGCCGAGGTCGACGTCCTGGCCTTCCCAGACGATCTCCTGGCAGGGCGCGCCCTTCACTTCCTTCGGCGACATGTCCCAGACTGCCTTCACGAGCGAACCCAGGTCCATGATGTCGCGGAAGCCCTTGGGCGGCTCCGGCTCCTTCAGGCGCGCCAGCACGTGGCCGATTTTCCTGAGTTCGCTGACATCGTCGGCGCCCATGCCCAACGCAACCCTGCGCGGTGTCCCGAACAGGTTGCCGAGTACGGGAACTTTATGTCCGGTCGGGTTATCAAACAGAAGAGCTGGCCCACCGGCCCGCAAAGTCCGGTCGCAGATCTCCGTCATCTCCAGGTTCGGCGAAACCGGCACTGAGATATGCTTTAATTCGCCAATTTCTTGCAACTTAGCAATAAAATCTCGTAAATCTGAATAGTTCATCTAGTTTTTAATTCTTTTTTACATCTTTTGAGCAAATCTAACAATCGGCGGCAAGTGGTTGATTTGCCAAAGAATTGATGAGTTAGGCAACAAAAGTTAGATTTAAAAGTAATAACGCACGATTGAGCTAGTATTGACTTGATATAAACCAGCTTCTACAATCCGGCTACCAAGTGAGACAGGCCCGTCCAGGACGTGATTTTAGCCGGTCTCATTCATACACGGGGTCGGGGCCCCAAATGACATTTTAGGAGTGTTTTCACTGGGCGTCTGCCCAACCTAACCCCGAGACAGTTGTTAGCCACTGGGCACCTCCACTGCAGCGCTGCCCAGCTGTAGCAAGCAATGACGGCGTTCCTCGACCGCAAAGGTGATCGACACCGCGGCGACGGACGGTTTTCTGATGCACGGCATTAGGTACCCAAAAAGCAGCGCTCAGCGCCGCATGGGGACGCTTTTTCCGCGACAAAGGAGAGACGATGATTCATCGATTCATCGGTACGAGCACAAAGCTTGTCCAACAGATGGCCAGCCAGCCAGTCACATGGTCTTCCGTGACAAAAACGGTACGCGGTCTCCTCACGACCGCACAACATACCCTGACCGTATTCGGTCTATCTGCAGTAGCAATGCTTGCCCTGCTGTACAACCGCCCCGATCTGGCAAAACGGGTGTCGGACTTCTTGAGCCCGCAACAAAGCGTCCAGGTTGCCGCCGCTTCCCCGGTACAGGCCCGTCTGGCCGCCCAGGGAGACGAGGCCGTCGAAGTTGTCAACAACGACGACAAGCACGCGGCGCGCTCCTCGCGCCAGCAGAAGTACGTGACCGAATGGCTGTCGCGCCGCTACCGGGTCGCCGGTGACGCCGCCAACATGTTCGTCGCCACCGCCTACAGCACTGCGCACGAGATCAAGATCGACCCGCTGCTGATCCTGGCCGTGATGGCGATCGAATCCGGCCTGAATCCCTTCGCGGAAAGCCCGGTGGGCGCGCAAGGCCTGATGCAGGTGATGTCCAAGGTCCACAGCGACAAGTTCCAGGAAGTCGGCGGCTCGAAGGCTGCCCTCAACCCGGTCGCCAACATCCGTGTCGGCGCCCAGATCCTGAAGGATTACGTGACCCGCACCGGCTCCGTCGAAGGCGGCCTGAAGACCTATGTCGGCGCCGGCGCATCCGACGACGACTCCGGCTACGGCAACAAGGTCCTGGCCGAGTACCGCCGCCTGAAGCAGGTTGCCAGCGGCAAGAACGTACCGATCTTCACCCCGCCGTCGGCCCCTGCCCCGCAGCTGGCGCAGAAGTCGGCGCCAGCCCCGCACAAGGTGGACGCGCCTGCCGTCGAGGCCGCGCAAGGCGCGAGCCAGACTGGCGAGACCGTCGCCGGGCTGTAAGCGCCCGGAGCGTCTAACAAAATTCTCAGGGCAAGGCGCATCGGCGAAGACAGTACGCTAGTACGGCGAGACGATGCAACGCCGCCATGGGGATTTTGTTAGGCGCTCCTTACCGATCCCTGGTCGAAGGCCGTCGTTGGCGAGAGCCGCGGCGGCCTTCTTTTTTAGATGTCGGCGCCGGCGATCCGACCATTCCCATTCGCATCCGCTTCGATTCCCCAAGCTTCCGTCGCCCTGTGAAGCAGCGCGAGTTCGGCATGGGCAAAACTGTCGTCTGCGTATGCCAGTTGCCACATGGCCTTCCATAAACGCAGCCTCAGGTCCGGCCGCGCGATCTCCGCCAGACACTGGTCGATCACCTCGGCATCCACCCTGACGAGGCCGTCGGCCGTCGCTGGAAGATCGGCAGTCAACTCCTGAAGCACCTGATCGAACATGGCGTCGTCAATGCCGGCTTGGTCGAGTATGCCCAGCCGGTACGTTGCAGAGATCTCGGGCGGTGATCCCCCGCCATCACTGATGACGGTCAGGGCCAGCAATCGGGAAACAGCTTGTGGACTATCGGGCGGGTAGGCACGCATGGTTTTTCCTTACGATGGAGAGCACTGGAATTCGGCAGTCCCAGTGTACCGCGCATGCCGCGCCGATCCGGTAGCACGCGCCCACTGCCATAAAAAAAGGTTCTTCACGGATTTCCGGGAAACGCGGCTTTGATCTTGAGGAAGAAGAAGGCGCTGTCGCGGTAACCGTAGGCCATCCGCTTCATCACCTTGATGCGGTTGTTGATACCTTCCAGCTGGCCGGTG